>Ga0310124_10001509_pt1 | contig 16210 bp, 14 predicted proteins | sample CB11b_AW_Bot5_MG_FD_203507 | JGI IMG/M metagenome (GOLD analysis project Ga0310124, IMG submission 203507) | Marine microbial communities from Western Arctic Ocean, Canada - CB11b_AW_Bot5 | ecosystem: Environmental > Aquatic > Marine > Oceanic | place: Canada: Western Arctic Ocean | collected... | reverse complement strand
CGACTCTGGCACCAAATGTTTTAGTGACATTTTCTACTGAAATTTTGGCGTTATTATTTTCCATATTAGTCTTTATTAAATTAAACTTAATCATATTTTATCAGAAATTTCATAAACTATAATTTATTTTTATATATTAAATAATTAATTCCCGAGTAGATATTTATAGATAAGGAATTTATAATTACATATCAATAAATTTAAATGATTATTTCCAGGAACAACAAATGACTAATAAAGATGAACAAATGACTAATAAAACCCAGACATTATATAAAAATTTTATAATCGAAGAATATTTTGCTACAACGAAACCTTATTATATTCCCGTCTCTGATGAAGTTGAATTATTTGAATCTGCTTATAAGCAAAAACTCCCAGTTCTTTTTAAGGGACCAACCGGATGTGGAAAAACCAGATTTGTTGAATATATGTCATATAAGATCGGGCAGGAAATGAAAGCATCTCATGCGTCTAAAACAAATAAAAACTCCCAGGAAAATATCCCATTAGTAACTATTGCGTGTCATGAGGATTTAACTGCTAGTGATTTAGTCGGCCGTTATTTATTACAAGGAGATTCAACTGTTTGGATGGATGGGCCATTGACAAGAGCTGTGAAAGCAGGTGGTATTTGTTATTTGGATGAAGTGGTAGAGGCAAGAAAAGATACAACAGTAATAATTCATCCTCTAACAGATCATAGAAGAATTTTACCTATTGAGAAAAAAGGTGAATTATTAGAAGCTGCTGATGGGTTTTTATTAGTTCTCTCTTACAATCCGGGTTATCAGAGCGCACTTAAGGATTTAAAACATAGCACTCGACAAAGGTTTATAGCTATAGAATTTGATTACCCATCAGTGGAAATAGAAACAGAAATTATAGCTCACGAATCTGGGCTTGATGAAGGTAATTCAAATAAACTTGCTATACTTGGAGAAAAAATTAGAAACTTAAAGGAACATGGTCTTCCAGAAGGAGCAAGTACTAGGCTTTTAATTTATGCTGCAAAAATGATTTCTCAGGGGATCAAACCTGTCAGAGCTTGTCAGGTTGCTGTGAATTGGGCAGTAACTGATGATCCTCTTTTACATCAAGGTATACAGGAAGTAATTACATCAATATTTCCTGAGTAATTTATATTAATGGATTTAAATTTAATTATTGATAGGTTTAAAACTGATAGAAATATAGTGCAGATTGATGATACTCAGTATATTTCTTCGGCAGTTTTATTACCTTTAGTAATTTATACAAAAAAATTATGCATTTTGTTACAAATAAGAAGTGAAAATTTACATTATCATCCAGGTGAAATTGGATTTCCTGGCGGAGCTACAGAAAGTTCAGATTTAAATTCCCTAGATACGGTTTACAGGGAAGCAAAAGAAGAAATTGGTTTGAATCAGAATAACATAAAAATTATTGGTAAATTAGATGATGTAACAACTTCAACTAATTTTTTGATAAAACCATATGTAGGAATAGTCAAAAAGCACACTGATTACAGATTGTCTTCCGAGGTTAAAATGCTTATAAATGTTCCTGTTTCAGATTTAAAGAACCCAATTAATTGGAGATATGATTATATTATTCATGAAAAATGTCTTATAAAATTAAAAACCTTTTATTATGATGGTAATATTATTTTTGGAGCAACTGCTAAAATTTTAAATAATTTTTTTAATATAATTAATTTATATAAAAAATAGTATCAAATATAAACAATGAGTAATATTTTTGAAAAATATCCTGAGAATTTAAATATTGAATTTGACAATTCATTTGAAGTATTAAAAGAAAATTTTTCTGATGATCAAAGAAATGAATGGACAGATTTAATTAAAGAAATAACTGATTCCGGAGTACGTTCATGGGAAATTACTACTGAATTATTAAAAAAATCTGTTGAATTATCTCAAATTTTAAAAGGAGCTGAATTAATACAATGGGCTAAAATGATTAACAATTTAGTTATTTTATCACCAGTTTTAGCATCTTCATATATTCAAAATTCTGATAAATTCCTTAGTATTACTAAGGGTAGGCATATAGATTCGATGAGCGTGATGGCCAAAAATATATATGATGGGAGTTGGAAATCAGGAAATTTTGCTTCTAAAGTTTTTGAGCATTCGCCAAAATTTTTAAAAGTTTTAACTTTTGCAGAATTTGAAAAAATAATATATTTTTTAAACGAAATTACAACTCAGTCATATGATATGGCAGTAGAATGTTTAGATTATAGCTATAATTTTTTAACAAAATTTCATTCAAAGCATACGGGTATAGAATTTTTAATTAATTTAAAAAGTAAATCTAGCAGGGATTTAAAAAATATACTAGAAACATCTCCTAAGTTTTTAATGAAATTTGATGAAAATCAAAGAGTAGCTTTGATGGAATTGATATTATCAATTATCGGAGCTGGTGGTTATTCTTCAAGCACTATAATGGATGATGTTGCTACCCCTTTCACATTGATTCATAAAAGTACTTATGATGAAATTTTAGAATTATGCAAAGAACTTGGGCAGATACAACCACAGGTGATAATTGGATTTCTTACCAAAGTTCCGGAAATTTTGAATAAAATTGATACTAACCAAATGAAAGAATGGTTTGATGAAGGAATTAAATTACTTAATATTAATAGAGATGCAGGTGTGGCTTATTTTAAACTTGAATCATTGACCAGTGAAACATCATTAAATCGCATTAGTTCATCTGTTGAATATGATTCTGTTAAAGAATTATTACAATTATATTGCTCAGCTTTGGCTGGTGTTGATCTTGAAATACTTCCATCCGCTGAATTAGTAGATAAAAATATAGGTTGGTCTTCAACTATGAATCCAACTACTGAAGGGAAATCTATTTATGTTCCTGAAATAATAAATAGATATGACAATAAAATTGCAAATTATAAATGGTTTAAAGTTATTTCTAGCCATCAGGTTGGCAGGCTTGAATTTGGAAGCTTTAACTTTCACTTTGATTCTGAGAGTATTAATTTTAATAATATGCGAGAGGATTTATATAATGATTTTTCAAAAAAAGTAAAAGCACAAGAGAAAATTCATTTTCCTCTTGAAGATGAAAATTCAGAAAATCAAACTGATCCTGTGATGACTAAGAAAACTGATTTCAACAAATTTTTCGAATTATTCCAAAACAGAAAGTTGGTATCAGATATTTTCGCAATTGTAGAAGACACTCGTGTGGAAAATTGTATTAAAAATAAATATTCTGGTTTAACAAATGATTTTGCAAATGTTAAATTACAGGCTTTAGAAAATAGACCCAATATTAATACTCTTAATGCACAGGATGCTATGGTGGAATTTTTAGTGCAAATTAGTTTGGGGAAATCAGATAAAACAAAAGTACCAAAAAAATATTTAGACAAATTTAAAAATATGTTTATTATCTTAAATAAAATCGCGAATATAGATTCTGATGTTCATGATTCTTCTGAGGCTACAATCAGAATCTATAAATTAATCCACTCTACTGAGAATGAGAATACAGAGAACGAAGAAACTGAAGATCTTGATTTAGATCAAAATCAGGATCAAGATTATTATGAAGATGATAATATCTTGCAAGAAATATTACAATTTATGATGAATCAGGATTCTATGGATATACACAGTGATTCTGATGATTACCAGTCTCCAGAACAGATAGATTACAGAGGTGATTTCAAACCTGAATTAGTTCAGCTATTAGAAAATATGAGATCTATGGATAGCGAAGATTCTGAATTTTCACAAGAAAATATTACACCAGAAATGCTTAAAGAATTATTAGATCAAATGGAAGATATGGATATTGAAGCTACTGAACGTCCGATTGATTCTTCTACAGATATGATAGCTGAAAATATTTTAAAAGAAATAAGTGCAGAATTAAGTGAAAATTCCAAACACAATCCTGGTGATACTGATAATTCTGAAGACTTTGAAGAACTTGAAACTGATGACCCTCAATCTTTTATATATGATGAATGGGATTTTCGTTCAAATGATTATAAACCAAGATGGTGTATTGTAAAAGAACGAATAATGGGAGAAGGAGATAAAGCGTTTTATGATGAAACATTATTAGACTATAGTACTCTTGTTAGTAATTTAAGAAGACAATTTGAAATGATTTCTCCTGAAATGTTAAAAAAAGTAAATAGATTAGAAGATGGAGAGGAATTTAACATAGATGATGTTATAGAAGCATTTGTTGATATTAAAACAGGCGTGAGTCCAAGTGAAAAACTGTATTGGAGAAGAAATAAAATACAAAGAGACGTTGCATGTGTGTTTCTGTTAGATGTGAGTGCTTCAACTGCAGAATCAATAGAAGATTCTAATACAAGTAATGATTGGGATGTTCCGGATGATCCTGTTGATTATATGAAATGGATAAAATCAAGAAGAAAATCTGGAATTGTAAGAACCTATAAAAGAATTATAGATGTTGAAAAAGAAGCTTCAGTGTTATTAATTGATGCTCTTGAAAATTTAGGTGATCAATATGGTATTTATTGTTTTTCTGGATATGGAAGAGAGAATGTAGAGTTTTATACTGTAAAAGATTTAGAGGAAAAAATGAATGATAATATTAAAGGTAGAATAGATAAAATATCTCCATTACATGCAACAAGGATGGGCCCGGCAATTAGGCATGCTATTTCTAAACTTGAAAATGTACAAGCAAGAACTAAATTATTATTTCTAATCAGTGATGGCCGGCCTCAGGATAGAGGATATAGTAGAGAAGGGGTGGAAAAAGAGTATGCAGTTCATGACACTAAAATGGCATTAACTGAGGCAAGAACTAAAGATATCACTCCTTTTTGTTTAACAGTAGATAAAAACGGGCATGATTATCTTAAAGCAATGACTCAGGATATGGGTTATGAAGTTTTGGATGATGTTAACGATTTGCCAGAAAGATTATTGGATTTGTATAGAAGTTTAACAATGTGATTATTTTTTTATTGGAGGATTATCATATAATCCAATAACTGCTTCTATCCATTTTGCATCAAGCGCTAGCACAGGTTTAATATATTCATTATTTTCTGAATAAGCATAATAACTTTTGCCATCTTCAGTTTTATCACCTATTTTATATAAGATGCCATCAATAAATTCAGTCCCTTTATCAGAAAAAGAATTAAATCTTAATTCAATTGCATTACTTGTTTTGTTTATTCCGTATTGCATGTAATCTTCTGCTTCAGTGGCAAGTGATTTAACAACTGTGATACTGCCTGGCCCAGATAACAATTGAGTAGATTGAGCCCACAATTCTTCATCAAGTGAAATTTTTTCACCTATTTTTAGGAATGCAGCATACCCTATTCCTGGTCCTTTATTGAGTGAATTAGATGTATTTTCATCATTTGAATCTGTCAAATCCATAAAATACCAGTCTTTATTATTTTTAGTTTCAAATTTTTTAGATGGGGTACCCTGAAATTGAATATCTCCCTTATATATTGCAATTCCCACTATATCCTCTGGATTTCTTTTTACATACCATTTTGGTATAGGTGGCTCGTCAGCTAATCGTCCAAGAACATCATTCCATGTTGCGTTAATTATGAATAATTCTTCAAAATCATTTATTTGGCAATAATAATGTTTGAAATCTGAAGTTGCGTCACCTAATTTTAATGTTAAATGCCTTCCTCCAATTAAATCAAAATCAATTATCAATTTAGGTTTATCCAATCCATATTCTGCAGGATTGTCAATTTTGTCTGCAACTAGTAATCTTTTCGTTTGCGGACCACTTAATAATAAAGTTACACCACCCCATCTTGTATAACTAGGGGGTATTCCTTTAGGATCTACAAATGACCATGTGGTATCTTCGTTTTTGTAAAATGATACTGATTTATCTTCTTTTGTGATTCCAATATAATTAATATCATCCATGGAAACTTGGTAAAACCAGGGAGGATTTAGTTCAACTTCTTTACCTTTATTGCTAGTATAATAATAAAAGAAAGCTCCTATACTAATCGCTATTATTGATAAAATAATTGTTATTTTAAAATTCAAAGTTTATTCCTTAGTATTGTTGTGATAGGTTAATTACCTTCTTCTCCACCATACAACTACACTTGTTGTAATCATTAAAATAAATGGTAATCCACTGCTCCATTTCAAAAATTCTCTTTCTCTTCTATTAACAACCAAAGATCTGAAAGGGACTACTTTTGGTCGTATGGATATAATTTCATAATCTTCAGCAAGCCATGCCAGAGAATTTAAAATCATGTCACTGTTTTGATTGCTATAGAACCATTTATTAGTAACAAAATCAGAATCAGCAAAGATCATAATTTTACTTAGATCAAAAACTGGAATATTTGAATTTACTGGGCCTTTAGATTCTATGATAGTTATCAAAGAGAAAGGGCCTCTGATATCTGTGTCTTGATCGTATTTCGGATTTTCTATATTGGATTCAAGCCAGCTAATACTTGTTGAAACTGCAATTTGTATATTTTTAACATGCGATGGTCTGTCAGCTGCAGATATTGTTTCCAGAATAGCTCCTGAGCCGGGGAAAAATACAGCATTGATTTGTTCAGTAATAGATTGAATTCTTTTAGTTTCCGATTTATCGTTTCCTGTAAATTCTAGCAAGTTTTTTTCAGGTACAAATTGGTTATTCGATTTTTGTATTAATGGAGTTAAAAAATTACTACCAGCCAGGGAACTTAATGGATCAGCTACAGGTTGTTGAGATACAATAACTCCCCAATTACTTATTAATTCATTCCATGATATATGAGGATTTGGATCAAGTAATAACGCAACTCTTCCTCCTGTTGCAATATAGTCTACTAATATTTGTGAATGTTTTTTTGGCAATGCTGATGCTGGTCCGGCAATTATAAGGGCAGCTGTCTCTTCAGGCATTTTTTCAATTTGGTCAAAATTTATAGATTTTACATTGTAATTATCTCTTTTTAATCCATCAATTAAATAGTCTATGCCTGGGTCGCTAATTTCGTTTGTAGTTGTGTCTCTAGATAAACTTTTTTCTTTATGTCCTGTCGAATAAAAAATAACTTTTTGTTTGTCACCCATAGATATTAACATTGCAGTTACAAAATCTTGTTCGCTAAATGGGTTAAACCCTTTTTCATAAACTGGTTGTAGTTTTCCTGTAGATAAATCCTCAAATATAATTGCAGGGTATTGCATGACTCCATATTTTATTGCAAGAGTTTTATTTAATTGAGGATCTGTAAACCTATAACTAAATTTATTTGAATTTTTTGCAAATTCACTTAATAAATCCTCAGCATTTGTTTTTAATTTTTCATGTTCAGGATCGTCAGGTATAAAAAATGCATTTGCTCTGACAGGAGTTTCAAGGTTGGATATTATTTTTTTTGTTTGTTTAGATAATGAGAACACTCTGGTTGCTGTAGTATCAAATCTAAATGAATTAAGTATGAAGAAGCTATTTGTTAATATAGCAATTGAAATAAAAGCTATTAACATTATTAATGAATTAGTTCCATATCTACCTCTTCTCCCTTTGAATATTAAAGCAGTAGATTTTGGTGATATTAGAATCCCAAGAAGTGACAAAGTAGAGCCAGCTATAATGACTGATAACGCAAAATCTCTGATTTCAATAATTAAAAAATAACTAACAGCTCCAAATGCTATTGATAATATTCCGGATATTAAAAGAAGAATACTCCAATAATTTAAATTTGTAACGAATGGTTTTATATCAGTACTTATATTTTTAATATTATCAAGATATTTATTCAATATTTATCTCCATCTACGCATTTCTAATATTAAAACTGTAAAAAAGAGAAATATTGAAGCTGTTGAAAGATAATAAACTATATTTCTAATGTCTATAACTCCTTTAGTAAAATCTTCATAATGATAATTGAGTGCGATCTCATTAAATATAGTGGATGATATCCCATCTAACATAGCTCCTAAAGAATCTAGGAATGAAAGCAATAGTAATACAACTATACCAACTACTGCAGAAACTATTTGATTACTACTAAGTGATGATGCAAATAACCCTACACTAAGAGTAGCAATACCATAAAGAATTATGCCTAAATATGCACTAAGTATTGGACCAAAATCCGGTGTGCTGTAAATAAATATTAATATAACGTAGAAAAAAGTACAAAGTAAAGTTGAAATGAGAATAACAGTTGAAGCAAGGTATTTGCCCATAACTATTTCCCAATCTTTAACAGGGGATGTAAGTAGTAATTCCAAGGTACCTAATTTCTCCTCTTCAGAAAATAAACGCATTGTTATCAGAGGGGAAAAAATAATAAACAACAAAGTTGTGGGTTCTAGATACCCTCTTACACTAGATTCTGTAATTGGATTAGACTCACTTGGAACTATACTTGTATTAAAAAACAACCATGTTAATCCTAAAAACATTCCTCCTACTATATAAGCCATAGGACTAGAAAAGTAAGTTTTAAGTTCTTTAGATGTTATTAATATAATGTTTCTCAATTTTTTCCCTTTATTCGGAAGTTGTTATTTGCATGAAAATATCTTCTAATGACATTCCCATGGATTGTAATCGGATTAATCCCCATCCATTATTTATTACAATTTTAGAAACTTCAGATCTAATATCACTATCAATTTCAGATTCTATTGAAAAAGTAGAAAATTCGCTGGCAGATTTATCAATAGAAAATTTTATTGACTTTATATCATTAATTTTTTCTAATTCAGTTACTATAGATTGTGGGGATCCAATAATATCAGCTTCAATTTTGTTTCCCCCTGACATAAGCGAACTAAGATTTTCAATAGTATCAGAAGCTGCTATTTCACCTTCATGAATAATTAAAACTCTTTCACAAATTGAACTAACTTCTGGGAGGATATGACTACTTAGTATAAGGGTGTGTTCACCAGAAAGATTTTTTATTAGTTGTCTTGTTTCAACCACTTGATTGGGATCAATTCCGATTGTCGGTTCATCTAGTACTAATACTTCAGGTTCATGAATTATTGCCTGAGATATGCCAACTCGTTGCCTAAATCCTTTAGAAAGTTTTGAGATCAAGCTGTTTCTATAATCTTCCAATTTGCAAATTTCTATAACATTATCTACTTTTGATTTAATGTTTTTCTTATTAAGCCCTCGGAGTAATCCCATGTATTCAATATATGAGTAAACAGTCATGTCTGTATATAAAGGAACAGTTTCTGGTAAATACCCGATTCTTCTACGTGCTTCTATAGATTGTGTAACAATATCATTACCACCAACAGAGAGTTCTCCGCTAGATGGTGGCATAAACCCCGTTATCATTTTCATTGTTGTAGATTTCCCAGCACCGTTTGGACCTAATAGTCCTACTATTTCTCCTTTTTCAATTTTGAAAGATATATTAGTTACTGCAGGGAAATCGCCGTAATATTTAGTTATATTTTTTAATTCAATCAAATAATGTACCTATAGTAATGGAATTAACATTCACGAAATGAAATGATAGTATATTCTATACGTTGTAACTAGCGATAACAATATTATTAACTATATATATTGTTATTTTTTTTACATTAGAAAAAAATATAAGGAAATATATGCCATTATTAAATATATTACATTATCCAAATCCATTGCTTAGAAAAAAGTGTAATAAAGTGACTGAAATTACTAAAGATATCATTGGGTTGGCAGATAATATGTGTGAAACTTTAGTTTTTCATAAAGGATTAGGATTGGCTGGTAACCAAGTTGGCCATTTAAAAAGAATAATTGTTATTAAATTACCTGAAGAAGAATTTAAAATTTTGATTAATCCGGAAATAATTGAATCTTTTGGAGTAAGAGAGGTAGAAGAAGGATGTTTAAGTGTACCGGGGTATACTGGGGTTGTAAATAGATCTATTTGGATACGAGCTAAAGGATTAGATATGAAGTGGAAGAAATGGAAAATTAAAGCAGAAGGATTATTGGCTCAAGTATTAGAACATGAAATTGACCATTTAAATGGAATTATGTATTTTGATCACCTTGCTGCTCACAGCGAAGGTGAATGGCATGATGGTTTGCAGAACATTCAAAATTCAAATTATGCAAGCGATCCTTCGATAAATAATTAGTAAAATTATGCAAATTTAATTAATTATATTTTTATGATTAGATAGAAAAAATGTTTAATAATAAGATTGATAAAAATATTATAGATTTACTTAATCTGATTTCATCTTCCAGATTTACAACTTATTTGGTAGGTGGATGTATTAGAGATTTTATTTTAGGTTATACGCCAAAAGATTTGGATATTTTAGTAGAAGATGAAATAGATGAATTTTCAATATTTTTATCCACATCATTAAATAGCAAGATTATTAAGTTTCAAAACCATGGTTTTGAAACTTTTAGGATTATAAATACTAAAACTAAATTAAATATTGATATTACAAAATATTCTAATGGTAATGACGGACTTCTTAATGATCTTTCTATGAGAGATTTTACAATAAATTCTATGGCTATTAGTTTAAATGATGGGCAATTTGATTTTAATGATATTGTTGATCCGTTTCATGGACTTGAAGATTTGAATAATAATTTCATAAGATATGTTTCTAAGGATACCGTGTTACTTGATCCTCTTAGATTATTAAGGTCAGTTAGATTGTCATCTAAGCTTAATTTTGATATTGAGGAAAATACAAAAAAGTATTTCATGGCTAATAGTGAAAAAATAAATGATGTAAGTCATGAAAGAATTAGAGATGAAATTATTGATATATTTGCATTAAATAATTCATCAAAATATTTGATATTGATGGAAGAGTTGAATATTTTAAATCAAGTATTTCCTGAAATCCAATGTACTAAAGGAGTATATCAAGGCGGATTACATGATAAAGATGTGTATATGCATTCTTTAGCTACTTTGTATTTTATTGAAAATATTATTAATGAAAATTTATTTCCTGAAATGAATTTGAATAACAGTATTTTTGCGCATGAAAATACTATTATTCCTTATATTAAATTAGCTGCTTTTTTGCATGATATTGGAAAACCAGGCACTCAAAGTTTTTTTCAATCTCGTACCAGATTTATTTCTCATGAAGAATATGGTTCAAAAATTTCAGAAAATATTACATCACGATTAAAATTTAGTATCAAAGTCAAAAAATATATATCTTATTTGATTAAAAATCATTTAAGATTAGGGCATTTAATTTCATTACAAGATTTACCCTCTGATAGAGCAATTAGAAAATTATCTCGAGATTGCTCTGATGTTATAAATGAGTTAGTTTATTTAGATTTTGCAGATTATTTAGCTACTAATTACAATAATTTTGATAATTACCTTGATCATTACAATAATTTAAGAAAAATTTATTTTAGAATTATGAAATTTAGATCTGATAAAATCGAAAAATACGATAAGATTATAGATGGTAAAGAAATCATGGAAATTTTTGGATTGAATGAAGGTCCGGAAGTTGGTAGGGTTTTAAATGCAATTCAAGAAGATATTATCAATAATGGTAATATTACAAAAAGCGAAGCTATTAAATTGGCTAAAAAAATATTAAATAATTAATTTATGGGAGTTTGTTAAATGAGAAGATATTGGAAATCATCTTTATTTTCATTTCTCATGATTTTAATTGCTGGTTTTGTTGTGTTTAATCAAAAATTTAGTATTGGAGGCACTGAAATAGGATCTGATGCTGTTTTAGGATTGAAACTAGGTTTAGATTTGCAAGGAGGTAGTCATCTTGTCTATCAGTCAGATTTAAAGAATGAAATTGGAGAATCTATTCCTCCTACCAAAACACAAATGGAGGCATTGATTAAGACTATTGAGAGGAGGGTAAACTCTTCAGGTCTTGGCGAACCAATAATACAATTATTGGGTGATGATCGCCTATTAATACAATTACCCGGTATTGTTGATCCTGAAAGAGCTAAGAATTTGATTGGGGAAACAGCAAGATTGGAATTTAAACATCGTTTTACAGATGCAAGTGATCCCGTTGATGCAGTAATTAATCAGGGGATATTAAGCTCTTATATAGGTTTATATCCAACCGCAACTTCTGAATTTGAGGCTAAAAATAATTCGACAGATAATTCTACTGATAAGAAAGATAATGAACCTGATCCAGTAGCACCTCCTTTGGGAGTATTTGTGAAATTTTCTGAAAATTCGTATTCAGTTTTTAAACAACTGCATGAAAATATAGTACAAAGTTTAGATTCCCCTGGTTATGATCGTTTACAAGTAGAAGTTTCTGGGAATGATGATGCAAGAAGATTTGAATTGTTGGGTACATTTATTACTGAAACTTCAGAAGAAAGTGAATTTGTATTTATGATTCCATCGAATTACTATAAATCAATTGAAGAAGCCAAAAATGCATTAGGGGAATCACCAAAGTTTGAATTTTTAAGTATTTTATTGGGTCAAAGAGATGAAGTTATTGGATTGACCGGAGAAGATCTTGAAAGAGCGTATCCTGGTCAACATCAGACAACAAACAAGCCAATAATTAATATAGAGTTTAATGAAGGTGGAACTAGAAAATTTGCTGAATTAACAACTGATATTGCAGGAACAAATGATAGAATTGCTATTTTCTTAGATCAGGATGAGTTAATTAGCCCTGTTGTAAATCAACCTATTTTAGGAGGTGCGGCATTCATTGATGGGCCTACTTTTACAATTGATAGGGTGAATGATTTAGCTCTGATGCTTGAATCAGGGAGACTACCTGTGCCAATAAAATTATTACAAGAAAGAGATGTGGATGCAGTTTTGGGAGCAGATAGTTTATCTAAAAGTTATTATGCCGCTGGCGTCGGATTGCTTTTAGTTGTAGTGTTTATGATTCTTTATTATAGAATTCCAGGCCTTTTTGCTTCTATGGCACTATTCTTTTATTGTTTATTGGTTATATCAGTTTTTAAATTATTAGCTGTAACATTAACTCTTAGTGGAATAGCTGCAGCAATTTTATCTATAGGTATGGCTGTTGATGCTAATATTCTTATTTTCGAAAGATTGAAAGAAGAAATAAGACTTGGGAGAACGTTATCAATGGCTGTAAATTTGGGATTCTCTAAAGCATGGCCTGCTATCAGAGATAGTAATGTATCAACTCTTATTACTTGTTTAATTTTATTTTGGTTTGCAGATCAATTAGGTGCTACAATCGTGAAGGGATTTGCAGTAACTTTATCTATTGGAGTTATTATAAGTATGATATCTGCACTATTAATAACCCAAACAATACTAAAAGTAGCATCAATTTCTTTATTATCAAAGTTTTTATATTTATATGTTCCTTCTGGGCGTAAAGATATTATATAAAGGTCGAATATATGAAACTTTCAAAATACAGATTATCTTTTTTAGGTGTGTCTAGCCTTGTAATACTTATAGGTTTTATTTTTATTATTTTAGGAGGACTTAAGCCAGGGATAGATTTTACTGGTGGAGCAACTTTAACTTTGAAAATTCCAAATGTTGATTCTTCGTCTGTGGTTAGAAATTCATTAGCAAATACCCAATATGACAATTCCATAATACAAAATTTTGGAGACAATACATTTTTTATTAGAACTGTTATGATCGACGATGATCAAAAAAAGAATATATTACAGAATTTAGATACTATAACTCCTGATAAAGATGTAGAAATATTGTCTTTTGATCTAATATCCCCACTCATAGCTAATGAAACTGTTGTTAATGCAATATGGGCTGTTTTAGCAGCTACTATAGGTATATTTATTTATATATGGTTTGCATTTAGAAATGTCCCACACCCACTAAGATACAGTGTGGCTGCAATTATTGCATTATTGCATGATACTTTGATTGTTGTCGGGATTTTTGCTCTACTTGGTTTTCTCTTGAATTATGAGATCAATACAATGTTTATTATCGCGTTTTTGACTGTTTTAGGTTACAGCGTAAATGATTCAATTGTTGTTTTAGATAGATTGAGGAGTAATATTCTTGACTTTGGAGGTATGAGATTAAATCAGATGGTAGATTTAAGTGTTTCTCAAACATTTGGAAGATCGTTAAATACAAGTATTACTTTATTAGTTACTTTATTGGCAATGTATATCTTTGGTGGAGATACTTTGAAACCATTTATTCTAGTATTAATTGTGGGAGTGATTTCAGGGACTTATAGTTCAATTGCAATTGCAACACAAATCTTAGTTATTTGGGATGAAAGAAATTAATATTAATTAGATTATTTTGGATTAATATTTAATTCATTGATAATATTTGATAGATCTTTAATTTCCTGATTTTCTATTAAAGATACCAAATTGTAGATATAAGCAGCATTATCAAATGATCCAGAGTTTAGTCTTTGTGATGCATAAGTACTAGCTATTTCACGCATTTCCGCTATCCATCTTCCTGATTTTGCTGGAAGTTTAGGGATTTGGTTTTTCATTTTTATCAAGGTATCTTTTTGGCTATAACCCAATTCCTCAATTAATTCATCAAATATGTTTAATTTTTTTGATAGGAGTAGCAAAGATATCCATAAAGCATTAGTTCCTTTTGTAAGAGATGCGTAACACATTTTAATACTTGATGCAGCTTCTAGTCTATCTCCTAAATTTATTATTTGAAATGCGTTAGATTTTAAGATTTCAATTTTATATGCGAATTTTCCTGATACATATAATTTTGGTTTATATTTATCAGTTGGAGCAGTTCCAATAATAGACCCATCAATATATTTGCTATTTTTAAAAGCAGTACCAATAAATGATTTTTCAATAAAATTAGTTGTATCAGGAGAAATAGCATTACATTCCACATATGTAATAGGTTTTGAAATCATTTGTGATAATTTACTTAATTTATTTGCTACTTCTATCGATGCGCTAGGAGGGATAATTGAGAGAATGATATCACAGTTATTTATTAAATCAGATAGAGTTACGTTTTTAATATTATTAGACTTAGCATTCTTGATAGTTTTCTTACTTCGTCCATCAAGGTTTGTAAGAACTTCAATCTTTGAGTTTAATAAAGCTATGCCAACTGAAAGCCCCATATCTCCCATACCGATCAATCCAATTGTATTAATTCGATTCAACCTTGCCTGACTTTCATCCTAGGGTTTTTTTTGTTTATAATATATAAACGCCCTTTTCGCCTTACAACTCTATTATTTCTGTCTCTTCCTTTTACAGATTTTAAAGAATTGAATATTTTCAATTTTTACACCCATTAATTTATATCGAAAGAACATTATAAATATAAAGTTTTAATTAATCTATGTGTTTACTATTAATCTAATACTATTTTATTTTTTACATAAATCAGTATTAAATAAATATTCTTTATTAGCTTGATAAAAATAATAATCCACAGCGTCTGTATCTTTAAGTGATTTTTGCCCAGTTATTTTCATTGCAAGATTTTTCATGTGGTGAAGAAGTATTGTAGGGGTCATATCATCTGAGTAATAACGTAATATTGAGCCTGTGGGCCCAACATTTTGATTTCTATCAGAACCGTAACTGATTATTGCCTTGTTTAATTTCTCAGATGTTGATTCTTTTGAGTTGTTTTCATTAATCATTAAAATTTCACTTTCCCATTGATATGTTGGGTTTTCAATTGTATATTCAGTATTTTTAAATTTATTTGCAACAAAGTTAGTAAAATCTATTAATGTAATAATATATTCAAGTATTGCTTGATTTAAATCAGGATCGATTGATTTGTATGTATTTTTATATTCAGATTCAAGGTGCATTAAATCATTTTCAATTGTTTCTTCTAAAAAACTACCTGCCCATTGTGAGACGCAAGATTTAATCATTAAGGACTCATTATCTATAGGCATATTTTGTTTGCTTAAATTTTTGAAGTATTATGTGACATCATTAGATCAAATTTAATGAGTTCAGTTGATGTCATAGAATTTTTTTCATATTGAGGATATAGATAAGTACTGCAATTAAGAATCACAAGTGAAATAGGGAGTATAAATAATAGAAGTATTTTTTTATCCATGTTTATTGAGTATTAGTTTAATATTTTAAATGATGTCACTAAAGATTAAATGAAAATAATTTAATTTGTGTAAATTCAACAATATAATAGTAACATTAATATTTACTATATTTAAATTGAATTATATTAATG
>Ga0310124_10001508_pt1 | contig 16212 bp, 12 predicted proteins | sample CB11b_AW_Bot5_MG_FD_203507 | JGI IMG/M metagenome (GOLD analysis project Ga0310124, IMG submission 203507) | Marine microbial communities from Western Arctic Ocean, Canada - CB11b_AW_Bot5 | ecosystem: Environmental > Aquatic > Marine > Oceanic | place: Canada: Western Arctic Ocean | collected... | reverse complement strand
GCTGCTGTATCCCGAAGGGCGTTTCCCGGCAAAACGAGTGCTGCTCATGGGTCTCGGCAAGCAGGCGGACTTCGATCTGGAAGTGGCACGCCAGGTTGCCGGCACGGCAGCCCGCAAACTGCAGAATCTGGGTGTGACCAGTGCATCTACCGTGCTGCATGGAGCCGGGGCCGGGGGCCTCGACGTCGAGGTCGCTGCACAAGCTCTGGCCGAAGGTAGCATGCTGTCCTGCTATCGTTTCGACGAATACCGCAGCGGCGACAACAACAAGAGCACTCTGCAGCAACTCACCGTGATCGAGCATGACAAGCGTCGACTTGCACCACTGCGGCGCGGCATCCGCTGCGGTTCGCAGATCGCCACCGGGGTCTGCCTGGCACGGGACCTGTGTAATCACCCCGGCAACACGGCGACGCCGAGTTATCTGGCAACCCGCGCCCGCGGCATCGCGCGGCGCACGGGACTGCGTTGCCGCATTCTCGATGAAGCCGCCATGCGCAAGCTTGGCATGGGTGCCCTTCTCGGCGTCTCCGCTGGTAGTGCCGAGCCGGCTCGGTTTATTGTACTCGAACACGGCATCGTCGCCGGCAAGACTCGCCGCCGACCCCTCGTCTTCGTCGGCAAGGGCGTCACATTTGATTCAGGGGGCATCTCGATCAAGTCCAGCGGCGGCATGGGTGACATGAAATTTGACATGTCAGGCGCCGCCGCCGTGATCGGCGCCATGCAGGCCGTCGCCGAAATCGGCGTCTCGCAACCCGTCGTCGGTATCGTGCCCGCCACGGAGAATCTGCTCGATGGCAAATCCGTCAAACCAGGGGACGTGCTCAAAACGATGTCGGGCAAAACGATCGAGATCGACAACACCGATGCCGAGGGACGCCTCATTCTTGCTGACGCACTGACGTACGCCCAGCGCTACAAACCGGCGGGCATCGTCGATCTGGCAACCCTCACCGGTGCCTGCGTCGTCGCTCTTGGTGAACATGCCAGTGGACTGATGTCGAATGATGATGACCTCGTCGCCAAGGTCGAGGCCGCTGCCGCGGTCACGGCAGAGAAAGTCTGGCGTCTACCCATGTGGCCGGAATATCGTGAGCAGATCAAGAGTCCCGTGGCAGATATGAAAAACACGGGGGGCCGCAATGGCGGTGCCATCACGGCGGCCGCCTTACTGGCGGAATTCGTCGGCTCGACGCCCTGGGTTCATCTCGACATTGCCGGCACGGCGTGGACATCGAAAACCCGCCCCTATATCCCCCGTGGGGGTGTCGGCGTCGGTGTCCGCCTCCTCGTCGAACTCGCCCGTCGCTGGGGCTCGCGCAAAACGTGATCCTCTCAGACGGCACCCTGCGCAACATGCTGAGTTCAGGCGAGCTCGTCGTCGAGCCCGTCGACGAAGGACAGATCCAACCTGCCTCCATCGATCTGCGACTCTCCAACCACTTTCTCAAAGTTGACGAGAACCGACTCGAGGTGATCCGCCTGGATGCCGAGGTGGAGTACATGGAACTGGAGCAGGAGCAGATCGTCATTCCACCGCACTCGTTTCTGCTGGCGACGACGCGCGAATGGATTCGGCTGCCAAAGGATGTCACCGCCTTCGTCGAGGGGCGTAGTTCGATAGGTCGGATTGGCCTCTTTATCCAGAACGCGGGTTGGGTCGATCCTGGCTTCGAGGGCAATCTCACCCTTGAGTTGTTCAACGCCAATCGTCTGCCCATCCGACTGCAGGCCGGACGTCGCATCTGTCAACTCGTCTTCGCACGCATGGATCAAGCCGCCCACACTCCGTACAACGGCAAGTACCAGGGGCAGACAGGCGCCACCGGCAGCCGCATCCGGCTGGATACCGATCGATGACCGACCACTTGGCGTGACAACGGCTGCACCATGGCTGTCGGCCCCCGTGTTGGTGTGGGTCGCTGCCGATATCATCCTCCCGGATCTCGGATTTTCCCGTGATGCCATGCAGGTCGCCGTCGATATCGGCGGTGCTCGGTTGCCCGGTTGGGGCTTGCTGCCGCTGATCTGTGTGCTGTTGATCGCTGCCCGTGCCGGTCTCGGCGCCGACAAGGGCCAGCGACTCGCCTCGGCATGGCTCGGGGCCTGCAACGTGCTGAAATGGATCGCCGGTCCGACGATGGCACTGTTGCTCTTGAGACTGCTGTCCCTGTGGAATCCCGTCGGCGCCTTGTTGCCGTGGCTCGGATTGACCTGGTCACCTCACGCCAGCATCGCCCTCGCACTGGTACCTTTTCTCGGGGCTCGTGATCGATCGATGGCGATCCGGCGACGCACCGCCGCAGTGCTGTTTGCCATATCCCTCGCCGTGTACGGTGGCTACACGCTCTATGTCTGCCAGATGGTGATGATGCACGGCGACGAGGCGCAGTATCTCCGCGTCACGCAGAGCCTGTTGCAGGATGGTGACATCGATCTGGCGAACAATCTGGACGGAGATATCACCGTGTTTCACGTGCTCGATGTGGGTGTGCACAAGGCACCGGGATCACCGGCGGACAAGCTCTACTCCAAGCACCCGGTGGGTCTGTCCGTAATGCTGATGCCCGCCTACAGCCTCGGTTTGCGGTTGTGGGCCAACCCGAGGTTGGGTGCAGCCCTCACCATGGCGGTCTGCGCCGCCGCCATCCTGGCGCTGTTATTCCTCTGGCTGTGCCACATCGGCTTTCCGCACGCACTCTCTCAGTGGGTGACAGTGGGCTGTGCCACGACCGCCCCCTTGGCACTCTTCAGTACCCAGATCTACCCCGAGCTTCCGGCTGTGCTGGTCACGCTGATCCTGTTGCTGCGAGTCGATCCACGTTGGTTGCTGCCCACCAGTGGTGCGACTTCGGTCGCCGGTGCGACTTCGGTCTGGGAACTCGGCTCTCTGACGCTGATGGTGGGCACATTGCCCTTCCTGCACCCACGTTACGCCCCCCTCGCCGCCCTTCTCGGCCTGGGACTGCTGTGGCAGGCAAGAGGGTCCGCGGGGTACAGAGGTATGGGCGCCGTCGCTGCCGGCGGCGGCATCTGCTTGGCAGCGCTGGTGGCGCACAACCTTTCCTTCAGCGGCGATTGGCTCGGAAACTTTCGTCCCGGCAGTGCCTGGGACACGGATGCGCTGTCACCAGGGACTTGGCTGATGTCGATGCCGGGACACTGGATCCACGCCACCAAGGGATTGGCGCTCAACGCACCGTGGTTTTTCATCGCCGTCGTACCCGGTGTCGTCGCACTCGCCGCCAGGAGGGATCGCCGGTTGTTGTTGGCGGCGGCGCTATACCTGACAACGGCTGTCGTCAATGGGCTCCATCCGGACTGGACCTTTGGCTATGGCCTGCCCGTTCGATTCCTGGTAACCGCCCTGCCGGCGCTGGCTCTGTGCGCCGCCGAGGGCCTGAACTCGATCCGTCGCTCACCCTGGCTCGGCGTACTGCTCTGTGGTGCCCTGGCGGTGAGTTGGGACGCCATCGGCATCGCCTTGCAGATCCCGGAGTTGGCCTTCGAGGGTGAACATCTGCCGTTAGCTTCGGTGGCCGGTTTCTATCCCCTCGGTGTGCACGGGTTCCTGCCCACTGTGGACCGGCTGATCTGGGTGGATCTGCTGGTGTGGGCAACCGCCGCCCTCAGTGTGACAGCACCTGTCTGGCGCCGTGCGCCGCGGTCGTTACGTGGCGCTGTCTTGCCGACGATGGCAATAGTCCTCGCCCTGCTGATACCCGCCCTTTGGGGTCTGTCAGAGGGTGCAACAGAACGCCTGGGCACGAGTGTGTCCCCACAGTTGAAAGGTGTGACGGAAGGCCGGATCGAAGGCCACACGACGCTGCATTCCACCTATCGAAATTTCCGTGAGTCCAATACCGGGGTGCGCCGGGAGGACGGCACCTATGCCACGGACAGAAATTCGCAGATGGGTACGCTGGTCGCCTACTTCATGCCGATTCAGCCCCCCGGCCTGTATCGAATCATCGCCCGTGACGTCGTCGCCGTCGGCGAGCAGGCTGCCTATGTCAGCCTTCAACGTACGCCGGCTGCCCTGCAATCATGGACGGAACGACTGCGATTCCCGATTGGGGTCGGCGAGGATGGCACCTTCCGCTTCGACTATTATCATGAACGACTGCGCTTCGGTTTCCTGCACTTCCTCTACGACGGAGCCGGCGCGCTGCAGATCGGGGAAACGACACAGGACTTCCACGCCAGACGCCTGCCACTCCGTCTCGAAAAAGTGGCAAGGTTGGACGTGAGCGACACGACGGGGTCACCCGCACTCCCCAGCCAACTCGCGCCAGGACGATACCTGGCCCGTTTCCATCTTAGTGGAGGGGCCCTGTGGACCCTGACGCAACGCCAGCCTGTACCGGTGAAGATGGCCGTAGTCGTCACCGATGGTGCCGAACTCCCATCTGAGAATCTGCAGCCATGGTTCGAGAGCCGTCGGCGGATGACTGACATCAGCACCAAGTCTGGCGCCGTAGCGGCCCAACGGGAGGTGCTGGCCGCCCCGTGGTGGGCGTCGGTGCCAGTCCTTGGCGGAGACGCCTACGAATTGAGTTTCCGCGTGCGACAACAGGGCCTCGTGTGGTTCTTGTTTCAGTACTACGGCCCGGCAGACCTCGATCTCAGAGAGGTCGTCGTATATCGGCAACACCTAGACATGGAGTGATAGAGATGCCCGACCCCACCGACCTGCACCGTGACAGCCTCGTCATCGATTCTCACAACGACACCGTCGTCGCCTTGATTCGCCGTGGCAATGTCGGCATTGGCGGGGAGACGGGGCCAGAGCGTGATGCCCTGGCGGGTGCCGTTGCCTATCTGCGCCAGTATCTGACGCCGAATGGTCCGGAGGCAATTCAGTTCAGCCTGCCCCGTCTGCGCGAGGGCGCCGTCGACGCCGCCTTCTTCGCCGTCGATACGACGCGCGCCTGGGGCAACCACCTCGTATACGCCATCGACGCGTTGGGATACCTGAAGCAGGAAATCGCCACGCACGCCGACGAACTGCTGCTGGCACGCAATGCGGGAGACATTGAAACGGCAAAGGCGACAGCAAGGATCGCCGTCATCCTGGCGGTAGAAAACACGGCGGCTTTGCAGCGCAGTCTCTATGCCGTGGACGCACTCTACGAACTAGGTGTGCGCACCATGACCCTGACGCACAGCGCTCGAACGGACGTCGGCGACGGCTGCGAGGTGATCGCCGGAGGTGGTCTGACCGGCTTCGGGCGAGGTGTCGTGCAACGCATGAACGAACTGGGCATGCTCGTCGACGTGTCCCATCTCAACGAGCGCGGCTTCTGGGACACCCTTGAACAGGCTTCCGAGCCTGTCATCGCCAGTCACAGTTGCTGCCACGCCTTGTGCGACCATCCCCGCAACCTGACCGATGAGCAGCTCCGAGCTCTCGGCAACGCCGGGGGTGTCGTCGGCATCACCTTCGTGCCATCCTTCATCGACAGCAACCAACCCTCACTGGACCGTCTCGTCGACCACATCCTGCATGCCATCGATGTCGCCGGAACAGGCGCTGTCGGCCTGGGATCTGACTTCGACGGTGGTGGTGACCTGCTCACCCACGGCGGCGAGTTGCCGCTTGTCACCGAGGCGTTGTTGGGCCGCGGCATCGATGAGGATGTTGTGCGTGGCATTCTCGGGGCCAACCACCTGCGACTGTTGCGTGGCATCATCGGCTGACCGACGGCCCTGTTAGTCAGTCGAGTCCGTAGAGCGGCTTGAATTTGCCTTCGAGGTAGTCCATCAGATACTCGACCTTCAGTGGTTCCCCCGTTACATCCTGCACCAGTTCAGCCGCCGTGCGTCGCTTGCCGACGGCGTGAATGTTGCTTCGCAGCCAGCCAAGCAGTCCGGAGAATTCACCTGACGCGATCTGTTGCGGCAGATCTGTGAGATCGGCAGACGCCTGGCGATAGAACTGCGCCGCGTAGAGGTTGCCGAGGGAGTAGGTGGCAAAATAACCGATGAGTCCCACCGACCAGTGGATGTCCTGCAGGACCCCGTCGGCATCGCTGTCTGGTCGGATACCGACGTATTTCTCCATGCGGTCATTCCACTCACCTGGCAGATCCTGCACCGACAGTTCTCCCTCGATCAACGCTTTCTCCAACTCGAAGCGCAGCAGGATGTGCAGATTGTAGGTGACTTCATCCGCCTCCACCCGGATCAGCGATGCTGCCACCTGGTTGGCGGCAGCATAGAACCGGTCCACATCGACGCCGGCGAGTTGTTCGGGAAAGTGCTCACCCAGCACCGGTAGATAATGCTGCCAATACTCCCGACTGCGGCCGACCAGGTTTTCCCACATGCGGGACTGCGACTCGTGAATGCCCAGCGAGATCGCGCCACCCACCGGCATGCCCTCGGAGTCGGGCAGGCCTTGCTCATACAGACCATGACCGGTCTCGTGGATGATGCCAAAAAGCGATGTCTGCATCTGCGCGGGACTGTATCTGGTCGTGAGGCGCACGTCACTCGGCGAGGTGCCGGAGCAAAATGGGTGTACCGCCACATCCAGGCGTCCCGCCTGCAAGTCGAAACCCAGATCCGTCATCACCTGGCGGCCAAAGGTCTGCTGGGCGGTCACGTCAAAAGTGCGGGACAATAAATCGTCCGCCACGTGGCCACTGTCACGAATCCCCGCCACCAGCGGCACCAGTCGCTGGCGCAAATCGGCCAGCACGGGTTCGACCTCCTCTACTTGGGCATACGGTTCATACTCGTCGAACAACGCGTTGTAGATGGATCCCGTATACCCCACAGACTCGGCGATCTGACGCTTGAGCTCGAAGACCTTCTCCAGCCAGGGCTGAAATGTGGCGAAGTTGTCCGTCTTGCGCGCCTCGACCCAGGCTTCGTGGGACAACGACTCCGTCTGCGTCATTTCAACAATGAGGGCCTTCGGGATCCGCTGAGCGCGCTGCTGGCTTCGTTTCAACTCACGTAGGTTGACGGCCTGGTCCCCCTGCAGGCCGGCCTCGCTCAGAGCTGTGACGAGGTCGACCAATTCAGGCGCCGTGAGCCGATCGTGGCGTATACCGGCCAGTGTACCCAGGGCTCTGGCCCGTGGGTTGACGCCCTTTGCCGGCATGTTGACTTCCTGATCCCAGCCAAGCAGATCCTGCGCATGACTCACATCCGCCAATTCTTTCACCAGTACTACAAAGCGCTCGTATTGTGCTGCCGAATTGCCCATCTTAAGCTCCGTTTGTTTTTCGCCTGACACCCATCGGGAGAGTAGAGATGAAGATCACCCGCGTCGAGTCCCTGGTCCTGCACATCCCGTTCTACGCCGACCACGTGGTCGCCGCCATGCACCGTGCCCAGACCCATGATGAACGCGTTTCTGTCATTCGCGTCGAACTCGATGACGGCACCGTCGGGTATGGCGACACCCAGGGCGGCGCTGCGCCCGACCCGGCGCGACTTGCGAGCCTTACCGGGGCCAACCCCCTTCTGCATCTGTACGATGACAGTCTTGGCTTCGCCCTGCAGATCGCCTTGCTGGACGCTGTGGGGCGTGCCACCCAGACACCGGCGCACGCCTTGCTCGGCCGTCAGCTACGCGACCGTTGCCCCCTGTCCTGGTGGGATATCGACATGCCACCGGGGGATTGGGTCAAGGAGGCGGAGGCATCGCTGGCTCGGGGGTACACGACCTTCAAGATGAAAGCCCGGCCCTGGCGTGACATTCACGAGCAGATCGCCACCGTTGGCGAGGTGGTACCTCGTGACTATCGCTTCGACGTTGATTTTAACGGTTTCCTGCTCAACCCTGCCAGAGCCGAGGAGCATCTCACCCGTCTCGACGAACATGTCAACGTTGGCATGTACGAAAGTCCATTCTACCTGCAAAAGGACCTTACCGGCGCCAGCATCCTGCGCGGGTGTGTGAAGAAACCGATCGTCGAGCACTTTCGTGAGGAGGTCCTGCACGCTCACTGCAGCGATGGTTTCGTCATCGGCGGCGGCATCGAGGGTGTGCGACGACAGGCAGCACTGGCAGCGGAGTTCAACAAGCCCTTCTGGCTGCAACTGGTCGGTGCGGGATTGACGACTGCCTATGCCCTACACCTCGGGTCGGTCCTGTCGCACGCGCAACTGCCCTACATCACCTGCTTCGAACTGTTTGAGGATGATCTACTCGTTCAGCCGATCAGCGTCATCGATGGCTACGCAGCCGTACCCGAGGGGCCAGGTCTGGGTGTTGAAGTCGATGAAGAAGCGCTGCGCAAGTATACCGTCGATCCGGCGACAGCCACACCAAAAACCGAATACCGCGCCAGAAAACGGATCCTGCGCGTGCGCTGGCCGGCCATTTCCGGTCGTCTGCGCGAATGGTCCTTCACGGACGAGGCAGAGTACCAACGAGCCTTCTATGATGGCAGCGTGCCCCCCTTTCAAGAGGGTGCCCACCTGGATGTGACAGAGGACGACGGCTCCGCCGGTTTTGCCAGTGAACATGCGGCCATCCAGGCGCAGGGACGGTAGCAGGGATCGGTACACGCCACTGCGGTCCTCACCCCCGTCGAGTGAGAATGTCCCCAAAACCAGTGAGATTGTAGCCAATGTCGACATAATCGAGCAGATCGGTCAGCCCTCGCAGGGCGACACCGAAACCATCGGTGCCGGAGACACCACCGAACTGACCACCCCCCTTCAGGTGCGGCTCGAGATCGAGGAACACCCCGGGTACGCCGTGCTTCTTCAGCTTGCGCGCCAACGCCGGGATGCGACCACGGAAGTCGCGCAAAATCGCCTCGTGGGCGGAGTCCCCCGCGTTGCAGGGTACGAAGTTCTTCAGCCGCGCCTCGTCGACAACACCGGTCCACACCAACTTCGGGTCGATCTTGTAGTCTTTGATGTGCATCCAACCGATCCCTGACTTCATCGCTTCGTATTCGGAATATGTCTGATCAGGGCGCAGATTCTGACTCGACAGATTGCCACCGTCAAAAATCAGGCTCAGGTTGGCATGGTCAACTTTGCGATACAGACTGCGTAGCAATCTGCCATTCTGACCGATGAGATTGGCCTCGACTTCCAGGCCGAACAAGACGCCCCCCTTCGCACACACTTCTGCAATTCGGGCAAGTCGCTCGGCGGCTTCGTCGAGGTGATCCTCGGGGGCAGTTCCCCGCGGGTGATAGAAGGAGAAACCACGAATCAACTTCGTGTCGAAGGCGCCGGCCAGATCAACAGCACGCTGCACATCGTTCTTCAAGTATTTGTCGAAGGGGATAAAACCATTCGTCGTACCATCCTCGACGTCATGCAACTTCACCTTGCCGATGGGGGATCCCACGGAAGACACGCGGATGCCGAAGTCTGCGTGCAGGCGGCACAATCGCTTGATCTCCGCCTTGGTGAGTTTCATGACATTTCGGACACCGGAGCCGACGTCGACGAAGCGCAAGCTGTACCATGACATTCCCAGAGCCGAAAGCATCGTCAGTTGCGATTCCGCCTTCTTGTCGACAGGCCCTTCATCGGCGAAACCGGTGAGAATTACTTCCGGAGCAGAAGAACTGGTGGCCATGAGCAAAATTACTCCGTGATCAGGTTTGAAGACCGTTCTAGGCGAATATAGTCGGCTCGCAGAGCCGAACAGTCATGGCACATCGACGACGACGACGACCCGCCCCGAGGTGAGATCGCGAAAGCTCGCCAGGATCGATTCGACGGCGGCCTCCGGACCACACAGATGCAACGTCGCGTCCTCGGCAAAGACTTCGTCGACAACACAGACCGCATTCTCTGGATTTTTTTCGGCCGCCCGGCGCAGTGCCTCGCGACATGGATCATACCGATCATACGGTAGCCGCACGACAAGTGTCGTCGTCTGCACACGTCTTAATGTGGGTGTCACGGCCAGAACCTGCTGCGCCGCCTGCGTGTAGGCTCGCACAAGGCCTCCCGTACCCAACTTGGTGCCGCCAAACCAGCGCACGACGACGACGACAAGGTCCCCGAGCCCGGCGCCCTGCACCACCGCCAACACGGGTCGTCCCCCCGTACCCGACGGCTCCCCATCATCACTCATCCCATGGGTCACCGATGCGCCATGACCGACGGCGAAAGCGTACACGTGATGGGAAGCACCCGCGTATCGACCCCGAAGCTCGCGCAAAAACTCCCGCGCCGCCGGTACAGACTCAACACAGGCGCAAATACCGAGAAAACGAGACCCTCGATCGCTGATCTCAGCTGTAGATTCGGCCGCGGGGTACAGGTAGCCGGTAGACACTCCGATGTCAGATCCCAGAAGCCATCTTCAGAACCCACGACCAAAGATCAAGGAAACTCGAACGAGTTTCGTCCACGAAGACCCAGCGTCTCGATCATTTTCTGGCCCACCGTCGACTCAGAACCGCCGCAAAACCATCAAGGAAACTCGTCCTCTTATTGATGGACAGGAGAATGGCGCAGTCTGCCATTCTCAAAAGCGAGTTTCGTCCACGAAGACCCCAGCGTTTCTAACGTCTGCTGGCCCACCGTCAATTCTGAACCCCCCCAAACTATCAAGGAAACTCGTCCTCTTCCTGCTCAATCCGAAATCCGGGCGCCATGTTCTCGAAGGTGGCGCTATTTGCATTCCACATCAGATGCACGGAGTCGGTGGGACCATTGCGCTGTTTGCCGACGATGATCTCCGCCGTGCCTTCGAGACTGGCGCCATCTGGGGATTTGAGGCCATACAGATCGGGCCGGTAGATGAACATCACCACATCGGCATCCTGTTCGATCGAACCGGACTCGCGCAGATCGGATAATTGCGGACGTTTGTCGGTACGTGCCTCAGAGGCGCGTGACAACTGCGACAGCGCCAGCACCGGCACATTCAACTCCTTGGCCAGTCCCTTCAGCCCCCTCGAGATGCGGGACACCTCCTGCTCCCGGCTCTGCACATTCTCGTGGGAACTCATCAACTGGAGGTAGTCGACGACGACCATGCCGATACCATGGTCGCGCTGCAATCGACGCGACTTGGCCCGTGCCTCCAGGACCGTGATCCCCGGCGTGTCATCAATATAGATCGGTGCCTGCGCGAGGCGACCGACATTGCGCGTCAGATGAATCCAGTCCTCTTCGCTCAGGCGTCCGGTACGCAATTTTTGCAGATCGACGCCCGTCTGGATACACAGCAGACGTTGGGCAAGTTGCAGCTTCGACATTTCCAGGCTGAAGAACGCGACACCGACTCCGTGCTGGACGGCGGCACGGCAACAGAAGGACAAAGACAAGGCCGTTTTCCCCACACTGGGACGGGCCGCGAGAATGATCAGATCGCTATTCTGGAACCCCGACGTCAGATCGTTGAGATCGGAATACCCCGTGTTGACCCCGGTGACGGCGCTATCCTGATTGTGCGCCTTTTCGATGTGTTCGAAGGTCTCCTGCATGACGACTTCGATCGACTCGAAGCCCGTCGTCAGCTTTTTTTCGGAGAGCGAAAAGATGCGCCCTTCCGACCAGTCGAGCAGTTCGTGGACATCGGACTTGCCCTCGTAGGCTCGACTCGATATCTCCGACGAAGCCTCGATAAGGCCGCGACTCAGGCCCCGCTCGACGACGATCTTGGCGTGGTGTTCGATGTTGGCTGCCGATGCCACGCCACCTGCCAATTCCGCCAGGTAGACGACACCCCCGGCCTCGTCGAGTTGACCTCGACGCTTCAACTCCTCACTCACCGTCAACTGATCGATGGCTTCATTGCGCTCGTAGAGATTGATCATGGCCGCGTAGATGCGTCCGTGAGGCCGGTGGTAGAAGGCTTCCTCTTCCAGTAGCTCGATGCCACGACCCACAGCGCGCCCGTCGATCAACATGGCACCGAGTACGGCCCGCTCGACCTCAACCGCCTGTGGCGGCATCCGGTCCAGATTCTGAGCGTCCGAAGTTGCCCCTCCCTGCCCTGCTTGGGGAGGTCCGTATCCAGGTTGGCCGTAGTCGTCGTGACCATTTCCGGGAGGTCCATTCATAGGACTATAACTCGGTGCCGTCGTGCAACTTGCGCAACCACTTCATGTCCTCCCAGGTATCCCGCTTGTAGCTTGGGTTGTGCAACAGGGCCGCCGGGTGGTAGGTGACGACAAGAGGAGTTCCCTGGTATTGGTGCAGCCTCCCCCGCAGGCGTCCCAGAGAACTGTCCGTCTTTAGCAGGGCGTGAGCTGCGTGGCGACCCAGGCAACAGATGATGCGCGGACGCACCAGTTCGATCTGTCGTTGCAGATAAGGCTCGCAGCTGGCGACCTCGTCCAGCTGCGGATCACGGTTGTTCGGCGGCCGACACTTGAGAACGTTGCAGATATAGACCTCCTCCCGCGACAGTTTCATGGCGCCGATGATCTTCGTCAACAGTTCCCCTGCGGGACCGACGAAGGGCAAGCCCTGCCGATCCTCGTGCTCTCCGGGCGCCTCCCCCACAAACATTATATCCGCTCCAGGGTTGCCGGAGCCAAAGACAAAATTTTTTCGTGTCTGCCCCAATGGGCAACGGAGGCAGTCGCAGATCTGCTGCTGGAAGCTCTCGAGTGAGCCGCCATCATCGGCCTCGACGACAGCGGCAGGCGTATCGCTGTCGACAGGCGCCAGCGCCAGACTGGCAGGCGGAACGATGAAGTATCGCCCTTCAAAGGCGAGCAGATCCTCGAGGCAGCGGCGCACATCACGCAGCGTCTCGTCTACGTCGAAATCCTGATTGGAAGAATCGGCCATGGGAGGCGTGAAGATGTCAGCCCCGGGAACGGCTGTCAACGCGACGGCGGCTGGGAGAAGCAATCACCCACGGCGTCGAGGATACGATCGGCGACGGCCATTTTACTCATCAGGGGTAACGGGGTCTCGGTCTGGGCATCCATAAGTGTCACAACATTGGTATCCGTGGCAAATCCGGCGCCGGCTTCCGTGAGATTGTTCAATACGATCAGATCCGCGTTCTTGCGCACCCGCTTCTGACGGGCGCGAGCAAGCCCATCTTCCGTCTCCATGGCGAAAGCGACGACGACACGCGCACCCTTTTTTGCCCCAAGGGCTGCCGCGATGTCAGGATTCTCCGTCAACTCGACACGCAACCCTTCCCCATCACCTCGCCTCAGCTTCTGTGCTGATACCGTCGAGGCCCGGTAGTCGGAGACGGCGGCGGCCATGATCGCCGCATCCGCCGAGTCGAAGGCCACCATTGCCGCATCATACATCTGCAGCGCTGAACGAACCGGTGTGAGCCGCACACCGGATGGCGGTACCAGTGTCGTGGGTCCGGTGATCAGGTCCACGGTGGCACCTCGCGCACGAGCCCGGCGGGCGATGGCATATCCCATCTTGCCACTGGAGCGATTGGTTAGAAATCGAACCGGGTCAAGGTCTTCGACGGTAGGTCCCGCCGTCACGACGATGTGACGACCTAGCAGATCTCCTCCGCCCACATCGCCGAGGATATCGATGGCAGCATCGAGGATATTCTCCGGCGATCCCATGCGCCCCTTTCCGGACGCCCTGGAAGCCAGATATCCGGATTCCGGCTCGACCCAACAGACACCCTCATTCTGCAGGCGGTCTATATTTGCCTGCACGCTGGCCGAGGCGAGCATCTCCTCTTCCATGGCCGGTGCGATCAGGACCGGCGCTTGTGTGGCCAGATAGATCGTCGTCGACAGATCATCGGCGATCCCGGCGGCGAACTTGCCGATGAGATTCGCCGTTGCCGGTGCCACAAGGAACAACTCCGCCCACTTTGCGAGGCCCACGTGCAACACGGGAAACTCATCTGTGGCGGCGAAAAGATCGGCGTACACGGGATGTCCGGACAACACAGCGAGTGTCGTGTCGGTGACGAATTGCGCCGCGCTCCGGGTACGCACAACGCGCACCTCGGCCCCCTCCTCTTGCAGCAGACGTACCACCAGGGGAGCTTTGTAGGCAGCAATCCCCCCGGTGACACCGAGCAGAACGCGTCGTCCCTGCAGCCTCACGGCATCACCCCTGTCCCAGTGCCATCAGCACCTGATTACAAAGTCGGTTTGCATTCGTCTGATCGGAGTCCAGCACCAGATCGTAGATCGACATGTCCGCAAGATCGATGTCGTGGTGTGTGGCGTAGCGCAGGCGCTCAGACTCCTCCCGTTCGAGGATCGCCGCCATCGCCTGTTCCCGCGCCTGGTCTTCTCGTGCCGACACCCGCTGCGTCCGGATCTCTATATCAGCGTGCAACCACACTTTGAGTGCCACGAGTTGCCGCCGCTGAGCCATCCAGCCCATCAATCGACCTTCCAACACACAGCCTTGCTCCGCCTGGCATGCCAACTGCACCATGCGTGCGTCGAGTTGCCGGTCGATGGCGGCATCCGCTTCCGCCTGCCGACCATACACCTGCAGTGACAGTCCTGCCTCCGCGGCAAGTTCTCGGAATACTTGCCCCGTGTTGAGGTAAACCCACTTTGTCTCCGCCTCCAGGGCACGACACAGCGTGCTGGTGCCACTTCCGGGCAGACCGCTGATGGTGACGAGTCGCATGCTGATTCTCAGGCCAGATTCTGCACCTGCTCGCGCAGGCGCTCGACCTCTTCCTTGACGTCCACCGCATGGTGGATGATGCCGCTGTCGGCGGACTTCGAGGAGATCGTGTTGATCTCTCGGTGCATCTCTTGCAGTAAAAAATTGAGGCGACGCCCCACTTCGCCACCTTTGTCCAGCGCCTCGAAGAATTGCTCGAGATGACTGCGTAGACGGACGATTTCTTCGGTGATGTCGCCGCGTTCGGCAATCAGGACAACCTCGGTCGCCAGTCGCTCCTCGTTCACCTCCCCAGGTCGCAGCAGGTCCTCAACTTTGGCCCGCAGACGCTGCCGCACCTGTTCACGCCCACCGGCGGCGATCCCTTCGATGCGATCCGTCAACTCACCCAACAGTCGCAGACGGGTGCGCAGGTCGGCGGCCAGCGTCTCCCCCTCAGTGCTTCGCATCTGCTCCAGATCGTCGAGGGCGGCATCGACGGCGGCCATGACCAGGGGGGCCACCTCCTCGAGATCGGGTGTGGGTGCTTCGGAGCGAAACAGCCCCGGCATGCGAGCCAGCACTTCCAGGCTCACCGGGCCCGTATTGCCCAATTCGGCAAGACGCTGCAACTCACGAGCGTATTGAGTCGCCACTTCGACATTGAGTTCAGGGAGTCCGGACCGGTCTGCCGTTTCCTCTACATCGATCGTGCCTGTCACCTTGCCGCGACTGAGCCGCTTCTGCACACGCTCCCGAATGCGTGGCTCCAACTCCTGTAAGGCACTCGCGCAACGCAGCGACAGATCCAGGAAGCGGCCATTCACCGAACGCAGCACGGCACGCACTCGGACCGTCTCCGTCTCCGTCTCGGCACTGCCACTGCCGAAGCCAGTCATGCTTGTGATCTGTCCCAAACTTCCTCTCCTCTTGCCACGCGTTAGAACCCGGGATCGACAATTACCCGTACGATGCGGGTAAACCCCGTGAGTTGCGTGCGGTACGTCAACCCTCCGAGCGTGATCTTTACGAGTTCCGACTCCCCAGCCGCCCAGAGTTGCCCATTTCGTTCGTCCGCAGAGATAGAGATCGCCCCCGGGAGATCCTCTATCTGTAGCAGTATGCCACCCTCGTCGTCGTAGGCCACGACGCCTCCTGCTCCCAGCACCCAGGCGATACCCGAGTCGTCGGCGACATCGATTGCCGTCGCCGGTCCGTAAGGAAAGCTGACGACGCGTGCCGGTGCTCGCGGTGTTAGGCGCAACACCCTGAGCCCATCGGAGTCGATCGCCCACGCTTGACAGCATACCGTGTCCGACGCATCGAGATCGACGAGCCCCGTCAACCCCTCCCATTGGCCAGATCGAAGTCCCTGTTCATCAAACCAGAGAACTCTGTCATCCTCGCTATCGGCGACCCAGACCCCACCCTTCGGCGAGGGTGCGATGGCAATCGGCTGTGCCAGAGTCGCGTCGATCTCGACCAGCTCGAGGCTGTCTCCCTCCGCGTCGAGGGAAAATTGGTAGACGGCGCCCTCCTCGGAGTCGGCAACCCAACCGACTCGGGCGACGGCGTCGAGGGCGATGTCTCCTCCCGCTGTCATGAGCGTGCCGAAGCGTTGCATGACACCCGCAGTGTCGATGCGATGCAGTGCGGTCAGCCGACTGTCACCGACCCAGGCAGCACCCGTTCGTGCAT
>Ga0310124_10001507_pt1 | contig 16218 bp, 10 predicted proteins | sample CB11b_AW_Bot5_MG_FD_203507 | JGI IMG/M metagenome (GOLD analysis project Ga0310124, IMG submission 203507) | Marine microbial communities from Western Arctic Ocean, Canada - CB11b_AW_Bot5 | ecosystem: Environmental > Aquatic > Marine > Oceanic | place: Canada: Western Arctic Ocean | collected... | reverse complement strand
CGTGTCTTCCGTGCTCTCGACGATCGAGACAAGCAGGTTGTTATTGTCTCGCAATTCTTCCTGTGCATGCTTGGCCTCCGTGACATCTCGGAAGACGACAAGGCCGCCGCGCAGTTCGCCGTTGCTGTCGCGCAATGGACGGCCGCTGACATTGATGAACGCGCCGTCTGGAGTGAAGGAGTTGCGGATAAACATCTCGAGATTGTCCAGCGACTCACCGCGCGACGCTCTCAGTATCGACAGTTCACTGCTTGGCCATGGCGTCACCGTGTCTGTTTCGAACACACCATAAATCTCCGGCCACTCATGGGGTGCCGCATCCGTCGGCCCCACCCCGAGGATTCGTTCCGCCGCCGCGTTGAACAGGATGAGATTGCCGTCGACATCGGCAACCACGAGCCCCTCGCTCATGCTGTTGATGATCGATTCCAGCATCTGGTTGGTTTCCGCCAGCTTCGACTCGACGAGCTTGCGTCGGCTGATGTCACGCATCACCATGACGCTGCCCTCGACGTTGTTGTCGGCATCGAGCATCGGCCGCGCATTGATACTGACAAATCGGTCGTCACCGGAGTCCGGGTCGTGCAGGACGAGTTCTTGTTCATCGACCGACTCGCCTTTTAATGCCCTTGTAATCGGCAGGTCGTCAACTGATACCGGCCGTCGATTTTCGTCGAGAAAATTGGCGTAAATGGCACTGGTGGTGTGCTCATGAGCCGCGCCGATCATTGACTCTGCCGCCGGGTTCGACAGGATCAACTGGTCCTTGGTATTGCTGACGATAACGGCATCACCCATGTTGTTGAGAATCGACTGCAGTATCTGCGTCTGCTTTTCCAGCGTAATATTCGACTGGTCGAGAGCGGCTGTACGTTCCGCGACCTTGTGTTCGAGCTCATCACGTGTCTGGCGCAGAGCCAAGGTCATGTCGTTGAACGTATTTCCCAGCGTCGCAAACTCGCTGGTCGGACTGAGGTCCAGACGCTTATCGAGCCTGCCTTCCCGGATGTCCCGGGCGAACCGCGTCAGGATGCCAATCGGCCAGGTGATCGTGCGGGTGAAACCCAGCGCGAAAATGACGGCGATCACGGCGGTAGCCATCATGATCAGTATCAACGAGCGGCGCAAGTTGACGATGTCGGCCAACACCTCTGACGTATTGCCCTTTACCAGCAGCGTCCAATCGGGTTTCGGTATTGGATATGCCAGGGCTACAACCTTTGCATCGCTGTAGTCCACCGTGTAGCTCAGTCGACCATTGGCAGTTGCAGCCGTCAACTGCTGTACCTCGCCAACTGTCAGATTGCGACCATGTATCGCAGCAGGGCGGCCGTTCAGGTAACGATAGTGGGTGTTGTCATCGGCGGGTGTCAGCAGCAAAGCCTCCCCGGTCTTGCCCGGGCCGAATGGATTCTCCAAAATCCGAAAAAAATCAGCGGCGTCGGCAATGAGCATGATGACAGCGATGTTGTGGCCATCATCGTCCTGCAGCGGCGCGCCGAGGTACCAGCGTTTCTGACTGAAATCCATGCCGGTCACCTGGTATCTGTCACGGCTGTCTGCAAAAAAATCGGTGCTTCCCAGTTCGGCCGCGGGCAGTTCAGGATTTGAGGTTGCGATTACCGAGCCGTCGCGGTCGAGGACGACGATGGCGTCGACAGCTGTGAGTGCGGCGTTGGCATCACGTACTATCTTGCGGATTCTGTCGACACTGCCGCTGTTCGCATCCGGATCGGTCAAATACTTGCCACAATGCAGACGCAGGGCAGTGCGGCTGGCGACCAGGGCAAGCCGGTCATGATTGTGCTGGAATTCGGAAGCCAGACGGTCGCGCCTGGAAATTGCGGCCAGCTCGAGGTACTCGTGAGCAACGTCTTTCACTGCCTGCTCGATGAAGCTGTATACGATGATGTTACTTAGTGCCAGTGGCAGAATAGCGACCGCAACAATAAGTGCTGCGAGCTTGACGTTCATTTTCATATCTAATCCCGCGGCGTCCGGTAGTGCAAGGTCCTATTGTTGCAGTCAGTACTCGCACTGTAAATTAACCGGGAACAGGCCAGCTTGTCAAGGGCGATCGCCCCCGCCCCCAAGCGGTGCGGTAGATATTTGATCCACCGACGTTAAATTGCGGCTGTCGAAACCGAACTGCCGGGAATCCGTCATGCCCAAAGACATTTGTAACCAGTTCGGAGATAACAAGCTGTCCCACAGCGTTGCCCACTACCTGATGATGATCAAGGCGTTGCTGTTCGGACAGGGATACACGCGGCTTGCGGTCATTGCCAAACGGTTCAATATCACACGAGAGAGTTGTTGCAACGGCCTGAAACCGCTGACGAAATGCAGCCTCGTAGTCGAAGACCAGAATAAGTATCCGCAACTCTCCGGCGCCGGCGAATGTCTCGTCAACATGGTAGACGGCGTCCCAGTCCGGGTGTTCCGCCAAGACATGCGTAGCCTTTTCGCGACTTGTACGCATGGCTTCGAGAATTGTCCGACCTGCGACAATGTCCGTTACCTTGAGGACGAGCAGGTGGTCACGGAATGAATGGCTGGCATACCGTCGTCATCAGCGACGTACACATTGGTTCGTCATTCTGCAGGCATGAACTCTTCCTGGAATTCCTTGATACGCTGAGGTCCGGGACCACGGTCGTGTTCAATGGTGACACCATCGACAATCCCCGGCGGCCACTCAGTGACATCGACCAGATGCTCGTCGGTCGTATCGAAGATCTGGCAAACCGCTGTACGGTCGTCTGGCTACCCGGCAACCACGACACCGAATACAGGCCCTGTAATAGCGGCGCGATCAGCTATCACGATACCTACACCATCGGCGACCGGTTGTTGGTTGCGCACGGCCACCAGTTCGACGTGGTCAAACTGCAGTATCGCCTGTTTATCAAATCCTTTCGGATTTTCTACCTCGTGTGGATGACGCTGACTCGCCAGTCGATGCACGAGGCGCAGTTCGCCAAGCACTGGACCTTCCTGTACAACCACCTGCGGCGCAAAGTTCGCCAATTGGCGCTCGATGGTGCCCGGGCCGCCGGCTGTGAGGCGATTGCCTGCGGTCACGTCCACTATGCCGAACACACGAAGACCGACGGTATCAGTTACCTCAACACCGGTGCCTGGACTGAATCACCCACCTATTGTGTCTGCGTCGATGCCGAGACAATCATGCTTTGCACTGTCGAGGAGTTCGTCGATCAGCACCACCAGTAACGGCGGGAAAGATCCCCGGCACAGTCCGCTAACGCCGTAACGATGCGGCCGTCTGCAACAGCGCCGGACTGTGGCGCCGGGGAAGAGGAGGGGGCAGAATGACTCCGGTTCTCTACATCTTTAGTGGTGTGAATGGAAATTTCCGTGCGCCTGCAGGACGACTGCAAGAGTTTTCGCAAATGCACTATATGGGACAACGTACCAGCCTTTGCCGGACGGTCGCAACGTAACGTCGTTACAACAAGGCGCCGCGCCTATTCTGAAAGAGCTCAGAAGCCATTTGAATTGATCGACAAATCATCTATTTTACGAGCCCTTCATCTACAACCCGTCCGCAGAACCGTCGTGTCTTTACGGACCCATATAGAGGTACCGCAATGTCTGCCAGCAAGAAAAAGTTCAAGACCGAAGTCCAGCAGCTGCTGGAACTCGTCATCCACTCCCTGTACACCAAGAAAGAAATCTTTCTGCGTGAATTGATCTCCAACGCCTCGGATGCCGTCGACCGCCTGAAATTTGAAGCGCTCTCAGACAAGTCCCTGCTCGACGGCGACGATGAGTTTAAAATCCAACTTATCCCCGATACGGACAAGAACACCCTGACCATCGTCGACAACGGCATCGGCATGTCGCGCGAAGAGGTCGAGCAGAACATCGGCACGATCGCAAGCTCCGGTACCCGCGCATTCCTCGATGAACTCAAGAAAGGCAAGGCCCAGGAACGCCCCGAGATGATCGGCCAGTTCGGCATCGGCTTCTACGCCGTTTTCATGGTGGCTGACAAGGTGACGATGAAGACCCTTCGCGCCGGCAAAAGCCAGACCCCGGTCAAATGGACGTCCGCCGGTGCCGGCACTTTCACCATTGACGACGGTGACAAATCCACACGCGGCACGGAAATCACGCTGCACCTGCGCGAGGACATGGGCGAATACCTGGAAGAATGGCGTCTGCGCAAAATCGTCACCCAGTATTCCGATTACGTCAGCTACCCGGTCACCATGGAAATCCACCGTGAGGAAGTGCCGCGGGACGAAGAAGGTAAAGCGATTGAAGGCGAGGATTCCATTGTGACCATCGAGGAAGAGACCCTCAACTCGATGAAAGCCATCTGGCGCCGGCCGAAAAGTGAGATCACTGACGACGAGTACAACGAATTCTACAAGCACGTGACGCACGACTATACCGACCCGCGCAAAGTCGTCCACTACAACGCCGAAGGCAAGACGGAGTTTACAGCCCTGCTGTTCCTGCCGTCGAAGCCACCGTTCGACATGTATTTCCAGGCGGAGTACAAGGGCCTTCAACTCTACGTGCGCAATGTCATGATCACTGACGACTGCAAAGATTTGGTGCCGGAGTACCTGCGGTACGTTCGCGGCGTCGTCGACTCCAGCGACCTGCCGCTCAATGTGTCACGCGAGACCCTGCAGGACGAGGCGGGCATTCGTCTTATCAGCAAGAGCCTGGTCAGCAAAATGCTCAGTACCCTCACCGAGATGAAGGAAAAGACGCCCGATGACTATCGTGAATTTTGGACCGAATTCGGCAAGGTGCTGAAAGAAGGCATGCATACGGATTTCAGCAACCGCGAAAAGCTCCAGGAGTTGATCATTTTCGAAAGCTCCAAGACCGAGCCGGGCCAATACGTCTCACTCAAGGAATACGTCGACCGCGCACCGTCCGAGCAGGAAGAGATCTACTACATCACCGGCGAGAACCGTCGCGTTGTGGAGAACTCGCCGCACCTGGAAGTCTTCAAGTCAAAGGACTACGAAGTCCTGTTCATGACCGACCCGATCGATGAGTTCGTCGCCCAGGGCCTCACCGAATACGACGGCAAAGCCCTCAAGCCGGTCGACCGCGGCGAAATCGACATTGATTCGGAAGACGAGAAGAAAGAAAAGGAAGACGCCAAAAAGGAAAGCGAAGAAAAGTACAAGGACCTGCTCGAACATGTCCAGGGAAGGTACGACGAACAACTCAATCAGGTGCGGCTTTCCAATCGCCTCACCGACAGCCCGGCCTGCCTTGTCGCCGATGAACACGCGATGAATGCACACGTGGAGCGCATGTACCGCGCCATGAACCAGGAAGTACCCGTTCAGAAGCGTACCCTGGAGCTCAACCCGGGCCACCCGATCATCGACATCATGCTGTCCCTCAAGGGCCAGAATGATGAGCGACTCGACGACTACTGCTGCCTGCTCTACGACCAGGCGTTGCTGACCGAAGGCTCACCAATCGAGAATCCTTTGCGCTTTGCCCAGCTGGTCACCGATCTGATGGTCAAATCCGGGTAGGCGGCGTTCAGCCGGCGCAATCAGCTTATCCTTCCGCTATCCTAAAGAAGCGCTGGCGCCGTACCGAGACAAGCGGGGCACAGCTCCTCCGGGACCCTCCAGTTGCAAGAGGGCAGTCGCCCAACCGACTGTAGATCGCTACTCTGGACATCACCATCGCCACAGCGGCAATACCGAACCGCCGATCTGGTGCACTGGTCGGCAATCGGGAGCGCTGCCGGCAGCCAGGCCAGAGCAGTGAGCTGTGGGCCGCCAGGCAGAGAGATCTTTGGATGGCTGGGCAACAGAGACATTTTGCCGGAACCGGGGTGTTTGCCTGCGATATAGCCAATCGCTTCGGATGCCACGTATTAGACCGTGTGGGAGGGAGCATGAAGTCTTGAAAAAGTACCAGCCTGATCATAGAGTGTAGATGTATATCAATCTCGTGAGGGCGCGGTATGTGCGGCATAGCAGGAATACTTTATAAAGATACCGACAAGTGCTTTAACGTTGGTCAATCACTGGTCAAAATGCTCGACGCCTGTCAGCATCGGGGCAGGGACTCGACCGGTTTTGCGCTTTATCACAAATCGACACCCGGTCAGTTGCACCTTCGCTTCTTTGTGGGCGATGACGACGGAACAGCGGCAGCGATCGGCCGGGTCAGGAATATTCTCGAGGAATTCGGGGCTGTCGTCATCGAAGACGAGACCATCGGAAAAACTTATCGCGCCGTCGTTGAATTTGACGGTGACGTGCAGAAATTCGCATATGCCCTCGAGCGTGGTGCCAAGCTGATCTCTATCGGCAGCAGCCTCGATATCATCAAAGACATTGGCACGGCACATGACGTCGATGAATCTTATCATGTCGGCGAGCATCAGGGCACGCACGGCATCGGTCACGTTCGGCTCGCCACGGAGTCTGACGTCAAACCCGAAGCCGCACACCCCTTCTGGGCCACCGGATTTGCGGACATCGCAATCGTCCACAACGGCCAGATCACCAACTACTGGAAAATGCGCCGGCGCCTCGAACAACGCGGCTTCGAGTTTCGGACCGAGAACGACAGTGAGCTCATTGCCGTGTTCCTGGCCGAGCAGCTGTCCCGTGGAATCGCGCTGGAAACCGCACTCGAACAATCCATTGACATCCTTGACGGCACCTTCTCCTTCCTCGTCTCGACCGACACTGAGATCGGTTACGCCAAGGATCGACTCGCGGCAAAGCCGATGATCATGTACGAAAGCGATGAACTCATCGCCATCGCCTCCGAGGAAGTATCCCTTAACCGCTTGTTTCCCGGCGAGACTCTCGACACGCGGGAACCGCTCCCCGGGTCCTTTGCGACATGGTCAAAGTCGACTTAGTCAAAATCTCTGTTACCGAGGCGAACGAACGAATTCGTGGCGCGGGTGAAAACAGTGAAGACGTCGAAGTCTTCAACCCCGATGCCCGCCACCATATTGGCGTTGGCCTCATCCACCCGATCAATGTCCTCGTCAACGGGTCCGCCGGTTACTTCTGCGCCGGGCTCACGGATGGTCCGAATTTCACCATCGAGGGGAACGTCGGGTGGGGCGTCGGCGACAACATGTATCAGGGCTCTGTTGTCGTCAACGGCAACGCCAGCGCCATCCCCGCCGTCGCTATCCGCGGCGCCGACATCGTCATCAAGGGCAACATCGGTTCGCGTGCCGGCCAGGTGATGAAGGAAGGCACCCTGTTTTGCGGCCGCAATGCAAATTTCATGGCCGGCTACATGATGTACGGTGGCCGGATCATCATCCTCGGCGACTCCGGCGAACGCCTTGGCGAGGATATGACCGGCGGCAGCATCTATATCGGCGGTAAAATCCAGTCGCTGGGCACCGATGCAAAGATCGACGATCTCGACAGCGACGATCTCGACAGCATCCGCCAGTTTCTCGACCAGTACGAGTTGCCATTCGACGGCAGCTTCCAGAAAGTTGTCAACGCCGGTGAGCATCTGCGCTACAAGGGGGGCGTCGAAGAGCGTGTGCGCCCGATGCCGTTCCATACCTTTTCCGGGACTCACGCGTACTGGAACGACAAGATCCAGGAAGACATCCACATCAAGTCCCGTACCGGCCGCTATCGGGTCCGCGGCTACGGTGCTGCACGCCTCATGCCGCACCTGTCCGACCTGGCCTTTCGCGCCGACGTTGCCGCCACTGCCGACGACGACGTCCTCTCGAAAGTTAATCTGCACACTGTCATCGGTGACAAGCATGGCGCCAAACCGCTCGACCTGAGCATGCCCGTGATGATCGCGCCGATGAGTTTCGGTGCCCTCAGCCGCTCCACGAAAGTCGCCATGGCGCTTGCCTCCAGCATGTCCGGCATCTCCGAGAATACCGGGGAAGGCGGCGTACTCGACGCCCAGCGTGAGGCTGCCGATCAACTCATCTTCCAGTGCCTTGCCGGCCGCCTTGGCTGGAACATCCGCGACATGCTGCGCGCCGACGCCCTCGAGATCTATATTTCTCAGGGCGCCAAGCCGGGCTTCGGCGGGCAGCTCATGGCAAAAAAGGTGACTGAAGAACTCGCTGCTATCCGCGGCATCCCGCCAGGTATCGACCTGCGCTCGCCGTCGCGTCACCCGGACGTGCTGGGCGCCGACGACCTGGCGATCAAAATCGAGGAGTTCCGCGAGGCCACTGGCTACAGGATTCCGATCACCGTCAAGCTCGGTGCCGGCAGGATCCGCGACGACATCAAGATCGCCATGAAAGTAGGCTTCGACTTCGTCGAGCTCGACGGCTCCCAGGGCTCCACCGGCGCCTCCAGTGCCGACGTGCTCGAGTACGTCGGCGTGCCGACACTCGCTGCCATCGAAGGCGCCCTCAATGGCTTGGCTGAGATCGATTGCAGCGGGCAGTTGCCTATTGTCCTGATGGGCGGCGTCATGGACGGTATCGACGCTGCCAAAGCACTCGCCCTGGGGGCTGACTGCACCGCCGTTGGCACCGCCGCTATCATTGCAGGCGGCTGCATCGCCTGCATGCAGTGCCATGTCGGCAATTGCGTCGTCGGTATCGCGACCCAGGACCCGGAGCACGAAAAACGTTATAAGCTGCATCAGGAAGCTCAGCATGTGCATCACTTCCTCGAGTCCATGCGTTGGCAGATCGCTTCCATCGTCCACGCCAACGGCTACGACGATGTCAAGCAACTCAACCGCAACGACCTCGTGGCACTGACGCCCGAAGCTGCCGAAGTCACTGGACTCGAGTACGTCCCCGAGCTGCGCGAACGCGAACAGCAACGCCTCCCCGCCAACTGGAAATACGAGTTTGCTGTACGATGACCACAGCCATTCCCATAGACGAACGTAATCTGCAGGTTGAAGTCGGCGCAGATTTCGTCGACGACACCCCCGATGCCCATTTCGTACCCGCGCCCTGCCAGGTTGCCTGCCCTATCGGTACCGATGCGCCGTCCTACCTGGCTTACATCTGGGACGGGGACCTCGAGGGCGCTCTCGAGGCGATCACTGCTACGAACCCGCTCAGCTCCATTTGCGGCCGCGTCTGCGACGCCCCGTGTGAACCCGCCTGCCGCCGCGCCGACAGTGACGGCCCCATCGCCATCCGCAATCTCAAGCGCTACGTCATGGACAAGCTCGGAGCAGCTTTTCAGATGCCGCCGGTGCCGGTTACTCAGATGGAAACAGTTGCCGTCGTCGGCAGTGGGCCGGCTGGTATTACTGCCGCCCAGGATCTGGCCGAAGCCGGCTACGAAGTGCACCTCTACGAGATGACCGACCGCCTCGGCGGCATGGTCATCTGGGGTATTCCCGCTTTCCGCTTGCCGCCCGAAGTTATCCGCGAAGATATCCAGCGTATCCTGACGCATTGCCCTGGAATCAAGGTCCATCTCAATACCGCCCTGGGCGACCACAGCGAACCCTTCGCATCCGGCACTGTCACGCACGTTACCCTCGATGAACTCAAAGAACGGCACGACGCTGTCGTGCTCGCCATCGGTTCATGGTGGGGCAAGACCCTCGGCATCCCCGGCGAGAACGATCCCCGCATTGTCGACGGCGTCAGCTACCTGCGCAGGATCAACACCGGCGAGCGCCCGGAGACACCAGAGACGGTCCTCGTCGTCGGCAGTGGTGATGTCGCCATGGACGCCTGCCGCGTCGCCAAACGACTGCCAGGCTGCAAGAACGTCAAGGTCCTTTACCGCCGCGGTCCCGATGAAATTCCGGCGCGCCAGGACGAACTGCGTGGCGCCATCGCCGAGGACATTGAATTCGTCTACTACACGCAACCGGTCGAAGTGGTTGCCAGTGACGAATCTGTCACTCTGCGCTGCGTCAAGACCGAGCTCGGCGAACCCGAAGCCGACGGCCGACGCCGGCCGATCAACGTTGCCGGCTCCGAACACGAGTTTACCTGTGGCATGGTCATTACCGCCGTCGGCCAGAAAGGTGAGTGTACCGATCTCGATAATCGCGGCATGATGCGCGACGACATCGTTGTCACCGAATGGGACAACATGCGCACCGATGACCCGAAAGTTTTCGCTGCCGGCGATGGTGCCTTCGGCCCGTCAACGCTGGTAAATTCAATGTTCCACGGCCATCGCGTTGCCTACTATGTCACGGCTTTTCTGCAAGGCCACGAAAATCCCCTGCCTTACCGCACCCCATACCGTACACGACGCGTTGCCGTCTCCCAGGACCCGGAGTGGGAAGTCTTCCACCGCCAGGAGCAGGACTTCCACGGTCTTGGCAAAAACCCCGTCGAGTTCCCCGAGATCGAGTCTCCGTACAGCTTCGAAGCCGCCCGTGCCGAGGCTGCCCGCTGTTTCCGTTGCGACGCCGAGAACGGTACGGCCCTGTACACCGTCAACAACCGTGAAGACATTTTCAACATGGCGCGCACCAAGCCGGACGATTGGAAAAAGATGCGCCGCATGCTCAACAAGCGCTTGTTGCCGCGAGACAACCCCTTTCCCGAGCAGCGTCCGGCAACATTGGATGACATCCATTTTCTTCCTGCCAACCTGTCGCGGCTGGTCATCGACCCCTACCGCGAAGCCTGCAAAACACACACCAACATCGCCGATTGCCTTGCCCTCGAGTATCCATTTTTCGTTGCCGGCTTCGACGCTGCGCACGATGAGGTCTGTGAAGGTGTTGCCGCCGGCATGGCGGGTCCCGGCTGCCCGTACATCGGTACCCGGCCGCTCGGCACCGATGTGCCATGGATGCAGTTGATCCTGCCCAACGGCACCTTGCCGCACAGTCGTGCAGACGCCCTTGTCTATGTCGCTTCCGACCCGTTCATACCGATCACGCCTGCCCCTGAGCCAGCGCAACCTATTGGACTTGCTGCTACTGTCTCCTGCCTCGAGCAGGCCATTCCGTTTGCCCTCGACAACAATTTCGACTTCATCGTCCTCGACGGTACTGTCGGCATTCACTTACCCTGGGCCGAGCTGCGCCGTGAGGCTGACCTGACCGTGCTTCGTGAAGCCATCTCAATTCTGCGCCGGCTCAAGCGTGAAGGCGACATCGACCTTATTTACTATGGGGGTGTGCGCTCGGGCACCGACACTGCCAAGGTGCTGGCCATCGGCTGCAATGCCGTCGTGTTCGGCGTTACCCTCGGCATTGCTGCCGGCGGCGAGATCGACGATGACGACGGCATGATGTATTTCTCCTCGAACCTTGCCATTGCCGATCGTCAGGAAGCGGTGAGCAACCTCCTCAAAGCCTGCAACGGTGAAGTTTCGATGATGGCACGTTGTACGGGCAAGACCAACATACACAACCTCGAGCCCGAGGACCTGCGCGCCATCACCATCGCTACCGCTACCGCTACGGGCATCCCGCTCATCGGCCATTGATCTGTATTGATTGATTTTGTGGTACGGACCAGCCAATTAGACCCCTTGGAGGCATTTGAGAAGGGTTGCGGTCGCGTCGGGGCGTGCGTTTCTTCTCAGGTTGTCGGCGCGGTCGGCGAAGACCTCGCTGTCGTCGAGCCACGATGTGATCGCTGCGCGTAAGCAGTCTGGTGTACAGTCGGCTTCTTCGATGATCAATGCGCCGTCGATGTCCGCGGCGGTCTGGGCATTCGCGAGCTGATGGGCGTCGGTCGAAATGGCCAGAGGAATGAAGATCGCAGGTACGCCGAACAACGCCAATTCAGCCAAAGTCGAACCACCGGCACGACAGATACACAGGTCGGCAGCCTGCAACACCAGGTCCATGCGGGATTCGTACGCCTGTACGCGTGCCGGAACGCCGGCAGCTGCGTATGCGGTAATGAATGGGTCGTTGTCATCAGCGCCGGTGAGGTGCATAATCTGAAAGCGATCGACTGCTGCGGACATGCCGCCGAGGGCGTTGGTCACCGTGTCGTTGATAATCCGAGCGCCCTGGCTGCCGCCGAATACCAACAAAGTCCGTCGCGCCTTATCGAGCCCCAAGTCATCGTGCACATCTTCCCGCGGTCGTGGCGCCCGCGCTGCGGCCAGCAGGTCATCACGCAAGGGCATGCCGACCAGCTGCGTCGGGCAGCGCGCGGTTTGCGGATTCCTCAACGGGTAGCTGAGCGCCAGCAGCACGGCGAATCGACTGAGCAACCGGTTGGCACGACCGAGCACGGCGTTGCCGTCGTGCAGGACTAATGGAATGCGGCAGAACCGCGCGGCAAGCCCGGTTGCAACGCTGGTGTAGCCGCCCATGCCCAGGACAACGTCGATGCGATGGCGACGCAGTAAGCGGGCACATTGCAACACTGCGCAGGCCATCCGGATTGCTGTGACCGGCATATCGAGCTTACCGCGTGGGGCGCCCACCGCTGGTGCAGCGATCGCCTCGATACCGCGTTCGGATGCTATCTGCAGAAAACGGTTCTGACTATGGCCGGCAATGAAAAGCACTGCGTTCCCGGCATCTTCATTGCAGGCGGCAGCAACGGTAAGCCCAGGATAGAAGTGACCGCCGGTACCGCCACAGACGATCGCGAGGCGCAGCGGTCGAGCTTTCGAGGTATCCTTGTCCGGCATGGTTGCAACGGGTTTGAAAATACAAAATGCGTTGGAACTCAGACAGTTCACGCTTGTCGAAATGTTGTAAAGACTGTACCGCCACTCTAAGTTAAGTCGAGCCGCTCGATGACGGGACGCTCATCCTTTTGACACCTTCTTGCGTGATGCAATGAATGAGTATGTATGCTCCGAATGCGGTGCACCGCATGGCGAAGATTTCATCCGCTGTCCAGCCTGTCAGGCCTTTGTGGTCGATGGCAGTCCGTGGCGCAGCGGTGCCGGTCTGTTTGCCATCCCGATTGCGCTGGTGCTGTGGCTGATCTGGATTGGACTGGCGCATTTGGCAGCCGCCGAAGACATTGTGACGACCGGGACCGATGCGATCTCACTGGCCATTATCGGACTGGCGATCTACGGGCTGGTGGTGGTCGCGTTCAAATGGCGGGTAACAGTGCGGCAGACCCGGGCGTTTCTCGTCATCCAGCGCTGCTGCGCCCGTGCCGACACGGTGGATGCCGATACGGTCGCCGCGGCACGTCAGGCTTTGCTCGCCGATGGCACCACCACATACAATGACTTTATTGCCTTTCTCCGATTGCGACTGCTGCGTCAGGTATCGTCTTCGGAGCAGACAACGACGGCGGACGGTGTGCTCGAAGCGATGCGTCAGCATGCCGATGCCGACTGGGAGTCGCTGGACAATTCCTTCGCATCGACGCAATTTCTGATCTGGCTGCTGCCGACAGCCGGTTTTCTGGGCACCGTCTATGGCATGACTCACGCGCTGGGGTCGTTTTCGTCGGTCATCGGAACGACAACCTCGGAGTTCGGTCTGGCAAGCAGCCTGATGGACACGACGCGCAATCTCGGAATCGCGTTTCACACGACGCTGGTGGGGCTCGCGGCAGTGATTCCACTGCTGGCACTTACAACGGCGCTGCGCCGTCGTTCGCAATCGCTGCTCGAGCAGGTCGACAAGTTTTTTCTGCGCCTGGCGACGTATGCGTTGTATACGCATACGCCCGCGTCATCGTCGGTAATCGACGAACCGGTACCGACCGAGCCACCCGTGTCGCTGGATCAAGCGGCGCCGGTCGGCGGCCCGCTGGGCAGTGAGTTTCTCGATGCACGCCTGAATCAGATAAACTCGGTCCCGCTCGACGACCTGCAGGACCTCATCCACACCTTCTTCAGATGCCCGCGCTGTGACGGTCAGACCTCGGCCGTGACAGTTGCCGCGGATAATTTCAACGGCATTATCAACGACCCCCAGGCGCTGACCCACACCTTTGTCAACGATCCCGACAAGATTTTGCCGGAGCTCGACACGAAGGTTTGCGACTGCGACCCGCTGACACGGCCGGTACTGAATCTGGAGCGGCTGGTCTTCTGCCGCAGCAATCCGACGTTGAACAACGATGCCCACATCGCGGTGATCTATGGCGACAAGACAGCCGTCGAGATGTGGATCCTCGGTAAGGACGGCAACTACGGCTTGGTCAGCGAAAAACGACGCGTGGCGCTGTTGGGTGTCTGAGCCATGAGACTTTCGCAACGCAGGCACAAAAGACCCGACGGCAACAGACTGCCGCTGATGCCGTTCCTTTCCATCATGCTCGGGCTGATGAGCGTCATGGCTCTGGTAACCCTGCACACCGCGATCCAGGAGCGGCAGCGGCTGGCGGACGAGCAGGTCGGCGTCGAGCTTACCGGTGTCCCGGTGGGTTTCGTCCCGCATGAAATGCGTTGCAAAGCCTCCGGTGTCGAATGGCGCGACTTCAAGGGTGTCGGGCAGTTCACGCCGTACGACGCTCTGCAGCCGCTGTTCGTCGAGTTGCTGCGTGGCGAGCAACCCGGTGGCGAGGCGGGACGCCTGATTGACTACCTGAAGGCTTGTGTGCTGGCTAATCGGCAGTTGAGCTTCGACAACAAGCAGAACACCGTCATTCTTTGGGTTGAACCGAACGCCTTGTCAACCTCCGAGGTGATCAGTCATATCGTGAACTATTATGGCTGGCCGCTACGTGTCGGCATGTTGCCTGTCGGTACCAACGAGCTGATCCACTATGATGCGACAAAAAACTGAGATCGACCTGAGCGCCCTGGTGGACATCATCTCGAACGTTGCCGGGATGATGATCCTGATGGCCTGCATCGCAGTCGTCGTGCGTAGCAAGACGACGGATTCCGAAGCTGCGGCGACAGCCTCGCGCAAACCGATTTCCTACCCGATGTCCTACATCCCGAAGAAGCGCTCGCTGACGCTCTGCATGAAGTATGACCGGCTCTATGAACTGCCGGAGAAGGAAGCGCTCACGGAAATCTCCGAGCGTGCTGCCAAGGGTACGCCTGTGCAATGGATCCAACTTCACCGTAGCGGTGTCGAAGCGATCGTTGAAACCACGTCGACACTGACCGGGTTCCGCTTCACCTACATTCTGCATCCCGACGGTGGCCTGCCGCTGGCGGACAAGGGCGCAGTCGCCGACGCAATGCGCGGGATCATGCGGCGCTATCCGCCGGATCAATTCTTCTATGACATTCACACGTGGCCGGATTGCTTCGATGCGTTCCGGGATCTGCGTCAGTTTATTCAGGAGCGTGGCGGCGAAGTCGGTTGGAGCCCACATGCGCATGACCGCGCCTTCGATGTGAGTTACGCCTTCGATGTGACTTATTCCGTTCGCGAATACAACGAGTACATGAGCACGATCAAAGCGCAGTGAAACACACGCACCAACGACCATGATGATTCTCCTTCTGTTTGCTTTGGCCGGCATGTGGCTCGTCGCCATGCTGGTGTGGGCTGTATTCACGCTGACGTCGCACAATCAAGTGCCGCGGCAGCGTGAGCATTACGTCCGTTTTTTGCTGACCGGCATCTCGCTGCTGGCACTGCTGCTGTGCGTCTCATGGTATTTTTTCCCACGCGACTACGACGATCCGCTGGATCAGCTTTTCACCGAGACCACGAAAAATCGGCCGTCGCTACTGGAACGTCTCCTGGCATCGTCGCGCCGGAATCCGAATCAACCGATAATCCCGGAGGCTGAGCGCGCCACCGTCCGTGCCGTCGGCAAGGTCGACCTCATGAATGACGAAGCCGGCTGGGAGTTGTTGCTGGAGCAGCTCTCAGTCGCCGGGTCGTTGTCGGACAAGCATATAGCGCACCGCCAGGTCGCGCTTACCCAGTATATCATGATGGAGCGCGCCGATGTCGACCCCGACAGCGCCTGGGCGCGCGTCAGGAACGCCATTCCGTACAACCCGTCGTTGGAAGAATATGAAACGCGGCGGTTCCTCGCTGATACGCTGCGCGCACGGTATTTCGAATCTGGCGATGCCGAGCTGCTTGCCAAGCTGCGGGAAACGATGGAGTTTGTCGCCGGTCATCCGGTGAGAAATTTCGAGGATCAATACAACCTGGCGCTGGCCTATCTGCTCGACGGCGAACCGGAGAAAGCGTTGCCCGTAATCGTCAGCGCCGACAACCTGTGGCCGACACGCGGCAGCATGAGGAGCAATGTCTATTTCGTCATGATGCTTGTTCACACCATGCTGGACAACGATAAACAGGCCCTGACGATGTTGACCAATTTTCGTGAAAACTATTCCGACTGGATCTACGTCGAGAACTATCTGCCGGACATTGTCGACCTGGAGA
>Ga0310124_10001506_pt1 | contig 16221 bp, 14 predicted proteins | sample CB11b_AW_Bot5_MG_FD_203507 | JGI IMG/M metagenome (GOLD analysis project Ga0310124, IMG submission 203507) | Marine microbial communities from Western Arctic Ocean, Canada - CB11b_AW_Bot5 | ecosystem: Environmental > Aquatic > Marine > Oceanic | place: Canada: Western Arctic Ocean | collected... | reverse complement strand
TCCGGCCTGTCGCCTGAAAAAAGCAACTGGGCCACCCGCCTGGACCAGCCGCCCTTCGTGGCCTATTCCGCCACGGGCGGCATCACCTTCACCTTCGGCGGCCTGAAGATCGACGAAGACGCCCGGGCGATCGGAACCGACTGGCGGCCTATCAGGGGCCTATTCGCCTGTGGCGAAATGGTCGGCGGGCTGTTCCACATCAATTACCCGGGCGGCACCGGCCTGGTCTCGGGCGCCGTGTTCGGCAAGATCGCGGGCGCAAGCGCTGCAAGAGGCCCCAATGGCTGATTGCAGGATGATTGGGGCATGAGCTAACAGCCATGAGCCAGAGACAGGTGCCGGCGGTATTCATCCGCGGCGGTACGTCCAAGGGCGTGTTCTTCCATGCCCGGGATTTGCCGGTGGACCTGGCGGCGCGGAATGAAATTTTCCTGGCCGCCATCGGCAGCCCCGATCCCTATGGCCGGCAGCTGGACGGCCTGGGCGGGGGCATCTCGTCTCTCTCGAAGGTGGTGGTGATCGAACCTTCGGCCCGGTCTGGCGTCGATGTTGACTATACCTTTGGCCAGGTGGTGGTCGACGCACCGGTGGTCGACTATGGCGCCACCTGTGGCAACCTCTCCTCGGTCGTGGGGCCCTTCGCCGTGGATGAAGGCCTGGTCACCGCCCCTGATGGCGAAGCCGTGGTGCGGGTCTACAACACCAATACGGACAAGGTGTTCGAGAGTCGTTTCGCCGTTGTGGATGGCATTGCCAAAACTCAGGGCGATTTTGTCATCCCCGGCGTGGCCGGGAGTGGCGCCCGCATAAAGTTAGATTTCCTGGACCCGGCCGGCTCGCGCACCGGCGCCCTGCTGCCCAGCGGCCAGATGAACGATTTGATCACGCTGGCCGATGGCACGGAAATTGAGGTCAGTTGTATCGATGCGACCACGCCCTGTGTTTTTGCCGCTGCCACGGACCTGGGTCTGACAGCGACGGAACTGCCCAGCGACTTGGAAACCATGGGCGATACCCTGGTCCGGCTGGAAGAAATCCGCGCCTTGGCCGGGGTGCGCATGGGCCTGGGCGCGACGGCAGGGGCCATCTCCGCCTCCTCGCGGGCCAGCCCCAGGGTCGCCGTAGTGGGGCCGCCTGCTGACATGCCGCTGCTCGATGGCAGGACCCTGGCAGCAGGGGCCATGGATCTGTCCGTGCGCATGATCTCCATGGGTCAGCCGCACCGGGCGGTACCCCTGACCGGGGGTATGTGCCTGGCGGTAGCCATTAATCTGGAGGGCAGCCTGGTACATCGCCTGGCCCGGCCCGGCGCTAGCGGCGATATCCGCCTGGGCACGCCATCGGGCGCTATTCCCATTGGCGCCAAGGTTCACAGCGCCGGCCTGGACAGTACAGTGGAGCGGATCACCACCTACCGCACCACCCGCCGCTTAATGGTAGGCCAGGTGCTGCTGCCCGAGCTTTAGTTCGGCGCGTTTCGCGCGCCGCGCAGCAATTGGCCGGGCAGTTCGCCGGTGGCTTTGCCATCGCGCATGACTTCCACACCCGAGACGAAGGTATGGCGATAGCCCACGGCTTTTTGAATGATCCTGCGGCCACCGGCCGGCAGGTCGTAGACCAGTTCGGGGCGCAGCAGGCGCAGGGCATCAAAGTCGATCAGATTGAGATCCGCCTTGTAACCGGTTGCGATCACGCCCCGGTCCAACAGGCCATAGGTGCGCGCTGTATCGCGGGCCTGTTTGCGGACCAGTAATTCCAGGGGTAGCCTCTCGCCCCGGCTGCGGTCCCGGCCCCAATGGGTGAGCAGCGACGTGGGCGAGGACGCATCGCAAATGATGCCTACATGGGCGCCCGCATCAGCCACGCCGCACACCGTGTTGGGATCCTCCAGCATTTCCTTCACCACTTCCAGGTCGCCGGCGCAATAATTCTCGAAGGGATGCAGCAACAAGGCCTGGCCATCATTGGCCAGCAATAATTCTAGGGCTAGATCGAACGGGTCCCGCCCTTGGGCCTTGGCCCGGGCGGCGATGCTCTGTTCCGGCGCCGGTTCGTAATCAACTGCATCGTCCAATTCAAAGGTGCGCCGCAGCACCTTATCCATCCATTGCACATGCTCGTCATCGGGCCGTTCCTCGACCAGGCAGCGGCGCAGTTCAGGCTCGCCACTAATGCGGGCGAAGCGTTGCTTTGGGGAGAGCTCCGACATCTCTTGCCATAGGGGGTGGGTGGTGAAGGGATGCGTCGTTGCCTCTAACCCCATCAGCATGCCGATGGGCCGGCTGCCTACCTGGGCCGTGACCTCCAGGCCATCGGCACAGGCCGCACCGACCTGGTCCAGGGTCTCGCGCCACAGATTAGGCGCCTGGTCGACCTGAACCAGCAAAACCGAAAGCGGCCGGCCCGCGATCTCGGCTGCCGCACGCAGGCGGGCAAAATCGCCGTCTCCGAAATCCGAATTAACTTCCATAACCCCGGCGCCGGCCCGTTTCATGGCCTGGGCCAAGCCGGTCAACTCCGCCTCTTCGGCACCATAGCCCGGCGTCAGACGGCCATCGGCGGCCCGGTGTTTGACGGTACGCGAAGTGGTAAAGCCCAGGGCGCCGGCCTCCAGAGAGGCCTCCAACAGCGCGCCCATACGGTCAATTTCCGCCGCGCTGGGGGCTTCGGCGAAATCCGCTCCGCGCTCGCCCATGACATAATAACGTAAGGCCGCGTGGGGCACCTGGGCGCCGATATCCATGATCCGCGGCGTCGAGGCCAGGACGTCGAGATATTCCGGAAAACTCTCCCAGCGGAAATCGATGCCTTCCGCCAGTACGGTTTCGGGAATGTCTTCGACCCCCTCCATCAAATTGATGAGATAGGGTTCGTTGCCTGGGCGCACCGGGGCAAAGCCGACGCTGCAATTGCCGAACACCGCCGTGGTCACCCCGTGCCACGAGGACGGCGTCAAATAGGGGTCCCAGGTCGCTTGGCCATCGTAATGGGTGTGGATATCGACCCAGCCAGGGGTCAGCAACAGACCTTTGGCGTCGATTTCCCGCCGCCCCGGCCCAACCTTGTCCCCGACGGCTGAAATAAGGCCACCATCCACGGCCACGTCCGCCACCTGAGCCTCGGAGCCGGTACCATCAATTACAGTTGCGCCGCGTATTACAAGATCATGCATTGTCGTGCTCCCAAAAAATATGCCTGATTATAACATCGGCAAAAGCGATTGGGCCCTATTTTCATGCTCCCCGCAAAGCGATAGGTGTAAGATAGAGTCCATTTGATGGCTGTGGCAGAAGGAGGACGGGATGCGTATTGGCATGTTTACCGCATCGCAGTGGCGCGCGGACGAGGATCCCAAAGCGGTTCTGGCGGACCTCCGCCAGCAAATCCGAACGGCCAGGGACAACGGCTTTGCCTCTCTATTGTTGGGCCAGCATGTGGTCAGCGGACCCATGGGGATGTTCCAGACCGTGCCCCTGCTGGGTCAAATTGCCGAAGATGCCGCGGGCATGCAGATTGGGCCCGGGGTTTTACTGTTGTCCATGATGAACCCGGTGCTGGCGGCGGAAGAAGGCGCTACGATTGATTGGCTGTGCGATGGCAATTATGTGCTGGCGGCGGGCCTGGGTTACCGGATCGAAGAGTTTCAGGCCATGGGCGTCGATATCAAGAACCGGGTCGGCCGCCTGACCGAGGGCCTGGAGATCATTAAACGGCTATGGACCGAGGAAACGGTCAGCCATGACGGGCGCTATTTTCAACTGACCGAGGCCAGGGCCGGCGTGCGGCCAAAACAACAGCCGCGCCCGCCGATCTGGCTGGGTGGGGATGTGGAAGCCGCCGTCCGCCGCGCCGCCCGCCTGGCGGACGCCTGGCTGGCCGCGCCGACCACCACGTTTGACCTTGTCACCGATTTCATGAGCGCTTTCCGTGACGAGCGCAAACAGGCCGGGTTGGCGCAGGATGTAACCTGCCCAATCGTGCGGGAATGCTTTATCGGACGAAATTCGGCCCACGCACGGGAAATTTCGCGCGGTCCCTTGTTGGCGAAATATGCGGCTTATGCATCCTGGGGGCAGGAAGGCGCGGCATCGGGTGACTTCGAAACCGCGTTCGATGAATTTTCCGCGTCCCATTTTTTGGTCGGCGATGCCAGCGAAGTTCGCGATCGGTTGCAGCAGTTTGCGGAGGCGACGGGCAGCGATCATTTTCTCATGCGGGTGCATTGGCCGGGATTGGAACAGGGCGAGGCGCTAGCCAATATTGAACGTATCGGCAAACTGATCTGAGGAGCGGCTCGGGGGTAAGGTCACCCTTGATGTACGCTGTCATCGGGATGATGGTATCGAGTTTGGGGTGCGTGACACTGGCATCGTGCCTGAAGACATTGCCAAGGCCCTGCAACCATTTGGGCAAATTAATAGTGATCTGAACCGAAAATATATTGGCACCGGACTTGGCCTGCCCCTGGCGACTGAGCTAGCCGAGATGCACGGTGGCACACTGGTCCTGTGCAGTGAACCTGGTGTTGGCACCACGATTACGGTGCGCTTTCCCTCCGAACGCATTGTGCAGATGATCCACGGGGAAGCCGTCCCACCGGCATCCGTCGGCTTATTGAAATAATTCCCTGCCGGGTGCTGGGCATTACCAGCTGTTTCTCAGCTCCCGCAACTTTTTAAATACGTCCCGTGGTTCAGGGGTATCGGGCAGGTCGGGAAAACTAGTCCGCAATCGGGCAATGACGCTTGGGTTGCGCAGTCGCAGGAAGGTGTTGATCTCTTTCTCCAGCGCCATGGTCGAGACCAGGGCGCTATCGGGATCCTGGTCGCCGATTTCAGCCAATAAAGATTTGGCGCGGGCGTTGCCGGGCTCCCGATCAAGGGTAAACTCTAAATTATTCGTAATGTAGTCATGGCCGGGATAAATCAGGGTATCGTCCGGCAAATTGGCGAGCAAATTGGCGAAAGTATCGTAAAGCTCGTTTGGATGGCCGCCGTTGTGGCAATTGCCCGCGCCGGCGTTAAACAATGTATCGCCGCAAATCAGGGCCGGTTGGTCGGTCCGGGTCAGCAGACAGACATGGCTCATGGTATGACCCGGCGTATCCATCGCCTCTATCTCCACCGAGGTGCCCACCTTGATCACGTCGCCCGCATCCAAGCCGCGGTCCATGCCGGGAATTTTTCCCTTTGCGTTTTTGTGGGCCAGCAGCTTTGCGCCGGTAGCCTGGATCACCTCCGCATTGCCGCCCGTATGGTCGCCATGTTCGTGGGTGTTTAGAACCTGGCGGATGTCCCATCCCTTGTCCTTAGCCAGGCCGAGGCATTTGCCGTGATCCAGGGGATCCACCGCCATGGCCTCCCCCGTTTCCGGGCAGACGATCAGGTAGTTGAAATTTCGATACGCATTCCCGGTCCAGATCTGTTCGATGATCATCGCAGCCCTCTTTTCAACTTATTTCTAAATTCTAGAATTTGCCCCAACCTAAAGCATTTTATACCCTATTGGAAAACCGCTGGCGTACCCCGGACACTAATCCGCCATAATAGACGGTCGCGCCCCTTGCCATCGGGTAGACCAATCGGTTTGGCAGAATGCAAAGTCATCTGGGTATCCCACATGGCGATGTCGCCCACCTCGTATTTGTGCTCGTAAATATACTTGTCCTGTACGCAATGGGCTTTCAATTCGGCGATCAACGCTTCGCCGTCCTCTTCCGCCATGCCAGCGATTCCAAATGCTGTACCGGCGACACCGTACAGCGCCCTTTCTCGACTTACCGTGTGGGTCCGAACCAGGGGGTGCCGCGTCGGGGGTACCGCCGCCGCCTGGGTCTCGTTCAAGCCCGCGGTCGGAGCCTCGCCACCCCTGCCGGAGGTGGCACCGTAGAGGTGCATGGCGGTCAGCTTGTCGATCCGCTGTTTGGTGGTATCGTCAAGGTCATCATAGGCCGCCTTCATATCTATGATGCGGGTTTCGCCCCCGACATCGGGGATTTTGTGCGCGTACAGCATGGTCACGGTCGCCGGATTGGCGTCATAGGATTGATCCGTATGCCAGAACGCGGCACTGTTGCGGGCTAATTCGTCCCGGGCCCGTTCGCTTGTATTGCCCACCTCTATCATGTCGGGATATCCAGGCATGCGCGAGGTATAGATGACGTGCGGGATCGGCGTGCCCCATTGCCGGCCAAATGCCAGAAAGGCGTCCGCGTCACAGATCTGGTTTTTCACCACCAGCACCCGGTGTTCGTACAGCGCCTCGTGCAAGGCACGGCAGGTATCCGCATCCACGCCGGTGGAGACGTCTAGGCCATGCACGGCGCGGCCAAAGGGGCCATCAAGGGGTTCGAATTCGATCATGGTAAAATCTCCATTCCGCAAATACGCACCCAGGTGGATCACCCAGATTACTTGCCCTTATAACGGCAATAGCAGTACCGTCTCGTCAATCAGGTTGCAATGCCATGGACAGGTTGGCAAAAGAGAGGATATCGGGTGCAAAGCGAAATTCCCATTCTCGATCTTAGCGAATTTCTGACGGGCAAATCCGGCGCGCTGGAGACGATCACAAAAGAATTGCAATACGCGGCCGAAAATGTGGGATTTTTCTTCATTCGCGGCCATGGCGTCCCCCAGGATCTGGTTGACGCGACCTTTGATGCCTCCCGCCGCTTCCATGCCCTGCCGGAAGACCAAAAAATGGCGTTAAAGGCTAATGAACACAACATTGGCTATATGGGCCACGGCGCCTCTATCTCTCGGGCTAGCCAAGTCTATGAAGGGGAACGCAAGGTAAATCTGGTGGCCGCGTTTTTTCTGAAACGTGATCTGCCCGATGATCACCCCGATATTGTCAGCAACAAGCGCTTTCGCGGCGCCAATCAATGGCCAGAGGGCCTGGATGGTTTTCGTGATACCGCCAATGCTTATATGGGTGCCTTGGAGACATTGGCGACGAGCATGCTGCCCATATATGCCCGGGCCCTGGACCTTCCTGCCGACTTCTTTGTCGAGGCTTTCAGTGATCCGCAATTTACCCTGCGCCTATCGCACTATCCCTCGACCGAGGTGGAAGATAATCAATTCGGCCTGGCGCCTCACACGGACTCCTCCTTTCTAACGCTGCTGGCGCAAAACAAGGTTGAGGGTTTACAAGTCCGCAAGCCCGATGGCGTCTGGATCAACGCGCCGGCGCTGCCCGGCGCCTTTCTCGTCAATAGTGGCGATATGTTGCGGCGTTGGAGCAACGACCGCTTTCTCTCCACGCCGCACCGCGCGATCGCCTCGGCCCCTGATCGGGACCGCTATGCCATTCCCTTCTTTTTCGATGCGCAAGCCGATTATTTGCAGGAATGCCTGCCCACCTGTCACGATGGGGATAATCCACCGCGTTATGAGCCCACCACCTACACCGACTACATGCTTTGGTTCGCCCGTCAAAATTATGCCCATTTCAGCGGAGGCGAGGCGGCGGAGTAGGGTAGTATTTCAGGCGCCGCCACCTAAGGCATTGGCGCGCAGTTCAATGTCGTCCATTATCATTATGGCTACCTTGACTTACTTCGAAAGGTCCACGCAGATATGTCCAAAAAACCTGATCTCGTAATACGCGGTGGCACCCTCGTTGATGGTTCCGGCGACGCGCCCTATCAGGCCGACATCGCCGTGACCGATGGCACAATTTTGGCCATCGGCCAGGACCTGCGGCGGGGCGTGGAGGAAATTGATGCCCGTGGTCGTATAGTGACGCCGGGCTTCGTCGACGTGCATACTCATTATGATGCCCAGGTCACCTGGTCGAACCGCATCAATCCATCATCTTGGAACGGCGTCACCACCGTGATGATCGGCAATTGTGGGGTTGGATTTGCACCCTGCAAGCCGCACCAGCGCGATAAGCTGGTCGAGCTGATGGAGGGCGTCGAGGACATACCGGAACCGGTTCTGACCGAGGGCCTGCCGTGGAACTGGGAAACCTTTAGCGATTATTTGGACGCGCTAGACGGTAAACCTTTTGATCTGGACGTCGTGACCCAGGTGCCACATGCGGCCCTTCGGGTCTATGTCATGGGTGAACGCGGCGTCGCCCGTGAAGACGCCACGCCTGAAGACAGGGCCGAAATGGCCAGGCTTGCTGCCGAAGGTATACGGGCCGGCGCGCTTGGCTTCTCAACCTCCCGCACGATCAACCACCGTACCATCGCCGGCGCCTATACGCCGACCCTGGGCGCGGCCGAGCAGGAGCTGATCGAGATCGCGGAAGCCGTTGGCGAAACGGGGAGCGGCTGGCTCCAGGTCATCTCGGACTTCGATGATCCGGTCCAGGAAATGGGCATGCTGCGCCGCCTTGCTCAGGCCTCGGGCCGTCCCATGACGATCACCGTGCTGCAAAGGGACAAGCGTCCGGAGCTTTGGCGTGAGACCATGGCGGATATAGCCGCGGCCAATGCCGAGGGTGCGCAAATTTTTGGCCAGGTGTTGACCCGGCCGACCGGCGTGATGTTGGGCTTCGAGATTTCACTCAATCCGTTCATGGCCTGTCCGGCCTGGCGCGAGATCGCGGATCTGCCTCATGTCGATAAGGTTGCCCGCCTTAGCCAGCCGGACTTCAAGGCGCGCATTTTGGCCGAGCGCCAGGAGGACCATCTGATGCGTAGCCGGGTGACCCAATGGGACCGCATCTTCCCCCTGGGCGATCCGCCGGATTACGAGCCTGCCGCCGATAAATCGGTCGCCGCCCGTGCCGCCTGCGAGGGCCGGTCGCCGGAAGAGGTCGGCTATGACATGCTTCTTGAGGGCGACGGCAAAGCCATCCTCTATCGGCCCCTATCGAACTATTCCTATGGCAATCTCGATACCGTCGCCGACATGATGCAGCATCCGAACTCTCTGGTCGGATTGGGCGACGGCGGTGCCCATGTGGGCGTTCTGACCGATGCCAGTGCAATCACTTATATGCTGACCCATTGGACGCGCGACCGGGACCGGGGCGCGAAATTATCTCTACCCTGGGCGGTCAAGCGGCTGACCCGCGATAATGCAACGGCCATTGGCCTGAATGACCGCGGTCTGTTGGCGGTCGGCAAAAAGGCGGATATCAATGTTATTGACCATGACAACCTGAAAATAGGCGCGCCCGAGGTTCTCTATGACCTGCCGGGGGGCGGCAAACGAATGGTGCAGCGAACCGAGGGCTATGACGCCACCATTGTGGCGGGCCAGATCGTCTATCGAAAAGGCGTGGCGACAAACGCCCTGCCCGGGCGCCTGGTGCGGGGGGACCGGGCATGATCGAGCTGTTGCAGGTTTCACAATTACCGCCCTTTGTGGTTGACCGCCTAAAAAAAGACTTCACCGTGCATGATTTCGTCAATCCGGCCGATCCGGATAAGCTGCTTGATGAAGTTGGGCCGCGGATTCGCGGCATTGTGGCCGGTGGCATGAAAGGCCCGAACGCTAATCTGATCAACCGATTAGAGAAGCTGGAGATCATCGCCTCCATGAGCGTCGGGTTTGATGCCACGGACGTGGTCGCCGCGCAAGCCCGCGGCGTAATCGTGACCCATACGCCGGAAGTGTTGACCGGCGATGTCGCCGATCTTGTCATGACGTTCATCCTGATGGCGCCACGCCGGATTGGCGAGGCTGAACGCTTTCTCCGCCAAGGCAAATGGCTGGGGGGCCGCATGGATCTGGGCGCGACCGTACGTGGCAAGCGGCTGGGAATTCTTGGCCTTGGCCGCATCGGCCGGGCCGTGGCCCGCCGGGCCGAAGTGTTCGGCCTCCACATCGCCTATCACGATATCAAGCCCATGGGTGACTTAGCCTATCGATCCTATCCGAGCCTGCTAGACTTGGCGGAAGCCTCCGACATGCTGCTGGTCGCCTGCGAAGGCGGCCAGGCCACCCGGGGGCTCGTCGGTGGGGCCGTGTTGGATGCGCTTGGACCGGCGGGCTTCCTGATCAATGCCGCGCGGGGGACAATTATCGATCAGGCGGCCATGGTCGCGGCGCTGCGCGAGGGCCGCATCGCCGGCGCGGCGCTCGACGTTTTTGACGGTGAACCGAACGTTCCCGCCGAACTGATGGCTATGGAGAACGTGGTCCTGACGCCTCATATCGCCTCTTCGACCCATGAGACCCGCCGCGCCATGGGTGACCTGGTTTACGATAATTTGCGCGCCCATTTCGACGGCAAGCCGGTGCTTACGTCCGTTCCACCGCAGGTATAAGGTAAAATAGAAAATCAGGAGACTTCGCTGTAGCCCACGTCGCGGCCAATCCGGGCGCCGGCGTCCTGGCGGCCGCGGAATTGAGCCATCAGCTGGGCGTGATTTTCGTAGGCTTCCGGGCTTAACGGCGCGCCGATGCGTTGTTCGGGTCGAAAGTGGCCGAAGCGGTCCTCGCCGCGCACCAGCATGGCGGAGCCCGGCGGCGCGCCGACCCGGCCCCCGACATCGCGGACATGGGCAGGGATATAGCTGATGCCAAATCCCAGGCGCCTGTCTGGCGCCTTATTCGGGTGCGAGCAATGCACCAGGTTGGTGTGGTGCAACGACATTTCGCCGGCTTGTAGCGGCATGGGCACCCCAACCTCGCCATTGAACCGATCAAAGATCGCCTGACCGCGCAGGATCAGATTATTCTCGCCCGGGTCGTCCCGGTGTTCGAACTGTCCCTGCTTATGGCTGCCCGGCAGCACATGCATACAGCCCGCTTCTACGCTGGCGTCCGACAGGGCAACCCAGGCCGTGACGTGCAGAGCCGGGTCCAGGTAAAAATAAGTGCCGTCCTGATGCCATAAAATATACTGCAGCGTGTTCGGATCCTTGATCCACATGGTGGTGTGATAGACCATGATGTCCGGCCCGATTAGATCCTCGACCACATCCAAAACGCCAGGGTGCCGGATCAGGCGGTCGGCCCAATCGAACAGCAGGTAGGATTTAGATTTTTCGGGATAATCCATGGTCTTGCCAGTCCCTGCTTCAAACGCCTCGATCTCCGCCCGGGCCAGCCGCACCTCGTCCTCGACGAGGACGGCGATGGGATGGAGATAGCCATCATTCCCGTACTGTTTGACTTGGCTATCCGTTAGGCGCTTGGGCATGGCGATTTTTCCGCAATTGGCAGATGATGGTCCCCATTGTGATACCCTGCGTTGCCCACCGCAAGAGCGAGCCCCGTTCATGGCCAATGCCCTATTCAGCGACAACAGCGTCAAACTTGGCGTCATGGCTTTCAACTGCTCTCATGGCTCCACTGTAACAATGGCCGAGGGCGCCTGGACCATGACCTGGGAGGAGAACATGGCCCTGGCGCGTATGGCAGACGCCGCCGGTCTGGAAGCCCTATTGCCGGTCGGGCGCTGGAAAGGTTATGGCGGCGAGACGAACTTCAACAACCGCACGTTCGAGACCTTGACCTGGGCCGCGGCGGTGGCGGCAATTACCTGCTACAGCACCATTTTCGCCACCGTGCACGCGCCCCTGATCCATCCGGTCGCGGCGGCTAAGATGGCGGCGACCATCGATCATGTCTCGGGCGGCCGCTTCGCCCTTAATCTTGTCGCCGGCTGGTTCAAGAACGAGTTCGATATGTTCGGCCACGATTTAGCGCCGCACGAGCAACGGTATGAATATGCGGCGGAATGGCTGTCGCTGGTGAAAAAACTGTGGGAGGCGGAGGCCGAGTTCGATTTCGCTGGCGCCTTTTTCAATGGCAAGGGTCTGTGGAGTGAGCCGAAACCCCTGCAATCGCCGCGCCCGCCGATCATGAACGCGGGTAGCTCGGCGGCGGGCCATGCTTTTTCGGCCCAGCATGCAGACATGAATTTTGCCATGCTGCGGCAAAAGGATAAAGACAGCGACCGGGCGCAAATAATCCAGCTCAAACGCCTGGCGGCCGATCTTGGCCGCACCTCGCAATGCTGGATCCATGGCTATGTGGTCTGCCGTGAGACCGAGCAGGAAGCCCGGGATTATCTACAGCATTATGTGGTGGAAAAGGGCGACGACGAGGCAGTCGCCAACATGATCAATATTTTTGGCGCGCAGTCTGCCACCTTAAGCGATGATGTTCTGGAGGCGTTCAAGTTTCATTTCAAGGCGGGCTTTGGCGGTTATCCCCTGGTCGGTACGCCGGAACAGATCGTGGCGAGCATCGAACGGCTCTCCGGCATGGGCGTGGACGGCATTTTGCTCTCCTGGGTCGACTATTTGACTGAATGTCGGCAATGGATCGACCAGGTCCTGCCGCTCATGGAACAGGCCGGCCTGCGACAAGTTTTCGCCGGAAAATAGGGTGTCGCGGCGCCCGGCAATCTCTGTCGTAACGGTGATAAGCCGGATCGTTGCCATCAAACTCGCTGACCTGGTCCAACTGGTTTATTTTCCGTGCATACATCAGGGCCCAACCGGCAACTTCGCTACGGATCATGAAGCTGTATAAGATAGCCCTGGCCTCGTCCCGGTCCGGGTTGAACAGCGTATCGAAAAAATTCATGGCTACCTACCTCCGGAGCCTTTGATGGCAGGTAGGTGTTGACGAAGTTCAAATGGCTCCAACATCTAGGGAATTTTAAATCAATTCATCAGAGCGTTTCGCAAGCGCTGCCTTGCCGTATCCCCGTCCGGTAAACCGAAGCGCAGCCATGTTGGGTGTTCGGCGAAATCACGGACATGAATTTTCGACGCTGCCAGGCGCGCGAAAATGTCTCGGGCCCGATCAGTTTGGAGCAGAACAAACAAATTCGTTCCGCCAAGAATATCGCCGTGATCCGTCAATAGAGATTTCAGTTGTTCGGCCTGGTCCGCCAACTCTTGGCGGTGGGTCGCGATCCAAGCGGCATCACCATAAGCCTGCGCCGCGATCCCCAGCGCCGGGCCGTTCACGGACCATGGCCCGATCCGCTCCCGCGCCTGGGCAATAACCTCCGCCGGGCCCAGTAGGAAGCCGAGCCGCAGACCCGCGAGGCCAAAAAACTTGCCGAAGGACCGAAGAATTAACAAACCAGGCTGGCCGGCCTGCTCCGCCAGACTATGGTCCGGCATGACATCGCAAAAGGCCTCGTCCACCAGCAGATAGCCGCCCCGCGCCGCCAACAGGGCGGCCAGAGATAGTAGGTCCCGGGGCTCGTGAACCGCACCGGTTGGATTGTTGGGATTGACCAGGACGACGTAGCGGCTATCGGGCGGCAAATCGGCCAGGGTGGTGACCTCGTGCACATCGTGGCCGGCCTGAGCCCAACGATAGCCATGTTCGCTATAGGTCGGACCCAGCACGCCCACCGTACCGGTGGGCAACAGTTCAGGCAATAGCTGCAACAGCGCCTGGGAACCGGGTCCAAGACAGATATCCGTCTGCCGGTTCAGGCCAAAAAATTGCCCGGCGGCGGCAATCGCGGCCTGTTCCTCCCGCTGGCGCGGCAATTGCCGCCAGGCGCTGGCGGCGGGCGGGGCAAAAGGATAAGCGAACGGAGCGATGCCGGTAGAGAGATCCAGCCAGTCCGCGCCATTCCCCGCCGGGCTGAAGGGCGGTTCCCCGCCATGTTGCAGCTGGGTCAGCATCACGATTGTGGCAGCTTCAGGAGCGCCGGTGTCTAAACAAAGGCGTAAAAACAACCGATCGCCATGGAAATCGTTCCGGCGCCCAATTGCAGGCTGCGGTTGAGCCTGGTCAGGACACGTCCGGATATCATGAGCGGCAAGGCGACGACAGAGGTGAGCAGCACCATGCCGGCGATGGAGCCGATGGCAAAGAGTAGGACAAAGCTCAGCCCTTGCATCCATTGACCGGGTGCGGCCAGCGCAATTAGGGCGGCAGATCCGGCCAGGCCATGCATTATGCCCACCGCCAGGCTGCGCCGGATACTGGCATGGTCATGGTCATGGCGAATTTTGTCATGGGACTGTTTGTCACCCCCATGGCTATGGGAGTGGAAATGAACCTTGCCATCCACATGGTTGTGAAGATGAAAATGCAGGCGTTCGTGCACCACCCGCCGAATCACCATCGCGCCGAGGGCGATTAACATACAGGCGACGGCGAATTCCAGGCTTGTGCTCAACCAGGTCGGAATATTACCACGCGCCAAAACCACGAAGCCTGCGAATGCCGATAGCGCTAGGGCATGGCCCAGCCCCCAAAAGAGGCCATGTCGAAGCACATGGCTGAGGTGGCCGCGGCCGGTGGTGAGTGTCGCGACGGCGGCGACATGATCGGCCTCCATAGCGTGTTGCAGCCCCAGCAGAAACCCCAGGCCGAGAATGGTGATCATGAACAATTCCAAAAAAACATGCTGGCGCGGCCGTTAGCATTCCGCCCGCTGGCGAAACTTTGCCAGTGGCATTTCGCGTATGTCTTATGGCGCTTGACTCATCAGGTATACGTAATTGCACCCTAAGATTGGTTACTAGCCCCAACTCTGGAGCATCGTCTTCCCATGTAAGTTCCGCCGACCAAATCAGTTTTCATGCAATCACTTCAATATTCCCATCCAACCAAAATTGATCGCGGATTAGTATATAACACCGCCGCTTGCCATTGTCGTGATTACAGCGTAACACCCTCCTGTCCTTGGTTCCCCGTTAACGGAAACAGTCCGGGGGATCAAAAGGGAATGCAGTAAGGTCTTGCCCAATAGGGGGGCCTGATCTGCGGCTGTACCCGCAACTGTGAGCGGCGAGGCGGCGGTCGTTAAATGCCACTTGGGCGTATGTCCGGGGAAGGTTGACCGCAGCTATTGACCCGCGAGCCAGGAGACCTGCCAAGGACCGCGTCGCCCAGCCATCGGTCGGGAATTACCGGAGGCGCGGTCTATACCGTTAGCGGTGACGCCTTGTTGGTGCGACTGATCGTCAGTTTTTGCCTCGGGGTGTCTTTTCTGTAACCCTATACGGGAACCCCTACAGCGATTGGCGATCCGTTCGTGCACTGGGTGTGCACCGGACGGTTCAATGGGCGCGGGCGAGGTGTGTGAAACCAAGATTGTCCGGCATCTCGTGTGCTAAGGATTTCTGGTTTCAGTTAGCGCTTCGAGCGCAGTCCATGCGGCCCGTCCGGTTGTTCGAATGAACAATCGGAGGAGGTTCCGTTGGGAACTCCAAAAGGAATAACATGCGAGTTTTCTCGCTTTATTATCTATCTGCTGACGGCAGCCTATTCATTGGCAATTGTGCCGGACGCACTTTCCGCCGAAGAGAAAGGCGTAATTTTGCCGGATACGGTGGTAACGGCGACCTTTGTCCCGACACCGGCAGAGCAGGTTGGCAGCGCCGTAACAGTTATAACCGGTGAACAAATTGCCAAAAGCCAAAAGCGTGTCGTCTCTGAGATATTGCGAGAAGTCCCGGGGCTGGCTGTTAGTCGATCAGGTACGGTCGGCAGCTTCACGCAAATTCGGATTAGAGGTGCCGAAGGCAACCACACTTTAGTCCTGATTGATGGCGCGGAGGTCAACGATCCGAGTGGTGGTTCAGAGTTTGATTTCGGAAATTTGCGAGCGGCTGACATTGAACGGATCGAGGTGTTGCGCGGGCCGCAAAGTGCGCTTTATGGCAGTGATGCGATCGGCGGTGTCGTCAATATTATCACCAAGCGAGGCAAGGGACCCGCAACAGCGCACCTTGATCTGGAGGGTGGCTCGTTCAGGACCGGGCAAATTTCAATCGGCCTGCGTGGCGGCGGCGATGGCTTTCATTATTCCATGGGGGCTTCGGGATATACTACCGAAGGCATTTCCGTCGCGCCGAAATCAGAAGGCAATCGGGAGAAAGATGGCAATAACAACCGAACCGTCAATATCAAGTTCGGCGTGAGGCCCGCCGACAACCTGGAAGTCGATTTCTCCGGGCGGCACGTGAACAACACGACGGAAGCGGATTCTCAGCCCGCTGTTGCAGGTGTCATACGCACCGTTGACAGTGATAGCGAAACCCGGACCATTCAACGTACAGGCGCTGCGCGTTTGACATACAGGCTGTTCGATGGCGGCTGGGAGCACATTGTTGGGGTCAGCGGACATGAAGAAGTGTCCGATGCCACTACCAACGATGCGACGACATTTGAAGCAGACGGCGAAAAAATTCGTTTTCACTATCAAACCAATATTCTGTTCGATACGCCGACCATTGCCGACGGCGAACATGGCCTGACCTTCCTAGCCGAACATGAGGATGATAGCCAATTCACACTCAGCGCATTTGGCGGTACTGACCGC
>Ga0310124_10001505_pt1 | contig 16231 bp, 16 predicted proteins | sample CB11b_AW_Bot5_MG_FD_203507 | JGI IMG/M metagenome (GOLD analysis project Ga0310124, IMG submission 203507) | Marine microbial communities from Western Arctic Ocean, Canada - CB11b_AW_Bot5 | ecosystem: Environmental > Aquatic > Marine > Oceanic | place: Canada: Western Arctic Ocean | collected... | reverse complement strand
CGGCGCGCATTGTCGCGCGCCGGGGCGGTGTTCCCGAGCCCCGACGCTCTAATTGGGCGACATCCAGGGCGGTTTCCGGGCCTCGCGTGGAGCGGTTTTCGGAGCGCGGCGCCCAGTTGGCTAGGCGCGACGAGGGAGCAGGCAGGCGGCCTGTGACCGAGGAAGCAACAACGCCAGATGGGATGCCCCGCCCGAAAACCTTAGTAGCGGGAGGCGATGCGAGAGTCGTCCTGATCGGCACCAGTGTCTGCGTCTGAGGCCTTCTTGCGGGTCGCGCGCTCCCGAGCCGCCTCGAAATCACTCACGTCGGCACGCGACCGGACCTGCGCAAAGCGGCGATAGTAGTCTGCGGCCGACACCAGCGAGGCGACGACGACGACCCACAGGGCGATATTGCCGAGCACGAAGAAGCCCTGCAGGTTCTCACGCCCAAGGATGAGCAGGAGGATGGCCACCACCTGGGACATCATCTTGACTTTGCCGAGTGGTGACGCGGGAATCGTGACGCCGCGCGAGTAGGCCACGCTGCGCAACACCGTGACCCCGAGTTCCCGTCCCAGGATCACCGCGACCATCCACGCCGGCGCCAACTCCATCTGCACCAGCGACACCAGCGCCGCCGTGATGAGTAGCTTGTCAGCCAGCGGATCCATCAACTGGCCAAACGTCGTGACCTGCTTCCGGCGACGCGCCAGGAAGCCGTCCAGCCAGTCTGTCAACGCCGCCAGGCCGAAAATGGCGGCGCCGACCAACTCCTTCCCGTCGAATTTCGTCAGGAGGACGACGACGAGGAGGGGAATGAGAAAAATGCGAGCCAAGGTGAGGCTGTTCGGCAGGTTCATCCGGCCTTCTCCGCTCGGTCGACTCATTCGTGAGGCACCATTCTACAATCCCAATGGGTCCGGAACAACCGGCCCACACCGCACGGGCGGGCTAGCACCGCGCGCATTTGTTACAATCCGGCGGTCATGAAAGCGGTGATTCTCGCGGGCGGGTTCGGCACCAGGCTTCGCCCGCTCACACTCGACACGCCGAAACCGATCGTGCCGATCTTCGATCGGCCATTTCTGTACTACCAGACCGATCTCCTGCGTCAGGTTCCGGAAATCGACGAAGTCATTCTGAGCCTCAACTATCGGCCAGACCGCATTGAAGCTCGGGTCGGCCGCGGGGCCGACGCCGGGTTGCCGGTTCGGTACGTCGTGGAACCAGAGCCCCTGGGCACTGGCGGGGCCATCAAATATGCGTCGAGAGGGATCGACGAGACCATCCTGGTCTTCAACGGCGACGTCCTGACGACGATCGACCTGCAGGCGGTCGTGCGCACCCATCGCAAACGTCACGCTCGGGCCACGATCGTACTGACCCCGGTCGAGAATCCCTCGGCGTACGGTGTGGTGGAAACCGACAGCCAGGGCAACGTGCGCCGCTTTCTCGAGAAGCCGGGTCCGGATGACATTACCTGCAACACCATCAACGCCGGCATCTATCTGCTGGAACCGGAGACCTTCGACCGCATTCCCGATGACACCCCTTGGTCCATCGAGCGCCAGTACTTCCCGTCGCTGGTGGAGCGGTCTGAGACCTTCGTCACCTATGTCGACCGTGGCTACTGGCTCGACATCGGCACGCCGGCCGCTTACGTGCAGGCCCATCGCGACCTGATGAGGCGACGATGTCCCGTCGGCCCGTTCGCCAGCGATCACGTCGCGACGGTGCACAAGGCGGGCCCGTGCGAAGTCGCGCCGGACGCAGAGTTCGATGGCCCGTGTTTTCTTGCGGCCGGCAGCGTGGTGGGTCCCGCCGCGCGGATTGGCCCCGAGACAGTGCTCGGTCCAGGCTGCCACGTTGGTGCCGGCGCGGTCATTGAACAGACCATTTTGTGGCGCGACACGTTCGTCGATGCCGAGTGCGTCGTACGCGACGCGGTCTTGGGCGAGCGCTGTCGGCTTGACCACCATGCGGAGATCGGGCCCGGCGTCATTTTGGGAAGCGACTCCACGATCGCCGCTCACAGCCGAGTGCCCGGAACACGATAAGCCGATGTCATTCGATCCCAGCGTCTTCAAGGCCTACGATGTGCGTGGTCTCTACCCGGAGGAAGTGAACGAAACGCTCGCCGAACAGCTCGGACGCGCGTTCGTCGCCTACACCGGGGCCCGTCGCATCGCCGTCAGTCGCGACATGCGGCTCTCGTCGCCCACCCTCACCACCGCGTTCATCGAGGGCGCGCTGACTCAGGGCGCGGATGTCGTCGACATCGGTCTCAACGGCACCGACCAGATGTATTTCGCGGTGGCCCGCGACGGCCACGATGGTGGGGCCCAAATCACCGCATCGCACAATCCCGGCCAATACAACGGCATCAAGCTCGTCGGGCGCCAGGCGCTCCCACTCAGTGGCGACGCCGGCATCTCAGACATTCGGGACATGTTGCTGACGGGCGCGATTCCGGCACCGGCCGCCGCGCGCGGTCGCTACACGGAAGCGGACGTGTTCGAGGACTACATCGAGCATGTGTTGACGTTCATCGACCTCGGAGCGATCAAGCCATTCTCGCTGGTACTCGATGCCGGGTGCGGGATGGCCGGCCAGGTCGCACCGGCGCTCTTCGACCGTCTGCCATGCCGGACGACACGACTGTGTTTCACGGTGGACGGGTCCTTCCCTACCCACGAAGCGAACCCCCTGATCGAGGAGAACCGACGGGACATCGTTGACGCCGTGCGGGCCGAGTCCGCCGATGCCGGTATCGCCTGGGACGGTGATGCCGACCGCTGCTTCTTCATCGACGGCGGCGGCGAGTTCATCTCGGGCGATTTCATCACGGCGCTCCTGGCCGAGGCGTTCCTGCGGAAGACGCCTGGCGCGAAAATCCTGTACGACGTGCGGGCCAGTTGGGCCGTCAAGGACACGGTGAGTGCGCACGGTGGGGAAGCGCTGATGAATCGGGTCGGTCACGCCTTCTTCAAGAAGCGTATGCGTGACGAGAACGCCGTGTTCGGCGGCGAGGTCACCGGCCACTACTATTTCCGCGACTACTTCTACGCCGACAACGGCTTCATTCCGGCGCTCCTGCTTCTCGAATTGATGTCGGTGCGGGGCGAATCGCTCAGCGAACTGTTGGCGCCGTTGCGTGCGCGCTATTTCATCTCGGGTGAGATCAACACGGCGCTGGAGGACCAACGTGCTGTCCCGGACAAGCTGGCCAGGATTGCCGCCCGCTACGCCGACGGGACGGTGTACACGATGGACGGGGTGTCGGTGGAGTACCCGACCTGGCACTTCAATGTCCGGCCCTCGAACACGGAACCGTTGCTCCGCCTCAACCTCGAGGGATCGACTCAGGCAGAGATGGAGTCGCGACGAGACGAGATTCTAGACCTGATCAGGGCGTCAGGGCGGCCCTTGGAACCTATCTCGCGGGCCAGATGCCCAGGGCCTGACGCAGCGCAATGACCTGTGCGGCGTGATAGCCGTTGTGGTCGAGCAAGATGAGTGCTGCGCGCAGCGTGTGATGGCTTTCCTGCTCGGCGGCGGGGACTTGCGCATAGAGATCGAGGTCGGGATCCTCGACCAATGCGGCCATCTGCTCGGTGGCCTCGAGCAGGTGGCGGTTGCTCGTTGACCACACCTCGGCCGAGGGTGGCTCCAGAGTCTTTGGCCAGTAGCCGTCGGGCCAGTTCGGTGCTTCATAGTTGGGATTCTGGCAGTAGGCGATGAGGTCCTCCGCCGCCAACCGCATGTGTTCGACCTGCTGCCACGCCGTATGACAGTGGCCCGCGACGCGTTGGCCCGCGAGTTCCGCTGGCAGGCCTTCGAGGGCCGCGGCCAGCCCAGCCTGAGCCTGGCTATGACGAAGTTGGCCGGCGAGGGTCTCTCGTAGCTGGGAGGTGTCCATGACCACAGGATACCTGGACTCAGGCCCGACCAGTTGTCCGTATGTGCGTCCCCACGATCGCCATCAAGGTCTTCCCGAACATGATGCGAATCGCACTTGCGAACATCCAGGCGCCGGCCGATCGTGAAGAGTCTGTCACGCTGGCCGAAGACGCGATCGCTCAAGCGTCGCTCGAACGCGCCGACATCATTTGCTTTCCGAGTGCTTCGTTCCCGGGTACCGAAGCGTGGGAATGCGGGTCGCCGCCCCGGACCCGGCGTTTCTGGAACGCGCGTGGTCAGTCATCGCCGCGGCCGCGGCGAAGGCGGGTCTGGCGGTCGTTCTCGGCACCGAACGCGTCGTCGAAGGGGCGCTGCTGATCTCGGCCCTGGTTGTCAACCGAGGCGGAACGATCGCGGGCTTTCAAGACAAAGTCCAACTCGACCCCTCCGAGGAGGGGACTTATACGGCTGGCGCGGGGCGACACCTGTTTAGCACCGGCCCGCTCACGTTCGGGGTGGCCATCTGCCACGAGGACTGGCGCTACCCCGAAACGGTACGTTGGGCCGCCCAGCGCGGGGCACAGATTGTCTTCCATCCTCATTTCCACGCGGCTGAGCCAGGCGCGTATCGGCCCTTGACGTTCGGCGATCCGGCGAACTCCTTCCACGAGAACGCAGCGCTGTGTCGTGCGGCTGAGAACACCTGTTTTTTCGCGACGGTGAACTGCGCGAGCGTGGGGTCGCCGACGACCTCGGCCGTCGTGCGGCCCGATGGGACACTGCTCAGTTACCACCCGTACGGCACACCGGGGCTGCTCATCGCAGACATCAACCTCTCACTGGCGACCGGACTGCTCGCGTGGCGTTACACGCCGGACTGATAACACAGCGCCCGGCGACACGCCGGCTCCTACCCGCCTCGTTCGTATTCTCCCTCCACGCTCTTGATATGAGTCTCAGATGCCCGCTCCCCGGAGACGACGTGGCCAGCGCCTGAATCGCGGGACACGAATCGTACGATAGACTTGCGGGTCAGCGTCACACCACGCGGGAGTAGCTCAGTGGTAGAGTCACGGCTTCCCAAGCCGTTGGTCGCGGGTTCGATCCCCGTCTCCCGCTCCACACTTAAGTCGTAGTGTGGCAATGGCTTGTCGTCATTGTTCGCGACTTCAAGGCCCGTGCGCCGTTGGTCGCTGTCGGGTGTTCTTGCAACGTTATTGCAACCGCGAGCCTCGTTGAGGGCGCGCATCGACTCTTTCAGTCCACATAGCGTCACATCCGTTCAGAATCAGAACCGATGGAAGCGATCAGCGCCGGCTCCGTCGTGCCATCTGTGCGCATCGGTGGCCTGCTTGTCCTGTTTTGGTCGCCTGTCTGGTGGGGACCGAGACAGGCGCCGAAGCGCAGCCAGGTGAGAGTGCTGGACTGTCTCAGTCCTCGCGGGCAGTCTGTTCGGCGGCGACCTGGCGCCGGGCGAGCGGAAGCCGAATTACGACGGTGCCGTGGGCCTCGGTGTGGGCCACGGCGTCTCGCTAGAGGCTGAGGTAGCGCTGACCCCGGAGGTGCGCCAGTTCGGCGACATCGAGCTATTGCTCGGGACCGGCAGACTACCCGTTCACCGCGGGTCGCCTGACACCCTACGGATTGCTCGGCGGGTCCCTCGCCAGACTCTCCAGCAGTGGTGCGGAGACCGACGTTGAGCTAGCGGTCGGCATCGGCGGCGGCGTCTGGGTGCACGTCACGGGCCCGCTCGCGTTTCGGGCCGATGTTCGTTTCATCCACATTGACAACGCCCCGAACTTCTGGCGGACTGCTGCTGGTATCACCATCACGCCGTGACCCAGCCTACTGACGTTCAGCCCAAACTTCCGCATGACGTGATCTGGGTGCTTCCCGCACACCTGGGGTAGATTGGACCGGTCGATGCAACAGTGGCCACCAGTAACACCGATTCTTACAGGGCGGGGTGCCAGAACTTCAGACGCATGTAGGTCGCGGCCATTAGAAAGACGCGGCAGAGCCGCGTGTCGCGAACCAGCGGAATCGGCCGACCATAGGCTGGGAGGCGACCCGCGCGATCCGAGCTGTTGGCGGCCCAGACATCGTCGGTGCGGCCCGACAACACGACCCCACGGTGGAATCGTGACTGCCAGCTCTGACGCGGTCGCCGACCCGGGTCGATCCGGACCGCGTAGTTCAGGCCGCGCTTTGTCAGTTCGTATTTGCTACGCAACGGGAGGTGGAATATCTGGAAGCCGCGTTCGAGGCGGTCGCCGACGTTCCCCTTCAGCTTGTGATACCCGAGGACGACGTGATCCCGGGACCAGAAACAGATCTTCTTGCCGGCGTTGAGGATCCATGGCGTTTCGAACTTCAGTACCTTGCTCATGTTCGATTTTGTGCCTTCACCAACCCGGTACCGAGCGGAAAGCAGGCTGAAACGTCGTGGCACCGAGATATGACGGGACTGGACAAAATCAATGAGCTTACCTACGAATTGAGCGGGCGCGTCGTGTTGGGCCAGTTCCTCTATATCGGAACTGGACAGATGCCAGAACTCATCGGAATCGAACGGCAGAACGAACGTATATCCTTCGTCGATGAGGGCGTTGGCCGCGGTGCTGGCTAGCGAAGATTGCCGGAATCGATCGTTGATCACCCGAGTGACGGAGACCCGTATCGTCTTGGCGGCGATACGTTCGAGGGTTTCGAACGTCCCATCCGTCCATCCGTCGTCAACAAAGGACACACGGCCGAAGCCGATCCGAAGATAGTGTCCGGTCAGCAGCGGGACCATTTCGACGGCATCACGGAGCACGCAGAGCGCTGCGGCGTTGGACACGACCTGTTCGTTCACGCCTGCCTTCTCCCTTCCGGTTCAGTCATTCCAAGTCAATGCCGCCGGCCACGACCGCGTTCACGCTCTCGTGATGCGCGACGTGGGAACGGCCTCACATCGCCCGACTGGGGCGCTCAGAAATCGAACGTCGGCCAGTAGTCGTCTCGGCTGGTGAGCGGTTGCAGGACATCGGGCGCCTTGTTTCGCACCGAATTCACCGCCGGTGACACCTCGTAGGCGGTGAGCCAGTCGGGCGGGCATGGACGAACCAATGGCTGCACGCGTTGGGGTTCGTGCACGTCGGGGTCGAGCCAGTGGTCGAGGTCCCGGTAGTCAAGAATCACCGGCATGCGGTCGTGGATCTCGGCCATGAAGTCGTTGGCCGCCGTCGTGACAATGGAGAACGAGTAGACCGGCTGGACCTGGGCCGTCGGCTGCCAGCGTGCCCAGACCCCCGCGACGGCCATGATCGGCTGGTCGCGCAGGTGAATCGCGTAGGGGCGTTTGGACTTTCCTTCCCGCTTCCATTCATAGAACCCCGACAGCGGGACGATACAGCGCTGGTGCTGAAACGACTCGGCGTAGCTCCGTTTCTCGGCGATCTCTTCGCCGCGCGCGTTGATGAGGGAATACTTCGCGGCCGCCTCGACGCTGTGCGCCCAGGCGGGTATGAGACCCCATCGGAATGGCGCGAACGCCCGCCGGTCATCACGCACGAGGACCACCGGCGACGTCTCGGTGGGCGCCATGTTGTAGTTGGGGGTCAGCCAGTCGATGTCCGGCGGCTCGCCGTGTTCATCCAGCGCGGCCAGTTCCGCCTCGGTGTACGTCTCGTAGGCCCGTCCACACATGCGGCGAGTATATCCGCCGTGCTGTGCCCTTGCGTCGAGGGGGACCGGCGATCTATGATTCGCTTTTTATTCGCCTCATGGATACCGACACCTTTATCGCCACCGCCCTACGCCGAGACGGGCTCGATCCGCAGATGGCCCACAATGCCGGGATCATACGCGGTCTTCGGCAGGGGATCCGGTTTCTCACCATGATCGGGTGGTCCATCGAGCGTCCGGACCCGTGCACGCTCCTGGTGTTGGGATGCCTGGTCGGAGGGACGGGCGGTCTGGGGTGGCGGGAGTACGACGTCCCCCGGGCGCCCGCGCAGAAGGTGCCCGCCCTGATGCGACTCTGGTGCGACCGTCTCCCGACCTGGTCGCCGGAGGAAGCGTTCGATGCGTTCATGAAGGTGGCGCCCTTTGGGGCGAACAGTGCCTGGGTGGCGCTGTTGGTCTACCAATGGCTCAAACACTCGTGGGACGACCCGGTCATGCCGCCCAATACTCAGAAGCGCAGACGAGGCTGAACGCGACCGATTCGCTCTTCGGGTAGACTGAGCACGAAGACCTGCTGTTTCGCTACCTATGGTCGCTACTGACCGCTACCCCACGCTGACCGTGAAATCGTCCGCGCCCCGCCAGGACGGCGTCGCGCTGTCTGTTCCCCACATCGTCACCGCGGTGGGGCCGGGGCTGGTCGTCAAGGGACATGTCACGGCCGTCGAGCACCTGATTGTCGAGGGCGAGATCGAGGGCGCGATTGTGGTGCCCGATCACGGCGTGGCCATCAGTGGCTCGGCCCGCGTTCGCGGAGAGGTGTGCGCGAGAACGATCACGGTGCTGGGCCGGGTCGACGGCAGCCTGACAGCGAGCGCGCTGATTGAGCTACGGGCGACCGCCGTCGTGACCGGGCGGCTCGCCGCGCCGCATTTGAGTATGGAGGAGGGGGCGCGGTTTCAGGGCCGCGTCGACCCCGCCAAAGCCGACGCGGCCTTGGCCGTGGCTCGGCACCGGCTGGCACCCGTCACGGCGACCGACCCAGCAGATACGTAAGTCGATAGTACGCGTATTTCTGTAGTTCGAAGAGGCCGTTTCTGAGGTCGGCCCGAGTGTGCCACCACGTGGCCGGAGCAAACGACGATTCGCCGCTTGGATGAATCAGAATCTGTGTGTCCAGGTCGCGGAAGACCTGGTTGAACACGTAACGTGTTCGCGACGTGTGAAACGCGCTGGTGACCACAATCACCCGTTCGATCTCGCGCGACTCGGCCCATTCGGCCACCAGCGCCGCCTCCGCCTGGGTTGAGTCGACAACCCGTTGCAGCACCGTCAGATCCGCGCGGGCGACCCCCAGCGCCTCCAGGTAGTTCAGCCGGGTCTCGATATCCGAGAGGATCTCCACGCCGCGTGACCGCAGAGCCGCCAGCACGCGGCGCTCGGGCGTGCGGGTCAAGAGAATCGTTCGGCCGAATCCCTCGGCGAACAGGTCGGCCGCTTCGAGGTCGCGGCCCACGTCCCCAGACAGCACTACGATCGCGTCGGCGGGCTCAAGGGGGTCGGCGTGGTAAAGCCACCCTCCGACCCAGGTCAGCAGCGGCGCACGAAGTTGATAGGCGACGGATCCGACCACGGCCGTGGCGGCGAGGACCACGGCCAACGACACCAGGCATCCTCTGGCCCGCTGGATCAGCCCTCGCGGTCGGGCGTCAGGGGTCCTCATCGGCACCATTTTCCCGTTCATTGCTGCCCGTGTGACACGTGCTCAAGCGTACATTCGGTTTCGTTGGGTGACGGGAGACTATCGGGCGGTCGTCATCACGGCCAGCACCGTAAACCCCTCGCGCACGCGTCTGGCGGTCTCGCGGTCGGCGTCGTCGCGGGTGCGCGCCACGATGGGATACCCGCACGCAACGTCGCGCGCACGGCAGGCTGCGAGGACTCGCTGCACAAGCGCCTCAACTTGTGGAGCGTCGGGACCGTCGGCGCCGACCGAGGCGGCGAGATCAGTGGGCCCCAGAAAAATGACACCGATGCCTGGCACGTCGAGAATTTCGTCGAGGCGCTCGATCCCCGTCATCGACTCAATCTGTAGCATCGCGATGAGCTTGCCGGCCGGTTCGAGCGGCCATACATCGGCGACGGCGCGGTACTCGTCCGCACTGAGTCCCCAATACCCTGGTGCGGAGCCGAACCCCGGGCTGGTCTCCCGCTGCCCCGCCGGTGCCGCGTTCTCGGCGCCGGCGGCCGGCGTGAGTCGCATCGCCCTGACAGCCGTCATCGCCTGGGCCGGCGTCTCGATGTCCGGAAACATCACCCCGAACACGCCCAGGTCGAGGAGCTGAGTAACGATGGCCCGTGGTGCGTCTCTCGCCTCTCGCGGAATACGCACAATCGGCGCCACCCCTGGAGGCTCGTCGTCCGCTCGCATGGCGGCAAGCACCTGCCGGATGGCCGCGACGTCGAACTCGCCGTACTGGGCGTCGATGACGGTGAAGTCGAGCCCGTCGGCCGGGCGACGGCTGAACGTGCCGATGGCGGGTGCGTCCTCTTGCAGGCGCTCGATGACTCGGTTGACCGGGGCCACATTCTGAGCCTGAAGCACCGGCGCGTACAGCGCGGTCATGGCTAGCATGCCCAGCCCGACGGACGATGTGGCGACGCGTTCTGTGGGTGGCATCATAGTGCCATCCGATCATATACAGGGTTTCGCCCGGCTCAAGCGGCATGGTGCGCAGCCGCAACGGTTGGGCGGCCGGCAGGGGGGCGTGCTCGGGATGATAGTGTCCGCAGTGATGCGCACGACCGGGCCAACCTATCGGGTACTCGCGTGGTTCATCCACCTGGTGGTGACCACGTTCTTTCGGCGCGTGGAGGTGGTGGGACTCGACCACGTGCCGGCCAACGGCCCCGTCATCTTCGCCGGGAACCATCCGAACGCCCTGCTGGACGGGTTTGTCGTGGCCTCGATGTGCGGCCGGCGGCCGGTCCACTTCATGGGCAACGCCAAGCTCTGGCGGTATCGACTGATGGCGTTGTTTCTCGACGCGTTCGGGGCCGTGCCGGTGTACCCACGCGAGGAGCACGGTGACGCGGCGAACAACGACGTGGCCTTTGCTCGGCTCTTCGAGGTGCTCGAAGCGGGCAATTCGATCGGGACCTTTCCCGAGGGCATCAGTCACGCCGGCAGCCAATTGACGCGCTTGAAGACCGGGACGGCCCGGATTGCCTTGGCGGTCGGGGCCCGGCGCCGGGTGTGTGTGACCATCGTGCCGTGCGGGCTCACCTACATGCATCGCCATCGCTTTCGGAGCCAGGCGCTCCTGCACTTCAGCGAGCCGATCGTGATCGACGACGAGTGGCTGACGGCATATGCCGAGGCCGAGGGCGACACGGTGCGTCGGCTCACGACGCACATCGCGGATGCCCTTGAAAAGGTCACCCTGAACGCGCCAGATTGGGAGACCCTGCGCTTCATCCACGCCGCCCGGCGCTTGTACAAGCCGACCTCGGTACGCCTCACGCCCGGGACCTATGTCGAACTTAGCCGCCGGTTCGTCGAGCGCTATCTCGCCGCGGCCGACGACCCGACGGTGCAGCGGCTTCGTAACGACGTGCAGAACTACCAGTCGCGACTCGACCTCACCGGTCTGAAGGACCACCATCTGCGTCAGCCGATCGGGGTCGTCGACGCCTGGAAGGGCGTCTTGTGGCGGTGCGGGGCGCTGGTCGCCCTCCTGCCGCTGGCCATTCCCGGCGCGCTCCTGCATCTGCCGGTCGCCTGGATCGCGATGACCGCGAGCGAGCGACTGAGCGACGATCGAGACGACGTGGCGACGCTCAAGGTCATCACGTCGGTGTTGTTGTTGCCGCTCGCCTATGCCGCGGCCGGGACCCTCATCGGACTGAGCGTCGGGTGGTGGTGGGGCGTGGGCATCGGCGCCCTCCTGCCGCTGAGCTTTCTGGCCTCGATCAAGCTGGTCGAAGTCCAGACGAACATGACCCTGGCCACGCTGACGAACCTGCGCTTGAGTCGGTTCTCACTCGAAGTCGAGGATCTGCGCGAGACACGCCGTCATCTCGTGACACGTGTGCGCGAGGTCGCCGACACATACGCGGATCCGAGTTTGCCCCGCCTGTTCAGCCGTCGCGACCTTCAATAGATTGCGTCGCTTCGGTGTTGGCGACGAGCGGCATACGGCCAGGTCCTTACCCCGCCTCGCACCACTCGGGTGGCGCGACTGGGCCGCGGCGCCGGATCGGCCCCACCAATTCGAGGTAGATCCCATCAGGGTCCATCAGGTTGATGATGCCGGTCGTATCCTCCCCGGTGCCCGAGCAGCAGGGGGCAATCTCCGAAAGGAATTCCGCACCGAGTGTTTGCAGCACGCCCACCGCGTGATCCAGATCGCCCACAGCCAGCGCCATGCGGTCGATACCCACATGGTTGATCGGCGGCGGATACGGCGGCTCGTCGTCGTAGGGGTCGACCCACTGCACCAGACGCAAGCGGTGATGGTCGCCGCCAGCAAGTGCAATGTCGGCCCCACGCAGTGTGAACGGTTCGTCCAGACCGTAGGCACGGGCTTCGGCGAGCGTGCCGGTCGTGGCCAACGGCCGCACGTCGGTATAGCCGAGCATCTCGTAGAACGCGAGTGACCGGTCGAAGTCGCTGACGTTCACCGCGACATACGGCATCGCCGTGATGTGCATGTCGGCGCTCGGATCGCCATGGGGCGGTGCACTCTCGACCAGCTTGTAGAGCACGCCGTCGGGATCCGTGAAGAACACAAACCGATCGCCAGGCACGCCGTAGGGCTCGGACAAGAACTCCACGCCCTGCGTCGCCAGGTGCGCAACGTCCGTGGCTAGATCGGTCGTGAGCAAGGCCGCATACGCCATCCCGAGATGGGTGGGCGAGGCGTACGGGCGTGCGGCGTTGAACGGGACCGCGAACTGAATGAGGTCGATGCTGGATGGCCCCCAGCTCTCGGGAATGGCGATCACCTCGATGTCCTGCAGCTCGTACGTGCACAGGTCATACATCCCCAGCAAGCGGGCCATCAGATGGGTGTTGGTCTTCGGAAACCCGCCCACCCCGCGGTGAAACCGAGCATGCGATAGAACCCGCGTGCGCGCGCGAAGTCAGTGGTCTGTGTATTGATGTGGATGCGCGCCGTCAGACCCACGTCAACGTCCGAGGGCGGGCTGACCGGCTCGTCAGTGCCTGGCACGGGCGTGGTGCAGGCGACGGGCACGATCAAGCCACCAAGGACGAGCGCGCGCAAGGTTCGGACGAACCGCAGGCGGTGCGGCCGTCTCACGGCGCGGGCTCGAGACGCAAGAGTGCGCCGTCGTCCTCGTCAGTGAGCAGGTACAGGAGCCCGTCCGGGCCTTGGCGCACATCCCGGATACGTTGGTGGAGCTCGGTCAGCAGCGATTCGCGCCGCAGTTCCTCGGTATCGGCGTTGAACACCACTCGTTGGAGGTGGCCTGTGCCCGGGATCCCGCCCTCGCGCAACGACCCGACGAACACGTTGCTTCTCCACGCGGGGAACTGGTCGCCGGTGTAGATGGCCATGCCCGCGACCGCAATGGCCGGGAGCCATACGACCAGCGGCGACTCGATCCCCTCGCGCGTTGGATGTTCAGAGACCCGCGAGCCAGGATAGAGGCGTCCGAAGCTGACGAGCGGCCAGCCGTAGTTGAGTCCAGGCCGGATGACGTTGATCTCGTCGCCGCCATTCGGACCATTCTCGTGGTTCCAGATCTCGCCAGACTCGGGGTGCAGGATGAGTCCCAGGGTGTTGCGATGCCCAAGCGTGTAGATCTCCGGACGATAACCGGGACGGTCCGCAAACGGGTTGTCCGCCGGCACGGAGCCATCATCGTTGAGACGCAGAATCTTGCCGCGTAGGCTCAGCGGATCTTGCGCGACCTGGGCCACGCGGCCGCCTGTCGACATATACACCTTGCCGTCACGCCCGAACACGACGCGCCCGTTGAGACCGGAGTTGCCCTCGTAGGCGTCGGTCACGAGCAGGTCATGGACGTCGGCGAGCGCGCCCGCCTCGAGCCGGCCACGCGCCAGCGTCGGTGCGCCCATACCGTTGCCGACCGGCTTGGTATAGGTCAGGTAAACCAACCCGTTGTCGGTAAACCGCGGGTGGATGGCGACGTCCATGAGCCCGCCATTGCCGTCGGTCCTGACCTCCGGCACGCCGGCGATTGGCACCGGGTCCAGTGTGCCCCCGCGAATGCGGCGCAGGCGACCGGGACGCTCGGTGACCAGAATGTCTCCGTTGGGGAGGAAGGTGAGGGACCACGGATGTGAGAGCCCGGCCGTTACGACGCTGACCCGGACCTTGTGCTGTTCGGCGGTATCGATTACCCACGGGCCCGCGCCCAACGGCGGCACCGGCACGCCAAGCGGCGGTTCCTCTTGCGCGTAGCTCACCCCAAGCAGACAGAGCAGCATCGGCGCGGCGAAACCAACGGTATGTCTGATTTCCATTCGGTCGTTACCTGTCGGGTCATTCTAGTGTCCTGTCTCAGGTAAATCTACACAGGACCCTGCCATTGCCCACGTTGCCGGCCAGCAGTAGGATGGGCCTCGGTCAGGGAGGTGCTGATGACGACCGCCGACGATTTTCGCCGTATCGCGCTCACCATCGAGGGCGCCGAAGAGCGCGCGCACATGGACGCGGCCGACTTTCGTGTGGGAGGCCGGATTTTCGCGACCCTCGCCTCGCAGGCCCAGGGCTACGGCAATCTCGTGTTGACGCCCGAGGTGCAGGCACTATTCGTGGAGGAGGCGCCAGAGCTGTTCCTCCCCATCGCGGGCGGGTGGGGACGGATGGGCATGACCCATATCCGGCTGGCGACCGCGGACGAAGACACCCTCACGGGCGCGCTGCGCAAGGCGTGGAAGCTACGTGTGGACAAGAACACGCGCACGCAGTCTGGCCCGCGAGCGCGACGTCGCGCTCGGACGTCCGGTCGTTGACGCGGGTCTACACGTGATTCATGAGTCGATCGTGTGGCAGATAGATCTGCTCTAATTTCGTCAACACCATGTCAGCGCTGACCGGCGAGCGGTAGAAGTAGCCTTCACCGCCCAGCGCATCGGCGATGGCGCACAACACGGACGCGGCGCCGGCACCGATCGCCGGCTCGCCGATTCCCTTGGCGCCCAGGGGATTGAACGGGTCGGGTTCTTCGGCCGCGGTCCATCCCATCGGACGCTCGTGGGGGACATCGAGGATGCCGGGCGGGCGGTTGTTGTAGAACCGCTTCGCCACCGACAGCCCCCACCGTCGGTCGAAGACCCACTTCTGGCTCAGCGCGATGCCAAAACCCTGAATCCCGCCGGAATGGATCTGGCTCCCGAGCAGCCGGGGGTGGACCAGGGTGCCGCAGTCGGCGCTGCCGACATAGTCGACCATCTGGATCGCGCCGGTCTCGACGTCCACTTCGACTTCCGCGAACCCGACCACGAACCCCATGACACGACCACCGGTCGCGAACGTGTCCTTGGCGACACCCATCAGGCCACGGCCGGCCAGGTTTGTGGCCGAGGTGGTGGTCATCCCATTGATGTCTTCCGGCAGCTCGTGGCCGTCGAAGCGACCGCCGCGGGCGATGGCCCGCTCAGCTGCTTGCGCAAAGCTCAACCCCTGTGAGGGCGTACCCCGCTTGAACACGCGTTCGCCCGCCACGTCGTAGTCGTCCGGCGTCCCGCCCAGGTCGAGCGCGGCCAGCTCCTGCAGCTTGCGTTTCGCGTCGAGCCCGGCGGCCCAGTTGGCCCGCGTGTGCGCATGGGTCGTCTGGCTCCCGACCGACATCGCGCTCCACGGCAGGTTCCGGTCAGTCGCGCCCCAGACCAATTCCACCTTCTCCCACGGCATGTCGAGCGCCTCGGCCGCGGCACGGGAGCAGTCGGAGAACGACTCCGTCCCCAAATTGCCGACACCTGTCTGGATCTGCAGCCGTCCGTCCGGCCGGATCACCAGGAGCCCGTCCATCCCGGAGCTCCCGGCCGAGAACGTACTCATCGCGACCCCGATCCCGGTCGCCTTGCTCCCGTTGCGCTGACCGCTCCGAGCGAGCCGTTCCGACCAGTTGAATTCGGCCATCCCCTTGTCGAGGGCCTCGCGGACGAACGCGCTCGAGGCGTGCCCCTGCTGCCCGTCACGCCCAGGTGGGCCGAACGTCGCCTGTCCGGACGGCGCGTTGATTCGGATGATCTCGGTACGGTCGATGCCCAGCTGTCGCGCCGCCCGGTCGAGCAACGGCGCCAGCATGGTGACGGCCTGCTCGCCCCCCGGGGCTCGCTGGGCGGCCCGGGGTGGCGTATTCGTGTACACCCCGATGCCCCGCACCCGGATACTCTCTGGCTGATACGCGAGCGAGGCGATGTTGGCCACCGACATGTGGTCACCGCTACGCCCATACGGTCCGCCGTCGCCAATGGTGAAGAGATCCATGGCCAGGATGCGCCCATCGCTCCTGAAGCCGATCTTCGCGCGGGCTTGCACCGCCGGCCGCGCCCGGCCGATGAAGTTCTCTTCCCGACGGCTGACCCGCATCATGACCGGCTTGCCGATCTTCTTCGACATGACGATCGGAAACCGCATGCATGTGGACCCCGCGGCCTTACTCCCGAACCCACCGCCACAGA
>Ga0310124_10001503_pt1 | contig 16240 bp, 20 predicted proteins | sample CB11b_AW_Bot5_MG_FD_203507 | JGI IMG/M metagenome (GOLD analysis project Ga0310124, IMG submission 203507) | Marine microbial communities from Western Arctic Ocean, Canada - CB11b_AW_Bot5 | ecosystem: Environmental > Aquatic > Marine > Oceanic | place: Canada: Western Arctic Ocean | collected... | reverse complement strand
TTTACCGGGGCGGTACACGACCGTCGGGGCAAATTTGAGATGGCCGACGAAGGCACCATCTTCCTCGACGAGATCGCCGACATGAGTCTGAAGACCCAGGCCAAGGTGCTGCGGGTGCTTCAGGAACAGGTGGTCGAGCCGGTCGGCGGTCGGGAGGGGGTAGGGGTCGACGTGCGTGTCATTGCGGCCACGAACAAGAGCCTACCGGAGGAGATCCAGGCCGGCCGATTCCGCGATGACCTGTTCTACCGACTGAATGTCGTGCCGATCGTCGTGCCCCCGTTGCGAGACCGCCGGGAGGATGTGGGTCGCCTCAGCGAACACTTCCTCAGCGTGTACGCCGGCGAGTATGGGCACGAAGTGAAGCGCATGGAACCGGACGGGTTGGCAGTGCTCCGTCAGTACGACTGGCCGGGTAACGTCCGAGAGCTACGGAATGTCATCGAACGAGTTGTCATCATGGTCCCTGGGCCGGTGATCACGGTCCAGGATCTGTCTTTTCTTGAGACCGCGGTTCCGGCATCGCCTGGACCGTCCGGTCACACGTCGGCACCCGTGCGACTGCACGAGGCGCGGGACCGATTCGAGCGTGACTACATTGTCAGCGCGCTGGCGGTGGAGCACGGCAACATCAGTCGCGCCGCCGATACGCTTGGTCTGGAACGTAGCAATCTCTATCGGAAGATGCGTGCGTTCGGTATCCGGCCATCCCGACCCGGCGGGACGCGTCGTTCGTCGCTCAACGAGGGAGCCGGCGCTCCAAGACCCGATCCATCGTAACGTCACGCAACCCCAGGCACTGGGCGGCCGTCGCGAGGAGCGCCACCGCCGGTGCCAGCCCGACGATTTCGCTGCCCTCCACAACGACCCCACGGCGTCGTGCCTCGTCCTCCACGGCGGCGAACACTGTGTGGAGCGCCGTGGTCTCGTGGTCCACGAGGTTGATCGACACCTGGACGATTTCTGGATCCCCGGTGCGCACGCCGATTGCCTTCACGGCCGGAAGACCGCCGCTGGAGGCGCGGATGAGGCGAGCGATCTGCCGGGCGATGTCGAGGTCGCCGGTGCGCAGGTTGACGTTGAACGCAATCAAGATCTTGCGCGCCCCAATGGCGGACGCGCCGGCCGATGGATGCGGCCGGGCCGGTCCGAAATCGGGGCACCACGAGGGCCCGCTCATCTTTGACGCAAGCCCTTCGAATTCGCCTCGACGGACCAACTCGAGCCGCTCCCGTTCCGGCACCCGAGCGGCCCGACCATACAGATACACCGGAATGTCGAACCGTGCTGCCACCGCCTCCGCGAGTGCCGTCGCCGTGCTGACACACACCCCCATGTCCGCCACGGCCAAGGGAACCAGCGGCACCACGTCCACCGCTCCGATACGCGGATGTTCGCCGGTGTGACTCCGGAGGTCGATCGCCTCGATGGCGACCGCGTACAACGAGAGCAACGCCGAGTGCAATTCGTTGGGGGGACCGACCAGCGTGAAGACGGTTCGGTTGTGCGCGGCATCAGACGACACGTCGAGCAGGGTCACGCCCGGTTGACCACCGACGGCGGCCGCCAGCGCCCGAATGACCGGCGCGCGGCGGCCCTCGCTGACGTTCGGCACGGCTTCGATGAGTGCCACGCCGGGACGTATATCACAGACATCCGGTGGAAGGTCCTTCAGAGTGACGGGTCATCGGACCGCCCGGTTGACGCTCCCCGTGCGGTGGCCCATAATCGGCCACGGTTCGCCCGCTGCTGGCGGCCTTTCCTCATGTCGGACCCAGCCCAGCGTAACGACGTTCCCGTCACGACGGTGGGCGGCGCGGATCGTGCCGCCAGGATCGAGCAGCTACTGCTGTCTGGGCTCGACCACTACGTCAAAGGACAATTCGACCGGGCCGTGGACGTCTGGACGCGAGTCCTGTTTCTGGATCGGACCCATGCTGGGGCGAGGGCGCATATCCGACGCGCCCGGGCGGCCACGGCCGAGCGGTTTCGCGAATCGGAAGCCTTGCTCCATGCCGGCGTCGACGCCTGCGAGCGAGGAGAGGCGGTCGAGGCCCGGGCGCTGCTCACGAAGGCCATTCAGCGTGGCGGGGCGAACGATGAAGTGCTCGCCGCGCTGGATCGGGTGGAGCACCTCGGTGCGGTGAGCACGACCGCGCCGGGTGACGCGGTGCGGCTTCGTGGCCGCGTCAGACATCCCCGCCGCGATGTCGAGCGAGTCGCCCCACGACGCCCGCGTCGACGGTCGGCCCTCTGGCTGCTGACGTGGCCATTGGTCGTCGCGGCGGCCCTCAGCGCCTATATCGTTGGCGGTTGGGCCTCGAGTGAGCTCGGGCCGATTGGCGCCCGACCCCGAGGGGCGTCGAGCGTGTCTCTCTGGTCGGTGGATTCGCTGCCGGTTCCGTCGGTTCCCGGGCTGGCGCTCAGGCGCGCAGAGGCATTGGCCGATGAGGGGCGCTTGAGTGAGGCGCTCGGCGTCCTGGCCACCGTCGGACGTGGCGCCGGTGTGGGTCAGGGACTCGAGGCGTTGCGTGGGCAGCTTCAGCGACGCTTGCTGGAAGGGGTGACGGCGGCCGATCGTGGGACGCTCCGCTCGCCTGACGCCGCTCCAACTGGGAGACCCACACCCTGACGTCCAGAACCGATTGGACGGTGTCAACCGTGGGGCGGTCGGTGGCGCGCAAGCGTCTTCCCGAGGCACAGGCAGAACAGATGGTGACACGTCCAGCGCGTGGCGGTCGGCCGAGGCGGCCCGCGGGCGAGCCGGGGGGGCGCGCGCCCAAGGCGCTGGGGACGAGTTCCGGTCTTCCACTGTTTCCCAACGCTACGAGTCCCTCCGCGGCCGCCGCCCCGGAGGGACGGAGGATTCGCCCGCCGCTGGCCGTGCGACGTCCGCCGCCGGCTTCGCCGCCGCCGCGATTACGGGCCGGCCGCCAGAAGTCCGAGCGCCAGCTGTCGTTCGACACCTCGGCGGAGGGGACGCCGACCGATGTGCTCGCGGAGGCGGCGAGCCTGTCGTCACGGCTGATCGCGGGGGGGTTCGATGCCGCACTCCTCCTGCTGCTGGACGCGGTCGTGGTCGGACTCACGCTTCGGCTTGCCGGGCTTGATGTCGACTCGATCGGGGCGTTGCCCAGGGCGCCCCTCGCAGTGTTCCTGCTCTTGCTGGACGTCGGCTACGTCGTCGTGCTCACCTCCACGGGGGGGCAGACATTTGGGAAGATGGCTGTCGGGATCCGCGCGGTCGACGCCGCGGGGCATCCAGTCACGGTCGCCGCGGCGCTGATTCGGGCGGCCACGATGGTGGTGTCCATGTTGCCGGCTGGCGCCGGTCTGGTCTGGGTGTGTGTCGTCCGGGACCGGCGCGGGTTGCACGACCGTGTCGCCGGTACGCGGGTCGTAGTGGTGTAGCGGTCGTGGTACCTGTGTTTCAGTTTGGCAGCCCTGTCTCGATGTCTGACCGCACCCGGTCGGTCGCCGGCTCGCCCGGCGCAACTCAACGTTCGACGATGGCATGGGTGGCGCGAGGCGCCGTATGACCGAGATCGTACGGCGGGTGTTGGTCGGCGTCGCGACCGTTGGTCCCTGCGGGTTCGTTCCGAGGGCCCCGGGGACCGTCGGGTCAGTGGCTGGGGTGGCGCTCTTCTGGGCGGTCCGATCGGCTCACTCGCTCTGGCTCGAGGCCGTGGTGCTGGTCGCGGTGACCCTGGTGGGCGTCGTCGCGGCGTCCGAGGCCGAGTCAGCGTATCAGCGCCGAGATCCTGGACACATTGTCATCGACGAAGTGGCGGGCATGTTGCTGACGCTCCTGGCGGTGCCGGTGGGCGTGGGCGGGGTCATGATCGGGCTCGTGGCGTTTCGGGTGTTCGATATCGTGAAGCCGTTTCCCGCCAGACAGGCCGAGGCACTGCCCGGTGGGTGGGGGGTCATGGTCGATGACCTGGTGGCGGGCCTCTATGCCCAGGGCGCGTTGCGGCTCCTGCTGTGGAGCGGGGCTCTGGTGTGAACGTCGAGGCGCCGGACAGCCTGCCTCGCCTTGGGACCGCGGAGATTATCGCGGTCGGTTCCGAGCTCCTGACGCCTTTTCGGACCGACACAAATTCACTGTTTGTGACCGCGAGACTGAACGAAATCGGGGTCGTGGTTCGGCGGAAGTCGATTGTGGGTGACTCGCCGACCGACCTCGCCGGCGCCATCGGCGAGGCGCTCGCACGTGTGGATTTGCTCGTGGTCTGTGGGGGACTGGGTCCGACCGACGACGATCTGACGCGAGAGACGGTGGCCGAGGTGCTCGGTCGCTCGCTCCACGAGGACTCTGACATCCTCCAGCAGCTCCGCGAGCGGTTCGAGGCGCGCGGATGGACGATGCCGGAGAACAATCGGCGGCAAGCGTGCGTCCCCGCCGGAGCGGTCGTGCTAGAGAATCCGCGCGGCACGGCTCCCGGGCTGTGGCTCCAAGCGGGCGGGCGAGTTGTCGTCTTGCTGCCGGGTCCACCTCGCGAACTCGAGCCGATGTTCGCCGAGCTCGCGCGCGGCCGGTTGGCGGCACGCGTGTCAGACGAGCGGCTCTATCGTCGAGTGGTGCGGGTCGCCGGGCGAGGGGAGTCGCACGTCGAGGAGTTGGCGCATCCGGTCTACGCGCCGTGGCGACACGGCGACCCGGTGATCGACACTACGATTCTGGCGTCGCCGGGGTCCGTCGAGTTGCACCTCTCGACTCGGGTCGCCACGGCGCCCGAGGCCTCGGTCGTCCTCGACCGGGCGACCGCGGAGTTGGCGGCGGTACTCGGTGAACATGTGGTCAGCACGGATGGCCGTACGCTGTCCGAGGTGGTGGGTGACTCGCTGCGCCGCCACGGCCATCGTGTGGCGGTCGGGGAGTCATGTACCGGGGGGCTCGTCTCGGCCGCGCTTGTCGATACGCCCGGTAGCTCGCGTTACGTCGTGGCGGGGTTCGTCGCGTACTCGAACGAGACAAAACGCTCTGTGCTCCGAGTCGGCGCGGCACTATTGGCGGAGCACGGGGCGGTCAGCGAGCCGGTGGCGCTGGCCATGGCGGAGGGGGCGCGTCGTGCCGCGGACGTAGAGATCGGAGTCGGCGTCACGGGGATCGCGGGACCGGGTGGGGGCACTGCGGAGAAACCGGTGGGCACCGTGTGCATCGCGGTCGTGGCGCCGGACGGTGGCCGGATCGTCAGAACCCTGCTGCTTCCCGGTGACCGCGCGATGGTCAGGCAGATGGCGACGCGCACGGCCGTGGATCTGCTCCGCCGCATGTTGGCGCGGATGGACACGCATGCGACTGTTCGTGGCGATTGATCTGGACGCGGCCGCGCGGGCTGCATCATCGCAGTGCGCGCGCGACCTGGCGCGCCGTGTCGATGCCGACCCGACGTCTCCGTCCGTGCGGTGGGTGGCCGAGGAGCAGCCGCACTTCACGGTGTGTTTCCTGGGTGATGTTCCGGCTCCGCAGATCGAAGACCTGCGGTCGGTGCTTCGGGAGTCGTGGTGCGTCGGCGCGTTCACGGCGAGCCTCGAGGGGGTCGACGTGTTTCCTTTTTCCGGTCCAGCGCGTGTCATCTGGCTGGGCATGGGAGATGGTCGGGACCAGCTTCACGCCCTCAGGGGGGAACTGGCCGGTCGATTGAGTCGGTGCGGCCTCGAGACGCCGTCCGGACCTTTCCGGCCGCATTTGACGCTAGGTCGGGCCAATCGGACGGTCACGGACTCGGGGACGGCGCTACGGTCGCTCGTGCGTGCCCAGGTCGCACCGAACACACGGTGGCGCGTCGATCGCGTGAGCCTCTACGAGAGCCGACTGTCGCCGGGTGGATCCGCATACCGCGTGGTGGAGTGTGAGTCCTTGCGGGGTACCGGCGGTAAGGTCGAGAGTGGGTGAGGGGGGCCTCCCGCGGGTGTATCGACGGGCCAGGCCACGACAATGGAGATGACGAGGATGAGGGAGGTCACCGTGCTCGGGGCCGGAGGCTGGGGCACCGCGCTCGCAATTCATGTCGGCCGTCTGGGAACGCCCGTGCGTCTGTGGGGCCGCAACGCGGCGCTGGTCGACACGTTGCGGGAAGAGCGGTGCAACCAGGCCTATTTGGCGGATGTGATGTTCCCGCCGGCATTGATGCCAACGACGTCCCTCGAAGACGCGCTGGCCACCGCAGACTGTGTCGTGTCGGCCGTGCCGTCGCATGGCACCCGCGAGGTGATGCGCCGCGCCGCACCGTTGATGCGGCCGGACGTCACCATCGTCAGCGCGACGAAGGGGTTCGAGGGCGGGACTTTGAACCGGATGTCAGAGGTCATCCAGCAGGAGGCGGGACCGTCGCGTTCGACGGCAGTGTTGTCGGGACCCAGTTTCGCGGCAGAGTTGGCGCGCGGGGCGCCCACCGCGGTGCTCGTCGCCAGCTCGTCGCCTGATGTCACCGTTCGGGTCCAAGAGGACTTCCGGTCAGCCTATCTCCGGCTCTACGCGAGCGACGATGTCGTTGGGGTTGAGGTGGGCGGCGCCATGAAGAACGTCATTGCGATTGCGGCCGGTGTCGTCGAGGGTCTGGGCCTGGGCTCGAACGCGCTGGCGGCATTGATGACCAGGGGGCTGGCGGAAATTTCGCGGTTGGCCTACGCGATGGGCGGGCGCCGCGAGACGTTGGCGGGGCTTAGCGGACTGGGCGATCTCATCTTGACCTGTACGGGAGGCCTGAGTCGCAACCGCCATGTGGGGATCGAACTGGGTCGGGGCCGGACCCTGCCTGAGATTCTGGCCGAGACGCGAACCGTGGCTGAGGGAGTCAAGACCACCGAGGTCGCCCTTCACCTCGGCCGCCGACACGGCGTGGACTTGCCGATTGCGACTCAAATAGCCGCGGTCCTGCAGGGACGCACGGAGGCGCGCGTGGCCGTCGACGAGCTGATGCTCCGGCGGCAGCGGTCGGAAGCCGACGGTCCCCCGAGCGGCTCCCCTCCTGTGACATAGTGGATCCGTGAGCGTTCTTGAACGGCTTCGGGCCGGTCTGCGGCGTACCGCCGCACAACTCGTGGATCGCATCGACGGCCTTGACGCCGGTCGGCGTGCGGACGGCGGCGGTCCCGCGGTCGATACGCTGGATGACCTCGAGGGGATTTTGCTCGAGGCGGACATCGGGGTCGCTGCCACCGCCCGCTTGCTCGAGGTCGCGAGCGCCCAGACTGCCGCCTCGGATCTGCGCACCGTCGTCAAGACGGAGTTGCTCCGGCTGCTCGAGCGGTCTGGCCCAGCGCCCTCGAGCGATGCCCGCCCGAGGGTCGTGCTCGTCGTCGGGGTCAACGGCACCGGTAAGACCACCACGGTCGGGCGTCTGGCGCGGCTGTTGGCGCTGTCGGGAGAGCGGGCGGTGATATGTGCCGCCGATACGTTTCGCGCCGCTGCGGTCGAACAGCTGGAAGTCTGGGCCCGACGGGTCGACGCGGACTTCGTCAGCGCGCGGCCTGGGTCTGACCCGGCCGCCGTGGTGTTCGATGCGATCACCGCCGGCAAGGCGCGGGGACGTGATGTGGTGCTGGTCGACACCGCGGGTCGTCTACATACTCGGGCCAATCTCATGGATGAGCTCGACAAGATCCGTCGTGTGGCCGGCCGAGCCGTGGCCGGCGCGCCGCATGAGACGTTGTTGGTGCTCGACGCCACCGTCGGGCAGAACGGGTTGGCCCAGGCCCGCGCGTTTCTCGAGACCGCGGGTGTCACCGGTATCGTGTTGACGAAGCTGGACGGTACGGCCAAGGGAGGAATTGCGGTGGCGATTGCGGCCGAGCTCGGGGTGCCCATCCGGTATGTGGGAGTGGGGGAGCAACTGGACGACCTGGTACCGTTTTCACCGGCCGAGTACGTGGACGCGTTGTTCGAGCCGGTGTGGTGACTGCGGTGATCGCCGTCAGCGCCGACGAGGCGGCGATGGACGAGGCCCTGGCGCTCGCGGCTCGTGGCCGGGGGGCGACCAGCCCGAACCCGATGGTCGGTGCCGTCGTGACGCAGGGGGATCGCGTCATCGGCCGCGGATACCACGCCCGGGCGGGCGCGCCCCACGCCGAGGTGATGGCCCTCAACGACGCGGGCGAGGCGGCTCGAGGCGGGCGGCTCTACTGCACCCTTGAACCGTGCGCACATACCGGGCGCACCGGGCCGTGTGTCGAACGGATCGTCGACGCCGGGCTGCACGACGTCGTGGTCGGGGTCGAGGATCCGAATCCACGCGTGAACGGGGCCGGCATCCAGTACTTGCGCGATCACGGTATCGCCGTGTCGGTTGGCCTCCGTCGCGTGGAGTCGACGCGTCTCAATGAGGCGTTCTTCAGTGTGCAGCGACGCGCGCGGCCATTTGTGACGATGAAGGCCGCGATCAGTCTCGATGGATGCATCGCCGCCGCTCCCGGTGAGCGGACCGCGTTGACCGGACCCGAGTCGGCGGCTCACGCTCATCGTGTGCGGGCTTGGGTCGACGCGATCGCCGTTGGCTCGGAAACGGTGCTCGTAGACGATCCGGTGTTGACGGCGCGTGGCGTCTCTCGGACCCGGCCGCTCGTGCGCGTGCTCTTCGACACCCGGATGCGCACGCCGACCACGGCCCGCGTGCTCACGACCACCGAGACCGGTCCGGTCGTTGTGATGACGACAGAGGCCGCGGTGGACGCCTGGCCGGCGCGCGCGGCGGCGCTAGAGGCCGCTGGCGCGGTCATCGAGGCGTTGCCGCTCCGCGATCCCGCCCTGGCGATGTCACGGCTGGTCGCCTACGACGTGAGCGACATGCTGGTGGAAGGGGGCGCCGCGCTCCACCGCGGGTTCTGGGTGGCGGACGTGGTTGATCGCGTTCGGCTGTATGTGGCTCCGGTCACGTTGGGCCGTCAGGCCGTTCCCTGGATGTCCGACGGGGGACCGTCGATTGCGGCGCTGGGCGGCAGCGAGCCACATTGGCTAGGTGACGACGTGCTAGTGGAGGCAGATGTTCAACGGACTGATTGAATCGTGCGGCACGGTGGCCGAACTCCAGACGATACCGGCCGGCTATCGTATCCTCGTCGCGACGCCGCTGGCGGGTGAACTGGAGCTAGGGGAGAGCATCGCCGTCAATGGTGTCTGCCTCACCGTCGTCCAGACCGAGGTCGAGGTGGAGGGACCGGCGGAGGACAGCGGGACCTTCCACGCTGAAATTTCGCCAGAAACGGCGCGCGTGACCGGTCTCGGCCTGCTCCAGGCCGGGAGCGTCGTCAATCTGGAACGGTCGATGCGAGCAGATGCGCGTGTCGGGGGACACTTCGTGCAGGGACATGTGGACGCCACCGGCCGGATCGAGACCATGCGGCATGAGGCGGAGTTCCACTGGGTCACGGTCAGTTTTCCGCCGGCGCTGACCCCGCTTCTCGTTCGAAAAGGGTCAATCGCGGTCGACGGGATCAGCCTCACCGTGGCCGGGCTCGATGACGCCCAGTTCATCGTGCAGATCGTGCCGTTCACCTGGGACCACACGAATCTCAGTCACCTGGGCGTGGGTGCGACCGTCAACCTGGAGTGCGATATCATCGGAAAATACGTCGTACGAGCGTTGGAGGTCGGCGAGTTCGCGAGGCCTGAGGTCGACGTCGAGGAGCAGGATGGCTGAGAAAACCACTCAAAAGCGGTCGCGTCGACAGACAGCCGCGCTGAAGCTGGCCGCCGGTCGCCGCACCCCGGGACCGTTTGCGCCGATCAAGGACGCGGTCGCGGCCATCAAGGCTGGGGAGATGGTCATCGTCGTCGATGACGAGGATCGAGAGAACGAGGGCGACCTCACAATCGCGGCGGAGAAGACCACCCCCGAGATTATCAATTTCATGGCGAAGTTCGGCCGCGGCCTGATTTGCCTGCCGATGGTCGGGGAGCGGCTCGATGCGCTCGACATTCCGTTGATGGTGCGGGACAACACGTCACAATTCAATACGGCTTTTTGTGTCACGGTCGAGGCCAAGGAGTCGACGAGCACCGGGATTTCAGCCGCCGATCGGGCCAAGACGGCGCGGGTTGCCGCCGATCCGAAGAGCACGTCGGCCGATTTGCTTCGTCCGGGGCACATGTTCCCGCTGCGGGCTCGGGAGGGCGGTGTGCTCGTCCGCGCCGGTCAGACCGAGGCGGCGGTCGATCTTGCTCGCATGGCGGGTCTGGAGCCGGTGGGTGTGATTTGCGAGATCATGAACGATGACGGCACGATGGCCCGGGTGCCGGACCTTCGACGCTTTGCCCGCAAGCACAAGCTGAACATGGTCACGATCGCCGACCTGATCAAATACCGTATGCGCCACGAGCGGCTCGTGCGTCGCGCGGCGGCGTCCAAGCTCCCGACCGAGTTTGGGGAATTCCGGCTTGTCGCGTTCGAGAGCATCGTCAACGGTGAGACGCACGTCGCGCTGGTTCGCGGCGACATCGGCGACGGCGAGGACGTGTTGGTGCGCGTGCATTCCCGTTGTCTCACCGGCGAGGCCTTTCATTCGGCCCGATGCGATTGCGGCGCCCAGCTGACGACGGCGATGGAACGGATTGCCGAAGAGGGGCGCGGGGTCCTGTTGTATCTCAATCAGGAGGGCCGCGGAATCGGGCTCACCAACAAGATTCGGGCCTACGACCTGCAAGATCAGGGGTATGACACCGTTGAGGCCAACGAACGCCTCGGATTCAAGCCGGATCAGCGGGACTACGGCATCGGGGCACAGATTCTCGGTGATCTGGGGGTTCGCAGCATGCGACTGCTTACCAATAATCCGCGCAAGTTCGTCGGGCTGGAAGGCTATGGGCTGTCGGTGAACGCTTCGCTGGGGCTAGAGGTGCCGACGACCGGTGCGGCGACGGCGTATCTTCGCACCAAGAAAAAGAAGCTCGGGCACACACTGAAATCCGTGTAACGCACCGTCCCGCGCGCACCTCGCGCCTCGCTCAACCGGTGCCCCGACGCTTCCATGGATGCCAACCCTGTTTCGAACCCGATCTCGCCCCATTTGGTTGACAGTTCGGCCCACGCAGAGTTACAATAAACGGTTGCGTTTGAAGCGCTTAGAACTTTCCTCTCTGGATCTCAAGAGCGGTTGTCCATGTTCGCCTCACTGACTGATCGCCTGCAGGCCGTGTTCGCCTCTGTCCGGCGCGAAACCCGGCTGACCCCAGAGTCCGTCGAGACCGCGCTGCGCGAGATTCGGCTGGCGCTGCTCGAGGCAGACGTGAACTTCAAGGTGGTCAAGGCGTTCATTGATCGTGTTCGCGACCGCGCGGTGGACCGAGCGGTACTTGAAAGCCTGACGCCGACCCAGCAGGTCGTGGCGATTGTGCGTGACGAGTTACTGGCGCTCCTCGGCGACGGCCAGCCGGGGTTGTCCGCGACCAAGCAGCGGCCGCAGGTCGTCCTGCTGCTGGGGTTGCAGGGCGCCGGCAAAACCACGACCACGGTCAAGATCGCTCGTTGGCTGGGCGCGAACGGGCGGCATCCACTGGTGGTGTCGACCGACGTACGGCGGCCGGCCGCGATCGAGCAACTGGGGGTGCTTGCCGGCGACGCCGGCGTGCGAGTGCACGACCCGGATCATGATACGGCGGTCGTCGCGCGCGCCGTAGGTGCGGTGCAGATGGCCAAGTCGTTCGGGTTCGACGTGGTGCTCGTGGACACCGCGGGGCGTCTGCACGTCGATGACGACCTCATGGGGGAGTTGGATGCCCTGAAGGCCGCCGTGGAGCCGTCCGACCTGCTGTATGTGGCCGATGCGATGACCGGGCAGGATGCCATCAAGAGCGCCGGCGAGTTCAATCGGCGCGTGGGTATCAGCGGTGTGGTGTTGACCAAGATGGATGGGGACGTCCGAGGGGGCGCGGCGTTGTCGGTGGTGTCGGTCGTCGGGGTCCCGGTCTCCTTCATCGGCGATGGTGAGCGATTGGAGGATCTCCAACCGTTCCATCCCGAACGGCTCGTCTCGCGCCTGCTTGGCATGGGCGACGTGCTCTCCCTGGTCGAGAAGGCCGATCAGGTGGTGAGCCCGGAGGAGGCCACGCGGCTCGAGCGGAAAATTCGCGGCAACGATTTCACGCTGCAGGACATGCGCGACCAACTCAAAACGGTCGCGCGAATGGGGCCGTTGGACCGGTTGGCGGAGATGATCCCCGGCATGGGCCAGATGTCGGCGCAGATGCCGACCGAGGTCGACCCGAAGGCCCTGACGCAGACGATGGCGATCATCGACTCCATGACCCGGCGAGAGCGTGCGCACTATCAGGTCATCGACGGTAGCCGTCGACGGCGCATCGCGCTGGGTAGCGGCACGACGATACAGGACGTCAATCGTCTCTTGAAGCAGTTCATGGAGATGCGGCGGATGCTACGGGCGGTCGGCGGGGCATCCCGGTCTCGAAAGAAAAAGGGCGGTCGGCGTCGGAGCATGCCGGCCGGGCGGCGTTTTCCAGTGAGATAGTGAACCCAGGAGTGAGGAGTTGATAGACGTATGTTGACCATTCGATTGAGTCGGGTTGGCACGACGAAACGGCCGTTCTATCGGGTCGTCGTGGTCGAATCGAGCGCACCGCGTGATGGGCGGTTCGTTGAGAGATTGGGCCACTACAACCCGTGCGCGGAACCGGAGGTACTCGAGGTTGACCGCGAGCGCGTGAGTCACTGGATTGCCAACGGCGCCTCTCCCTCGGATACGGTTCGGACGCTGCTCGCGCGTCATCCGGCGCCCGTTCCGGCGGAAGCGCCGGTTGAGCCGGAAGCGCCTGCGGTGGTCGAAGCTGCGACGCCGGCTGAGAGCGCCGACGAGACTCAGGCGGCGACGTGAGTCGGGCCCGTGATGTCGTGGAGGCGGTCGCTCGGGCATTGGCCGATCGCGCCGACGACGTGTCGGTGACCGAGCGGGAGGACCGCGGGGCGATCCATGTCGAGCTGTCGACTGCGGGGCACGACCTGGGGCGAATGATCGGACGACAAGGGCGTACGGCCGCATCGATTCGGACGCTGGCCGAACTGGCCGAGGCGCCGGATGAGCGACGCGTGACCGTGGACTTCGTCGACGAGTGACGCTGGACTGGGACTCGATGGTGTCGGTGGGGCGGGTCGCGCGAGCTCACGGTAACCGCGGCTCCGTGATCATCGATCCGGATACCGACTTTCCGGACCAGCGCTTTTGTGCCGGGAACACGCTCTATGTGCGCCGAGGGAGTGAAGTCACGGGGCTGTCCATCAGCGATGTTCGGTTTCACCGGGGTCGTCCGATCGTGGCGTTCGAGGAGGTCAGCACGATGGACGACGCCGAGGCGCTGGCGTCGGTCGATCTGCGGATACCAGCCGGGACGGTGGATTCGCTGCCGGATGGTTCCTACTATCACCACGAGCTCATTGGCTGTGAGGTCGAGACCGTCGACGGGGCCACGGTCGGTGTCGTGAGGGCGGTCGAAGGGGACGATGGGACGCACCGGTTGATCGTGGACGGCGAGGCTGGTGAAGTCCACGTACCGCTGGTTACGGCGATCTGCGTGAGGGTCGACCCGGCCGAACGGGTGATCACCATCGACCCTCCAGACGGTCTGCTGGCCTTGAATCCGACGCGGGCGGCGAGGAGGTCTGACTGAGGTTCGACTTGGTCACGATCTTTCCGGGAATGCTCCAGGCGGTGCTCGCCGAGGGTGTGCTCGGTCGCGCGGTCGAGCGCGGCGTCGTGCAGGTGGGGGTCCATGACCTACGTGATTACACCTCGGATCGGCATCGGACGGTGGATGACGTACCGTATGGCGGTGGCCCCGGCATGGTGCTCAAACCTGAACCGTTCGTCCGGGCGAGCGACGCAATCCGGCGTCGGCACGGGGAGCCCGCGGCGGTGGTGTTGCTGTCACCGCAGGGGCGGCCGTTCAGTCACGTCGAGGCGGTCAGGTTGAGTCGATTGCACCACGTCATGCTGCTGTGCGGTCGCTACGAGGGGATTGACGAGCGGGTGCGGCAGCAGCTGGCGACCGAAGAGATTTCGATCGGCGACTACGTGTTGAGCGGCGGAGAGTTGCCGGCCGCGGTGGTGGTGGAGGCGGTGGCCCGTCTCGTACCCGGTGTTGTCGGGGATGCCGACTCGGTGCGGGAGGATTCGTTCGCGAGAGGGCTGCTCGACTACCCTGACTATACGAGGCCCGCGTCGCTCGATGGGGATGAGGTGCCACAGGTCCTCTTGTCGGGTCACCATGCCGACATTCGGACATGGCGCAAACGCCAGGCGGTGCGTCGGACACGCGAGCGCCGGCCGGACCTGCTGGAACATGCCGCGCTCGACGAGGAAGAGCGGGCCATATTGCGAGACATGTCGCGGGACATGGAGAACGAGTAGAGTCGTGGCGGATACGGGAGTGACACAGTGACCAGAGTGACCGAAGTGACAACAACGAATGCGATTGAAACGATAGAGCAGGCTCAGCTGCACGAACGTCCGGACCTCCGGCCTGGCCTGACGGTGCGCGTCCACGCCAAGATTCGTGAAGGCGAGAAGGAACGGATCCAGGTCTTTGAGGGCGTGATCATCGGGCTCAAACGCGCGGGCGCCCGGAGTACGTTCACGGTTCGGAAGGTGTCGTTCGGTCAGGGCGTGGAGCGGATTTTCCCGTTGCACTCGCCGTCGATTGACAAGATCGAGATCGGTCGGGCGGCGCGCGTGCGGCGCGCCAAACTCTACTTCTTGCGCAAGTTGCGTGGGCGGGCGGCCCGGCTCCGCGAAAAGCGTCGGCCCGCCGCGGGGTGACCGATCGGACTCACGCGAGACGGCGCGGACGAGTGTCGGCGCGCCGGACCATCGAGAACGAGCTGCGTCGGCTGGGGTTCGCGCGGATCGCCGGGGTCGACGAGGTCGGTCGCGGGTCGCTGGCTGGTCCGGTCGTCGCGGCGGCGGTCGTACTGCCGCCAGGCGATCGTCTGGTCGGCCTGCGCGATTCGAAACTCCTGAGCGCCGCGGCGCGCGACCGACTCTACGAGGAAATTCTCACGGCCTGCGTCTCGTGGTCGGTCGGCGTTGGCGACATCGAGGAGATCGATCGGCTCAACATTCACCACGCCTCGCTGGTGGCTATGCGAGCCGCGGTCACGGGGCTGCTGCCGCTTCCGGATTTCGCGCTGGTTGACGCATTCCGCATTCCCGACCTGTTCATCCCCCAGCGCGGTATCGTCGGTGGCGACCGTCGTTGTGCCGGCGTCGCGGCCGCATCCATCGTCGCCAAGGTGTTCCGTGACCGTCTGATGATCAAGTTGCATCGGGTGGATCCCCGCTACGGTTTTGATCGCCACAAGGGGTACGGCACGGCGGACCACCTGACCGCTCTGGCGAGGTACGGCTATTCGCCGGCGCACCGGCGCTCGTTCCGACCGGCTGCCTTGTTTGATACCATCGATTGACTCACGGTGGCGGTGACGGAGACGCAAAGGGTGGCGGACGAGCGACAGGAGAACGGGGGAGGGGCCGGCGACGCGGCTGGCCCGCTTGGCGACATTCTTGAGACGTTTCGACACCGGGTCTCCGAGGCGCAGGGGAACGACGCGATCGCTGAGCAACACTACTTGCTGGGTGTTGCGTGCGGTCGGGCCGGTCGCTACGACGAGGCGAAGGGTCCCCTCGAAGCTGCGTCTGAATCGCCCAGATACTGTTTTTCGGCGGCGGCGCTGCTTGGGCGGATCTATCGGGACGAAGGTAACCCCGCCGACGCGGTCGAGTGGTTCGAACGGGCGGCTGCGGTGACGGCGTCGACGCCCGACGAGGGATGGACGCTGCTCTATCATCTCGGGACGACGCTCGACAGGATGGACGAGTCGGCTCGGGCGCTGGCTGTGTTCTTGGAGTTACAGGGGACCGCCGGCGAGTATCGGGATGTCGAGCAGCGGGTTGGTCGGCTGACAGCGACCTTGCTGGGAGGATGAGATTCATCGCCTGGGGCGTACGCTGCTGATCGTCTATTTGCTCGAGACAGGGGTCGTGCTGTTGATTGCCCCGTGGTCTACCTTCTGGGAGCGTAACTTGCTCGTGGACACGTTGCCGCTGTTCGGCGGGGTCGTGCAACTGGCGATGGTACGGGGTGCCGTCTCCGGGGTTGGGGCCGTCAACCTGGGCGCCGGAGCCTGGGAACTGGTGGCGTGGATCCGTGCGGGAGCGCGTCGCCTCGGGGCGCACCGTGGTCAGAGTCCTTAGGACACTGACCAAAATAAGATGGTAAGTTTGTTTTGGTCAG
>Ga0310124_10001501_pt1 | contig 16241 bp, 17 predicted proteins | sample CB11b_AW_Bot5_MG_FD_203507 | JGI IMG/M metagenome (GOLD analysis project Ga0310124, IMG submission 203507) | Marine microbial communities from Western Arctic Ocean, Canada - CB11b_AW_Bot5 | ecosystem: Environmental > Aquatic > Marine > Oceanic | place: Canada: Western Arctic Ocean | collected... | reverse complement strand
GAAGAGTGGTCGCTATGCGCTGGGGGGCGCGGAAATTCAGTTGGGGACATTTTTAGCGGAAATATTGTCTGGACTCTTGGCCCACCGCCACCTGATTTAAACTCGAACGAAATCATCTTTCAGGCTTGGGAAGTAACTCGGGATGTCAGGCACAGATATGTGCTGAGCGTCCGGGATGATCGGCCCGCGCTCATCCCCTTCAACCGCGATGCCCCCCTCGGCAGCGAATCGAGATTTAACGAGGCCGAGACGCGAGGCTTCGAGGCGTACGAACTGCTCTTTTGCACAAACACGAGATAGCCTGGTGTTCGTGGCGAGGCGTGCATGACATCACAACCCTGCACAAATGAAACTTGATGTCGTCGCTCCCGGGCCAGACCGTCGGTTGTTCGAGTACACCGGGGCGCTACAGGTCAGAATCACGGATGACGGGATCATCTCCTGACCCCCGATTTACGGAAACACCAGCCCCACCTTTTGTGCAAGGCTCAGGTAATCGTAGTACTCAAGGTTTTCCTGTATCAGCCCGTCTCGGACCGTGAACACAGCCGCTATTTCAGCCTTCGCGTCGTTGCCGGTCGGAGCGTAGGTTTTTCCACCGGGAACGGTGTAGGGAATCGAGTGCGTGCCGCCCATCTGCCCGAGCAGCACAACGCGATCGCCGGTCGCAAATACTTCGTGGCGTGTAACGACACCGTCCCGCCACGTATCGAAGAACACCTGCTGCTGCTCACGAATCATGTCTCGACCACGGATACCTTCCGGGCCGAAGACAAGTTCCAGCCGCGGGCTCCAGACATGGGCGTCCGGTGCGTACGACGCCACTACGCCTTCAAGATCGCGGTCGTTGACGGCCTTTCGCCATTTCTCAACAAGTTCGATGTTTTCTGCGCTGCTCACTATTGAACTTCCTTTGACACGAAGCCGAGTTCACATCATCTGAACTACTGTTCTCGCCGGAGATTTACTGTCCGTTCTCCCTATCGACCAGACACATGATTTCCGATCGTGAACTCGTTCCCAGAAGTCTGGCGAGAATTACGCGCTGACGAGCGGTATTACCAGTGCGGTGGTTGGATTGATTTGTGGGGGACTTTGCAAAATGAACCGAAAGCAGTTCGGGACTTCAATCGGGAATGTAACGCAGAAGATGAGGCATACGCCTTGTTTTTCGAGCATCTTTTACATTTGCGGTTAGAGATTGAGTACAACACCGATTAGTCAGGGCGGTCTCCAAATACCAGCTCCAAATCACGTGCGAAAGATTACGAAATGCCTGACGTGGATTTTGATATCAACAAAACCCCCGATTACGCTCACGGTTGCTGTCAAATCTGCTGTCAAAAGGCTCCAACCGAAAAACAAGTTCAGTTGGAGCCACGTTTGAGCGATATGGTCGGGGTGCTGGGATTTGAACCCAGGACCTCTTCGTCCCGAACGAAGCGCGCTACCGAGCTGCGCCACACCCCGACTGGCTGAACGTATCGATTATAACGGTGGAAGCGGCCTGAATGGCACACGGTTGACGCACCTCGCAGCAGCTCACAAATTTGTTCTCTATCCGGCATTAAACCGCGGGCACAACCCACTCGGGAGCTTCGTCGCGGACGACCCGGCCGGCGTTTTCCATCGTGTAGTGCACGGCGTTCACTTCCGATTCGATGGCCCGGGTCGCAAGGTGCGGCGTCACTACGACATTCGGCATGTTCGGCAGCGGGTTGTCATCTTCGATCGGCTCGATTTCGGTCACGTCAAGGCCAGCCCCGAAAATCTCTCTGGCTTCGAGTCCCCTAATCAGCGCGTTTTCATCGACAACCGGACCCCGACAGGAGTTGATTAGAATTGCAGTCGACTTCATGAGCCCGAGTTCACGATCGGAAATCATGTGTCTGGTCGCGCGGTCGAGCGGTACGTGCAGGGTGATGATGTCGCAGGTTTCAAGCAGTTCGTCGAGCTCGATGCGTTTCGCGCCGGTGGCTGCCACGTAGTCGTCGTCGTGATCGATAACGTCGCTGAAAACAATCTCGCACTCCCACCCGGCGAGTCGCTTGGCCACGCGTGAGCCGATCCGGCCGAGCCCGACGATCCCCACTCGCTTGCCGACCAGAGTGTGAAACTCGCTGCGTTCGCCCTCGACGCCCTTCATCCACGTGCCCTCTTTCACGCTGTCGATCTGGACATCGAGCTTCCGGTAAACGGCAAACATCAGGCCAATTGCGTGCTCGGCAACCGCTACCGCGTTCGCACCGCCATTGTTTGCGACATCAATGCCCAACTCGGCAAGCCCGGCCTTGTCGATCCAGTCGGTCCCGGCGCTGGAGGTCTGGACTAACTTCAGCGTGCTCACCTTTCCGGCCAGTTCTGTCAGATGTTCGTACCTGCCCTGCGGGAGAATTACCACCGCACCCTGGCACTGCTCCGAGATTTCATCGAGTGTCTGGCCGTTATCTACGAATCTCAGGTCGATTCCCCCGATCGCTTCGGCGACTTCGAGAGATTCCTTCATGCGAAGCTGAGCGCTCACGCTGTCGAGGCCGAGGATTACAACGATGTTCGACATATCTTTTACTTTTCTCCAATAACACGGTAAAACGGCCCAAATCGGGCACCATCTCACGCTGACAATCGCATTGCTCAATTGGTGCCAAATTGGATCACTCTCAAGGCGGTCCATACGTACGACGGCGGATTATACTTGCAGGGTTGGATCGAAACACAACTGGTATTCGATTAGTCGATCTTTTTCAAAAAACTGAATTCCACCGATCGTGCCTTTATCCCTGGCTGTGATTAGACCGGCCAATTTCGTTTCACTTATTCCCATCTCACGAAAATGATTCTGAATACAGTCACCGTTCGCGCCCCTGCGACTTCCGCCAATCTAGGACCCGGTTTCGACTGCATCGGCATGGCACTCGATATCTGGAACGAGCTGACACTGACCCGTGGGGAGTTCAGTGTTTCGGCAGTGGGTGAGGGTGCCGATCTGGTACCGCGGGACAGTTCCAACCTGGTGGTGATGGGCGTCGAGGCGGTTTTCAACTACATTGGCGAACTCGTACCGGGATTGCAGTACGAGTGCACGAATCGGGTGCCATTCTCACGGGGAATGGGAAGCAGTTCGTCGGCAATCGTGCTTGGTCTACTGGCTGGGTCGGCCATTTCCGGTGCTGACCTGAGCAAGGAAGAACTGACGATGATCGCAGCCGATATCGAAGGTCACCCTGATAACGTGGCGCCTGCCATTTACGGTGGCTGCACGATCGGTGTGCACAACGGCGATGCGGGGTGGGTGGTTGACCAGGTGAGTATTCCTGAGGACTTGAACGCCGTATTGTTCGTGCCGGAGATGTTTGTAAATACCCATGAATCAAGGGGACGCCTGCCTGATCGGATCAGTCGCGTCGATGCTGTGTTCAACATCGGCAGGGCGGCACTGCTGGTAAATGCGCTTTCGACGGGTCGGCTCGAACTACTGAGGTACGCGACCGACGATCGGCTCCATCAGCCCCAGCGTTCTGAGGGTTTCGGGGCGATGCCGCACCTGATTGCGGCTGCTCTAACGGGGGGTGCACACGGTGCATTTCTTTCCGGCGCAGGACCTTCGGTGCTGGCGCTGGCCACCGGGCGCGAGGTGACTATCAGTTATGAGATGGCCGAGACGGCACGTCACTTCGGCGTGGATGGCAAGACGATGATCCTCGCGGTGACTCGAGCCGGTGCGTCGGTGGTATCTGGAGCGGCGGGGGCATGACACCTGAATGCGGAGCGCGGCCGGTAATTGTCCAGAAGTACGGCGGGAGCTCGCTGGCAAACGCCAAACTCATTCATAACGCGGCGAAGCGGATATGTAGCCTCAAAGACGATGGCACGGATGTGATTGTGGTCGTTTCAGCGATGGGCGATTCGACTGACAGTCTGATCGCCCTCTCGAGCGCGGTTACCGGCGAAGCGACACCCGATGCCCGTGAGATGGACAATCTGCTATCGACCGGTGAAATGGTCAGCGCAACGTTGATGGCCATGGCCCTGAACACACGCGGGTACGGGGCGATCAGCCTCAGCGGCGGCCAGGCTGGCATCAAGACCGACTCTGTTCACGGCTCGGCCCGTATCGCCGATATCAATACCGACAGGCTTCGCCGCGAACTTGATAATGGCCGCATCGTGATCGTGGCGGGTTTTCAAGGGCTCTCTGATTCGGGCGATATCACCACGCTCGGCAGGGGCGCGTCAGACACGACGGCGGTGGCGCTTGCGGTTGCCATGCAGGCCAAGCGTTGCGAGATTTATACAGATGTCGATGGGATCTACACAACCGACCCCCGGCTGACAGACAGGGCGCGAAAGCTGGCTGAAATCGGCTTTCTCGAAATGCTGGAAATGGCCGCTCTCGGAGCAAAAATGAACCCGCGCTCGATCGAACTGGGTGCGGTGTACGACATGCCCATTTATGTCGCATCGTCATTTTCCGACGAACCCGGTACGCTTATCCACGGAGGAGAGCAGACGATGGAAATACGTAAAGCCGTGACCGGCATTGCCGTTGACCGCAATGTCGGGAAGATAACCGTTCGCGGGGTTGTAGACAGGCCCGGCATTGCTGCCGGTCTACTGCAGCCGCTGGCCGATGCAGGTATCAGCATCGACGTTGTTCTGCAGAACACGAGTTCGGACGGCACGACCGACTTTACGTTTACCGTGGCGCAGGCCGACGTTGATGCCGCAGCCGAAATCGAGCGCAATCAGACGAATGTCGAGTTCGCTGAAGTGGTGGCAGGTACAGACCTAGCGAAGGTCAGCATCGTAGGGACAGGTATGGAGAACGCACCGGGCTACGCTGCCCGGATGTTCTCGACCCTGGCCGCGGCTGGTGTGAACATCGACATGATTACGACATCCGAGATTCGAATAACCACTATTATTGAACGGAGCCAGGTGCAGAACGCGGTGGAGGCACTTCACGATGCGTTCGAGCTTGAAAAGACCGGATAGAACCAACGGTTTCCGCTTGTTGCCGGGTGCATCCTGGCCTCGTAATGTTGGTCTCGTGATTTCAACCTCAAAAATCATTTCGGGCGAATCTTGACCAAGCCGTATCTCAGCGTTGTCATTCCCGCCTATAACGAGGAGGCGCGTATCGCGTCTACGGTCAGGGACCTGGTCGGTTATCTGTCCGGTTGGCCTGCCGAGGACAAGGCATGGGAGATTCTTGTTGTGAACGACGGTTCGACTGATTCGACAGCGAGCATTGTCGCGGAGATAGGCGAGACTGACGTCCGGGTGCGGCTGGTCGATGTAGCGCATGCTGGCAAGGGCGCTGCGGTGAGGCGGGGGATGGCGGAGGCCGCGGGGGAGTGGCGGTTCCTTTGCGATGCCGATCTTTCGATGCCGGCATACAACCTGGGCCGGTTCTTCAACGGTCCGGGGGGAGACGTTGTCAGTGGCCCTATAAACGAAATTGGCAGTCCCTCGTACGACGTTTCGATCGGCTCCAGGGAAGCACCGGGCGCGAGGCGGTTCAACGAACCGCGTAGCCGGCACATCAAGGGTCGACTGTTCAACTATGCGGTCAAGGTGCTCGCGCTCCGGGGCATAGAAGACACCCAGTGTGGTTTCAAGTTGTTTTCTGCCGAGGCCGCCGAGCGGCTGTTTCCGCACCAGTCCCTCGATGGCTGGGCCTTTGACGTTGAGCTGCTTGTAATGGCGAACAAAGCCGGTTTCACCGTCGGCGAGGTGCCGATCGATTGGTACTACGGTGCGGGGTCGAAAATGACCCTGACAAAAGGCGTGATCGCGGTAATAGATGTAGCCAGGGTGGGAGCCAGAAACCTGCTCGGCAAGTACAGAATCGTTGGCCGAAAGAGCGGGTTGTAACCGTGTTCATCAACCCGTCATTGGCCGAACTTTATTCATTCCTCCGGAAGGCAAAGACGATTGCAGTTGTTGGGATTTCCGAACGAGAGGACCGTGCGAGCAGGTACGTTTCCGAGTACCTGCAACGCGCCGGATACACGATCTATCCGGTAAACCCGAACATCGACAGTTGGAATGGACTGAAGGCGTACGACTCGGTTTCGGACATCCCAGCGCCTAACGGGGTGGATATCGTCGATGTGTTCAGGAGGTCGGAGTTCACTTTGCCGGTCGCTGAAGATGCGGTCACTGCCGGGGCCGAGGTGCTGTGGTTCCAGCAGGGAATTGTGAGGGAACAGGCCGCGGCACTGGCTATGAGCGAAGGCCTTTCGGTGGTGATGGACACCTGCATCATGGTCACCCACAAATCGATGAAGCTGGGTATTTAGTTGACCCGCGAGACATCAGACGAACCTATGACACGCGAGCCGGAACAGCCCGGCCCCACTGACGTCGGTCCCATGAAAGTCGCGATCGTAGTGCCTACATACAACGAGGCCGAAACTCTTCCTTTGCTGATCGAGAAGGTAGTCGCGCAGGATATCCCCGGATTGGGTTTCATCGTGGTAGACGACGGTTCGCCAGATGGCACCGGCGACATTGCCGACCGATTGGCCGACGACTTTCCGGGCATGTTTTTAGTCGTACACCGTGAAGGGAAGCTCGGACTGGGCACCGCTTACATGATGGGGCTTCAGATGGCCGTTGATACGGGTGCGGAGCAAATAGTGGAGATGGACGCCGACCTGTCGCACCCGCCCGAGGTCTTGCCCGCCCTGATCTCCAAACTCGATTCCGCAGACGTTGTCGTAGCCTCTCGCTATACCGATGGCGGCGGGGTCGATCCTGCGTGGGGCTGGGGCAGGAAGCAGTTTTCGCACTGGGGCAACGTCGGGATTCGGCTCGTACTGGGGATAAAGGTGAAAGACGCCACCGCGGGCTTCAAGGCGTTCCGGCGAGAGGGCCTGGAAACGATAGGGATCAGCCGCATGCGTTTGACCGGTTTCGGGTTCCAGGCGGAGGTCGCGTTCCGGTGCCAGAAGGCCGGGCTGAAGGTTGTCGAACTTCCGTATGTGTTCATGGAACGCACAGCGGGCAAGTCGAAAATGTCGTTCGCCATCGCTTTCGAAGCATTCATCAAACTTACCTGGTTGCGGGTCCGCGGATAGCCGCTCGGGCTCTAGGCTCACACACCCGTAACTGACTTCTGCCTCGCGAAGATAACGCCACGCCCGGTTGCCGCGCCCGCACACCCCGCGGATACGGTTCACACCTCGATCAACAAGTTGCACATATGCAAAACCTGTGTGCTAGCGCCCACACAAAGCGTGTGTCAGCACAGGGCGGGCACTTTTCACCGATATCACGTCTGTAGCAAGTTATCGGACATCGATCTTTTCGCATGAAAACGGTTCTCTGAGAAACCAGATGGTCAGCCAGAGTCAGCCCCTGGAATTAACATGATTCTTCAAGATTATCTAGCAGGAGGCAATCGCCCATGCTCTCGAAGGACGATGGGAAGAAGCAATCGAGGTCAACCTCACAGGAATTGAGTTCGACGATGCCAATGTGGGCTGCCACAACCGACTGGCGAAAGCGTATCTGGAGCTGAGCAAGTACCGGGACGCGCGGGCGTCGCTTAAGGCGGCGCTGGCCATCGATCCAAACAACCGGGTTGCGACCAGGCAGATGGCCCGACTTCCGATTCGGCAGTTATCGTCGTGGTAAGGGAGACAAGGCGCTCACCGGAACAGGCATGAACAGCTTCATTCCCGTCTTATTTACAGAAAAGAATCGGCGATTTCGACATCGACGACCCGATGGGTATCAACGATGAGCTGCAAATGGAAGACGACATGGACGAAGTGGTGCCCGCGCCGGCCGAGAACGATTCGATGAAATCGTTCATGCGCGGTGAGTTCGGTGAGTCGGCCGGCGACGCAAGCCTGAAGTTCTAACTGTAGCCTGCCCGCTTCAGCACGTTTTTTACCGCGGTTACGAACGCATGGATGTCGTCTTCCGTGTGCACGGTCGAGACACTCCCCCCACACCGGCTTGAGATCAGGAAGCCCTCGTTCTGCAGGCCGATGAACATCGTATTCAACATGTCCATATCGTTCGTCCTGTAGGTCCGGTAATCGATAACTTCCTCCGCCGTGAACTGCAGTGCGAACAGTGAAGCGATTCCGGTCACGCCCATCGGGACTTCAAGTTCCGCAAACAGCGCCCTGAGTTCTTGCCGCAGCAGGCCGCCCAATCGTTCGAGGTACTCGTACCTGTCAGGGGTCAGCGCCTCGAGCGTGGCAATCCCCGCGGCGGCGGTCATGGGGTTGCCGTTGAATGTGCCGGCGTGCTGAACTGTGGCACCTCCGTTTGAAGGGTCCCACATCGACATGATGTCTTCCCGGCCCCCGAACGCCCCTACGGGCATCCCACCACCGACGACCTTTCCGAAACAGGTCAGGTCGGGCGTTATTCCGTAGTAATCCTGGGCACCGCCATAAGCGATGCGGAAAGCGATCACCTCGTCGAATATCAGCACGATTCCCAGTTCATCGGTCAGCCGCCTTAACCCTTCAAGAAATTCGGGCTTGCCCGGTATCATCCCGCACTGGCCATTCACCGGCTCGACAATTACCGCGGCCAGTTCGTCGGCGTGCTCGCGGATGATTTTTTCAGCTGCAACGATGTTGTTGTACGGGATGATGAAAATATCATCGACGGCCGTATCGGAGATGCCGGGGAACGCTGCCACCGCCTGTGGCGATTCAGCGTCTCCCGCCTGATCGAGTGGCGGGATCACACTGATCTGGATGGCATCGTGGTTGCCGTGGTAAGCACCCTCGCACTTCACAAGTTTTCGTTTACCCGTAAATGCCCTGGCTGCCCTGATGGCGTTGATGGTGGCCTCGGTTCCCGTGTTTACGAACCTGACCTTGTCGAGGGACGGCACTCGATCGCACATCAACTTGGCCCAACGGACGACCGGGGGGCTGGGTGCCGAATACGAGAGACCGTGTTCAATCTGTTCTTTCAGTGCAGATGTGACCTCTGGCGGGCGGTGTCCCAGGATCAACGTCGTCATGTTGCTGATGAAGTCGAGCCGTTTGTTCCCGTCGGCATCAGTTATGACACTGCTGTTGCCGTCGGTGATATAAAGCGGGAACGGGTCCCAGAATATCGAACCGCGGGTATCGCCGCCGGGCATGAATTCAGTTGCCCGCTCGTGCAGTTCAGCCGATTTCGGATTGGCTGCGGTGTAGGTGGCTATTTCTCGTTCGAGCGGTGTCGTCATTTCAGTGTTGTGCCATCTTTTGCTCTACTCACGAACGGTGCCGGGCTGCTGGCCGCTAACTCAGAGCGTTCAGCAATGCAGGAAGTGCCTGACCTGCAGTGGCGCGCAAAGATACCTCACTTAGCGGGGTCAATTTCGTCTCCGTGGGGTTGATTTCGACGATCTTTGCCCCCGCGGCCTCCGCTATCCACAGTAGTCCGCTGGCCGGCCTGACTGTCGCCGATGTCCCGATCGCCAGCACGCAGTCGGCGCTGTCGATTTCCGCCCTCGCTGCCGCCATCACATCGTCGGGTATCGGCTCGCCGAACATCACCGTATCGAACTTGACGAGACCTCCGCATACGTCACACGGGTCGGGAGCGAAGAGCGGCACTATCTCGCCCAGCGATTCGCGGTTGCCGCATTCCACACATCGCAGTTTTTGCCGGTTGCCGTGAATTTCGACCAGGTTTACAAGACCCGCTTTTTCGTCGAGCCCATCGATGTTCTGAGTAATCACCGAATCCAACACCCCGATCCGCTCCATGTCCACCAGGGCGAAGTGACCGACATGGGGTTTGGCGTTTGCCAGGGCATCGCGTAGTTCCATTACGTGGGAGTCGATCTTTTCGTTTGTCCTGCGGTTCCACCAGCCGACAGGGTCTTTGCGGAACTGGGCATAACCGTCCATCGGTGGAGTTCCGTGGCGCGTCCACAGGCCGTCGGCACCCCTGAAGGGCGGGATACCACTTTCGACCGATATTCCCGCACCGGTCATCGCGACGGTGTAACTGGCCTTACGGATGATGCCTACAATGTCGTCGATTTGATCCAGCTGATCGGGATTGAGGACTGGCGATCCCCGAGTTTTAACTGGAGGCACTGGCAATGGCATCCTGTGTCACCCGTCCGTTCATGACGGTATAAATATCAGCTTTTTCAAGAAATCCCGAGGGCACGATTTCTGATTCGGTAGCGGTCAGCAGTACCTGCTCGTGCTCACTCGCGGCCGCAAGGACGCGCTCCCGTCGCGCAGGGTCTAGTTCCGAGAGAACATCGTCGAGAGCCAGCACCGGTGTGCGACCGGTTGAGCGGGTGACGAAGATGGCTTCGGCAAGTTTCAGCGAGAGCGCAATTATGCGCGACTGGCCCCTGGATGCGAACTGCCCTGCCGGGGTGTCGTTCAAGTAAATCATGAGGTCGTCCCGGTGCGGCCCGACAACGGTCGCGCCCTGTGCAACTTCCCTTCGCCGCACCGCCGGAAGGGCCTTCGCAATCTCCTGCTCAATCGTTTCGGAGTTCATCGAGCCGACATCGGGTGATTCTTCCGATCTGGTACCAGGCGATGCTGTGATTCTTGGTCGGTATTCAAGTTGCAGTCTACCGCCGTCCGAAAGATCAGCGTGCGCCGGTACGGCATGTTCGTTAAGGCCGTTGACCGCCCTTCTTCGAGAATCGGTGACTCTTGCTCCTTCATATGCCAGCCTTTCGTCCCAGAACGTCAGCTCTTTGTCTCCTGCAACGCCCTCGCGGATTCTCCTCAGCAGCTGGTTCCGCTGACTGACTACCTGCCCGTAGCGTTGGAGAGACTTCAGGTAGGCGGGGTCCGATTGTGCAATCAGGATGTCGAGGTACCTGCGGCGCCTTCCTGGCGAGCCATGGATAATCTCGAGGTCGTCGGCCTCGAAAAACACCACATTCAGGCTGCCAACGAAGTCGGTCGCCGAGCGCTTGATCCCGTTTACGCGGAGACCTTTCCGAAATCCTGCCGATGCAGATGCTGCAGCTGCTGTTACATCGACGTCGATCTGGGCCTGGATGGTCGTATCGCCGTCACGACCCACCCCGAGCACCTGCATGTGCCCGCCAGATTCCGCCAACGACCAGTTGACCAGTTCACGATCGTTGGAGGCGCGGGAGGATTTGGCGATCGCAAGCATGTAGGCGGCTTCGAGCAGGTTGCTCTTACCCTCGCCGTTGTTGCCCTGGAAAAGGGTCAGACCGGGGCGCAGCTCCAGATCGGTGTTCGTGTGATTTCGAAAACCGGTAAGCGAAAGCCGAGATAGGTGAATCGAAATGCCTCTGAGTTTTTGCCGTTGAAACGACCGCTGGTAATAGTGGGCGCGGTCCAGGTTAGATGCCTGGCCAGGCCGGGTCCGGTCCTGCCCGAATTCTAGCATCGCGCAGTTCATGGTCCACGCATTTCCTGGTCGGCAATTATCTGCGGGTCCGAGGGACGTTACCCCAACTTGAATCCTTTGGGACAAGTCTGAAGCGCCTGAACCCCTTTCATCTGCATCTAACGTATTTCTGAGCACAGGTGTTGAGCTCTCCCGGGAATCATTTGGCACAACAGCGCGGAGCGTGAGGTACCGGTGCACAGGATGGTTGGGTTCGGGCTTATCTTCCTATTGCTTGGCTACCTGGCGTGGCTGCCAATCGGCGGTTCGACATTTTCACATGGAGAGACAGTGGTGATTAACCGGGCAAACGGAGCCGACTTTTCAGTACCGACGCCCCTGGAGTTGAACATTGTGACGCTGCTCGGGTTCGATGGGATCCAGTCGATCGAAGGCCCACGGTTCGTGGCCGCAGAGGTTGCGGACGAGACTTATGACCCAACTGAACTCATACTCGGCGTGGAGATCGAAGGCGATGCCCGGGCCTACTCGGTACCGCTGCTCAGTCGTCACGAAATAGTCAACTATGTCGTGGGGGAAAACCGATCGCGGTTACATGATGACCGCTCTGATTTACTGGAATCGGGTATTCCAGAGAGATCGGCGGCAGGGTTTACGAGTTTGGAGTTTCTGACAAGCTCATCATGAACGCTCTCGTGATGTACGACCGGGAGACGCGCACTTTGTGGAGTCAGTTTCTTTCGCAGGCCGTAATGGGGGAGCTGGCAGGTACCGAGTTGGAAATCGTTCCGCTCACACTCACGAGGTGGGAGAAGTGGAAAGAGGTGTACCCCGATACAGTTGCTCTGCGTAAGGGTAGCCGGGGTGGCGACCCGTATGTTGGCTACTGCGGAGGCCGTTCGGCAGGGGTTATCGGCGAGTCGAACCGAGACGATCCGCTGGCAACGAAGGAGTTGGTCCTTGGACTGGGTTTCGACGGCGATCCGCTGGCGTTCCCGCACTCTCAACAGCGTGCCCAGCAGTTGGTGAACCTCGTGCAGCCGGGCGGTGCGGCTGTAATTTACTTCGACCCGGCTACCGATACGGCCCCCGCGTTCAGTTCAGTCGTTGGGGAGCGGGAGTTGAGTTTCCAGTTAGTAGATAAGGACGGCAAAGAGTGGCTGCAAGACGACCAGACGGGCACTCTGTAGGTGCCGTTTACAGGCCAGGCATTGAGTCGCGAGCTTGCTGGCTCGACTCTTGAACGGTTGCACGCGGTCAATGTGTTCTGGTTCGCATGAAGCGATTTTACCCTTCGACCGAGATCTGGGGGTTTGGCTGATTTCTGGAGCGCCAGTTGCGTTAGCGCTATTCGGCTCGGCATCGCTAAAATGTGAAGTCGTGAGCGACTTCTAGCGTTATTTCTGGCGGTGCGATCTGGATATCAAGTCACTGATTCGCGACGTACCCGGCTACCCGTCCGAGGGCGTTATATATCGCGACCTGACACCCGTGTGGGCGAATCCTGAAGCCATGCGGTACATCACCGATACGGTCGCCGACCATCTGGGTTCATTGAACACGCAGGCCATCGCGGCAATCGACGCCCGGGGATTTATTTTCGGAGCTCCGGTTGCCGGGCGCCTCGATATTCCCTTCATCCCGATCCGAAAAGCCGGGAAACTCCCGCCCCCGGTTGTGGGTACCGATTACGATCTTGAGTACGGGACGGGACGGCTTGAAGTAAGGACAGGTGCTGTCGATGGAGGGCAGCGGGTGGTGGTGATCGACGACCTGCTGGCGACCGGCGGATCGGCCGGAGCGGGGGTGAAGTTGATCACTTCACTGGGTGCGAATGTTGTTTCAGTCACCGTTCTGGTAGAACTGGAATTCCTGAACGGACGAGCCGCTCTACCAGCCGATCTAGATGTGTTCAGCATGGTGCAGTACTAGCCGTGGCGGTGAGTTCAACCAACCCCGCCGCCGTCACATTCGATCTGTGGCAGACCCTTGTTTTCGAGTCTGACGGCTCTGCCAGGTCGGGCATACGCCGGAAGATCAGGGCGGATTATGGAGTAACGGCGCTCTCACAACTTGGCGAGTCGGTAAGCAGAGAGACAATAGACGGCGCACTGCGCGATCTGTCCGAAGAGATCACGGTGGGACACGATGAGGGATTCGATCGGACGTACGACGAATGGGTGGCGCATCTGATCGACCGAATAGATCCGGACCTGGCCAGGCGAATCGGCCAGGCCGGGCTGGACACGTTTGGCGCGGTGATCGATCAGTCGTTCATAAAGTCGCCGCCCCAACTCGTCGATGGCGCTGCGGACGTCCTGGCTTCTTTGTCCAGTTCAGGGCTGAAGATCGGGTTGATTTCCAACACCGGGTTGACCAGTCCGGCAACCTACGAAAAATGGTTTTCCACGATAAACGTGTTGAGCAGTTTCGACTACATTGCGTTCTCAAACGGACTCGCAGTGGCGAAACCTTCGAGGAAGATATTCAATGCGACGCTGAACCAACTCGGAGTGGAACCAGCAAGGGCGCTGCACATCGGCGACAACATGCACACCGACGTGGCCGGAGCAGCGGCAGCCGGGATGTCGACCGTGTGGGTAAGGGGCGGGATCGATTCGCCAGTAAACACTTCATATGACCCCGATTACACTATCGATTCAATGGTCGAACTGTTACCGGCAGTCGACCGGTGGCTCGCAACGCTGGACGGTTAGTCAGGGCGTTCAGCGGCGGAATGTGCGATACCGGACCACCCGGGCGACCCCGAATAGCAGGGCGAAGTCGATGACTGTCAGCAGCCCGATAAACAGCGTCGCCTCAAAAAAGAAGCGCTGCGGAAACATGATGATCAGGAAATCGGAAGAGGGATCGAGCAGCCAGAGGTCGTTCGCAAAGCTCAGGAAATGAAACTGGGTAAACAGCCAGCCGAAGTCGATTGCAGCCGTCAACCCAAACACCACGAGAAAAACGCCCGTTCCGATGGCCGACCAGCGCAGCGATCTGAGCAGCAGCGGCGCGGTGTTGCGCCCGATGGTGAATGCACTTGCCAGGACCAAGACCAGTAGAGCGAATCCCAACCATCTCGTTATTGAAAAGACGCTCTGCATCAGCGCCTTTACGTCGACCATGTGAAGGATCTCGCGCTCCTTGTACAGGGAGATGCTGGACCCGCCAACATTCACCTGGAGATCGAGAAACTCGGCGTCGTTCCCGAAATACTCCTTGATCTGGTCGGCCCCATGGTTCAGTTGTTCAACCGGAAGTCCCGTACGGTTGGCGATGTCATTCCGCCACCATCCATAGTCATACAGCCATTCACTGTTCGTAACGTAGCTCACGTTGAAAAGGATCAGGAACACGGGCAGGAGCAGCGCAAAGATGGCGGCTCCGGCAATGGTGGCCCTTTTTCGGTTCAGGCTTTCATGTGTTGTTTTGAGACCTTCCTGGGGCATGGCAGTTAGCATACGTGTCACTTTGTTTTTTCGTTTCAGATTGCGCCCGGATTAATCGGAGGATCGGTTGAGTTCACACAGCGAGCAGGCCACGGCGGCAGGTGCGGCCTTTGCCGAGCTGGTAGCGATAGTTGAGTTGCTTAGAGACCCCGGGGGATGCCCGTGGGATGCCGAGCAGACCCACACTTCTCTCAGGCCGAACATGCTTGAAGAGACGTACGAAGCGCTTGAGGCGATCGATTCAGGCGACCCACGGAGTCTCGAGGACGAACTCGGAGATATCGTTACCCAAATCGTGTTTCACGCCGATATCGCCCGCCGCGACGATAATTTCGATGCGGCTTCTATCTGCAATTCCGTGCGGGAAAAGTTGGTAAGACGACACCCGCATGTTTTCGGGGGCGACGAGGCGCTTGACAACTCTGATGAAGTGGTCGACCGCTGGGAGGCACTGAAACGTGCTGAGTCGGGCGGTAACCGTTCGATAGTAGGGTCGCTGCCGATCGCGATGCCCGCGCTGGCATACGCGTCGTCTGTTCAGCGCCGGGTGATGCGCGCCGGGTTGCCCTGGCCCGAAAAGCACGCCATGCCACTCGCGTTCGGCAAGGTCGATGGCGAATCTCAGGAAGACGGCGAGGAACGGGCGGGCGAGTACCTGATGGGGGTCGCACGGCAGGTGCATGCGGCTGGGATCGACCCTGAAACCGCTTTGCGCAAGGCTGCGATCAACCTGCGCGACCACGTATTGCGGGCCGAGGAATTGGCCAAGGGTGTTCCGCTTGCCGACATGGACAGCAGGGAGCGCGACCGCACCTGGGACGGAGCCGAACACAGCTAGGCGGCGTTTGTTTCAGGGCCAGACGGGTTTGCGACTGGGGACGGGACCACAATTGCGACTCTCACAAAACGGCGTGGGAAACGTCCCCTATTTCCGAACGACGACCGTCCCTGCGTCACCCGTTACGACTTCGCCAATTACTTCGCTGTAAAGTGTTTCATTAGCAATCAAACTCTTTACAAGGGCGCCCGCACAGTCCTCCGGAACTGAAATCAGCATCCCGCCAGAGGTTTGTGCGTCGGCCATAAGTACGAAATCGAGCTCGGACACCCCGTCTTCGAGTGAAACGGCATCGCCAAGAGCCTCCATGTTTCGGCTGGTACCGCCCGAAACGTTCCCGGCTTCGAGAAGCTCTTCAACGCCGGGGAGAACTGGCACTGCCGACCGGCTCAGGACAGCCGAGAGCCCGCTTGCTTTCATCATTTGCGACAGGTGGCCCAGCAGGCCAAATCCGGTCACATCGGTGGCAGAGCTTACACCCACCTCGAGCATTGCGTTTGCCGCCCCGCGGTTCAGAGTAGCCATCGATTGGACTGCGTTACGAATCACCTCTTCCGGTGCAGTTCCGGCTTTCACGGCAGTTGTAATGACCCCGGAACCAATCGCCTTGGTCAGCA
>Ga0310124_10001499_pt1 | contig 16251 bp, 12 predicted proteins | sample CB11b_AW_Bot5_MG_FD_203507 | JGI IMG/M metagenome (GOLD analysis project Ga0310124, IMG submission 203507) | Marine microbial communities from Western Arctic Ocean, Canada - CB11b_AW_Bot5 | ecosystem: Environmental > Aquatic > Marine > Oceanic | place: Canada: Western Arctic Ocean | collected... | reverse complement strand
GTATCCTTGCGTTGAGTGGCGTGGTGGTGAATGACAGCTTGTTGTTGGTTTCTCGTTTCAATGAGCTAATCAAAGAGCAGGGCAAGTCGGTTCACGATGCGATTGTTGAAGCGTGTTCTGGTCGACTAAGAGCCGTGTTACTCACATCGGTCACCACGTTCGCAGGTTTGACGCCACTATTAAGTGAAACGTCTCTGCAGGCTCAATTCCTGATCCCAGCAGCGGCGGCACTAGGTTATGGCATTTTGTTTGCGACGTTTATTACATTGATTCTGACGCCAGCATTGTTAATGATTCAATGTGAGATTAAGTCTCTGATTCTTAAAGTCACAAATCGAGTCAAAGGCGTTGAACAAACGGCTTAACAATGGCTAAGCTAATGATTATATCTAGGCTGATGAATGCCGAGATATCATCAGCTGCATCGGTCTAGGTTCGTTACAGGTCAAGATATTAAAGAGCACGGCATAACAAGCCACACAACAACTAAAATAGAGGTCGTCATGATGGCAGAATCCGTCACTAATAAACTCACAGATAAGCTTCAATTGCTTTTGGTTGAAGACGACCTTGATTTAGCCACTGCTGTTATTGATTACCTCGATTTAGAAGACATCCAGTGTGATCATGCCGCAAATGGTTTAGCTGGACTCAGTCTCATAGAAACTAATCGCTATGACGCAGTAATTCTCGATCTCAACTTGCCAAAAATGAATGGCTTGCAGGTTTGTGAGAATCTCAGAGCGCAGGGTATTGATACACCCGTTTTGATGCTGACGGCGCGTGATACGCTCGATGATAAGCTGACTGGCTTTTCAAAAGGGGCTGATGACTACTTGATCAAACCATTTGCGATGGAAGAGTTGATTGTTCGAGCTCAAGTATTGGCAAAGCGGCGCAGTGGTCAGGTTAGCCGCTTATCGGTGAGCGATCTCGAGATCGACCTTAAACAGCATCAAGCTTATCGTGCGAACTCACCTCTCAAGCTTTCCCCAACTGCGCTCAAAATCTTAGAAGTTTTGATGCGATCTAGTCCTAATCCTGTTTCACGAGAGACGATCATGCAGGGCGTGTGGGGTGACGACCAACCAGACAGTAACAGCTTGAAAGTACACATCTTTAATTTGCGTAAACAAGTGGATGCAGAACAAGATAATAAGCTACTGCATACTATAGCGGGTAAAGGGTTTGCTATTAAGGAGTTACGACAAGCATGAAGATCAGACCAAGTTTAAGGATCTACGTCTTATTGGCGATTCTGGTCACTGGTGTGACGACGATTCTGGTTCTTTCTGCATTGAGCGTAAATTACTTTGTCTCTGGGATGGATATCGCTATGCGTGGCTCTATGATTGCCCAGGCGCAACAAGATGCGGTGAAGCCGGGCAAGCCTATGACCAATCAAGAATTTACGGTGGCGACCCAATGGAGCGACTTGCCACAAGGTATTCAGAACAACCTTAACCAGAACGAACTGCAATTCAACCGCATGACCAAAATGATCATTGGCAAATCTATATTCTCACCTCCCGAGAAAGGCTATTTCGCCATGAAGGTAATGAAAGGTGATGAGGTTCGTTATGTTTCTGCGGTGTTTACGCAAAGGCATGATCAATTTATGAAAGATGACGGGCTTCCGCACTTTGTGATGATTTTATTGACCGCATTGGGTGCGATTGTATTATTTTTCGTTATCTTGGTTTTGGTGTTACGTAAGGTGGCATCGCCTGTTGAGCAGCTAAAGAACTGGGCCAAATCGTTAGATAAAGATAACCTCAATGAACCGACACCAGATTTTCACTTCAGTGAACTGAACACCTTGGCTCACATCATTCGTGATAGTTTGAGTTCGGTTCAAAACAGCTTAGAACGAGAGCAGAAATTTTTGGGTTACGCGAGCCACGAATTACGTACCCCTATTGCTGTCACAAGAACCAACAGTGAACTGCTAGAGAAGCTGATTCAAAAGGGTAAGAGCCCAGAAAAGCAGCTTGAAGTGATAGACCGAATTAAGCGCGCGGGTTTCACCATGACAGACCTGACAGAAACTTTGTTGTGGCTCACCCGACAACAAGACAAAGACCTGCCTCTGGAAAACCTACATCTTGGCGAACTGTCGCAACAGATTACCCACGATTTAACCTATCTATTGAATGGTAAAGCGGTGGTTGTGAATCTTGAAAGCGACGACACACAATGCCAGTTACCAGTTGGACTAACCCGAATCGTGCTGACCAATTTGATTCGCAATGCTTTCCAGCACACAGGAAGCGGTACCGTGGATATTGTTCAAGTGGGTTCAAAAGTCACCATTGTTAACAACAACACTGATGGCACGGCAGAAGACAATCATTTGGGCTTTGGTCTAGGGTTAGAGCTCACTGAAAAGCTGCTTGCGCAATATCAATGGCAGTACCATAACCAAGAGCTGGCTGGTGGCCGTGAAGTGTGGGTGGATTTCTCGTAATGCACTGGCGTGATCGTTTTAAGGTGTATTGGTATCACCGAAAGCAGACTAACCGCTCAAATGGCGACAAGGCCAAAGCTCTCGGTTGGACTAGCGAAGAGAGTCAATTGTGTCGCTTTGAAGTGATCGCTCGTTCAGCTGATTTCGAAAAGAAGCGTGTTTTAGATTTGGGTTGTGGCTATGGTGAGTTGTTTGAACTGCTCGACAGCATCTATCGAATTCAATCTTACACCGGCGTTGACCAACATGCAGGCTTTCTAAAAAAGGCTAGGCAGAACTACACAGAAGATCGTTGTCAGTTTTTGTCGGGTGACATGAGCAAAATGAAACTTGAGGTGCATGATATTGTTATCGCTAGTGGTTCACTGAACTACATCTCTCGTGATCCTGACTATCTGACAAACATGATTACTCGTATGTTTGAGTTGGCGAATCAGACGGTGATTTTTAATCTTCTCAACTCAAGCCAATATCCTTCACGTAATACCTTGATGAGTTATCACCCTCAAGGTGTCTATCGTTTCTGTAAAACCCTCTGTGATGATGTCTCTTTAATAGAGGGCTACGCAGAAGGGGATTTCACGATAGTGATGAACAAAGCAGTGTCTGGGGCTTGATGTCGTCTTTGTTTTTATCTTTACGCACGTTTTGATATTAACAACTTTTAATACGAGTACTGACGTAGCAAACAGTAAAAAGCCGCAGGCCTTGAAAGGTATGCGGCTTTTTGGGTTCTATGACCAACCTAAGTATCTAAGACCAGCCTAGGTATGCTGCTAGTTCTTCGGTGGTTGGTTTTTAATAAGTCCGTAAGGGATGTTAGTAAACACCTTAGGGTTGCCTTCATAGGTCGGCGCTTCATTCACTTGCTGCCAATCGAGTAGCATGATTGCTAGCACGTTGCGGTGTTCACCGTACTCAAGATCAAAATCACCAGTGATAGAAGGGATCATGCCTTGTTTCTCATCGATAGAAGCTTGAATCGCGAGCCGAGTCTTTTCGACAACCGGGTCATCTTCTAAACCTGCCAGTAAGAAGGTTAATCCAACCTCAGCAATCACATCCTCTTTCGCACGCAGCAGAATCGTATCGATGTTTTCTCTGAAGTAATCGTAGATCCATTGATGATCTTGCTCGCTCACTTGATGCTGATAGTACTCGGAATCGCCAAAGATGACGTGTGTCATGCCGTAGAGTTTGTTGCCAAATTGCTGACTTGAAAGCTTCTTATCTTCATCGTCTGGGTACGCTTTTTTGAAGGTGTCGACAAACTCACCAACGACATCTTGTTCACCTAATTGGCGCAGCCAGTAGACTTGATTGGCGAGTTGAGCCGCCCACGCTTTCACCATGTCTTCGTTGGTCACGTATCGTGAGAAGTCATAGCGACGAATGATTTCGCGCAGCTTAGCATCGTTCTTGTGCTCTAAACCGTATTCATTAGCACGAGCCATAGAGCCTAGGAGGTCAACACCAAGGTAGAGATATTCTGGCATGTGCTTGGTGATGTTGTAACGTCGAACACTGCGCTCATCGTTATCGCCAACATAAGAAGCAACGCGCTTCTCTGAGTAGAGTACGATTTGTTCCATGGTATGAACGTCATTCGACAGGGTGCTGAGCTTGCTTGCCACTCGTGCCATATCACTCCATACCGCAGCAGAATACTTATCGTCTAATGTTTGGCGATACATGCGCAGCCCGTAATGACCTTCTTTGAATGCCGGCAGAGTGTAAAGCTGGCTTTCGTAGGTCGTACGAATGAGGTCTGCAGATTGTTTGAAAGATTGTTCATGAGAGTTAAGAGAATCTGCTTGGGTTTGAATACTCGGTACATTTGTTGCCAGAGCGTTCTCTTGTGCGTGAACAGCGACCGTAACTGAGGCTGATAGTAATGTGCACAGTGTAATCGTTTTGAGCTTCATGTCGTGAGGTACCAAGCTGATTAATAGTCTATGTAAAATAACATCGATGAATCCATTAATGTAAGGTTTGAGTCAATACAATGTAAGCTTTATAAGGTTCACTAACCCTTTTTGATTAATCAATTAGTATAACCAACAGACCTGTAGTGATGAATGGCACAATATTTGATAGATAGTAGACGTTAGTATAGATTTTTAGTGACTTAGCGGCATACTGGAGCAATAAGCCAGAAATGAGCCGTTATAAGGCAGTATATAGAACAAAAGTGTTAGAGGTTCGTAAATGCCAAGTGGTTCTAGCAAGCAGTGGTCTGCTAAGGTTGTATCTTTTCTTTTTTTCCTTGCGATAGTGAGCGCGATTGAGTTCTTTCACGCCAAGCAATTAACTTTTCTTAAAAATGAATCGTATTCTGAGGGAAAAAAACAATTATCCATTATTCGTTCTCGGATCGAAGCCGCGATCGTGTCAGATATGTATATCCTCAACAATTTCTCGACCTTAGTGACCATCAACCCTGATGGTGAGGTGAAGAATTGGGACAAGATTGCTGAGAATATCATTCAAGATGGCTTCCATATTCGACTTATTGGACTCGCCAAAGACGACATTCTAAACTTTGTTTACCCTATGGAAGGCAATGAGCAGATTCTTGGTATTAATTATCGTGATTATCCCAACCAATGGGAGTCTGTTGAGATAGCCCGTAATCTCGGTAACACTTTTATTGCTGGGCCTTTTGAATTGTTTCAAGGTGGTCAAGCCCTCATTACGCGAACTCCGATCTTTCGAGACCCACCTTTTAATCAAGACTATTGGGGTGTATCCAGTGCTGTTATTGGCTTAGATGAGCTGTTTGAAGATGTCGGAATTGGGAAAATCGAGAACAAGTACGAACTCGCAATTCGCGGTGCCAACAGTTCGGGTAAAGATGGCCCTGTTTTTTATGGCACCCAGGATGTGTTCGATAATGCGTTTGCCACCGAGCAGGTGAGCTTTCCTTACGGTGGTTGGTACCTTGCTCTCTCCGGTAGTGAGCATGTATTGATGGACGTGCCTTGGTATCGAGTTCAAGCGGTAAGGCTGGTGGGCTACTCCATAATGTTAGTGCTAGCGATTGCCTTTATGACTATTTATCGCCTGTATCTAATTGCTGATAGCCGTTCTATGCATGATGAGCTCACGATGTTACCGAATCGTCGATACTTCATGTACAGCCTCAAGCAGGCATTTAAAACCACTCAAAAGCAGAGAGCGAGAACCTTTGCGGTTGTCAATATCGATCTGGATGGGTTTAAAGCGATCAACGACACGTTTGGTCATGCGGCCGGCGATCAGGTGTTAGTTGAATGTGCCAAGCGTATAAAGAGTGAGTTGCGCGGTTCAGACATCGTGGCAAGGATAGGAGGCGATGAGTTCTTAGTTTTATTGCCACGCATCATCGATGATCAACATGTATCGTCGATTGTGGCTAAACTTCGTAAGGTGATATGTACAACACCAGTGGTTTATGAGACTCACTCAATTTATCTTCGAATTAGTGTTGGTTGGGTTATTCATAACAATAACTACGATGATGTCGATGCACTCTTGAAAGCGGCTGATGAAAAAATGTACGAACAGAAGCGGCAAGTTATGTAGGTTGAATTGGAGCTGTGATTAGAATTTAGTTGCTGAATGTGGGGAAAAGCCTCAGAATACCGCGCTTTGCTCCTTATCAATCCAATTGATGAGCGAAAGCTGTAGCAACGACTTCTTTCTGCGCGTTGCTCATACTAAATGTTATTCAACTGAGAAAATAATCTATGAGTTTTACCTCCCTGGGCCTTTCTGAACCGATCCTTAAAGCTATTGAAGCACAAGGTTACGATAAGCCATCACCAATACAAGAGAAAGCCGTACCTGCTGTCCTAACGGGCAAAGATGTTATGGCCGCTGCTCAAACAGGTACAGGTAAAACTGCAGGCTTCACGCTACCTATTCTTGAAATGTTGTCAAAAGGCCCTCGCGTACGTCAAAACCAAGTACGTGCGCTAGTGCTAACACCAACCCGTGAGCTTGCTGCGCAAGTAAATGGCAGCGTAGTGAAGTACGGTATTAACTTACCTCTTACTTCTACGGTGGTGTTTGGTGGTGTGAAAATTAACCCTCAGATGCAAAAACTGCGTAAAGGTAGTGATGTACTGGTAGCAACACCGGGTCGTCTACTTGACCTATACAACCAAAATGCTGTGCGTTTTGATCAACTAGAAATTCTAGTGCTAGATGAAGCTGACCGCATGCTAGACATGGGCTTCATTCGCGATATCCGTAAGATCTTGGCTTTTCTACCTAAGAAGCGCCAGAACCTATTATTCTCAGCGACGTTCTCTGATGATATTCGTGGCTTGGCGAAAGGTTTAGTTAACAACCCAGTTGAAATCTCGGTAAGCCCTGCGAACTCAACGGCACCAACCGTTGAGCAAAGCATCTACACAGTAGATAAAAAGAAAAAAAGCGCAATGCTAGCGAAGCTCATCAAAGATAATGATTGGCGACAAGTGCTTGTGTTTAGCAAAACGAAACATGGCGCAAACAAGCTTTCACACTTCCTTGACGAGCAAGGCATCTCAGCGGCGCCTATTCATGGTAACAAGAGCCAAGGCGCGCGTACTAAAGCCCTAGAGAACTTCAAAACGGGTAAAGTCCGAGTATTAGTGGCGACAGATATTGCAGCGCGTGGTATCGATATTCCGCAACTGCCTCAAGTAGTGAATTTCGACCTTCCAAACGTATCAGAAGATTACGTTCACCGTATTGGTCGTACTGGCCGTGCTGGTGAAGTGGGTAAAGCAATTTCATTGGTTTGTGCTGATGAAGTGGGTGAACTGTTTGGTATCGAACGCCTTATTCAGCAAGTGCTTGAGCGCCGTGAACTTGAAGGTTTTGCACCTGTAAACAAGTTGCCAGAATCTCGTTTGGATTCGCGTCCGATTAAGCCTAAGAAGCCGAAAAAGACACGTGAACACTCTGATGGTCAACGTTCTGGCGAGAATGCTCGCGGGCACAAACCAGCAGGTAAGAACAAGCGTCATGTTTCTGGTTCAGGTTCTGCTCCTAAGCGTAAGCCTAATGCGAACAAGCCGAACTCAGGCAACAAAGCTTCTGACAGCAACTCAACAGTTGCGGGTGATGATAAATCTTTAAGAAATAATGGCAGTAACTATAAGCGTGGTAATGCGGCAAACAAGCCTTCTACGAATAGTTCTGGTAAGCCAGCTGGTGCAGGTAAACCTAAGAAGTCTGGTTTTGGTGGCGGTAATGGCTCGAGCAAACCAGCAGGTAATAAGCCTACAGGTAACAAGCCTTCACCATCTAGAAGCCGTTCTAAGCCTGCACCTCAGAAATAGTAGCTCTTTGGTAGACCGAAAGGTTGAGAAGGTAGCTTTGTAGCGGTTCAGCAACGAGAATTACTTTTTAAGAAGATTCTCGTTTATTAGCGAATTTCTGCAATTTAACTCGAATAAGCGCGAATATTGAATTTCAATGTTCGCGTTTTTTTATGGGTATTATTTGGGGAATTAGAAGTGATTTCTTGGTCGTAAAAACGACTGAATCAAGAAGAAATACGCTATTGAGAGGAAAGGTAATGATTCGTTAATGATTTATTAATAACAACATAATCACTAGCGTTTTTGTGGATCTTTGCAATTTGCAATTCCAGTTTGCAAAACAAGCAGGGATTTACGGCCAATACGTGTTCAGATGCTTAGTAAATACGTGTTTTAAAAGTTGGCACGTATGCTGCATTAGTAATGGTGACCCTTCTTAAGCCGAGGGTCACCTAGCCAACTGACGTTGTTAGTGAACCCATATTGTTCACACAAAATATATGACCAATCACCTTTATTGTGGTTGGTTTTTTTTTGCCTGAATTTTGAGTTCTACTTGTTGGTTTTACTTTTTTACTCACCACACTTCGAGTAACAGCTTGGTTGGCGAGGGCACTCTCCACCTCTGGAGCAGATAAGCCTAGCCTCTGTCTCAATCCCACGTTCAATCCAATTTATATTTAGAATCTTGGCTATTGTCGTGAGATCTTTCTTGATGTTACGTGGGATTACCACAGAGCCACCATTGTTGACGCATGACGCCTTAAGCTGCTCTGCAATATCTCTTGAATTACCGCCTTGAGCATCAATCGCAGGGTTTAAGTCTATACCAGCACACAACACACGATTGTTACCCGCAGGATCCGTCATATTGATGGATTCACAGCAATAGATTCTTGGCTCATCTCCTACATTTAAAATGGAGATCTGAGCTGAGCTACCCGCCCGAGGTTCTGATAATCGACGGAACACTGCCCAATGTTGACATGGGTCGGCGACCGTTCTCATATTCCCCCAAGGCAGTGGAATCCCGTTCCCGCGGTATACCGCCTTGAGCTTCCCCGGCCCATAAGCATCAAAGTAGTGCCAGTGAGGGTAGGGCGATACTACCGTCATTCTACGCATCGCAACAGAGGGGGAAACCCCCGCTCTCTTATGAACGTCTATTTCGTAACCAGTGCGGTCTAGCAGCTGTCTAAACGGGACTTTCGGGCACAGAAGAGCTCCTGCAAAGAAACTGGATTCAAAGTCTCGCCACGCTTGCAGAATGTCTTGAGAGTTCAGCCGTGAAGAGCCTGAAACCTGGTTGTCATCCCATGTGTTGTTGTTACCGACCGACAACACACTCTTTAGGCCCTCTTTGCTATGCAGAATGCAGTGGCCGATATAAACCGAGAGATCATATTTCAGACGAGTAGGATACTCTTTGAGAATTTCGTTTAAAAAGATCGTACCGGGAGGCTCAAAGAATGAAGTAACCAGTTGCTTGGCATTAATTCCTAGCTCGTCAACCACGTCCTGCGGCGTGCGCGTAACCCAGCGGATGTTAATACCAAGGGTTCTAGCGATGTCTATCAGGTCTTCTACGCTCAGGTTAAGACGTTTTAGGCCAACCTCCTCTGCGGCACGCTCAAGGTCAGGGAAGTGGTTCTGGTTGCTTTCTTGGTGTGCCCTAATCAAGAGGTGCGCAAACTGACGGCCAGAGATCCCCGTTTGTGACAGCATCTCAGGAATCGCAATCTGCAGGATGTCGTTGGAGAAAAGAAAGCTAGGCTCGAGTGCCATGCCACTTATCCCACCACGATTCCCTTTGTCAGGTGCAATGGCTTGTTGTTCTGATTCGTCGTCGAGGAACCACGTTGGGGTCTTCTGAAAAACCTGCGCAATCACTTCCAGCATGTCGATGCTTGGCACACGCTTTCCACGTTCAATCATTGAAAGGTAAGAAACGGAAGGTGCGTATTCTGGGTTGATTCGAATACAACGCGCAGACAGATCTTCCATCGTTAAATGGTTGCGTTTTCTTAGGTTACGTATTTTCGTACCTAGGAAATGAGACTGACGAACTAAACTTTTTGACAAGGCCATATTTGTAAAATTCACATTGTAAAATTTTTGTTGTGAAATTGTATGTAAAAAAGCGCTAATCTACAAACTAAGCAATTCACAAAATGACAAATAAGTTAAACGTTAGTTTGGAATAATTGCTCTAGGACACATTTTTGCTGTAGAAATCGGTGGTTATCACCGGGCTAGTCAAGAGGGAAAGACTATGAATATGCTTACATTCGATAAAACAGAAATCCAAAAACAATCAAAACCATTTATCGCTGAAGCTGTCTTTGCCGTGGAGACAATCAGTGCCAACCAGCAAACAGAGAAGCAAGTGAAAGCAAAACAGCTGCTTGATCGACTGTTCCCACTAGAGAATGGTTCACATCAAGACGTAACCAGCTACGTAGTTGATTACCGCCATATCATGGCTTACTTTAAAGATGGTCAGCACAGCGGCCTAAAGCACCCTAAACAGTTTGTAGCGTACATGGGTGAGAAGAATGACCCAGACTCTATCTTGTTCCGAGATGGCAGTGGCAGTCACTTAGAAGTGATGTTTGGATGTCATAAAGGGACAGGGTGTATTGAATTGGTAGAGATCGATGATATTCAGTTAGAATCATGCACTACGTTCGGTCAATCGCCAGTGGAATCAACCACCACAATGCGCGAAGAGACCATTGCAGCTATGCGTCACTGGATCAGTTTGATTCAAGGTGATGCAAAGGGTAAACCAAAGGCATGCAGTGAAGATAAAGAGTTCAGAGCAAAGAGTGGTGAAGATTACTGCCTGAATTACTGCTACCAGCTTTAGTCGTATGAAATAAGGTTTGGAACGCTGAAGGGGTTGAACCCAGTAAGTACTAAGCCGATACACATAGCCAACGAAAAAGCCCCAAAGATTAACGTACTAGTTAGTCTTTGGGGCTTTTTGTTGTTCTTTTTTAAATGTATATCAATTCGCGTTCACGGGTTCTCATTGAGCAGAACCAGCGGTGAAACCTTAAAGGGGCATGACTCGGTTGCGGCCAAGTGATTTCGCTTCGTAAAGTAGTTTATCAGCTCGTTCGATCAGTGATTGCGCCGACTCACCGGGCTCAAGTTCAGCGACACCAAACGATGCGGTGATACTGCCGACTTGTTGACCACTGCGACGATCCTTAATAGACAGCTTTTCTAGAGAACGTCGATTAGTATCAGCGAGCTGACGAGCAATACGCAAAGACTTGTTTGGCACGATGAGTGCGAACTCTTCACCACCAAATCGATACGCAGAAATACCTTCACGGCAACTTAACTTCAGCTTGCGAGCTATCCCTTTAAGAACCATATCGCCAAACAAGTGGCCATAGGTGTCATTGAAATTTTTAAAATGATCGATGTCGAGAAGAATCAAACACAAAGATTCTTTCGCTTCACACAAGGTTTCTATATCACGATCGAAAGAGCGACGGTTATAGAGTGTCGTTGTACTGTCAAAGAGCGCATCTTTCTGCACTTCTACCAATTGGGTTTTAAGCTTGGAAATTTCTGATGTAGCAGAGTGCAGCTGAGAATTCAGAAACTGAGTAGAGTGACGAATATGACGAGACTCAGAAACCAACTGACGAACCAACGACATGACTTCGTCGATCGATAAACTTTCATTATCAACACGAGCCAAATCCTCGAAGCTTTGATCGATCATGTCGGAGAAAGCTGAGGTATCGGTGAGAGTATCATTCATTGAATTCGAAACTTCTGAAACTAACAGTTCTAGGTTAGCGCGAAGATCGTTGATATTGGTTTCAGATTTGCTCGCAACGTAATTGTTGTAAAGCTGCTCACCAACGGCTGGAGGACAAATGCCGTAGTGTTCTAAAACACCATCCATGTCTTTAGTTAGCTGCGGGATAGCATTATCGACATAGGTGTACCAAAGTGCGTAATTTGCAGGTGTGGTAGACACTCTGTTCTTCATCATAAGAGGTACCGCTTTTTTTAGATTAGCGGTGGATTTCTGGAATTCGTCTTTTTTCATTATTTTTACTGCAGATACCAAACTAACTCAAGCCACTTGTGGACAAGGTTAGCGGATTTCGGAGGTCTTTGCTTTAAAAATTATATGATTAATAGATGAGGATTGGATAAATAACTCATTTTTATTATGAATATCGATTGCGTATTCATAAATGGTGTCTAATGGATTGTTCTTTAACCATATTTTTGGTTATTCACTATGGAACATAAGTTGAGTTTTGTATTAAAACCTTAGTTCGGGAGAGCACTGTGATCTCAGAATCGATTGGAGAAGTAACTCGATTGAAGAAGTGACCCAGAAATTTGAATCGAGAGAGGGAAAGGATGAAAACATTTATGAGCAGATACAAAAAAGCGCCGATAAAAATCAGCGCTTTAAAATTCTTTTTAGCTAAAAGCTAATTATTGAGCAACAACGTTTGCTGCTTGTAGGCCTTTTTGACCGTTTTCAACTTCGAAAGAAACCTTTTGGCCTTCTTTCAGAGTTTTGAAACCTTCTGAAGCGATTGCACGGAAGTGTACGAATACGTCAGCACCGCCGTTGTCTTGAGAAATGAAACCGAAACCTTTCTCTTCGTTAAACCATTTTACAGTGCCAGTATTTGTGTTAGACATAATTTGTCCCTTATTCATAAATTTTCTAAATTGTTGATTGCATTACTGCAATGCGCTGATAATTGAATTATTTAATGTTGCTAAGAAATAAGGAAAAACTACTTACAAAAACGGGTAACGATTTTACATGTCATTTTTTACTATTCATCTAACTTAAATAACTCCGGCTAACAGAGCGAGTGCATGTTAACACAGTCTTTCCGGTTGTACACTCATTGATTGAGAAATCAGCGAGTTTTTTTGTCATGTTGTGCTCGTTAACAAAACCACCTGAAATAGCCGATAGTTTTATAAAATCACATGCAGTGACAAAGTGAAAAGGAAGCCTAAGCCTCCTTTTCATCATTAGTATAGACGATATTATCGTTTGAAGTTGATATCTTCAGTTTTATCTAAATTAATTTTTGTTTTCGCTGGTTGAGTCTCTGCGATTACCTTGCCGTGGCGGATAGAGTACTGCACTGGTACTTGGCGGCGCACGGCATCAAAGCCATCGTCAGCAGGAAGAATTAGCAGGCTTCCTGGCTTACCTTCCTCAATACCGTAGTTGTCTTGGATGTTCAATGTACGAGCTGAGTTCTTGCTGATTAAATCAAGAGAGGTGTTGATTTGGTCGTAGCCCATAACTTGTGTTACGTGCAGTCCCATGTGCAGAACTTGAAGCATATTCGCTGTACCCAGCGGGTACCATGGGTCAAACACATCATCATGGCCGAAACACACATTGATGTTAGCTGCTAGCATCTCTTTAACACGAGTCACACCACGACGTTTCGGGTAGTCGTCGAAACGGCCTTGTAAGTGGATGTTCACTAACGGGTTTGCCACGAAGTTAATGCCAGACATCTTTAATAGACGGAATAGGCGAGATGCGTAAGCACCATTGTAAGAACCCATTGCTGTAGTATGGCTTGCCGTTACCTTATCGCCCATGTCGAATTTATGAGCAAGGGCTGCCAGTGTTTCAACGAAGCGAGATTGCTCATCATCGATTTCATCACAGTGAACGTCGATCAAGCAGTCGTACTTGCGTGCAAGCTCGAACGCATAGTGCAGAGATTCAATACCGTACTCACGAGTGAATTCGAAGTGAGGGATAGCACCAATAACGTCAGCGCCGATCTTCACAGCTTCTTCAAGCAATTCTTTGCCGTTAGGGTATGAAAGAATGCCTTCCTGAGGGAATGCAACGATCTGGATGTCGACCCACTCTTTCATCTCTTCACGAACTTCAACCATTGCTCGTAACGCAACTAACGTTGGATCAGATACATCAACGTGAGTACGCACGTGTTGAACACCGTTAGCAATCTGCCATTTCAGTGTTTGTTTCGCACGAGACTTTACGTCTTCAATTGATAACAATTCTTTACGCTCAGCCCAACGCTCAATACCTTCAAACAAAGTACCAGAGATGTTCCAGTTAGGTTCGCCAGCCGTTTGTGTAGTATCTAGGTGAATATGCGGTTCACAGAAAGGAGAAACTGCAATGCCACCTTCAGCATCAAGGATGTCACCTTGATGATTGATTGGTGCGTCATTATCGAGAATGCGAGAAAATTGACCATTTTCAATCAGGATTTGTTTCAAGCCGTCTTGGTCTTGAAGCTTCGCGTTCTTGATTAATAAGGTTGTCATAGTGTGTCCTTAAGCGGCCTGAGATTTCAGAGCGTTTTTATTCAATAGAGGGTTAAGCACGAGGTAACTGATTGCACCACCAAACACGGCATTTAAAGGAACGATGCCCGGAAGGAAGTGACCAGCGGCTACGCCTGTTGCTACCGCGATAATGCCAGCCCAGTTAACGGTTTGGAACTCTGCTTTTGCAAAATCTTTGTAACGTTTACGGTTCGCAAAGAAGTCGGCGATGATTACGCCGCCAATGGGTGGAATTGCCAGCGAAAGGAAGGTTAACCAGCCGACGAAGTTGTTGTACAACCAAAGCGCGAAAATCGTACCTACGATACCGTTAATGATAGACATTGTCGTACTTGAGCGACCTGTGATGTTAGATAAACCAAGACCTGACGCATAAAGTGCGTTTTCATTGGTTGTCCAGATGTTCAAGCCTAGAACGATGATGGCTGGAAGAAGCAGTCCTTGCGCAATCATCACATCTGAAATGTCAGAGAGACCTGTCGCTGCTGCACCTGCCGCGCCAAAGATAAACATCAGTGAGTTACCGATGAAGAATGCGACCATGGTAATTAACACTGCGCTTGCTGGCTTTTTACCAAAGCGAACGAAATCGGCAGTTAAAGTACCTGCACTCACGAATGAACCGACAACCATTGCTAACGCCATTGAGAAGTCCATTGGTGTCTCCGGCTCAATCAGTTGTAGCTGTTCTAGCCCGCCAACACTGTCTACCGCAGTCAGTACTGAGTAACCACCCAGAATTGCAATGGCAGGAACCGCAATCGCTGAAAGCACCATGAGTGCTTTAATACCGAAGTACACCGTACCCGTCATCAACAAGCCTGATATAACAATCAAGGTGTTGGTATCAATGCCCGTGGCTTTCTGCACCGGAATGGCAAACATTGCCACGCCCACACCAAACCAACCGACTTGTGTACCACCAAGTAAAGCAGAAGGAAGCCATGAGCCTTTAGTACCGAAAGAGAAACGAGCAAGGAGGTGAGTAGAGAGGCCAGTAGATGAGCCGATGTAGCCAAGAAAAGAAGTGTAAATACCGAGAATTAGGTTACCGATGAGTACGGCGAGGAAGAAATCGTTGAATGAAAGACCTGTCCCGAGTGAACCACCTGTCCACATACTTGCAGAGAAGAAAGTGAGTCCAAGCATTACCATGGTGAGTGAAGCGACTCCTTTCCTAGCCGATGTAGGAACCGGCCCAAGACTGTAGTTATTATCAGCAGCCATTTTTTACCTCCGCAAATGATCAAAATTAAATTTAACGGTCGCCGTATTGCAGGCAAGCGTGCGCATTATGGTGATATAAATCACGTAGTCAATGCTAATTTTGTCAATAAAAGCGGTATGGAATCAGTTATTGAACTAAAAGTAATATAAAACATAAGGTTATGTTTTGTATTTTTTTAATTAAAATAAATAGAAAACGTTTTCTATAACGCATCAGGTATCTGTTGATCATAGTTGGCTATGAATATTGATTATTATGTTTATGAATGGGTGTCTGTATATTGGGCGGGCGATGTTTCTTAAATGACAGGCAAAAAAATGGCCAATCGCAATATTCGCAATTGGCCTATATATATTGTGAACAACAAAGGTTCACTAACAACGTCAGTTGGCTAGGTGACCCTCGGCTTAAGAAGGGTCAATGTATACATTGCAGTTAGTGTGCCAACTTTTAAAACGACGTAAAATGGGTGTTTTATAGCAATTTGGTGCGTATTTAAGCTGATTTTTCGCGTTTTAAAATTGCAATTTCGCAAAACGAAAATGCATTATGCAAATATGGATGGGTTGTCTAAGCTATGTAATAAGAACTATTTTGTATTTTATGCCGACAGCTAGTACTAACTCGTCTTTGTTCTTCCCCAAAAAAGCCAGCATGCTTTAAGGGCATACTGGCTTTGTATTGATTGACTTGTTACTTAAGTTAGATTGAGTAAAAGAAGTACAACTGAGATTTCATTCGAATGATAATCCCGCGTATTACGTCTAGGAAGCCCATAAAGCCAATTGGTTTCTCACCGCTTACCCAAGCTAGCCCAACGGAGCCGACAGGAATATCGTAACCTTCCGTTTCGTCAATTTTTAAGCGGACAAAGTGGTGTTTGTTTTGGAGGTTTTTGCCTGTGGTAACGCGAA
>Ga0310124_10001498_pt1 | contig 16253 bp, 10 predicted proteins | sample CB11b_AW_Bot5_MG_FD_203507 | JGI IMG/M metagenome (GOLD analysis project Ga0310124, IMG submission 203507) | Marine microbial communities from Western Arctic Ocean, Canada - CB11b_AW_Bot5 | ecosystem: Environmental > Aquatic > Marine > Oceanic | place: Canada: Western Arctic Ocean | collected... | reverse complement strand
AGAGACGGGCGTAGAGGGCGCACCGCTCCAGGAGCTGGTCGTGGGTACCGGTATCTATGATGCGACCATGTTCCATAACAACGATCATGTCTGCGTTCTGGATGGTGGAGAGCCGGTGCGCAATGACCATGGCAGTCCTCCCCTTGAGCAGCTCACGGAGGGCGGATTGAATCAGCACCTCTGTGATGGTGTCTATGTTGGCGGTGGCCTCATCAAGGACAAGGATCTGCGGGTCGGCCAGTATCGCTCTGGCAAAGCTGATGAGCTGGCGCTGTCCGATGCTCAGGTTGCCCCCGCGCTCCTGAAGGACGGTATTATAGCCGTCCCCCAGCCGCATTATGAAGTCATGCGCACCCACGGCCTTTGCAGCGGCAAACACTCTTTCCATGGAAGCGTCCGTATATCGGAAGCGTATGTTCTCAGCCACTGTGACGGAGTAGAGGAAAGGCTCCTGCAGCACCATGCTCATCTGGCTGGCCAGGGAGGGCCTGGTCACATCTCTCAGGTCATGCCCATCCACTGTGATGCGCCCGTTGGTAACGTCATAGAAGCGGGAGAGCAGCGAAACCATCGTGGTCTTTCCTGCGCCTGTCTGTCCGACCAGCGCCACGGTCTGCCCTGGCATGATGTGCAGATTGATGTCTTGGAGCACAGGGGCGCCTTTGACATACTCAAAGGATATGTTGTCGTAATGGATCTCCCCTTTAGCGGCGGGCATCTCTATGGCGTCGGGGCGGTCCACCACCTCCGGTTCCACGTCCAGTAGCTCGAATATGCGCGTGCCCGCGGTCATGGCCCGCTGGAATTGCGTGTACTGCATCGTCAGAGCACGAATAGGTTCGAAGAAGCGCTGGACGTACAGTGCAAAGGCGACCAGGATGGCCGCGGACAGTTCGCCGCTAAGTGCCATGCCGCCGCCCACAACCACCACCAGTCCCAGGGCTACCGCCGTCACCAGGTCCACCGCGGGCATCAGGTAGGCCGACAGTCGTATGGCCCAGAGGTTGGTGTCCAGGTGGTCCTGGTTCACGCCATCGAACTGGCTCAGGTTCATGTCTTCACGGTTGAAGCTTTGCACCACGCGGACGCCGGATATGTTCTGCTGTAGCTGGGAGTTGACCACCGATATGGCCTGGCGGACTCTGATGAAGGCGTCTCTGGCGTAGCCCTGCCACACGAGCATGACGCCGAAAAGCACAGGAAGCACAACAAACGTAATCATTGCCAGTTTCACGTTCATAAAGAGCATGAACCCTACTATGCCCACCAGGCTCAGCATGTCCCCCAGTGTCAGAGCCACCATGGGCAGGAACTCCTGCAGTTGGTTCACGTCGTTCTGTATCCGGCTCATGATGCGCCCGACCTCGTTTCGGTCGAAGAAGGGGACTGATAGGCTCTGGAGGTGATCGAACATGTCTGTTCGCAGCTTGTACAGGATCACCTGGCTGACTTTGCCCAGGAGGCGTAGATAGGAGTAGTTACCCACGTAGTTGGCAACGACCAGGCCCATGAATAGGAGGGCGGCCTGGTTCAGGCCGGACAGGTCGCCACCCTCTATGAATATGTAGTCCTCCAGGATTTTCGCAATCAGCCAGGGAGTCAGCACCATAGTTGCGGTGTACAGGAGCATCATTACCATGGCCAGCGAGAACAGGCCCATCTGGGATTTGAGGTATGGGTAGAGTCGTTTGACGACGTCGTGGTTGTAGATCTGGCCTAGCTCTTCGTCGTCCAGTCCGCCGTGGCCCAAGCCCACGCCGCCTCCACCGCCGCCTGCGTGTCCGCCCCACATCAGGACGCCTCCCCGTGGCCGCTGGCGGGTGTATCCAGGGCTAGGCCGCCGGTGGATTCTAGCATTCGCTCACCGTTGGTGGAGAATGATTCGTCCGGCTTCAGCTGCAACTGGTAAATGTCTTGGTAGAGGCCGGGCTGCGCCAGGAGCTCCTGGTGCGTGCCCTGCTGGACTATCTGCCCCTCTTTTAGGACAAGGATGATGTCAGCGTTCTTCACAGTGCTCAGGCGATGGGCGATGACGAATGTCGTTCTGCCCTTCATCACATTCGTGAGCGCCTGGCGGATCAGGGATTCCGTATGTGTATCCACGCTGGAGGTGGAGTCGTCCAGAAGCAGGATGGGTGGGTCCAGCAGCACGGTTCGTGCGATTGCCAGCCGCTGCCGCTGGCCTCCGGAGAGTGTTGTGCCTCGTTCGCCTACCCACGTATCGTATCCGTCGGGCAGCGTTTCTATGAAGTCGTGCATCTGTGCGATCTTGGCCGCCCGGACAATGTCATCGAAGGAGGCATCTACATTCCCGTAGGAGATATTTTCCTTGATACTGGTTGTGAAAAGGAACACGTCCTGCTGCACTATGCCTATGTTGGCTCGCAGAGAGGTCAGTGTCGCGTCTCTGACATCCGTGCCGTCAATAGTGATCCGGCCTTCGGTGACATCATAGAAACGGGGGATCAGGTGGACGGTGGTGCTCTTGCCGCTGCCCGGTGCGCCGACCAGTGCAATGACTTTGGCTGGCTCAGCTTCAAAGTTCAGCCCGCTCACCACCGGAGAGACTGCATCATAGCTGAAGGAGACATTCTCGAACCGGACGTGCCCCTGTACCTTGGTAAGTGCCAGGGCTCCCGTTTTTTCCTGGACCGGCGACTGTGAGTCCAGCGTGGCGAACAGGCGTTGGCCTGCCGAGATGCCTCTGGAGAATGAGTTGACCACCCAGGCTATCATGCGTACGGGCTGGGCCAGCAGGCCCAGGTAGAAGATGAACTGGGTTAGCTCTGCCTCACTCAACGTACCGTTGATAACCTGCCTTCCACCGGACCATAGTAGTAAAACGGTGATAGCTGTATAGAAAAAGGTGACCATACCGGTGCTGTTGGCCTGAAGGATCGCCGCCTTGTAGCTGTGGTCTGAGACTGTGGTTGCTCGATAGTAGTACCTGCTACGCTCATGGTCTTCCGCGGCGAAAGCTTTGACAACACGCTGGCCGGACAGGTTCTCCTGCAGGACGGTGGTCATGTGACCCAGTTCCGTCTGAACGGCGAGCCACTCCCGCCGCAGCCTGATGATGATGGAACTTCCACGCCACATTACCAAGGGTGCGAACATGAGACTCAGAATGGCCAACTCCCAGTTCAGCAAGAACATGGCAATTCCCACCCCTATGAATAGGGAAAGGCTGTACACGGACCGGATCTGTCCGGCCTGAATGAACATGCGAATGCCTTCCACGTCTGCTGTTGCCTTGGACATAAGGTTGCCGGTCTGCTCCCTGTCGTGGAAGGCAAAGCTCATTCTCTGGAGATGATCGTAGAACTCGTTGCGCAGGTCGTAGGCGACTCGCTGGGCTATGGATTCGCCCAGGTACTGCTGTCCGTAGGCGAATATCCCACGCAGACCGTTGGCCGCCAGGATGGCTACAGCTAGAAGGAGAAGCTGGCGTGCCGCGTCCTCAGGGACAGGACCTTCCTCCGGCAGTATTATGCCTACGGCTGTTCCCAGGAGACGGGGAATGAACATTGCCATAGCCGTGACGCCGAACACGGAAAGGTAAGCTAGAAATAGCATACCTTTATACTTGGAAGTTCGTTTGACTATTCGCCAGAGAATGTTCATTGACTACGGGCTGAGTACCTTGTGAAATGTGGGTGGAATGAGGTTGGGAGGTAATCGAGTGTAACAACCAGCCACAACAGCAAATTATACTCTTAGCCACAAGTGCGGGCAAACATGCGTTTCAGGACGCTCATAATTGAGAAGGGCCAATATGGCATGGCTGTCTCCATTATATATAGTGGCGTTGGTGCCTCAACGGCCTGTGTGTTACAATCCCGCCTCAATCCAGTCTCTATGGTGGCATATGGACTTCACTGTCAGACCCATGCGCCCCGACGATATCCCCCAGTTGGTGGAGATAGAACGGGAAGCATTCCCAACTACCTGGCCGCCCACGCTGTTCAAGCGGGAGCTGGAGAATAAGGTTGCCCGCTACTTGGTGGCGTTCATGCGGTGGCGTGAGCCTGATGACGGTCCCTCTGATGCCCCCTTGCTGGAGGTGCCAAAACCCTGGCTTCAGCGCCTCCTGGGCGGCGTGCGGGACATCTTTACACCCCCCCCGGAGGTGTTGCATAGCCATCAGGACTTCATAGCCGGGTACGTAGCCCTGTGGTTCGTTGTGGATGAGGCGCATATCACGTCCATCGCCATCCGTGAGGACTATCGTCGTCTTGGGCTGGGCGAACTTCTGATGATGGGTGCGATAGAGCTCGCCTCTGCTAGAGAGGCAAACCAGGTGACGCTGGAGGCCAGAATCTCCAACTTCCCGGCTCATGCCCTCTATGAGAAATACGGCTTCAAGAGGACAGGACTCCGTAAGGGCTACTACACAGACAACCGTGAAGACGCCGTGCTGATGACTGTGGATGGGATACTCACCCCGGAGTATAAAGAGATGTACCGGAATCTGGTGGAAGCCTTTTCCGAGCTACGGGGTCAGCCGACTCTCACTCTTGCATGACGTTGCGGCATTACTGGCGACTTGACACCGGTGAGGCGGGAGTAAGTTATAGGCGCTGCGGCGGCCGCCTTTAAACAGTTGGCCATATTCCGGGTAGGCACGGTTGACTTATCTGGCGATCTTAATATAATCGCACCAACTCCAGCGTGGGACGCCTCAAGTGATGATCATCTTGGGCGCATATTTCTGGTGTACTGTTACTAGGCAAGGGAAGTAGAAATATGGCAAAGGGTATCTTGGATGGAGTTCGTATTCTCGACTCGACCTATATCTTTGCTATGCCGTACGCCCTTGGAGTCATGGCCGATATGGGTGCGGAGGTGATCAAGGTTGAGGGGCCGGCCCATTCGGAGCCGCTGCGTCGCGGTGGGACAGGTGCCTTTGCTGATAACGAACCTGGGGAGGATTGGTGGAACAGGGCGGCTACCTATAACCTCATCCACCGCGGGAAGCGCTCATTGACCCTCGACCTGACCCAGGAAGATGGTAGAGAGGCCCTCAAGGAGTTGATCAAGGTCAGCGACGTTTTCGTGGAGAACAATACTCCACGGGTCCTGCGCCGATGGGGCCTGGACTACCCCAACATCAAAAAGATCAAGCCGGACATTATCATGATGTCCAACACCGGCTACGGCCACGGCGAAGGCCCTTATTCCATGTACCCTGCCCAGGCCACAACGCAGGAGTCAACGCACGGATTGACCCATATCACCGGCTACCAGGGCGACTGGCCATCCAAAGCAGGCCACTCCTACGTGGACTTCGTTGCATCTTGGGCCGGCCTTCTGGGCGTGGCAATGGCTCTGCGGCACCGGAATCGTACCGGCCAGGGTCAGTGGATAGATATAGGCATGTACCAACTGGGTTGTATTGGGAGCAGCGAATACATGATGGACTGGCAGGTCAATGGCCGGCTGGGAGGCCGCAGTGGTAACAGGCACCCATCGCGCGCACCTCAGGGGATCTACCCCTGTGCTGGCGACAACCAGTGGTGTGCCATATCTGTGGGCGATGACGAGGAGTGGGCGGCCCTGTGCCGCGAGATGGAGCAGCCGGTGTTGATTGACGACGCGCGCTTCGAGACGCCTGTGGATAGAATGAAGAACCATGATCAGTTGGACGAAATCATAAGCCAGTGGACCAGTAGCTTGGACCGGTACCAGATAATGGAGGAGCTCCAGAGCGTAGGCGTTCCATCCGGGCCGGTTTTCGATTCACGAGACTCCAATCTGGACCCCCACAAGTTGTCTACGGGGTTCCTGGAAAAGGTCGTTTTCCCGGAGGAGCGCAACATGGGTACGCGGGTACTCATGGGCCGTCCCTGGCACCTGGACAAAACATCTCCTCACATCCAAGGACCGGCACCCAAGATGGGTGAGGATAATGACGATATACTCCACAACCTGCTGGGACTCAGTGAGGAGCAGACCCTCGGGTTTCTGGAGGAGTCAATCATCAGCGAATGGCCCATGGATAGTGAGAATGTGTACAGCCTCAGCCCGGAGGAGCAGCGACGCCGGGGCATAGTCGAATACCATGATCCCGATTATAAAGAGAAGCTGGGTATCTAACCTGGCTAAGAGCCTCAGCCAACTGGCTGGGGCTCTTGTTTTATGCTTTGCCTGTGTTTCCTCAGAGCCATGGCCTGACTATGGCGTTTCGCTCTAGGCACAGGCTGTGAAAGGGCGTCAGATGTACTCATCTGCCGAACTTCTCTATCAGGTGGCAGGCACACACCGCTTGGGCTGATAGCTGCCCTGCTATAATCTTCCCATAGTGCAGACTGATATTCTGGATGGGTTGAACCCTGCGCAAAGAGAGGCTGCCGAGGCCATAGATGGGCCGGTGCTGATAGTGGCCGGTCCCGGTAGCGGAAAGACACGTGTGATTACCCATCGCATCGCGTACCTGGTACGTGTCTGCGGCATCTCTCCCCATCGCATCGTCGCAATGACATTCACCAACAAGGCGTCTCGTGCGATGCGGGAGCGCCTGGTGAATCTGCTGGGCAGTCGAGCCGAGGGGCTGACCTGCGGCACGTTTCACTCATTCTGCGCTGCATCCCTTCGTCGTGATGGAAACTACATAGGCCTTGACCCAAACTACGTCATCTACGACAGCGATGACCAGGTGATCCTGATCAAGCGGGCTATGGAGGAGGGAGGCGTGGATCCTAGCCGCTATCCTGTGCGGGCGGTCCAGAATATTATCTCCCAGGCCAAGAGCAACCTGCTTGATCCGGCAGGCTTCGCCCCCACGGTGGCAAGCTACTATGAAGAGGTGGCCCTGCGCGTCTATGAGCGGTATCAGGGCTTGCTCAACCAGAATAACGGTGTGGACTTTGACGATCTGCTAATGCGGATGGTTCACCTGCTCCAGCAGGCCCCGGAGGTGCTGGAGCGTTACAGCTCTCGCTACATTCACCTGCTCGTTGACGAGTTTCAGGATACCAACGTGGCCCAGTACCAACTTTCCAAGCTGCTGGCCGGCAAGTACCGGAACATATGCGTGGTTGGAGACCCCGACCAGTCGATCTACTCCTGGCGCAACGCCGATATTCGCAACATCCTATCCTTTAAGCAGGACTACCCTGAGGCCACGGTGGTCAACCTGGCGGAGAACTATCGGTCCACTCAGACCATACTGGAGACGGCCAGGAGCCTCATTGCTCCCAACAAGTCTAGGATCGAGAACGAGCTTTGGACGAACAGGGAGCAGGGCCCTTCGGTGGAGGTACGAGAGGCCCATACCGAGGAGGAGGAGGCACACATGGTTGTCCAGGAGGTAGACCGCCTTGTGAGAGAGGAAGGCATGGGGTTGGCGGACTGCGCCGTAATGTACCGGATCAATGCCCAGTCCCGGGCCCTTGAGGAGGCGTGCATCCGCTACGGGACCCAATACAGGATCATAGGCGGTGTCCGGTTCTATCAGCGCAGGGAGGTCAAGGATGTGCTGGCGTATCTACGCATCCTGCTGAACCCCTATGACGAGGTGAGCCTGACCAGGATCATCAACGTGCCCAGAAGGGGTATCGGGACACAGACCATTGGGGAGGTATCCCGCTGGGCCAAGAGCCGTAACCTTCCGCTGTATGCGGCGCTTCAAGCCATGGTGGCGGAGGTTGGTGATGATGGGGCCCAATCACCCCTTGCTCACAGGGCACTGGCTGTGATGCAGCGGTTTGTAGCTCTTATTGATGGACTGAGCCAGGCGGCGGAGACCGCGGGTGCGGTGGAGCTTGTGGACATGGTGCTGGACCGCGCCGGATACCGGCACTATCTGGCGGAGGGCGAAAATACGGAGGAACGGTTAGAGAACATCATGGAGCTACGGGGTCAGGCAACGGAGGCCCAGGAAACCGACCCCGAAGGCGGTCTGGCTGCCTTTCTTGAGCGGGTGGCCCTGGTCTCAGATGTGGACAGACTGGATGAAACGACTGATGCACTCACGCTGATCACACTTCACCAGGCCAAAGGGTTGGAGTTCCCGGTGGTGTTCATAGTAGGGATGGAAGAGGGGCTGTTGCCCCACTCGCGTTCGATAGATGATCCGCAGCAGTTGGAGGAGGAGAGACGGCTCTGTTACGTGGGCGTGACACGGGCAGAAGAGAGGTTGTACCTGTACCGCGCCTTCCGACGCCGGTTGATGGGCGGGAGTATGCCCAGCGCCCCATCGCGGTTCCTGATGGACATTCCCGGGCATCTTATCGCTCAGGTTGAGCAGCCGACGGCACCGGCGTGGGCATGGCGCAATCAGCGGCGAGCTGCTGGTATCGCAGTGGCCAAGCCGGCTCCGTTCAAGGCAGGGGAGAGGGTGCGTCATGACAGGTTCGGGGAAGGCGTCGTGGTCAGCTGCAAGGTGTCCGGTGAGGACCATGAGGTCACGGTGGCCTTCAAGGGTGGCTTGGGGGTGAAGCGTCTGTTGTCCAGCATGGCTGGCCTGGAGAAGGTGCAAAGGTAGCGGTTATCGGGACGAAGAATCTAGGGTGGGGCAGGTAAGAGGCACGGGCGTACTCCAAAGAGTGTGCTGTTTCACACGCTAGCCATCAGGCTACTGCCTCTGTGCGATAATCTCCTCCACTACCTCCTGCGCCTCCACCAGTCGACGGGTCTTTATGGCTTGAGGAGTGACTATCCCGCCGGAGAAAACCATCTGCATCGCCGCCGGTATACTCATGTCGGTATCCATTACCTGCTCAATGGGAACTATGGCCACCCACCCAGAGTTTGGTAGTGGCGCGGTGGGTATGTACACCACGGCCAACTGTTCGCTGCTGTCCGTGCTCGTAATCGCAGTCAGGAACCCGATGCTCCAAGCACCCAGCCGTGGGTACTCGACCATCACCACCCGTTTGAATCCCGTCTGCCCCGATCCGGAGAAAGACCCTACCAGCCTGTGTGAAGCCGAGTAGATCGCCCCAATGAGCGGCACCTTCAGTGCCGCCCCCTGTGCCCATCCGAACATCTTCGAGCCAACCTTATTGGCAAGCAGGAAGCCGGTCAGGTATATGAGAAGCACCGCTGCTCCAACGCCCAGACCTGGTACCGTCAAGTCCAGACCCCACTGGGCAAACACCCACTCCGTACCAGGCTGCAACACACCGTTGATCAGGTCGAAGATGAGCCGCAGGAGCAGGTAGGTCAGCGCAACAGGCACCAGCATCAGTGAGCCGGCCACCAGCGTTCGCCTGATGTTTCCGCTCACACTTCGACAAATACGGCCGCCGAATCCCATACGTTCATATCCTCTCGATCATTCGCAACGCCTGTTCCGCGGAGTATGGGGAGTATAGCCGCACCACCTGGCACCTGCAATTATCGTCCACCAACGGCACTTCTGTTCGGCTTGCCGGGGCGTTATGATGACGCGATAGATGCTCAGGTCACTCAATTATCTATCGGAATGCCGGATGCTGTAAGGGTGTAAGCATGCAAGCCGAGCCACAGTCGGGCCGAAGCCTGGTCTATCTCACCATCTACCCTGATGGGTATGAAGATGCACGCCGTTACCCGTTGGTCATACTCCTCCACGGTGTTGGCGCTAACATGTATGATCTTGCCAGCCTCGCCTCTGAGATAGACCCAAGTAGCTACCTCTATGTCTGTCCCAACGCACCCATCCCCATCCTCATCGGCCCAGGGCACCTTGGCTACTCCTGGAGGCCCCCGCAGGGTACTGACGGTTCCACCGAGGGCTATCGCGAGCAGTCCGCCCGCATAGAGCAGCAGGTGGAGGACTTCTTTCAAGAGGTCATGGAACGATACGATACGGCACCGGGTCGGGTGCTGCTCGTTGGCTTCTCACAGGGCGGCGGATTGACCTACCGCCACGGCCTGCCCCGTCCCGACAGGTTTGCTGGGCTGGCGGCCCTGAGCTGCTCCGTCCAGGACCCCGACACCATGCGCGACCGGCTTCCTGACAAGCGTGACCAGCCCATATTCATTGCCCATGGCCTCCGGGACAACCCCGACCGGGGACGCCGGTCAAGGGACTTCCTGGAAGCCGAGGGCTACTCCCCCGACTACCATGAGTACGATATGGCGCACGAGATCAGCCCCCAGGTTGTGAATGACCTGATCCAGTGGACACACCGTATCCTGCAGCCTTAGATGAGCCGCCACCGCCATACACTCAAATCCATGGTGATATCCCAGGAAGGTGCAGGAAACCTGGGTTTCCTGTCGGGGGTCTGGTCTAATGGGGTGTCCCCCTTCCCCAAGAAGGTCATGAGGGTGGAGGGGGGTGGGAGGAATCACGCTTGCCGTTGGATAGGCGAAACTCACACCCTGCCTTCGTTGACACCCCTAACCCCCCCAGCTACAATCCAACCTGCTGCCATCTCTGTCCTATCGGCTATGTGCAGAGTCAATGGTCGGTATCCCCGTAACAAGCAACAACGGAGGGTGTAATGGTCGTTACCAGGTTTGAGATACTCTCTCGCAGTTCCGTGTGGAACGGTGCTTCCTTTGATGGCGTCGGTCAGTACGAGTTCATCCGCGGCACCCTCCACTACGCCGTGGACCCCAGCCATCCGGATAGTACGCTCATCGCCGACTTAGGTCTTGTACACACCGAGTCCGATGGCAAGGTTCACTTCAGGTCTGATATCCAGCTCCTCAAACCCTCAAGCCCCAACGCTGGCGGTAGCCTCCTCTACGATGTGGTGAACCGGGGCAACCGGACCGTCATGTCGTTCAACAACGCCCAGCAGGTCTCCCAGGCGGACGACCCCGATCTGGGCAACGGCTTCCTGATGCGCCACGGCTTCACCGTTGCATTCTGTGGCTGGCAGACCGACGTTCCTGATGGGCGCTTGCGGCTGCACGTCCCCGAAGCGTTGGAGGCCGACGGACAGCGTCTCACGGGCCAGACATACCAGCAGTTCGATCTGATCGTAAACAGTCATGACCTGCTCCTATCTGACCGTGCACACAAGCCACTGCCTGCCGCGGACATCAACGACTCCAAGGCAACTCTTATCCAGCGAGACTGGCCGGACGGCCCTCCTACCGTCATTCCCAGAGACAAATGGCTGTTTGCGCGTTGGGTGGATGGTGCGCCCGTACCAGACCCCGACTACGTTTGCCTGCCTGAAGGTTTCCAGTCCGGCAAGGTGTACGAGGTTATCTATGACACCATAGGTGCCCCGGTCATCGGGTTGGGCTTTCTGGCGATGCGGGACTGCACCAGCTTCTTCAGATACGCCACCGCTGAGCAGGGTAACCCATGCGCAGGCTCCATAGAACGGGCCTACGCCTACGGAGCGTCTCAGAGCGGCCGCTTCATCCGCGAATTCATCTACCTGGGGTTGAACCTGGATGAAGATGCACGGCCTGTCTATGACGGACTCATGCCTCATACCGGCAGTTCCCGCCTGGGCGAGTTCAACTTCCGTTTCGGGCAGCCCTCCAGCAACCACATGCGCAACGTGGGGAACATGCCCCCGCAGGCCTATGTCGAGCAGACCGATCCGGTGACAGAACAGACAGATAGCCTGCTGCGTCGCCTGGAAGCCAAGGACGCTGTACCCAAAATCATCGCCACCAACTCTGGTGTCGAACACTGGTGGTCAGATGCGGCTCTCGCCCACATAGACCTCACGGGCACCAGAGACCTGGCGGTTCCGGCCAACGTGCGCATCTACGCACTATCCGGCGCAAAGCACGGGCCGGGCTCGCTGCCTCTGACAGATACCCCGATGGAGGACACACACCAGCAGCACTGGTCCAACACGCTGGACTACCGCCCCGCCATGCGGGCGCTGCTGTACGGCCTGGATCGCTGGGTGAGAGACGGCGTAGAACCGCCATCCAACCAGATACCCCGCATAGCTGATGGCACAGCCGTCACGAGGGAGGCGCTGAAACCATTCTTCACCGCAATTCCCGGCATGGGCTTCCCTGAGGCGCTCCCCATTCGCCGCCGCCTGGACTACGGACCGGACAGGGACAGGGGTGTACCACGATACCCGGCCATTGAGGCCGAGCCATATACAACGATGGTCTCCATTGTGGATGATGATGGCAACGAGGTTGTTGGCATACGGTTACCCGACATTCGTGTACCCCTGGGTACCCATACTGGTTGGACCATGCGCCATCCGGACATCGGTGGCGCGGGCCACTTCATGCCGCTTCAGGGAGCCGTGGTGCCCTTCGCCGCCACAAAGGAAGACCGACTGGCCAGCGGCGATCCCAGGCCGTCCATAGAGGAACGGTATACTTCCAGGGACGACTATCTGGCCGCCGTGCGTCAGGCCGCCGAGAAGATGGTCGGAGAGAGATTCATATTGGAAGAGGACGTTGAGGGTATAGTTGAGGGCGCCGGGGAGCGCTGGGACGCCTTCTTCCATGTGGCGCATGAGGCTGAAGGGGTGCGCGTCTAACCACCTTTCACTGCGTCTCCCGCCGCTCATTCTGAGCCTCTCTCTGTCATTCTGAATGCAGATAGGATACGTACTGAGCCTGCGACTCGCCTTTCGGTAATGGTAGAGCTAAGCACAACCGACCCATACTATGTAACGCTGGCGCTCTGGCTAGCGAAGACGGGTATCCTTGTGGTTGTCTCAAGCGTCCTCGCCTGGCTGGGCGTGCGGGCCATGGATGCGCTCACCCCGCTCCACGAGAGGCAGCGCATCGGTGAGAGCCCTGCTGCCACAGCCTGGTTCATAGCTGGTTTCTTTATCCTGATTGGACTGGTGATCCACGGCGGCGCCACGGCCCCCGGAGTGGTCGGGGGCCCCGTGTTGGAAAACCTGTTCGATCTCCGGCGGCTTGGCCTGGTGGCTGCTAGCTTCGTTGTCAGCCTGCTTCTGCTCCTCGCGATGTTTTTTGTGCTGGACAGAGCCACACCCAAAATATCATTCCTTCGCATTGAGGACGATCCGCAGGCAGTCGGGATCTACGTTTTCGGCTATCTGGTCTTCTTCGGACTGATCCTCCACGCCGCTTTGAACTCGCCGCTCTAGCCTGCGCTATGAAAATCAAGGCAGTTCTCCTGGCAATGCTGGCCGCAGGGCTGTTCGCTCCGTCGCTGGTTGGAGCTGCTGCTTCTGAGGACTTCTTCCGTCTGGGCAGAGATATCGTCGATGATTGGGGAGTCGTTCGGACGCGTGCCGGCGGCATCAACGGGTTCTTGGGCGTAACCTCGACAAGTTTCGATCCGATCATAACTAGGGAAAGCCTTGGCGAGTCTGGCGATATAGCCTGGCGGCTTGGCGAAGAGTTCGCTCGGAAATACCCCGATAGAAACCAGCGTGCGGAACGGATATTCATCTATGTCAGAGACCGGGTCGCCTATGTGTCAGACTCGGACCAGTTCGGTACGCCAGAGTTCGCTCAGAATGCTGACGAGGTTGCGATGACCATAGTCGATAACGGATCTGCCCTGGGTGACTGCGAGGACAGCGCCGTGCTGCTGGCCGTCATGTACAGGGCGGCGGGCTACCGCTCGGCGATGGTGCTTATGCCCGGTCACGTGGCCACATTGGTCTACCTACCAGAATATAAGAAGGCGGCCAGAAAGCTGAACTTGGCGGGAGAAGGGGGCTGGGTCTGGGCCGAGGCCACAGGCGCCACCAACCCGTTCGGCTGGGTACCTGAGTCGCTGATAAGCGACGGGATAGTAGCCAGCGAAGTGACAGAGGGACCACTGGATGTCCAGCGTGACGCTACCAGTGCGGCAACGGTTGAAGAGGCACCGGTACAGTCTGGAGACAGTGGTAACTCCCTCAGAGGGCTCCTCTTGCTGGTGATGGTCGTCGGGATTCTGTGGCTCATGGCTGGCGGTCGTGGAGCTAAAGGCCGCGCGAGGGGTCGGTAAATACCACTTTTCGCGGGTGGCCTACAGAGACTTGATCGAACTGCCCCGTGGGCAGATCCGAATACCAACGTGGCGTTGCCCAGACCCACACCTCCCGTTGTGACTCAGAAGGTGAGCCCTCCACAGCAATACGGACGAAGTCCGCGGGTGGAGGGCATGTCCTGCCCGAAGGGTGTTGACGCTGACCCAGCCCAGTGATACATTCCGTACCGAGCTTGCGCCTGGCAAGGTAATCCAAACTCGTTCATAGGAGCTCCGCTGCTACGCGGGGCCTTTTCAAGGAGACCGCTCTATGGAGATTCTCGCTCTCGCCCTCGCCGCCGGAGCCCTGGCCCTCCTGTTTGCCGTATACTTAACCTTCCAGGTTATGCGCCAGGACCCTGGCAATGATGCCGTGCAGGAGATCGGCAAAGCCATCCAGGAGGGAGCCATGGCTTTCCTCCGCCGGGAATACCTGCTGCTCGCAGCCTTCGTCCTCATAATCACCGTCATTATCGCCGCCTTCATTGATTACGATATTCTGGGCAGGACCGGCACCGATCGTTCTATTCCGTCCACAGCTATCTCTTACCTGGCTGGTGCTCTCGCCTCCGCGTTGACTGGCTTCATCGGCATGAGCATCGCCGTGCGCGCCAACGTGCGTACCGCTGCTGGCGCCATGCGTGGCCTCAACGATGGTCTTCGCGTCGCATTCAACAGCGGTTCCGTCATGGGCATCACTGTCGTCGGCATCGGTATAGTGGGTGTTACCACCCTCTACTGGATATTCAAAGACCCGTCCATCATTGCCGGCTTCGGCTTCGGTGCATCCTCCATCGCCCTTTTCGCACGCGTTGGCGGCGGCATATTCACCAAGGCCGCAGACGTAGGTGCCGACTTGGTGGGCAAGCTTGAGCAGGGTATTCCTGAAGACGACCCGCGTAACCCGGCTACCATCGCCGATAATGTGGGTGATAACGTTGGCGATGTCGCCGGCATGGGCGCGGACCTGTTCGAATCCTACGTAGGTTCCATCATCGCCACCATGGCCCTCGCTGCTGCAGCTGTAGTCTTCGCAGGCGGTGCTGACCCCAACGCGGCCTTCGACGATAACCGCTTCCTGCTGCCTCTGCTCGTGGCCGCTATAGGCATCGTCTCATCCATCATTGGCACCTTCTTGGTACGCACCGGGGAGCAGGCATCCATGGGACGGCTCTTGTGGGCACTGCGCGGCGGAATATTCTCCGCCGGTGGTCTCGTCCTAGTAGGCACCGCCGTTGCCGTCACCGTGTTGGGCCTGGACATAAAGCTGTTCTGGACCGTCGTAGTGGGCCTGGTCGTCGGTCAGGTCATCGGTCTCGCGACCGAGTACTACACCGCTTACGAATACCGACCCACCAAAAATCTCGCCAGCCAGTCCCTTACAGGTCCGGCCACCGTCATCATCGGCGGCTTCGGCCTTGGTATGATCAGTACCATTATTCCTATGGCCTCCGTAGTAGCCGGTATCTGGATCGCCAACTCCCTGTCCGGCGTATACGGAATAGCCCTGGCCGCCGTGGGTATGCTATCCACGCTGGGTATCACACTGGCTACCGACGCCTATGGCCCTGTGGCCGATAACGCCGGCGGCATCGCCGAGCAGGCACACCTGCCGCCTGAGGTCAGGGAACGAACGGACGCTCTGGACGCCCTGGGTAACACCACAGCCGCCACGGGCAAAGGGTTCGCCATCGGCTCTGCCGTCCTCACTGCTCTGGCTCTCATGGTGGCCTACTCACAGGTAGTTGGCCTGGAGGTCCTGGACCTGCTTACTGTCAAGGTCCTACTGGGCTTGCTTATCGGCGCCGTCCTCCCGTTCGTATTCTCCTCCCTCACCATGCAGGCTGTGGGCCGTGCCGCCATGAGGATGATTGAAGAGGTGCGACGTCAGTTCCGGGAGATCCCGGGCATAATGGACGGCACCGGCCGACCGGACTACGCCCGCGCCGTAGATATTAGCACCAGCGGTGCCCTGCGGGAGATGGTGCTGCCGGGTCTTCTGGCCATCATAGCGCCCGTCCTGGTAGGTGCGGTAATGGGTAAAGAGGCCCTGGGCGGCCTCCTCCTGGGCGCCATCGCCACTGGGTTTCTACTGGCTGTTACAATGGCCAACGCTGGCGGCGCATGGGACAACGCCAAGAAGTACGTGGAGCTTGGCAACCACGGCGGCAAGGGTACCGACGCCCATTACGCTGTCGTAGTCGGTGATACCGTTGGCGACCCTTTCAAAGATACTAGCGGCCCGTCCTTGAACATATTGGTCAAGCTTATGGCCATCGTCTCCCTCGTCTTCGGCCCGCTGTTTATCTAGGCCCACAACGCTGTATCTCCTATGGGAAGGTTGTGGGCTGCTTTGGCCAATAGCCAATAAATAAAGGAGGCACCA
>Ga0310124_10001497_pt1 | contig 16255 bp, 12 predicted proteins | sample CB11b_AW_Bot5_MG_FD_203507 | JGI IMG/M metagenome (GOLD analysis project Ga0310124, IMG submission 203507) | Marine microbial communities from Western Arctic Ocean, Canada - CB11b_AW_Bot5 | ecosystem: Environmental > Aquatic > Marine > Oceanic | place: Canada: Western Arctic Ocean | collected... | reverse complement strand
TATCTTTTTACTGGGCTTGAGTGGGCATTCATATTCATCCATCTGGTCGGCGCGGAATCGGGCTTTGCAAGCTTTGCAGTCCACCATCGGGTCGTTGAAACCCGCGACGTGCCCCGAAGCCTCCCACGTCCGTGGATTCTGAATAATTGCCGAGTCCACGCCCACGATCTGTAGTGGGTAGCCGTCCGGTCCGATGGGTGGGCAATCAACTAGGTTTCGCCACCAGTCGTCACGGACGTTGTTTTTCAATTTCACGCCCAGCGGTCCATAGTCCCAGAAGCCGTTGATGCCTCCGTAAATCTCACTGGATGGGTACACGAACCCGCGCCGTTTGCACAGCGCGACGATATCGTCCATTGATTTACCCGTGGTGTCAGCCATGGCTCTGTAATTCCCTTGATTGGTCGCTAAACCGCGTCATGTTAACAGCTTCGCAAACCAGGGCGACTGGCGGGAATAACGTCTGGCCTGACACCGGTTAGAATCACGATATGGCGACGCTTCCCATTCTCGATCAGCATGATTTGTTCGCCCAGCGGCTTGTCGCCGATCATCAGAAGCTTCGTCGCGCATCGTTGCACACCGTGCAGCTGAACCTGGGCAAAATGTGCAATCTCGCCTGCCACCACTGTCATGTCGAGGCCGGGCCCAGCCGCCGCGAAATTATGACTTGGCCGACGATTGAACGGATTCTCGACTGGGTTGACCGCCACCGCAACAAAATTCATATTGACACCATCGACTTGACCGGTGGCGCGCCTGAATTGAATCCCCACTTCCGCAAGGTGGTGGAAAACTTCCGGAGCCGCGGTTTGCACGTGCTGGACCGGTGCAACCTCACTATTTTGCTCGAGCCCGGCTATCAGGACCTGGCTGATTTCCTGGCAGGCCACGGGGTAGAGATCGTCGCGTCACTGCCCTGTTACCTCGAAGAAAATGTCGATGTCCAGCGTGGGGACGGCGTGTTCGAAGGTTCGATCGCGGCATTGCAGAAACTCAACCACATCGGCTATGGTCAGCCCGACAGTCACCTGCGGCTCGATCTGGTGTTCAACCCCGTCGGCTATGGCTTGCCCCCGGCCCAACAGCCGCTCGAAGCCGATTACCAGCGAGAGCTTGCAGAGAGGTTTGGCATCGCCTTCAATCGGCTGTGGACCATTACCAACATGCCCATCAAGCGATTTGAGCATGCCCTGCGCCGTGACGGTCAGTATGACCATTACATGAGCACGCTGGTCGAAGCTCATAATCCAGACAATGTCGATTCGGTCATGTGCCGCAACCTGGTCAGCGTTGGTTGGGAGGGAAGCGTATACGATTGCGACTTCAATCAGATGTTACAGATGCCGATTTCTTCTGGAAATTCTATCTCCGGAAATTCAGAATCCAGAAATTTCGGTCCCGGCGATGATGAGCATGTCGTGGAACGCAACAGCCGCAAACTGTGGCAATACACACCTGAGGACCTGGTCGGGCGTAATGTCCGCACGGGCACGCACTGCTTCGGCTGCACTGCCGGCGCGGGGTCCAGTTGTATGGGGGCGCTGTCCTGACGGACTGGCGCCGTTACGGGCGTTTTACCGCTACGAACGCATGCCACGGCGTTGCGTCATTCCATGCATCGCTACGATCGACGTCAAATCCTGTGGTATCGAGCAGTTCCAGCCAGATTTTTTTGGAAAACAATCCGCAAATGTGCCGGTCTTCCACGATGCGCAGTTGCCCGTTCTGACGAATCAGCAGCGACATCGCCAGTTCAAACGTGTCAGCCTGCTGACCGGGGCGGTGAACGCACGACACGTAGGTAAGTTGCATATCTTCATCTGTATAATGGTCGTACTCGGTCTGGTAGTTGATAAATGTTTCATGCAGGTAGGTGGGCGCGACGATCAGCACGCCGTTGTCGTGCAGATGCGCGGCTGCGGTGGCCAGCGCCGCCTGTAAGTCGGCTGGACATCCCATGTAGTCAATCGCATCATGGGCCAGCACCGCGTCAAATGTATGGCCGAGTCTTATCTGGCGCATGTCGCCGATTTCATGTGTAATGCTCGGATTGAGTTTGCGTGATTGGTTCAGCATGGCAGGCGACAGATCGACGTTGGTCGCGTCGTAGCGATCGGCTAGATGGCAAAGCGTGTGCCCACCACCGCCGCCCAATTCGAGGATGCGAGGCTTGCGCCCGGTCGGAGACCGGCTGAGTTTGGCGGTAAGGATGTCACTGATTGCCTTGGCTTCGCGGGCATAATCCTGAGGGGGACTCAGCCGCGGCCAAAGGTAGGCCAATTCGTGATAAAGGCGAGGGATTTGCATCTGTCGCATCGTATCAGACGATACGCGGTTTCAGCGCAGCTTGCGCGAGATTGAGTGATACTGTTCGGCCCAGGCCGTTCGCTTCGGTTGTGGCAGCCCAGCAAGATGGTCTCGCTGATCGCCGCCCTTTCGGGGGACTTCTACCCACGGGATTGGTCGGGCATAATCGTCACTGTCCCCCCCCCACGGCAGGCAGACTTTGTGATGTGAATCCCGCTCAATCCGGGCGTGATTCTGCTCAAGCCCTGCCCAGGTATTCACCTGTTTCTGTGGAAATGCGTACGATCTCGCCGGGGTCAATAAATGGTGGAACACGCGTTTTTAATCCTGTTTCGCACGTCGCTTCCTTGAGTTGATTGGTGGCGGTAGCTCCCTTGATGCCCGGAGGCGTATCCGTGATCTTCAGTTCCACGGATGCAGGCACCTCGATACTCACCACCTTGGCTTCGTATACCAGCACAGTGATCTTGGCATTGGCGGTGAGGTAATCCATGGCATTGTCCAGCATGTTCGCATCGATGGTGATTTGGTCGAAGCTTTCGCTGTCCATGAACACGGCACCGGCGCTCTCGGAATACAGGTACTCCATCTCTCGTCGGTCAAGTACGGCTTGATCCACGTCTTCGCCACTACGCAAACGCTTCTCCACGTTGGACCCGGTCTTGATGTTCTTGATTTTCAGTTGGGTGTACGCAGGGCCCTTGCCTGGCTTGACGTGCTCCGTGGCCGTGATCAGCCACACCTGCCCGTCCATGTCCAGGGCCATGCCAGTACGAAGGTCTTGCGATTTCAATGCAAGTCACTCCTGAGGTAGATCACGTTTCGGTTGACGGTTTAATGATACTGCCCACGCTTCATTTTCGCCATAGGATGAAGATGCGCCGCTGAGTCAAGCAGGCCCGCAACCCACCCAGCGCACACCGTGTGCAAATGTACTTCCATATGCTGATTGCCGTTGCAATTTGTGCAGGCCTAAAGTCATTGATGGTATAATGCTCGCCTGCAGGTGCGGACAGGTAAATCTTTTCATGGCTAGTGCCCAGACAGCAATTGTGACCGGTGGCGCTGGCGGGGGCATCGGTCACGGCGTCAGCACCGTTCTGGCCCAGGCCGGTTGGAACGTGTTGATCGCCGACATGGACCATGACGCGGCCGTCAATTTACAGCAGGCGCTGGTCGGTCAGGGTTTAAGCGCCAAGGCCTTGAAGGTGGACCTGACCGAGGCTGATGCGCCCGATCGCGTGGTTGAGGCGGCCGCGTCGTGGACGGGCAGTCTCAATGGGCTGGTCAACAATGCCGGTGTGCCGCTGAATAAAACGGCCACCGACATCACAGACGATGAGTTCGACGCACTGATGGGCTTAAATCTTCGCGCTGTTTTTCGCCTCAGCCGCCAGGCTTTGCCGCAGTTGCAGAAGGCCGGCGGCAATATCGTCAACATCGCCTCGGTGCATGCTCGTGCCACACTGGCGACCTTTACCGCCTATGCCGCCTCGAAGGCGGCTGTAGAGGGGCTGACACGTGGCATGGCGGCCGATTTTGGCCCTCACGGTGTGCGCGTCAACTGCGTGTTGCCCGGGCTCGTCGACGGTCCCCAGTCACGCCGCATCCTGGCTGAACTTGTGGATGACGTTGAGGCGTTCATGGACAATTGGACAAAGACCAACCAGTTGCTGCCCTACGCAACTACCCCTGAGGACGTGGGCAAGCTGGTCGCCTTTCTGCTCAGCGAAGATGCCAGGTCGATTACCGGCCAGTCGGTGGTTATCGATGCCGGTACGTTAGCCCAACTGGGTGGCCGACATTGATAAGAGAATATGTCCATGACAAGCAAAACCCTTAACGATTCAACCCGTCTGGCATCCGACCACGCCTGTGTCGAAATTAGAAACGGCGACGGCGCCCTGTGTTTTCTGGCATCTGGCCGAACTGGGCCCAATCTTCTTTCGGCGCCCGTGGCCATCACTCTCACCGACGTGGCCACGGGCAACACCTTTCCGCTCGTCGGGCCGGCCGACATACTGCGCAAGGATGACACTTCGCACAACGCGTGCCTGGATCAGCCATACGCGTAAAGACCACCATCTCACTGGATGACGATCTGTCTTGGACTCTGGAATTGGTCAATACCAGTTTCAACCGCCGGGAGATTACCGCCACCTTTGATTTTCCGGGCCTGAGCCGAAACTGCGATGCGTTCGTGGCCTCGCCCACGCCACACCCGCATTGGCGCAAGTGGCCCCATCAGTACGGCTACCGCTGTGATGAGAACACCTTCCGCCACGCGGTGCTCGACCCGGATATTGCCATGGCCATTCCCGCGCTGACGCTTTACCGCAAGGCGGATGACGACGCGATGGGCCTGACAGTCATGAGTTCGCTGGACAGCCCGGTTCAACCGTTCGGTGTGCGACTGGATGTTAATCTTGCCGGTCCGCGCATTTACCGGCCGCACTTGCGCATCGAGCCGCGGGCTTCGACCGCCACCACCCTGCGCCTCGGGTGGCACGAAGCTGATTGGCGGCCGGGCCTGAATTACATCGTGGACAAATATCCGGACTACTTTGAACCGACCGACCCCGAGATCGCGCCGCTCAACGGCGGGTTCGTACTCAGCTCCCCGGCTCCCGACGGCGTGATACAGAAATGGAAAACGTGGGGCGCGCGTTGGGTCGAGGTGCACTTCATTCATCCGTTTCACGGCAAATACAACCATGACGAGTCGAGCTGGATTACCGTCAAGGATGACCGGTGGCATTACGACAAGCACCGGCCTGATGCGCCGCCTGACGGCTGTGGTCGCGACGAGGCGTTCGCCTACCTCGATACGTTGTATCCGCACAACATGAGCCATGGCAAGGTGCGCGATTTCATTGATCGTCTTCATAAGCACGGTCTCAAGGCGTTTTTGTACTTCATGCCCACCGAGGTGCTCGGCTTGGAAGTATTCGATAATTTCCCGCGTGACGCCGTTCTGGACGAACAGGGACGCACCATACGAAACTGGCACGAACTGATTATCACCAACCCTTCCCCCGACGGAGACTGGGGCCGCCATGCCCTGGGCATGCTTGAAGATCTGCTTGATCGCTACCCTGAGGCGGATGGTATTTTTTTCGACGAGGCCTACATCGATCTGCTCGACTATGCCCGTGACGACGGGTTTTCCATCCGCAACGGCCGGACCGCCTCACGCATGGGGCATGCGATTATCCGTTTTATTGAAGAGGCTCTGCCCATCTTGCGCTGCCGCGGCAAGAAATGGATCTGGAACGGGCCGTATAATATTGAACTGGCTCGCTATGCCGATGGCTTGTTGTGTGAAAACGGCGAGCCCGTCATTCAATTCTTTGCGCTGCGCAACAAAATGCTTGCTGGCGGCGGCATGCCCGGTGGCACAGGGCAACAATTACTCAGCGGGGGACAGTACGGACTGTTCGTTATGACCAACTACATGGATGAGAACCCCGATTTCGGAGATGAACAGCCACCCGACGACGCGGCCATGCCCGATTTGCACAAACCACTCTTTGATGAGGTGCGTCAACGCACCTGGGTGCTTAGCGCCGATCCACTTACCGTGCCCGGTGGCGTCGATGCCAATATCTTCCGGACAGTGGACGGCAACTTTGCCGTTGTGCTGTTTAGCATGTGGTCTGAATCGGAAACTGATTTCATGGCCGACCTGCCGGTGTCCGTCGCTGAAAGCGCGATGGATGATCCGGGCCAATTGAAAGCCGTGTACCTGCTCTCGGGTGATTACCCCGGTTGGTTTCGCCTCGACTGGACCCGCCGCGATGGCTATATCGACGTTATGGTTCCCAGGCACCGCCGCACATCGATGATCCTGCTGGTCACCACGGGAGTGTTCGCCAGTCTCGTCGGCGGCATGTTCACTCGGCCTGGCGAAAAGCCTCAGCGATATATGCGGCTGGAAAATTGGACCCCGTTACGCCAGCAAGTGCAACTACGCTTGGCCGATGCCAAGCGGGACATTGAACTGAAGCCAGGCGAGTCGGTAACCCAGCCGTTTGCCTCGCCCAGCGTTGGCCCCATGCTTGTGGAACTGACCGGCGACGGCTTCAACCGCAGGTTCGCCCAAAGTGTCAGTGCCCTGCCCGCCGTCGAACTGTCCCGTTTTGGTTCGCTGGACGGTGTCGTCGGCCAGTCCAGGCAATTGCAACTGACCGTTGCCAACAATACCGGCCAGCAGCTATCCATTTCACTATCGTCACAAGGACCGGAGTTAGGTATTGATGGATTGCCTGCATCGGTCAGTGTCGCGGCAAACCATCGTGAATCGATAGACATAACCGTTCAATTGGACACTCCTGGAGTACACGAACTGCGTTTGGCAGCCGAAACCGGCCTTGGCTTGGCCCAATCGCTCGTGCCTGCCACGGTGGCGGCGACTGATTTTTTTGCCGGCCAAGCGCCAACCGCCGGTTGCATTGAGTTGGATTATTTTTCGCCGCAAGGCCAGGGCGACCCCCGCGGCGCGACTGGCCACATGGGCAAGGCGGTTCGCCGGTTTGTGTATCTCAACGGCACGCAAATCGGCGTCATCGGTTCCAAGGACCAGCCTCGCTGGTTCGATTTTTACCGTGTTTCCATTCCCAAGCCCATACTGATGACGTTAGGTCGCACGGCGACGCTGGAATTTCATGCCGCTGACGCGCAGGATTTTTTTATGATCTGAAACGTGCGCATCCTGCTCGATGCCTCGGATCCGCGGGAATTTATCAGCTTTGAAACGCGTACCGGCGGACCGCGTGTCGCCTCCGGACGCATTGAGCAGACGTTCAGCACCTGCGACAACGAGCTTGCCGAAGGCCGCGTAGGCGTTCCCATCAGCATGACGGTGCAGTTTGACGCTTTGGGTTAATTGCGCGTCATTGCTCGGTCATGGGTTGGTTTTCACTGATGGCTCGCATAAACGTATACGTTAACTCATTATGGTATCGGGCCTGTCTTTTTGGGGCGGACTGCGAAGTTGCTAGGCGCGTCGTTACGCGTCTGCGTTCAGTTCGCGGCGAAGGATTTTGCCGGTGGGGTTGCGCGGCAGTTGGTCGATTGGTCTTATCTCGCGGGGAACCTTGTAGCCGGCCAGGCTTTGGCGGCACCAGGCGCGCAGGCCTGCATCGTCGAAGGCGGCGCCTTCGTTTAATTCCACGAACGCGATGGGCACCTCGCCGCGTATTCCATCGGTCTTGCCGATCACAGCGGAGGCGGCAACGGATTCATGCTTGTTGAGCACTTCCTCGATTTCGCGCGGAAAGATGTTTTCCCCGCCGACGATGAGCATTTCCTTCTTGCGGCCGGTGATGTACAGAAATCCGTCTTCGTCCAGCTTGCCGATATCTCCACTGCGGAAAAAACATTTGGTTTGTGAGCCGCCGTTCTCTTTCAGTGAGGTAAGGTTCACGAATACCTCGGCGGTCTGCCTGGGCAGGTGGTAGTAGCCTTTCATGATGTTGGCCCCGGCAATGAGTATCTCTCCCTCGGTATTGGCCGGTAGCTGGCGATCCTGCTCATCAACGATCCGGATTTCCACGCCGGGGATGGCCGGGCCCACGGAATGAAGCCGATGCCGGTTCGCTGTGCACCAGTTGGTAATCGGCGCGGTTTCCGTGAGTCCATAACCTTCGAGGATGCGCAGTTGAAAGCGTTTCATGTAGGTGTCATAGATGGTGTTGGGCAGCGGTTCGCCGCCGGAGATGGCCAGGCGAATGGATGTGAAATCGTCCGGTTGGGCATCTTTGACACTCAGCATCGCCGTGTACATGGACGGGATGGCCATGAAAATACCGGGCTGGTGCTCGCGGATGAGACTGATGATTTTTCTGGGCATGAACCGCGCGTGATAGACGATCTTTGACCCCAAGCACAGCGGTAGCAATGTAAGTGCGGTGAACCCGAAACTGTGAAACTGAGGCAGGACGCCGAGAAAGGTATCTGCTGCATCTAATCCGGCATGCTCGGTGGCGGCTTCGACGTTACTGCGCAGGTTGCCGTGCGTCAGCATGACTCCCTTGGGCCGGCCCGACGTGCCCGAGGTGTAAAGAATAACGGCCAAGTCGTCTCCAGCCGATACCGCCGGCCAGCGTAGCGGTGGCCAGCCGGTAAAGTCCAAGTCCTCTAGGGGCAACACTTGCACATTGGGTGGGATCGGATCAGTGTCGGCGTTGCGGATAAAATCGAGCATTACGCCAGTAGTCAAGATCGTATCGATGCCGCTGTCCTGGATCACGTATGCCAACTCTTGCGGCTTGAGCAGGTAGTTGAGCGGCACTGCCACCCTGTTGGCGAGCCAGCAGCCAAGAAGTGCCACGGGAAAGGCGCCGCTGGTGGGCAGGAGAATACCCACCAGCCGATTGGAAGTGACGGCCTCTATCTGCTCGGCGACGAACATCGATCCGCCCAGCAGTTGGCCGTACGTGTATTGCCGCTGATCGTCGACTACCGCGATGCGATGGCGATTGCGCATCGCCTGCATAATAATCGGCCAAAGAAGACCCATTTTCGCAACACCATGATCCGTAGGTTAAACTGTCGATGATGATACCCCAAGCACCCCGCGCCTACGAAGCCGCGCTGCGGTGGCGCAGCGCGGCGGTGGTTCTGCTGACTGCCGTATTGATTGTCACCGGTGGTTGCGCAACCCATCCCAACGCGCTCGATGAAGTGTACAGGCAGTATGGCACGGGTCGTTTCCACTTGGCATACCGGTATGCCAAGCAGGTTATTTACAACACGAACAACACGAACGAACGTGAAGAAGCGACGCTTATGGCGGGGATGGCCGCCTACAAACTCAAAAACATGGCCGCGGCGAGGCGTTATCTGGAAAAGGCTGGCCACAGCGAGCAACCGGACATCCGCGGCGATGCACATGCCACGATCGGGCTGATGCACATTGAAGCGGGGCGTTACAATTCGGCACACCAATCTCTGGTCAAGGCCGGTAGGTTGTTGAACGGTAACGACCGCGCACGAGCATTTTTTTTTGCCGGCGTTACGCTCCAGAAACTCGGGCGCTGGTCAGAGGCTCGGCGTGACCTGACCAGGGCAGAGGCGGCGGCCACCGATCGCACATTGCGACGGCGCATTGCCCGCGAGAAAGAAAATACGGCCTGGGCCTTGCAGACCGGGGCGTTTTCCAGTCGGCAACGCGCGAAGCATGAGCAGGTGAAGATTACCCAGCGTGTCATTGGCTTGGAGTTGAGTCCGGCGGTTGTGATCCTCGCAGTTAACGACAAGGGCCAGACAATCTACCTTGTGCAGATCGGCCGGTTTAACACCTATGCCCTTGCAGTTGCGGCGCGTGGTCAGTTGGGATTACCAAAATCCGATCCTGTTGCCGTACCGAAATAGTGAGATCTGGAATTGTGGTGCTTACGCCGGTTCGGTTGCCGCTTGCTCGTCAATCGCATCCTGCTCGGGGTCGATCCAGGCGATTTGGTCGCCCACCGGCATTACGTCCGGGAAAAGTGTTTTGCGCGGCATCTTGTCTCGGTGCACGTAGGCCCACAGCACCACACCCACCGCCGAGAGGAAAATGATCAGGCCCAGGGTCATCAGCACGAATTGAGTCGTTAACTGCAACACGGGCGTGGGGTTTAGTAGATGCCCCAGGTGCGGAAAAGTGCGGTCGCCGATGATGACGGCTTGAGGTTGGGGCACCAGCAGCAGCCAGACCGCAACGCCGCCGAGCATGATCAACGCCGCCGGCAGCAGCACTTTGACGCACGTGTAAAGTACTTGGTCGATGCGAATGCGCGGTAGCGTCCAGCGCAGCCAAATCTGCACGAAGATCATCGCAAACGCCTTGAAGACAAACCAAAACAGGCAGTAGAGGTTGACGATCACCAATCCCGTAGCGCTGACACCTAGGGCTTTGGCCTTGGTGGTCCATGTCGTGGCCGCATCAACCGCGCCGGCGAAGTACGCCTCACCGCCACGCACCGGATCGTAGCCTACGATCGCGTACACCGGGTCAAATTGGCCCAGCGGGCTGTTCCAACCGCCTAAAAATAGCATGGCCACGATAGCGCCCAGGATGAACATGCCGGCGTACTCGGCGAAGAAGAAGAAGCTGAAACGCAGGCCGCTGTACTCGGTGTGAAAACCGGCCACCAGTTCCGATTCTGATTCGGGCAGATCGAACGGCGCCCGTTTGTTGGATGCCAAGACCGACACAAACCAGTCCCACAGTCCACCGCCCTGCAGGTAATTGAGTTGTGTCATGTTCAGCGTGCCGGCCACCAGCAGGGCGCAGATGATTGACAGACCCAGCGGCACCTCGTAGCTGACCATCTGGCAGGCTTCGCGCATGGCGCCGTAAATGGCCCACTTGCTGTTGGAACCCCAGCCAGCCAGGATGGTGCCCATTACCTCGACGGCAAGGATTGCCAGCACGTACAGTACACCGATGTTCAACGCATCTTCGAATACCAGTTGCGGGCCGAACGGCAGGGCCAGGAATGCGGCGAATACGGGTGCAAACGCCAGGTAGGGCGCCAGGCGGAACAGGAACGGGTCGGCGTCGCGGGGTATTAGGTCCTCTTTGAGGATCAGTTTTATGCCATCGGCGATGGATTGAGCCCAGCCATGCCAACCGCCGACGTGCATCGGCCCGACGCGGCTTTGGATATGACCTGCCAATTTCCGCTCCCACCAGATGCTGAACATGGCGATTACGCTGATCGCCGGCAAGAACACCGAAGCTACGATCATCACCTTCAGTCCGACCAGCACCCAGATGCTGTGTTGCGTTGAAATATGTTCGGCTAGGGTTTCCAGCATGTGCAAATTCTATCATGTGGCGCTTGATTGCGCCATGGGCCGGGATTCTAACAGCTTGTCTACCCGGCGAAAAGAAGCCGATGTCAACCTGCAGGAATCGCTTCCTTTAGGCGGTGCAACGCCCATGGTAACTTTCAAGCGGCCGGTCCATCTGGAACATGGCAGTGAAGTATCCCTGTCCTGCTGCCCGTCGGGTTCCTTCGGTTCGATACCAGTGACGCTTGGAGCCGTGTAGGCAAAATCACAGGTCGACCCGGGGCATGAGTTGCGGATCATACGATCACGGGTTTCAATGCGCCTGCCAATGTACCAGCAGAATCATTGGTGCTATGTCATCTGCAGCGTTAACCTGTCGAGATGTCATTGGTCGAACCTATCGATACTCGACGACTTGAATGGACGAGCGACGCGTATCGGCCGTGCTATCACTTTCTTCCACCGACCAACTGGATGAACGATCCAAACGGCGCGGTTGTCTGGAAGGGCGTGTATCACCTGTTCTTTCAGCATAATCCGAACGCCGCCTTCCCAGACAACATTCACTGGGGGCATGCGGTAAGCGATGACCTTGTGCATTGGCAGGACTGGCCGGTTGCATTGACGCCCGAACCGGGCGGTCCGGACCGCGAGGGTTGCTGGAGCGGCTGTGCCATCGACGCCGACGGCGTGCCCACGTTGATGTACTTCGGCTTGCCGGGCGGCAACTGCATCGCCACCAGCGACGATGATCTGCTCACGTGGCGCAAGCACCCGTCCAACCCGGTTATCCGGCAAAAGCAATGGGGTGGCGAATACCGCGCCCATGATGCCTGTGCCTGGAAAGAAGGCAATTTTTATTATTCACTGTCCGGTTCCCACATCGGGATGCCGCGCAGTATGGGTAAATCGAAGGACGTGGCGCATTTGTTTAGGTCCGTCAATATGATCGACTGGCAGTATCTTGGCCACTTGTACGATCCGGGCGCCGAAAGCGATTGTGCCGTGCCGGACTTCTTTTCACTCGGCGACAGGCACATGTTGCTGTTTGCCAGCCATACGCGGGGCGTGCAGTACTATATAGGCACCTACGCTGGCCAAAGCTTTGTTCCCCAGATTCATGGGCGGATGAACTTTACAACTTTCGATAGCTCTTCGATGCTTACCAGCGGTGATATGGTTGCGCCGATTTGCTGGAAGGAGATCGGCGGACGCCGGGTGATGATCGCCTGGATTGCCGAGGGGCGCAGCGAGCCGGTGCAACGAACAGCGGGCTGGGCGGGCATCATGTCGCTACCGCGCGTTTTAAACTTGAAAGACGATGATACGCTTGGCATTGAACCGTGGCCGCAACTGGAATCGCTGCGTCGAGATCATCATCATTTCAGCGAGGTCAAGGTCAAATCTGGAGCATTTGTGCCGTTGCAGGGTGTGGGCGGGGCGTGTCTTGAGATTGTTGCGGTGATAGATCGAGGTGACAGCCACGAGGCAGGAGTCAATCTGTTGCGTTCGCCCGGCGGCGAGGAAGAAACACGCATCACGTATCACGCGTCGAGAGACAGCCTGACGCTGGATGTGGCAAGTGCGAGCCAGAGTCCGCAAGCGGTAGGTCAGGACGAGCAGACGGGACCGCTAAAATTGGCCGAGGATGAGCCGCTTGAGCTTCGTATTTTCGTGGATCGTTCGGTGGTGGAAGTGTTTGCCAACGGTTGTCAATGCCTGACCAAGCGAGTTTATCCTGTGCGGCCGGACAGCCGGGGCATCGGGTTGTGCGCTAGAGGTGGAGATGTGACGGCCCGGTCGGTCGATGTCTGGCGGATGTCGGCGATTTGGCCTGGCCAGCAGGACGATCAGCAGGCGGCAACTGCCAGCGATCACTTCACGCTGTCTTGCTCCGATTAGAGACTAGAGGCTAGGCCAGATGTTTTGCGCCCCACTGGGTAGCCGGATAAGCATTCGGGTTGTAGCTGCGTGCCATGATGCCGCTGATTTGGCGCAGCCGTTACATTCGACCGGAATTGACATACGTATGCATGTACGCTTGACTACACTTTAGCGCTGAAGGGAATGCCATGACCACGCCCGCTATTCGTACCACCGTAGTAGGATCATATCCCGTGCCTGAATGGCTCATGGCCATGCCTTCGCAGCAGGGGCTGATCGACGCGACGCGGGTGGTATTCAAGATTCAGGAGATGGCCGGTATTGACGTGGTTGCCGACGGCGAACTTTATCGCTGGGACGTCAATCATCCGGACACCAATGGCATGATCGAGTACTTCGTTCAGCCGATGGCGGGCATCCGTACGCAGATTACGCGGGAAGATATCGAAGCGTTCACCCGACTGGAAGGGATGGGATTTCGCGCCGAACCGGCAGGCGTGGTCGAGGGCCCGATCGATGAGGGGACGCTGAACATACCCGGCGATTACCTGCGGGCGAGGGCGTGCACCCACCACGCAATGAAGTTTACGCTTACCGGGCCGCACATGCTCAGCAAGACATTGATCGATCGCCATTACAAGGACAAGGCTCAGTTGGCGCAGGCGATCGGCAGGGCGCTGGCCAAACAGGTGGCCCAGGTCGACCCGCAGGTGATTCAGCTCGACGAGGCGAATATCACTGGCCATGCCGACGAGGGCGACTGGGCGGCCGAGGCGATTAATCTCGTACTCGATGCTGCCCGGGGGGCTGAACACAAAGGCGTGCACCTGTGCTTTGGCAACTACGGCGGGCAATCGATTCAAAAGGGAACGTGGAAAAAGCTCATTGGCCTGATGAATAAACTTCACTGCGATCACGTGGTGCTGGAATTTGCGTTTCGTGGTTATGACGAACTGCATGATCTTCGTGATGAGCTTGACCCACGCATCGGCATTGGCCTGGGCGTGATTGATGTCAAGGTCAATACGGTCGAATCACCACAACTCGTGGCCCAGCGCATTGAAAAAGCGGTGCAGATCGTCGGTGAAAACCGTGTCAAATGGGTGCACCCGGATTGCGGGTTCTGGATGAACAAGCGCTCTGTGGCCGATCGCAAGATTGAAGCGTTGGTGCAGGGCCGTGATTTGTACCTTGGTTGCGCAAAGACCTAATCGGGTTTTGAGGCCAGCGATTCGAATCGCCAGTCGTCGATGGGTGTAAACCGCGTGGGGTCCATGTCGATATTGAATCCGAACGGGGATGCGACGACGCTGGTTAGATTGATTTGGCCGTTGGATATCGACAGGGTTGGAAACGATTTGTCCTGATGGTAAAGGTCTCCGTGGGTTTCCAGCATGGCCCGCTGCAGATCAATCGGCAGGGCACTGAGGCCAGCGAAATAATGATGCCCGTTGCGTTCGGCGTGGCTGATACCGAGCGTCGCCACGACGGCAAGGTCCTGGAGCAGGGCGATAGGCCCGACGTTGGCCAGGTCCTCGCAGCTCATTTCGTAGTGGTTAGCGGAATCTGTGCGGCGATAGTGCTCGATGAGGCACCGGTTGGCGATTCCCTTAAGCACACCTTTGCAGTTCTTGTGGCTGGTTCCGTTGTATCCGCATTGCAGCGCCCGCGGCAGACTGGTCAGTTCGCCGTCTGATTCGTCGATGATCATCGGCGGCCGATCGGTCCATTTGCCAAATACTTCTTCCGTGCGTTCGCCGAGCGCCATATCACGATGTATAGGTTGTTCCACAAACAACAGGCTTCTTTCTATGAACGGTCCAATTGTCTGGTCGGCGTTGAGTTGCTGCCACAGTTGGCGAAATGCTTCGGCATCTTGAAAGAATTCATTGCCATCGAAGGTACAGGCGAAGGTGGGGCAGTTTTCAGTGAGAACGGCTGCGATGTTCTTCATCCGGTCTGTGGCGTGGTTCATGTCCTGGGGAACTTTGATTTTGAAATGTGTAAGGCCGTACGTGCGGATGCAGGCTTCAAGGGACTGCGGCAAGCCGTCGTTGATGCGATCTGCCGGCCTTATTTCAGAATCTGTCAGTGGATCGGCCAGTCCAACGGTGTGCCGGACGCTTAGTCGCCGTATGGGTTGCGGTGGAAGCAGGTCAGCCGGCTGGAACCCAGACAGCGTGCCATGAATCGCGTCAAGCGGTATGCCCAGGGCGTTGGTGGAAACGGCATTGGCGAATGTCATTCCTGTTGCCCGACAGAAGGCGTCGATTATAGCGCGTTCCACGACAGTGACACCGAAGGCCCAGAGCAATGCAGGGAAACTGGTATGGCGTGCCCATGCTTCTTGAGAGTCGTAGATATTGCGCCAAAGTTCAAAAACCGTTGCCGCTGCGCCGGCGTTCGATGCGTGGTCGCAGGCGGCGGCGATGACGGCCATCATGTCCGCCAGTTCATCTTCGAGAGAAGCGCCGGGATCCTTGGTAAACCACTTGGGGGGCAGGCCCTCGGCGGCGAGTCCGTAGTGCAAGTGTCCGTCGATTTCCAGCTCGATACTCAAGAACACATGCGGCAGTGCCGTGAGCGTGGCGATACCGTACTTAAATGGCATGCGCGTCCACATGTTCAGCACATGCAGCGAAGTTTTCTTGACCGTGATATTCATGAAAATCACAGGCGTTGCACGGTCAGCCCGCCGTCGAGGGTCAGGACCTGTCCCGTCGCGTAGGCCAGGTCGCCGCGGACCAGCATCGCGGCAGCCTTGCCCACATCGGTGGGTGTGCCCCACCTTGGCTGGAGCGTCAGGCCCTCGCCGATGAGCTTGTCGTACTTGGCTTTGACCGGCGCCGTCATGTCGCTTTCTATGATGCCCGGACGAATCTCATAGACGGGGATGTCGAATTCGGCCAAGCGCACCGCCCAAAGTTGCGTGGCCATGGCGATGGCGGCCTTGGTCATGCAATAGTCACCGCGGTTGGCAGACGCGATGACCGCCGAGATAGAGGAGACGTTGACAATGTACCCGGTAAAATCAGGATTGCCGCCGCGTTGGCGGATCATCCAGTTTGCTGCGGCCTGCGTCAGAAAGAACGGCCCCTTGAGATTGACGGCAAAAACCGTATCAAAGCTCGATTCCTCGGCATCGAGAATGTCCTTGCGGCCCGGCGAGGTGATCCCAGCATTGTTGACCAAAACATCGAGCCGGCCGAACTTCGATTCAACCTGGTCAAGTATGACCTTGCGGTCCGTGGGATTGCTGACATCACCACGGCAATAGATG
>Ga0310124_10001495_pt1 | contig 16263 bp, 19 predicted proteins | sample CB11b_AW_Bot5_MG_FD_203507 | JGI IMG/M metagenome (GOLD analysis project Ga0310124, IMG submission 203507) | Marine microbial communities from Western Arctic Ocean, Canada - CB11b_AW_Bot5 | ecosystem: Environmental > Aquatic > Marine > Oceanic | place: Canada: Western Arctic Ocean | collected... | reverse complement strand
TTGAAGGTGTTGCCAAGCAGAATCCGGCACTGGTTTTGCCCGGTGGGCAACTCATGTTGACTTCGGAAGTGGAGAACTATCCAGGTTATAGTGAAGGTGTTGATGGTCCTAAGATGATGGCTGATTTCAAGAAGCAGGCCGAGCGGTTCGGTACTCGTATTTGCAGCGAAGACATCGGAGCTTGTAACTTTGAACAACAACCTTTTGTTCTGACGACCAACGCCGCTAAGACCATCAAGACCCATGCCCTGATTATTGCGACCGGCGCGACCGCCAATTGGATTGGCTTGGAAAATGAACAGCGACTGGCACGTATCGGTGGTGGCGTGAGTGCCTGTGCCGTGTGTGATGGCGCCTTGCCCATTTTTCGTGATCAGCCGTTGGTGGTGGTCGGAGGCGGCGACAGTGCGATGGAAGAGGCCAGCTATTTGACGAAATTTGCCTCTACGGTCTACGTCGTACACCGTCGGGATCAATTTCGCGCCAGCAAGATCATGCAGAGTCGGATCCTTGACAATCCCAAGTGCAAAGTGATCTGGGATACCGTGGTGACCGATGTGCTGGGTGATGAGAAAATTGAAGGAATCAGGCTGAAAAACGTGAAAACAAACGAAGAATCAACACTGGGCTGCAAAGGGATGTTTGCCGCCATCGGCCATACACCGGCCACCTCCTTTCTTAAGCCCGGTCAACTTAAAATGGATGACAAAGGGTACATTACGATGCCGGTTGCCCATCGTAGTTTTACGAGTGTAGAGGGTGTATTTGTGGCCGGCGATGTGGCCGATAGTGTCTATCGCCAGGCGGTTACAGCCGCCGGTATGGGGTGCAGCGCCGCCATTGATGCTGAACGTTGGTTGGCCGATCAGAACATTGACTGAATCGATTAACTGCTTTTGATCTGGTAGACGCGGGCGATCATCGCCTCGATATTTTCAAACTTTTCCTCGCTGGCCAATACCTGGTCGACCCATTGGATTACCTGGGTTCGATTTTCACCAAGTTGAACCATCACTTCAATTGCCTCCCGTGCTCCACCGGCCTGGGAATTCCCAAGAGCGGGCTGGCCACCGCTCAATTGTTCTTGATCGCTGTCCCCAACGTTCGCAGGGTCGGCTGAGTTGCTGCTTGCGGATTCGCCTGTCGTGTGGGCCAGGAAACGGTCTACTTTGCCGTGTAGTGTCGCCACAATTGTTTCCGCTGTCCGTCGCCCGACTTCAGGAAGACTCTGTAGCATTGCGACGTCACGATTAGCAACGGCATAGGCGATTTGAGCGGCATCTAATGTCATGGCACGCAGTGCCTTACGGTATCCAATGCCCTTGCAAGTGGTGAAAAGTTCAAAGAATTCCCTTTCCGATGGGCTGAGAAATCCAGCCAATCGGGGAATCATCGTCGCGCCTTGGTTTTGGGATTCAAAGTAATAGAGGGTATGCAACTTGACGTGCTGGCCGATCTTGCCCTCAAGGCGAGCGGCCGTATATGCCGGGACCAATATTTCGTACGTCAGTGACCCATCACCGTCAATGACGATGGAGCCACTGCTGATCGATTCTAGAATACCTTCAAGACGTGTAATCATAATTTCAGATCATACTCATATCTGGATGTGACGGTTATAACGCAAGCGCCATGCGGGGTGCCTGTTATCGGGTCAATGTGGTATGAATGGGGCTGTGACGATCTTAAGTTGATCTTCCGGGAGTTCGATCAAAGTATGGTGTCGGTTACCACTCACTGTATGAGTATCCATCGATGGAGTCTTATTGTCACATAGCGACCCATGACCCCCTGGTTATCGCAGGTATACGGGAGGTTGGCGGGGTCCAATGGATGCACGAGTTATTTCAGGTTTATGTGGATGACGCCATCATGCGTTTGGCATTACTCCGGGAGACGATTGAGTCCCATGGTCACAAGAACCCGGTCTTGCGTCATGCCAGGCATCATGCAGTGCGTGCGCAAATTCCACCAGAGGTCTGGTCATCGGAAGATCTGGCTGCACCCACCAAGGCGGCGACCCAGTTACTTGATCAATTAGAACTAGAGTTCGACCATATCAAGAAAGCATTAGCTAAGGCTTCAGAAGTTGCTGGGGAATCTATGGAGCCGGGTGTCCCTGACGCTTGATGCTTCGCTGATGTTGTAAAGCACCAACCCGCTGTTGAAGATGACGGATGACCTGCTGATCTGGCCCTTTTAAGGCCAGGTCAAGAGCATTTTGTGCGATGTGGATCGCGGTGTCGTACTGTCCCATTATTGCGTATGCCTCAGCAAGGATGTCCAGGACGCCGGTATCGCGATGTCCAGTTAACTCGGCAGCTTTCTGGATCAAATCGACTGCCCGTCGTTGTTTCTGCAAGCCAAGATCTGGTGAGGTGAGCAGGATTTCTGCCTCAGCCATTAGTGGGTTGACCCATTGAGGCCGTAGACGCTTGGTTTCAGCGAAATGGAAGGATGCTTCGTGGGCATGTCCCGTGTTTGTCAAGGCGATTGCGAGATTTAGTTGAGCTTCTGCGTCTAATGGCGTCAGCCGAACAACATGCCGCAGGTGTTGGACCATTGGTCCTATTTGTCCTTTGGCCTGCAGGGCGATAGCCATATTGTGATGGCCGTCAGTAGAGTTCGGATTGATTTCAAGGACCTTATTGAAGTGGAATATTGCTCGATCGATTTGGCCCTGATGGACCAAGAGCCCCCCCAGATTGAGATGTGCATCAAGAAAATTCGGATTGACCGTCAATGCCTCTTGGAAATGCGTCATTGCGCGGCCTGGTTTATTCTGGTCTTTAAACGTTGTGCCCAAGTTGTAGTGTATGATCGCATTTCCCGGTGTTACCTTAAGTGCATGGGTGAACAGCGTGATGGAATTCCGCCAATGCCTGATCTGGATGAAACTGGCTGTCATGCACGCAATCAATATGCCAACCGTTAGAACCATCGCCCCAGTCTTCAGGGTTTTTCGAGATTGTAGCGATGTGAACCATGTCGAAAGCTCCCAGGCAATCATGATGAACAGCCCGGTCAGGGGTAAGTAGGTATAGCGGTCTGCCATTGCTTGCATGCCAACTTGCACGAAGCCAATTACAGGTACCAACATGCCTATAAACCACAGCCATCCGACGGTGAGATATCGGTGGCGGTGGGCCTGTATGACGATGGCGAAGATTGCCAGTAACAAGACACCGGCAGCCCCAATCTGCCATGATTTCCACGGTTGCCCACCTGTGAGATAGGGATGGGGGTATAAGACCGACAGGTCAGCCGGCCAAAACATTTTGCCGAGGTATCGCATGTAGGATACTAGGGCGTTTGCCACGCCCCGATCCAACGGAAGGACATCCGTGGCCGTGCGGTAGCCCTGGTGATTTTGGATGGTATAGGTCAAGATGCTAGAGGCTGTGGACAGAATAAGTAACGGTGTTTTTTCAAGACACAGCCAACCGAGTGATCGGGATCGAACCAATACGGTTTCCTCGATGGGCAGTGCCTTGCCGAGGGATGTCCGGTTAAGCGGCCAATAGTCAAGTAAGAAAAGCACAAATGGCAGTGTGACAAGCATGGGTTTGGCCATGAGGCCGACTGCCATGAGGACCATCGTCATTGCGTATCGCCATGCCCTGCCGTGGTATACATATGAGAGGTATGCCGAGATTGTGAGTAGGCCGAACGTGGTACTTAATAGATCTTTGCGCTCGGCAATCCATGTGACAGATTCGACATGAAGTGGATGCCATGCAAATAATGCAGCTACTAAAGCGCTTGGCCAGGATCTGGTTGTCATGCGTTGCAGCAAAGAAAACAAAAGCAATATATTGGTGATATGCAGTAATATGTTCGTTAAGTGGTGAAAATGTGGATTGAGTTGGAATAATTGACAGTCAATTGCATGTGATATCCATGCCACAGGATGCCAGTTGCCGCCGTGGTTTGTGGTGAAAGCCCACGTTACGCTTGCCAGACTTAAGCCATTATGGATGGCTTTGTTCTTGGTGACGTAGGTGTCGTCATCGTAAGCAATAAATTCAAAGCGAAGGCTTTGACCGTAGATGGCGAGCGTTGCGATGGTTAGGACCAGGCAGATGACAATGCTACGCTGCGTATGTGGTAAGCTCGTCATGCAGTTGAAAGAACCGCCATTAAATAAACGTGATAGATATTTTCAACGGCAAATCGAACTTCTTTGCGTCTCAGATCGCTTTCTTGGGCACCCCACAGGGTGGGATCTCACAGCCAACTGGGTGTCATGGAGCATGACGGCTTATACGCCCCAGTCCTGGCCCCGTATCGATGTAATCAGCCATTGGCCGGAGTTGTTTCGGCTGATTGCGACATGTGTTTCTTCGCCTTCAGAGGTTGTATAGCTGACCCAGACCTTTCGACGTGCTGTTTTTATTCTGCCTCGTGTATTTAATTCCAGGCCCAGTCCCAGGAAAAAACCATCAAGTGGGGTTGGCCCACCCCCGATATTTTTAATTTTCGCCTGCACATGATCAGGCGTTTTGGATCGTGGGTTGTAACTGGCAAGGGTTAATATTCCGCAAGTTACACCAGCTACTGCGATCCCGATGAACCGTGGTGGGAGATTGTCCATGGTATATTCCGGTGCCGGGTACACGTTTTATCCCGGCAAGAATCGGAACCACTGTGGGCGTATATTCGCGCAGACAGTGAATTCGAGGGTCTCTGGGTTAATAATCGACCAGATATGGACCGGCAAGCCAGCAGATGAGGTGGATTGCCGGGTTGTTGGATGCTTGAGGGTCTATAGACGGCAGGCGATTTCGAAGATCTCTTCAGCATCCAGTACCAGATCATGCCGCTCAAATAAGCTTGCAATGGCGGCCTTGTGAATCTTCATTTTGGTGGCACCGACACCCACAGCGCCATAAACCGTGGTTGTGCCCAGTTGGACCGCCTGGTCGGTTGCTTTGACATTTTCGATGCCAGACGGTGGTACGGCATTGAGGTCAATCGCGACCTTTACACTAGTTGCGCCATGGAGTTCGGCCGCCGGTAACAGTTCAACGCCTGCAGTCCCTGCCGCGATGACCAGATCGATATCATCGAGGGCCGTACGCAACTGATCAAGGTCTGCAGTCGCGTAAGGTATAGTCAGGTCACTACCGAGAAATTCATTGACCTTGTTTGCAGCATCGGCAGCACGTTGTGCTGATCGGCTGGCCAGACGTACTTTTGCGCCACGACCGGCCAGCAGCCGCGCCGTCCGTCGTCCTACAGGGCCAGTGCCGGCCAGGACCAAGGCTTGCGCGGATTCCAAGTCCAGATGTCGGCTGGCCACATGAACTGCTGCTGCCGCAGTGGTGTTGGCGCCGTTGGCATCAACCATCACGGATACTGAAAGTGGGCCGAGAAATGATGCACGCACACGTCGAAGGATCTGGTCGCCGACGTCAACATCGCTGCCCCCAATAAAGATGGCCGTATGGCGAAGATCCTTTGCCCCACGGGTGAAAATAGCACCGTACACCAGAGATTGCACCTGATCGAGTGCGACCTGGCCATACGACAGCAACGATCCGACGCCGGCATCGATTGCGACAACACTATCAAAGCTACTTGGTTGCGGGTCGGTATCCAATTGGATCAGAATCGGTTGTTTGCGATGTTTGGCGGCCATCAGTGTTTATATGCTTGCATCACACATGGGCTGGTTGGAAGGTTCAGTTCCAGCCACGAATGGTATGGCTAAGGTCATCCACTAGCTGTTGCATGGGCATTGGTGGATTACAGTCCGGGGTATTGACAATTTCATTCTGATCGATTGCCCTAGCAACTCGCTGTACAGCACTAATGAGTGTTGAATGGTGTGGCCGGTCCATGGCGGCGGCGAGTTCAGGGTAGCTCATGGCCGTCTGTTGGCGTGCAAGGTATACCGCTAGTGACCGGGCAAGGACCACACGTCGTGTCCGGCCGCGACCTAGGATTTCATCACGACTGACATGCAGATGCTGAGTAACAGTGTCGATAATCAACTGCAACGTTACGGGTCGTGTGGGTTGCTCGTGATTTTCCGCTTCGAAAAGTTGGTTGAGTAGTGCATGTCCAACGGTATCGCTGCGATGATCTGCCTTTTGTGTCTGGGCGAGCATCGTGAGTGCATGTAATTTGTTCAGTGTGCCTTCCAGTTCGCGGACTGACCCTTGGGAGCGAGAGGCCAGGGCCTGGATGACGCTATCTAGCACTGACAAGCCTCGACGTCCGGCCAATGCGCGGATGATCTTGATTCGGGTGGCGGTATCAGGTGTGGTGATCTGTACAACCATACCTCGCATGCAACGGCTTATCAGTGCCTCTGAGAATTTCTTAATGAGTTTCGGGTGGCTGTCACTGGCAAGTAGTACCCGTGCTCCACTCATGTCAATTGCATCAAAACTGTGCAGGAACTCCTGCTGCGTGGCCTGTTTGCCCGCCAGAAAATGGATGTCGTCCACTGCAAGCAGATCCAGACGGCGTATTCTTTTTCGAAATGATTCGAGCCGACCGCCACGCATGGCGCCAAGAAATTCGTTCGTGAACCGCTCGGCTGTGGTGTAATGCACATGTGCCTCAGGTTGGCGTTGTTGCAACATGCCACACATGCCCTGTAGCAGGTGAGTTTTCCCGAGGCCACAGCCTCCGTGGATGAATAGTGTATTGGCCGGTCCGGGTGCTTTATGAACGAATTGATTGGCGGTGGCAAATGCCAATTCATTGCTGGGGCCAACGACAAAATCGTCCAACTGATGACGTAACGGCGGGTGTTGGGTAGTTATATTCCGCTGTACCGATTTGCGAATTAGCTTTGTAGTCTGCTGTTGAATTGGTTCGACTCGGCTGTCAACCGGCTGGTGACTGAATGTTTCCGCATCAATCTGCACCTTGAGGTTGACATGATTGCCCAACTCGTTTTCAGCGGCTTCGTGTAACTGGCGTTTGAAGTGTGTGCCGATCCAATCGGCGACAAAGCGATTAGGGACCTTTATGTCAAGCCGGTGGTGTTTGTCGTCATAGTCAAATTTTGCGGAGCCATTGAACCACATCCCGTATTTCTGGCGGCCTACTGACTGGGCAAGTCGATCAGTAATGCGCGTAATGACAGAGTCAGGTGAAGTGAGAATGCTCACTGTCACTCCATTTTGTAAACGGCCGGTTACTGGGTAGGCCGGTTGGGTTGTGACACGCTCGATGGCGTTTTGCCGGACACAAAATTTAGACTTGGATCCCTCCGTGTGTCGTCAAGGAAACAGCCATGTCTTTTGCCATTACCCTGATCGACAAGCAGCATTCCGTTACCGCCAAGTAGCTAAGATAAAAAGCACATCAATGCACTTCAACCGGCAATTGGTCGCGAACTGGGTCAATAGGTTCTCGCGCCCTGTATAAATAAGCATTTGAGCGTATAAATTTTTTTTTATCCACCGAAATCTTAGTCAATCAGGAAGATTTGTGGAAAAGCAGATGCATGCTTCTAAATTCTTTGTAGTCCTAGTTAAATAAATAAATTAATTAATTTGTTGTGTGTTACGGGGGTCAACTCTGTGGGACAACATGCACGAGCGCCTTTTTTACAGAGGATGATTTAAAGCGAAGTGAACGATAAAGCCGTAAGGCTGGTCCATTGGCGCTGTCCACCGCAAGAACCATGTGGGTGGCGGCGTATTTCAAAGCCATGCCCAACCCATAGTGAAGAAGTTTTCGGCCGATACGCTGGCCGCGCCAAGCAGGGCTGACACCCAGGTAAACGAGTTCGATGGTACTGTTTTGGGGTACAAGGTTGAGAAGCATGACAGCAACGGAGTCGTGACCGTGATAGACAGTGAACCAAAGGTCAGGGTCGAAAATGCCTGTTGCCATGTGTCCTGCAATAATGTCGTTAATCTGTCGCAGGCCGACTAGTCCGGGGCAATCGAGCGTGTCGTGATAGCTGGCTAGAATGGCTTGAGAAAATCGTTGTTTATGCTTTTCTATCCAGGTTGAAATGGTGAATGTGTTGTTTAGTTCGAGTGCCACCTGCTTTGCATATACGGCTCGCTGCATGTAGATCAGTTCGGCGAGTTCATCAAATCCGGCAGCCTGCAGGCCGTGGGATTCAACGTTTTGCCCCGGTTCAATCAATGCCTGTGCGAGACGCACGTTTTGTGGATTCAATGATTGACAGGCCCGCTCGATCAGGCGGGTGTAGATCTTGACGTGCGTTTGATCGTCGGCAGGTGAGATGAAGACCATGGCGGATCGGCCGGGACTGGGTACGATCAGCACCGCAGCCAGCATTTCGTTGGACCTTGTCGCAGACCACAACCCGTCGAGGCAGATCAACGTCCCTTCGGGAAAAGCCAGAAACGGATCAATCGTTGATTCTGGGCCGGATGGATTGCCGGTGAATATTAATGTTAGGGCCTGGTTGCGGTCTCCGAGAGGAACTTTGTCGATGACCACGGCCTCCGGATTGCGGGAGGAAGGTGGATGGGGGTTTGTTTTGGCCAATCCCGGCTTCGTGGTCTTCATGCTGTAGCCCATCTTTGAATGTCAATCTACTGACCGTACAATGGTGAGTCCGGTCGTCAAGCCTCGTGGTCCGGGAATTCCTTGGGCTGGTGTTTGAGGCCTCAAGGCAAGGGGTATAAAGGCGGCCTGTTGCGGGATTTTGTCTGGCTATGGCAGAGGATCTTGAGATGAGGTTCAGATCGGCTAGCGCGTTGGTATTGTTTGTTGGAGCCGCGACCCTGTTGTTGGCTGGTAGCACGGCAACCGCTCATCCCGAGCCGTCGCTCATTGGCCGGGTATGGCAGCTAAGCTTTAGATATAGCAAGCCTCGGGTCATAACCGTTCGCGGGCTCGATAATCGCCAACGGTGGTATTGGTATATGTCCTATACCGTGATCAACAATAGCAATGCAGAACAATTTTTTGTTCCAGAAGTCACTGTTGCGACAGATCGTGGTGATGTGATTACTGCGGGAAGAGGGGTCTTGGGAGGTGCATTTTCAGCTATCAAGAAAGAAATTGGTGATCCATTGCTTGAGAACCCCGCCCAGGTTTCCGGTCGGATTCTTATTGGCAAGGACCATGCAAAGGCAAGTGTGGTCATCTGGCCCGTATTCAGCAAGGACATTGACCAACTGACTCTTTTTGTTGCCGGTTTAAGTGGTGAAAAGCAGGCCATCTCGCACCCACTGACTGGTGAGGAAATCGTGTTGCGGAAATCACTGATGCTTTCATTTGATACACCAGGTACACCACATAGTCCCCAGCAGCATCAGGTCAAACTTCGATCAAAGCAGTGGGTGATGCGTTAATATGAGAAACCTCAGGCGGCATTGGCGATGAGCACGCGAGGTAAGCCTTCGTGGTCTTTTAATATCTGTGTCGGCGTTAGTCCCGGTGTTTGATTGGCAAGTTGAAGTACCTGTTTAGCTTGAGACGCAGCGATTTCCAAGACCAATTGACCGGTGTCTTTCATGTAATCGCGTGCCATGGCTAGCAGCGGGCGGATGACATTGAGGCCATCGATACCCCCACGAAGTGCATGGTGTGGTTCGTAATCTTTAATATTTGTGGCGACATGTCGCCATTCAGGGTCAGATATGTAAGGCGGGTTTGACACTAGATAGTCAAGTTTTTGGCCTGCAGGAATCGCAAGAAGCAAGTTTCCTTGGTAAAAACTGATCCGTTGATCAACATCACTGGCCTGGGCGTTCTGGCTTGCCACTTCAAGTGCATCGGTATGGATATCTGTTGCGATTACACGGCAACCTTTGAGATATCTGGCCAGCGCTACGGCGATTGCACCGCTGCCGGTTCCAATATCCCCAATGGTGATGTTACGGTTGCTACTATGATCTTCGCGTTGGATGACATGTTCCACGATCGTTTCTGTGCTGGGCCTGGGAATCAATACCGATGGATTCACTTGCAACATCATTGACATAAATGGTGCGTGTCCAGTTAGATATTGAACCGGCTCGTGTCTGGTGGCCCGTATCACGAGCTCCCGGAAGTTTGCTCGTTCGGCCATGCTCGTGGGTCGCTCGCTGTTCGTATAGAGTTCCAGCCGTGTGGTTTTCAGGACGTGTGCTAGGAGTAGTTCAGCTGCTAGACGTGGGGATTGGATCTGTTGTTGGGCAAAGTGCTTGGTCGTCCAGGTGAGTAACCGTCGCGTGGTCCACTGGTCTTCACGATAAGCGTTGGTGGCAAACATTGTGCAATTGTCGGCATTCATTTTGAACTCGCAACCAACTTGTGTTGTGATGGGTGAACCATGCATATAGCGTTGATGGCCAATACTGCTCATTTGACTGATGAACAGTCGATGTTTCGTTTCCTCGTGGTGGGACTTTTGGATGAACAGGTCCAGGTTATTCAGATGCTGCCACAAGGCGCCAGTGAAGTTACATTATTTGCGAAAAGCGTGATTTGGCAGGAAGGTCTTGGCGGTCATATCGGCCGGCTTGAAGTCGCCTCGCTGGCAGAGCAGCTTGTTGATCATCAGGTTAGTGTCCTTCATGCGCTCGATGGCCAGCTTTGGGCTCCGATTTTATATCTTGGGCGCCGACTGCAGTTGCCTGTTGTTTTAAGTGTGACTTCGGTGGGTCAGTTGAGTCAGATCAAACGTCTGCGTCGACGGATTTCAGGGAACTGTACAGCATTTTGTGTTGCGACCAAGTCCTTGGCCAAAGCGGTGAGCCGACTCGTGTCGGATTCAATTTTAGTCGAGGTCATCCCCTTGGGCGTCCCGATGCCATCGTGGTTTACTGGCCCGTCCTCGTTGGAGATTCCTGGTATTGTGATCACTGGAACGGGACGTTTAGATAGGGATTATCAGTTGGTGCTGGAGCAACTGGTGCGACTGGCAGCCCAGTATCCTAACCTGCTCCTGTTCTTTGAAGCTTTTGGGGGAGAGGATCAACGTCAAATTTGGCAGGCAGCGCAGCGGTTTGGCCTACACGGTCAGTGCAATTTCATCCCATCTCGACTGCGACGTCGCGATTGGCTGGCCGATGCCCGGATGCTCGTGGTTCCACAGGCATTGGGTGTGGCAAGAAGTATTGTATTGGCTGCGATGGCATGTGGGCTACCTGTTTTAGCTCAGCGTGATCCGTGGCTAGACTATCTTCGTGATGGTCAAACCGCCTGGCTGCTGGATGCGCCAGATAGCCAGTCGTGGGCACAGTTGCTGCGGCGGCCACTTGAGGACGTTGATCAGACACGCCGTTTGGTTGCCAGCGCACGACAATGGGTGGCCGGGCATCACACGGCTGCCATGCAGGTGTCAGAAATGGTTGATCTTTACCGGCGAGTTGCTGGAGAGGCTTATCCATTCCCAACCGGTGATCGCGTGGTTGTGGCCAGTAGTAACAGTCGTTAGTAAGTAAGAGGCAAAAGATGTGGGTTGCCGAAACAGTGCCGACGCTGCAGAAGTACCGTGTCCAGCTAGATGGGACCGTGGCGCTTGTGCCGACAATGGGTGCACTTCACCAAGCACATGTTGAACATATGCGAGTAGCAAAACGCATGGCCAAACATGTGATTGTGAGCATTTATGTTAACCCGGCACAATTTGGTCCCAATGAGGATTTCGAACGTTATCCACGGCCACTTACCAAGGATTTGGCAACATGCCGGGCAGAGTCGGTGTCAGGAGTTTTTTGTCCGGCCAATGAGAAGATGTATCCTTCTAGCAATTTGCCCGTTCAGATTGATGTGCCGCAATTGGGATCGATCTTGGAAGGAGAATATCGGCCGGGCCATTTTGCCGGTGTATGTCATGTGGTGATGAAATTGCTGCATCTCATTCAGCCAGATTTAGTGACCTTTGGCCGGAAGGATTTCCAGCAACTACGTGTCGTGGCCGCACTGGTGGCAGATTTGAATGTACCGGTTGAGATCGTATCCATTGGGACGATTCGCGATTCAGATGGTTTGGCGTTATCAAGCCGCAACGCTTATCTGGATGACGATGAGCGGCGTGCGGGACTTGGTCTTTATCGTGCCTTGGTGGAAGCACGACAGATGATTGAGATCCAGCGTGAAAGTAACACGCACCGAATTGAATCCCATATGCTTCAAGTTCTCGAATCACATCATGTCATGGCTGATTATGCGACCGTTCGAGATGCATCGACCTTGGCAGTGTTGTCTCAGATTAATCCAGATTGTTTAGACCGAATTGTCGGTCTGGTTGCCGGTCGCGTCGGAGCAATCCGTCTCATCGATAGTATGTGGATGGGTGAAGAGCCGAGCATTTAGCGAGTGCCAGCATTATCTGGTTTCGTGCTGGATATGGGAGATGGCGGGTTGGGCATCGGGGTCTGAGGTGTGTGGGGAGTGGATTTGGTGTCAAATGATTGAGATAGCCGGGGCATTTGTTTGGGTTGCTGGTAAGACGGTCTGACTGACAGCGGCACCATCACGCGGCGATTTTCCTTGGCGAGATTCTTGTTTGATCCAATATGGGTTTGAATCCGTGTTTGAAGTTGTACCTTCAAATTACTTTTTATGAGATTGGCGACAACTTGATCGGATGGGGACTGCTGTTCGGCATCTCCCTGTGCCGAGGCAAGTATTGACTCGATAGATCGTAACTCGTAAATGGTGTTTGCCGGGATCAACTCAAGAAATGCACCCTCACTTCTGGGTGCCGCATTGAGGTGGAACTTGTTTTTTGTATCAATCGCCACGTAATCGAGGCGGTCAACTCGGGCTATAACGCCTTTGTCAATGCGGTAGTACGGGAGTGTTTGGCCCGGCAGCATTGTGCCATGCTGATTCATTTGAATGAGCCGGCTCTGTGCCACATTGGGCTCAAAACTGGGCGGTACGTGACGCAGGCTGGTGGCCAGCAGATCCAGATCCTCAACCGCCTGATCAATGGGTCGAAAGTGCTCTGGTGGTTGCCCGTTGGCCACGGTCGGCATAAGCAGCAGGCCCCATGCTAAGCAAGCCAGAATCCGAATAGCTGAATGACTCATCCATCGTCCTCATTGGCTGCCGGGTCTTTTTCTGGAGCATCTTGACCGCCACTTGGACTATCGGTTTCATCGGCTGGCGGTGTGACATCATTATTGGTTTTCACGGCTTCTTGGTCGTTTGATGGGCTAGCCGTCTCGCTGGCCACCACGGTGGTGTCATCGGGTGCCGTCGTATCTTGTTCTGGGTCAGTTTGTTTGTCTGCCGGGCTAGCCGTCTCGCTGGCCACCACGGTGGTGTCATCGGGTGCTGTCGTGTCTTGTTCTGGGTCAGTTTGTTCGTCTGCCAGGCTAGCCATTTTATCGGCTCGTGCGAGGGTGGCTTCGGCCGGTTCGTGATTAGCTGCAGCTTGGCGTTTTTCCTGGCTTTTGATGTAATGTTCGGGGAGTTCTGGAATAGTTCGATGGGTTCGTTCGATCATTACAGGAATACCCGGTAATTTCAATAAATCACCTTCGACTTTCCTGCCGGTATTGGTGTTCTTGATCCACCAGCGCATAGTTGTGGCTGAGCCTTTCTTTTGTGACAGGGGTGGGAAGTCACCGGACTGATCAAAATCCATTGTGAGCGTATGCTCAACGGGTATCGCTTTATTCCAAATGATTTCCTTGCTTACCAGATCCTTGACCGACACACTGGTTGGCAGGAAGATGGTGCTGTGGAACACTTGTTTGTCCTCACTGCAGCCACTCAGTGGGAAGTATACGGCCAGGATCATTAGGATCAGTAGTTGGGGGCAATGTCGCATTGGGGTACATTCCTCTCGGGCATGGGGCATGTTGTGTGAATTCCAAGTCACAATAAGCCTTGGAGCATGGGCAAACCAGTTAAACGAATGTCCATAGGCTCCATTAAATGATCGGCCAATCAGTTGGCTGTAATTGATGACAATCCCTTGGTTATTCTCTCTATTGGTTAATAAGATTATAGGACGCGCGGTGGCGACATGGCTTGCCGTTGCTCACGGTACTGGGTTGGGCTGACACCAGGGTTGCTGGAATTTTCCTGTGAGGCGTTCATGGTTCTTTAAACCACTTCGTGTGTTAAGGGTGCGATTGGCCTTCAAAAGTAAGGCGACACAGGCACCTTCCAGGTTCATGTGTCATCAGCTGGCTGCTCGATTTGGTACTCAATGAGCCCCTGACGGCAGTCGATGTGTGCTGAGAAGAACTTTCGCCTGTATTGCCAGAATAGCGGCCAGATCACCTGGCGATCCGTTTCCGGTAACGGTAACTGATTAAGATTGGCGGGCTTATGCCATTCGAGTGTGCCTTCAGGGATTGTTTGCTCTTCCACCTGGACGGGCTTCAATACCTCATATAGAAACATCAGCCAATGCATTCGGTCTTCAAAACCAGCTTCTGATACGATCCCGGTTAGGTGTAGCTCGTTCGGATTTATCCGCAGGCCCACTTCTTCGTGAATTTCGCGAATCGCACAGCAACAGGGGCTCTCTCCTATCGATTTTTCGAGTTTTCCCCCTACAGGAGATAGCAAATCGCGGTTGGGCGATCGGTTTCTTCGTAATAATAAGATTTGGCCTTGGGCGTCAAACAGATAGCATAATGCGGCGATGCTGTAAGGCAGTGATTGGGACATTGGACGCATGATAAAACATCAGGCGGCCTCATGTTGTTGGGGAGCAATGGGAGCGTTGGGCGATTCCTGCCAATCTTCACAACTGTCAAGTTGGACCTGCATGGGGCATGTCTTTCGGTATCCGAGTTTGCGAATTACTTCAAGTACCTCCGTCCAACTTGGATAGGGGCGATTATTAGCGCGTTTATAAGCATCCATGGCTTTCACGAACAGAAATTGTTCGGTGGTCATTTCGCCCTCTTCGGCCCGTCTCATGAAGTCACTGCGGCGTCGACCCGGGCCGCGGCGGCGTTCAAAACCAGTTGGAGATAATCGCTCATCGACAACGGATTGGCGTCTATCCTTTGAGCAATCTCGGCGATTCTTTTCCTGGTTTTCTGGTCCGGTGGATAATTGGTCGTGGGACATGGGTATTCTCCCGCTTCTTGGTCGAAAATGTTGTCTTTTAGCCGGTAGAAGGCTAATCGTTATCAATCACGTCGTCGAGATAATCGTCATCTTCGTCATCGAAGAGGTCATCATCATCTTCATCATCTTCTTCTTCTTCTTCTTCTTCTTCATCATCGAAGAGGTCTTCTTCATCATCGTATCCGTGGTTTCCATCATCATCTTTGTCCTCTTCTTCATCGTCAAAAAATTGGTTGTCCTTCAGATCATCTTCGCCCCTATTGATCAGTTGGATTGGTAGTGGCCACCATGGCCCCGCCTTAGCTTCGTTTTGGTTACCGGACCATGAATTGCATTGCGATCCATACCATTTCTTATCTTGCATGTCACGATCTCCAATCAATGGCCCTAAAGTCCAATGGCTGGTACATGGTCTGTCTTTTTGGCCACGGCAATTCTTGCGGTTACACTATCGGTCGCTCGCGTTTTGTCAATGGTTTTTTTCTGGGCGGTACCTAGAGTTGCCTTGCTGGCCGTGTGGCTGGTGGGATTATCTTGCGAGTATGAGTCCCGCGGACAAGGAGGGCTCGATTGTCCGGTGATAGTCAGGCTAGCTCACAGCATTGGAATTTCGGACCGGCTATTTTCGCTTGGTTGTTACCAGGTTGGGGCCATTGGCTGGTGGGCGAGCGGTGTCGTGCCATGTGCCTGGCAGGTGGAATCGGCCTGTTGTGGTTGGTGGGATTGCTGATTGGTGGTATTAGCGTGATTGATCGCCAAGCCCATCCGGCTTGGTTCTGCGCACAGATGCTTACAGCTCCCAGTATTGCCGTCGATTATCTGGCCAATCACTGGGTCGGTACGAGCCTGATGGCCCAACGACATGATGACCGTGAGGATACGGGGCATCCGCCAAGTTTCGGGCGGGTACGTGAGCAGGGTATCCTGTACACTTCCTTGGCAGGTCTGTTGAATTTGCTTTCAATGGTTGATGTGGTTTATCGACAGCATCAACCTCGGGAAACTCCCAATGCAGGCGTATCAACTAAACCTCGCCCGTGATTTCATCCGGCGGCCAACCGTGATGGGGTCGGGGCCAACATTTGCGAGTGGATACAATTGATTCTGATAAGCGCTTGGTTCCTCGATCCATTGCCTCTGGAGGATTATTGGCTGCTCCTCCTTTTTCCGCTGGTTTTAGCGATTTCAGTGGTCTATAAGGCAATTAAAATAGAGAATCTGTCACAGTTGCCTTGGCAAGCAACTGTGATGGCAGGCCAGATTATCGCATTCATGGTGGGGGCGGCT
>Ga0310124_10001493_pt1 | contig 16270 bp, 14 predicted proteins | sample CB11b_AW_Bot5_MG_FD_203507 | JGI IMG/M metagenome (GOLD analysis project Ga0310124, IMG submission 203507) | Marine microbial communities from Western Arctic Ocean, Canada - CB11b_AW_Bot5 | ecosystem: Environmental > Aquatic > Marine > Oceanic | place: Canada: Western Arctic Ocean | collected... | reverse complement strand
ACAGGCCATCGGCCCAGGCGATATACAGGAACGGCAGGACGGACACGATGCCCGGCGAATAAGGCGTGTGGTCCTCATGGGAGGAGACAGTCTCGGGCATGTGTGCGCACTCGGTGCGATGCGGACGCGAAGGCGGTCACCGGCGAGGAGGTGACCCGCCGCACCACGGTCAATCCAGAAACGACTGGGCCCAACGTTCCAGAACCATCAGGCTGAAGAGCTGGTGTGCGTGATTGTGGGTGCCGGCGAGGTGCTCGCTGACCCGCCGCGTCACCTCGGTCGGCTCGAACCAGCCTCGGCGACCAACCGGCTCGGGGCCGAGCAGGTCCTGCAGCATGGGCGCCCACTCACGCCGCAGCCAGGTCTTCATCGGAATCGAAAACCCCTCTTTGGGCCGCGTCAACACAGACTCGGGCAGCAAATCACCCATCGCCCGCTTCAGCACGTGCTTCCGCTCCCCGTTACGAATCTTCAAGTGACCGGGCATCGAGAAGGCCAGTTCCATCACGTCCATGTCCAGAAACGGCGCGCGGGTCTCGAGCGACGTGGCCATGCTCATCCGGTCAACCTTCACCAGGATGTCATCGTTGAGATACACCTGCAGATCGGCGTAGAGCTGTCGGTTCAGCGGGTCGTCCGTATGGGCCCCACGCAGGTGCCGGCGGATCGGCGCGTAGACGTCGCTGTTGAGCAGCGCGCCCTGCAGTGCCGGCGCGTACAGGCGCCGCTTGGCGGTGGCGTCACAGAAGGTCATCCACCGATACTGGGCAATCTCGCTCGGCGCGCTCGCGAGCCCTTGCGTGAATCGCCGCACCTTATTGATCAGCCCCTTCTTCTTGTCGCTCGGTGGCAGCACGGACATCGCCGCCGCCAGCCACGGCAGCGCCACCTCCGGCACCACCATCCCGATTCGACGCGCCAAAGCCTCGGCCTGGTATGTGTCGTAGCCGCCGAACATCTCATCGCCACCGTCCCCGGACAACGCGACGGTGACATGCTCCCGCGCGCTGTGCGACACCAGATACGTCGGAAACAACGACACGTCGGCGAACGGCTGGTCGAAGTGGGTGACGAGCCGCTCGAAAAGATCGGACAGATCGGGATTGACCATCCCCTCACGGTGGTTGGTGCCGAAGCGGGTGGCGACCTCCCTCGCATACGGCAGCTCGTTGTAGCTGGCGGCCTCAAACCCCATGCTGAAGGTGTTGACCGGTCCGACCCTGCCGGCCGTCTCCGTCATCAGGCCGACAATCGCGCTCGAATCGATCCCACCGGAGAGGAACGCACCGAGCGGGACGTCAGACATCATCTGCCCAGACACGGCACGAGCGAGCGTTTCCCGGAGGGCGGCCGCCGCGTCATCCTCGGTCCAGTCGCGCACCGTCACCGAGGCGACGTCCCAATAGCGCTCCACCTTGACCGCCCCGCGCTCGTAAATCAAATAGTGCGCCGGCGGCACCGTGCGCACGTCGGTGAACATCGTGCGGGGGGTCAGCAGATACTCGTAGGTCAGAAACTGGTCGAGCGCCTCGAGGTCCACCTCACGGGAGACCTCCGCGTGCACCAGAAGCGCCTTAATCTCGGAACCGAAGAGTAAACGGCTCGGGGTGTGCGCGTAGTAGAGCGGCTTCTCCCCGGCCCGGTCCCGGGCCGCGAAGAACCGCCGATTCGGACCGTCCCACAGGGCGAACGCGAACATCCCGCGGAGACGACCGAGGACTTCGATCCCGAACTCCTCGTATCCGTGCAGGATCACCTCGATGTCCGACCGGCTGCGGAACCGGTGGCCCTTGGCGATCAGTTCCGCCCGCAATGGCGCGTGATTGTAGATCTCGCCATTCGCGACGAGTTGGATCCGGTCGTCTTCACTCGAGAACGGCTGGCGGCCACCCTCGACATCGATAATCGACAGCCGGCGCATCCCCAGGCCGACACCGGGCCCCACTCGCGCGCCTTCGTCATCGGGACCCCGATGACGGAGCGTGTCGACCATCCGGGCGAGCTCGACCGGGCTCACGGGCCGAGCGGGATCACGTTCGACGATACCGGCGATTCCACACATACGTCTGTCAGAGAGAACCTGCGGGATGGTAGCGAACCGAGGGAAAGTTCGCACGATGGTACAATGTGAAGCGTACCAGCGCCAGCCTCAGTTCGTGCACCGTCCGTCGCCGCCCCGCCACGCGTGGCTTCGCCGCGGTGAGTTGCATCATGACCACAGCGCTACATCACATTGGCGACCAGCCAATTTCGCTCTGCGTGGCCGTGGCTGCCTGGGCCGCGCTGTCGGCATGCGGCGGCACCGCGCCGGCGGCGCCGGCCCGTCCCCAATCGGCCGCCCCTGTCTCGGTGTCGAACACACCGCCCGCGCCGACCCGCGCGGCCACGCTCGAAGCGTTCACCGGTGGCCGGACCCGGGCGGTCTGGATTCGCGACCTGGGTGACGGCACCGACATTCTCGGGTTTGGTGACGCCGTCGTGGTGATGGGACTCGACTCCCGCGACGGCCTGGGCGAGCGACCGCTCGTCGAAGCACCCGGCACCTACGCGAAACCGCTGCTCACCCCGCGCGGCGACCGGGTGGTCTACGGCGACCGGCGCGACGACAGCGTGCGACTGGTCGCCTGGGACGGTGGACCGTCTGAGCGACTCACAGACGGGTTTCCCCTGGCGACCTGGGTCGACCCCTTCACCGACATCGAGTGGGTCTACGTGGGCACCGACGCGCGGGGGACCGATCCGGAGTCGTACGGCGCCATCCATCGCCATCAGATTGACCGCCCGAGCGAGCACGAGTTGGTCTGGGACAAACGAGCCGTCAGCGGGGACAGCTTCCAGCTCTCGCGTGACGGACGCCTCGCCGGGGCGCTCGCGCGCTGGCCTGACGCCGGGGTGCTCGAACTCCCGAACGGCGAGTGGCGCCCGCTCGGTGACGGCTGCTGGACCTCGCTCGCCGGGGACGACAGCGGCCTGTTCTGGTACTTCGACGGCCAACATCGTAACCTGACCATCGTCGACACCGACACCGGTGCCGAGCCCGGCGACGAACCGCGCTGGACCGTGAACATCAACAGCGCTCCCGGCATCGACGGATTCGAGGTGTATCACCCACGCTGGAGCAACCACGCGCGGTTTCTGACCATGACCGGTCCCTATACGGTTGGCGGCGGCGGCAACAAGATCCGTGGTGGTGGTGAGGGGGTGGAGATCCATATCGGACGATTCGCCCCCGACCATCGCAGCATCGACGGGTGGATACAGGTGACACACAACAGCGCCGCCGACTTCTACCCGGATGTCTGGATCGATCCGGGCGTCGAGGTTCCGGCCCCGGACGCGCGGCCCGCCGCGTCCGCCTCGGCGTCGCCGGCCGTGGCCTCCCGCATCGTGGTGGAGGCTCGGGTCACTCTCGAGGTCCCCCTGCCGACACCGCGCGACATCGCCCCGTATCGGAACGGGCTGCTGGTCCTCGAGTACGAGGTGCTCGAGGTGATCGAAGGACAGTACGACGAGTCAACACTGCTCGCCGCCCACTGGGTCATCCGAGACGCGGCAACGCTCGACACGGCGGGGCGGCCGGCCGATACGGTCCACCGAATGACGCTCGAGCCCTACGCAACGCATTCGGAGCTCGAAGGCGAGCGCCTTGTAATGGACAGCGACCGCTTCGACCTGCCGCTCTTCTACGATCTCGACCCGGGCTCGTAGATGGTCTTCAGCTCACAGCTCTTCGTCTTCTACTTCCTGCCGCTCACGCTCCTGCTCTACTACGCCATGCCGTGGCGGGGCCGACATGCGGTCTTGACCCTGCTGAGCTATCTGTTCTACGGCTGGGCGAACCCACTGTTCGTCCCCTTGCTGCTGTTCTCAACCGTCGTCGACTATGTGTGCGGTCTGGTCCTGGTGGGCAGCGGTCCGGTGTGGCTGGCGCGACTGGCCCTGGCGCCGGCGACCGCCGACCGCTGGAGCCGCCCCCTGGAGCCCCCACCGCTGGACGCGCCACGCAGCCGGCGGCAACGGGTCGCGCTCATCATCTCCGTCTGCACGAATCTTGGGTTGCTGGCCTTCTTCAAGTACTTCAATTTCGGCGTGTCGAGCTACGACGCGATGCTCACGTCGCTCGGCCTTGAATACCTCCGGCTCGACATCGCGTTCCGGATCACGCTCCCCCTGGGCATCAGCTTTTACACCTTCCAGTCGATGAGCTACACGATCGACGTCTTCCGGGGCCACGCCGCGCCGGTGCGACGGTTTGTCGACTTCGCCTGTTATGTGTCGATGTTTCCGCAGCTCGTCGCCGGGCCGATCATCCGCTTCTCGGAGGTGGCCGACCAGCTGCGACATCGCACCTGCACGCTGGCGAAGTTCGCTCGCGGGGTGTCGTTTCTCAGCGTCGGACTGGCCAAGAAGGTGCTGCTGGCCAACCCGTGCGGACAGGCCGCCGACCTCGCCTTTGGCGCCGGATCCTTGCCCGCGCTCGATGCCTGGTTTGGCGCCGCCGCCTACGCGTTTCAGATTTACTTCGACTTCAGCGCCTATTCGGACATGGCCATCGGGCTGGGTCTGATGCTTGGCTTCGTGTTCCCCAAGAACTTCGATTCGCCCTATCGGGCAACGTCGATCACCGAGTTCTGGCGTCGCTGGCATATCTCGCTCTCATCCTGGCTTCGCGACTACCTGTATGTGCCGCTGGGCGGAAGCCGTCTGGGCTCGCGCCGGACGTATCTGAATCTGTTCCTGGTGATGCTGCTGGGCGGGCTCTGGCACGGTGCAGCCTGGACCTTCGTCATCTGGGGTGGACTGCACGGCAGTCTGCTCGCGCTCGAGCGCGCGCGGGGCAAGACCGCGCTCTATCATCGCCTTCCCAGACCGTTCCGGGTGGGCGCCACCTTCGCGATCGTGTCGATCGGCTGGGTCTTCTTCCGGGCCGCGAATCTCGGGGACGCGATCCGGTATCTGGAAGCGATGTTCGGCCTGGCCGCGGTTTCGCCGGCTGGCACCCTGCTGGGAGGCGTGCTCTATCAGCCCTACTTCCTCGGCGCCGTGCTGGCCGCGGCCGTCGTCACCTGGAGTTGCCCCCAGACGTGGGACTGGACGCGTCGGTTGACGCCCCCCCGAGCCGGACTCACCGCGGCTGGTCTGCTTCTGGCGCTGGCGGTGCTGTCGACCCAGGCCTACAACCCGTTCATCTACTTCCTTTTCTGATGTCGACCCCACCGGCCCACACACGCAACGACCGCCGCGTCGCGCAGGCTCATGCCGAAGTCGGTCGGACCGCGGTCAGCCGTTCGGTCGCCGTGGCTCTGACCGGTGTGCTCTTCGTGGCGACTGCCTCCGTCTCGTTGACGCAGCTCTGGCTCGCACCACAGGTGTGGCGTATCGGGTCGGGGGCCACGAGCGTACCCGGCCACGCGCCGCCGGCCGAAACGCTCGTGGCGCAGGTTGTGACGCGCAACCGGCGCCTCCTTGAGATCATCGCCACCGTCACCGACCAGTTGGACAACGAGTCGCTGCTGGCCCGACACCTGCGTCCGGTCGTGCAGTTGCTCATCACGCGTCTGGCTGGCGCCGGCAACGAACGGGTCTACGTCGGCCGAGACGGGTGGCTCTTTTTCGCCAACGACGTCCAGCATGTGGTCGGCCCGGGCTTCCTGGACGAGGCCCAGCTCGCGCGACGCGCCGCCTCGGGGACCACCCTGACGGCGGCGCCTCAACCGGACCCCAGACCGGCGCTGCTCGCGTTCAACGACGCGCTCGCCGAGCGAGGGATCACCCTCGTGTTGATGCCCACGCCTGTCAAACCGGCGATCCACCCCGAACAGCTCTCGTCCCGGGCCGCGGGAGCACCGCTCCGAAATCTGTCGTTTGACCAGTTCCGCGACGAGATGCAGGCAGCCGGTGTTCTGCTGTTCGATCCGGCCCCGGTGCTGGCCGCCACCCGCGCGGTCGGGTCACCTGTCTACCTGAGCGGCGACACCCATTGGCGGCCACACGCCATGCAGGCGGTCACGACAGCACTCGCGGAGTTCCTGGAACAGGAGACCACGCTCCTTCCGCGCGACCCGACAGCGCTGGCCACCCGCGCGATCACGGTCTCCGACCAAGGGGACACCCTGGACCTGCTGGGTCTGCCAGCGGGGTGGTCGCCTTCAGCGACGGATACGGTCACGACTCGCCAAGTCACCACGCCAGATGGTGAAGTCTGGCAGCCGTCGCGTCGCGCCGAGGTCCTCCTGCTCGGGGACAGCTTCAGCAACATCTACTCGGTGGGGAGTATGGGATGGGGCCGCGGCGCCGGTCTCGCCGAACACTTGAGCCTGGCGCTGGCCCGGCCGATCGACCGCGTGGCCCAGAACGACAACGGCGCGTTCGCGACTCGGGCCGCATTGGCCAGCGACCTGACACGGAACCCGGATCGACTCGCGGCCACTCGAGTCGTGGTCTATCAGTTCGCGGCTCGGGAGCTGACTCAGGGCGACTGGCGTCTCGTCGATCTGGAGACCGCGTCGCGCTCAGCGTCGGGCGCGGTCTCGCCCGATCAGGGGCTGGCCGCGACGGTCCTGAGTCCGACACCGGGCCGCGCGCTGACGGTTCGCGGGCGTATCCGGCAGCGTGCTCCCGCGCCGCGCCCAGGCACGGTGCCCTATCGAGACCACATCATCGCGGTCGAGCTGGCGGACATCACTGGAGACGATCCGACCCTCGACGAGAGCATGGCCCTCGTGTATCTCTCGAGCATGGAAGACAATGTCTGGACACCGGCGGCCACGCTCGCCACGGGCGCGGTCGTCACTCTCTTCCTGCGGCCCTGGGCCGAGGTCGCACCGGAGCGGGAAGGCATCACGCGCGGCGAGCTGGTCGAGGGCGACGTCATCTTCGCCCGACCCTGGTGGGGAGAGCTGGTCACACCATGAGTCGTCTGCGGACCGTGCTGGTGGCTCTGGCCGCCCTGGCGGCAGCCTGCGGTGGGCCGGCGATCGACGAGTTGCTCCCTCCATTCCGAGCGGAACTCCAGCGTCTGGCCGCGGAGGCGGCGGGTGCCGACCACATCGCCGTCACCGGGCTGGATGGATGGGTGTTCTTCGGCCCGGAGCTGCATCACCTCGGCGCCGGACGGTTCTGGGGCGCGGACGCCTCGGCGGTCTCGCGGGCGCGGCGCCCGGAAGACGCCGACCCGCTGCCAGCGATCCAAGACTTCAAGCAACAGCTCGACCGCCTCGGCATCGAACTGCTGCTCGTCCCGGTGCCACCGAAGGCGACCATTTACCCCGACAAGGTCTCCGAGGCGCTGACCATCCCGATTCCGGTGCCACGGCTCGATCCGGCGCACCAGGAATTCTACGACCGCCTGCGCGCGGACGACCTCGACGTGCTCGACCTCACCGACCTGTTCATCAGAGAGCGGTTTCACCCGGAAGGCGCGCTCTATTGCCGGACCGACACCCATTGGTCCGGGACCGGATGTACCGTGGCGGCGACCGCAATCGCCGACAGAGTCAAATCGCGCCCCTGGTACGACGAGCTGGCGACCGAGCCGTTCGGCGCCGCCTGGTACACCACCTCCATCACCGGCGATCTGACGCGGGCCGACGGAGGGCCGGAGGGCCGCGAAGAGCTGCGACTCCGCGGGATCGTCGTCGACGGGCCGCTCCGCGGCCCGGTGCCACCTGACGCGGACAGCCCGGTCGTGCTGCTTGGCGACAGCCACAACCTGGTGTTTCATGTGGGCGACGACATGCACGCGACGGGCGCCGGTCTACCCGACCAGTTGGCATTCGAGCTCGGCCTGGCGCTCGACGTCGTGGCGGTGCGTGGGTCTGGCGCAACGTCGGCGCGGGTCAATCTGCTGCGCCGCGCCCAGGCCGACCCTGACTATTTGCGCCGCAAGCGACTGGTCATCTGGTGCTTCGCGGCCCGCGAGTTGACTGAGAGCGATGGTTGGCGCAAGGTACCGATCGCGCCGTAACGGTCGGCGACACAACGTGACGTCGGCCTCTCTCGCGATGCGCTCCGGCCTTCGACGACTCGCCCACGACTCCGGCGCGAGGCTGGTCGCGGTGTTGCTGGGCCTGGGGCTGACCGGCGCCTGCGGGAGCGCGACGCCCACCGCGCCGTCGGCCGTCAGCGGCGATCGCATACCAACAGCGGACATCCGCGGCCTCGGCCTATCGACCGCGCTCGGCGCCTTCGTGGCGGCCCCTGACAGCGCGACGCTGAAAGTGACCAGTCCCACGCCGCAGTCGCCGGTCAACGGCACCACGACCTCTGGATTGAACCCCACCCTCAGCGCCGCGATGTCGGCCGGCGAGTATGTGCAGGCCCCAGGCCTGCAGGTCGGTTTCGCGGTCTGGCGGATGGAAGACGACGGCAGCCTGACGCTCGTCGAGGCTGACACGGTCCCACAGACCGACGGCACCACCACCTAGCAGCCCGTGGTAGAAGTCCCGCTGCATTCGACCGACGCTGAATCCGGCCGATCTGCGTTGTTCATCGGTCAAATACTGCCGGCATTTTCCCTCTTCTCGCCTTGCCCGGGCGGTGCTGGACGGAGCGTTCGGCCCCTGGTCGAACGTCGCCACGTTCCGCACCCCGGCGCCGCCCCCACCGCCGCCTCCACCCGGTCCACCGGTGCCCTCGGACCCTCGGGCCCGATACCGGGCGGTCTTCGAGTCGGACTGGAGCCCGTCGACGCATCCGAAGGACTATCCCGGCAACGCCCACTACTCGCCACTGATCGGGGCGACGCATCTGGCCACGACGACGTTCTGGCAGTCGGGCATGCTCGCCTCCAGCGGAATCGAACGGATGGCAGAAGAAGGCAGCCAGTCGCCGCTCGATACCGAGATGGCGGCGGCGATCGCAAGCGGCACGGCGGAATTCCTCTTCCGCGGCGGCGGTCTGGCTCCCACCCCCGGGATGGAACACGTGGAATTCGACATCACCACAGCGTTCCCCTACGTCACGCTCGTGAGCATGATCGCGCCCAGTCCAGACTGGTTCGTGGGGGTGACCAGCTTGCCGCTCATTGCCAACGGGCAGTGGCGGGACGAAGTGGTCGTGCCGCTCTTCCCCTGGGACGCCGACACCGACGACGGCGCCAGCTACGACTCGGTGGATGCCGATGCCGCGCCCGCCACACCGATCTCCCCGCTGCAGCGCCCACCGGTCCTGGTCAACGGTACCGTGCCCCCGTTCGGCCGGTTCATCTTCCGCCGTCTCAATTGACCGTCTTCGCACAGAGCCCCTAGGCTAGCAGCCCGTGGTGAAAGTCCCGCTGCAATCATGATTCGCAACATATGTCGCCAGCCGGCCGGCAGGAAACCTAGCAGGTTGCTGAAAAATGTCGAGAGGGGGTTTTCTGACGAGGCGTCTGTCTGGCTAGGCGCGAGGAGGGAGCAGCCAGGCGGGCTGTGACCGACGAAGCAACACCACCAGACGGGCGCGACCTCGTCAGACGGGGCTGCGCCCCGAACCCCACGCGACCGCTACGCGGGGACCCCGAGAGCCCCACTCCGCGGTCGCGAGGCGCGCATGTGCGCGCCTAGGCGACATCTGGGGCGGTTTCCTGTCGAGGTGTTCGGCTGGCCAGGCGCGACGAGGGAGCAGCCAGGCGGGCTGTGACCGAGGAAGCAACGCCGTCCAGACGGGCACCTCGGCAGGAAACCTAGAAATCCACGCGGCGGCGTACCCATCTGGGCAGACACTTTACGGCCAGCATGACCACGCGCCAGATGGACGGGACGTAGACCACGGGACTCCCCCTATCGATAGCCCTGAGCGTGGCCGCGGCTGCGGCGGGCGGGTCAGCCGCGAATGGCGGCTCCTTCAATCCCTCGGTCATGGCGGTGCGCACGAACCCCGGCTTCACCAGCACCGTGCGCAACCCTCGAGACCGGTACTTCAGGTCCAGCCCGTCCAGGTAGTGCGACAGACCGGCCTTCGCAGCGCCGTAGAGAATCACCGGTTTGCGAGCGCGGTCGCCGGCCACAGAGCTGAACACGCACAACACCCCGCCGTCCCCCTCCAGCAACCTCACCCGCGCCTGCTCGCAGAATTCGATCGTGTTCGTAAAGTCGACCGTCAGCACCCGGCGCCGGAGGTCAGCGTCCTGCTCGAGCGCCTCCTGCGTACCGAACATGCCGGCCGTCACGACCACCGCGTCGAACCGGCCGAGGGTGGCGGTCGCCGCGTCGAGCGCGGCCCCGAAGCCCTCCGGCCGTTCGAGGTCACAGACCGCCACTCCGACCTCGGTGGATGCGCCGCGAATGCGCAGGTCCGCGGCCTGCCCTTCCAGCGTGTCCAGACGTCGCCCCAGCAAGAAGAACTCGTCCCCGCGCTCGGCCATGAGCCGCGCGAGGGCGCGGCCCATCCCCTGCGTCGCGCCGAGGAACACCACCTTCATGCGGGGTCTCCGAACAAGCGGACCGACAATGCACTCTTGAGCGCCACGTTCGGGTCCCAGGTCCGGCGCACCCGGAGCCAGTCATCGAGTCGCGGTTCCATGGCGCGGAAATGCTCTGCCCGCGTCAACGCATCCTTGGCGAGATAGACGCGCCCACCTTCACCGGCGACGAAGTCGTTCAGCGCGTCAATCACGGCCTGGGTGTGGTCCCGTATCGGCAAGTCGATGGCCATGGACAATCCCTGCATAGGGAACGAGATCAGGCCCTTCCCTTCGCTGCGAAAGTCCTTGAGCACGCAGAGCAGCGGAGTGGCGCTCATGCGTTCGAGAATGTCGAACACCTTGACGCACCCGGCGCGCCCGGATTGGGGTGGCAGCACCGCCTGATATTGCGTGAACCCCCGGCGCCCATAGAGCCGATTGAACCGGGCGACGACATCCAGCGGATAGAAGAACGATTCCGGATGCACGATACCGCGATTGATCTTCGACCGTCCCCAGTACAGCGCCATATTGAGCGTCCGGACGGTCGCCTCCGAGAGGACCGGACACACCACCGGCACCGAGAACGTCCGCTTCGGCACGGGAGGCGACACCGGCGCCTCCGTCGGATCGGCGGCCCGCCCTCGCTCCAGGATGCCCCGGCCGCGGCTCTTCCCCCGGCTGGACAGGTCGGCCCACGCCACCGTGTATGGCCAGTGAGCACTGGCCTCCTGCAGCGCATCGATGAGTGAGTCCAGATCGCCGAAGCGTTCCGACTCCGCTTCGATCCAGGGTGAGGGCGCCGGTCGCAGGCGCAGTTCCACCTCGAGAACGTGGCCGGTGAGCCCCAGCCCCCCCAGCGTGGCTCGAAACAGCTCTGGTTCGACATCGGCGGACACATCGAGGATCCGGCCGTCGGCCACGCGCAGGCGCAGCGCGCGAACGTGCTCGCCGAAACAGCCCTCACTGTGATGGCTCTTGCCGTGCACGTCGGCCGCGACCATGCCGCCCAACGTGACCGACTGCGTCCCCGGCGACGACGGTGGACACCATCCGCGCGGCCAGAACAACCGGTTGAGCTCGGCCAGCGAGAGCCCGGCTTCGGCCCGTACCACGCCCGCCTCGCTATCAAAGGCCAGCAGACGATCGGCGCGCGTGGTCACCGCCACGACATGGTCACCCGGCGGCGGCAGCGAAGCGTCGCCGTAGGATCGGCCCAGTCCTCGGGACAGCACGGCACCGTCGGTGATTCGCACCAGGTTCTCGGCGCACCGCTGGCGCCCGGTGACAACCGGGTGTCGGCCCCATCCCGAGAAATCGGCGACCGTCGCGTCAGACATGCATCAGAGGAGTATTCCTGTCGACGGAGGCAGGTGACACCGCCATTCTATCGCACCCACGCGCGGTGCCGGCACTGCACTCGTGTAGGTTACCCTGGACATCGAGGCAGGCCCTGCTGGGCCACGAGAGGAGCCATCACCATGCGAAAGTTCACGGTTGTCGCGACCGTCGCGTTGCTCGTCGGTCTTGCTGCCGGCGTCGTCATCGGACAGCCGAGCACTGAGGCCGACGTGCGCAACCTCCACGAGGTCTATTATCAGTACTTCGCCGACGGCCGAGCGGATCTGATTTCCGAACGGATCTACCACCCGAACCGGATGGCGTTTGGCGCCGACGGCGTCACGATCTCGGCTGGCCAGGACGACGTCGAAGCCGGGTTCCAGCGCGCCACCGATGCCCTCTCGGCTCAGGGCTACGACCATTCAGAACTGCCGAATCCGACTATCTGCACGCCGAACCCTGGCACGACCATCGTCAGTGGCATGTTCCGGCGATACCGACAGGACGGCAGCGTCCTGGCACAGCTCGGCCAGACCTACATCTACGGCATGACCGACGACGGCTGGAAGATCCACGCCACCATTGCCCATGGTCCCGAGACGGTCGTGGGGTGTGTCGAGTAAGAGCGGCCGGTGCCCGGTGCCACCGACGCTACGACCGGAGGACGTCCAGCCCTCGTCTTCCGCCACACTCCGGATGGCGTCGATCGCTCGCGCGCGACCACCAGAGCGAGCACCACGGGCTGCTAGTGTCCTGTCACCGTGAATCACGGTGACAGGACGCTAGGACGACGCCTCGACCGCGCGATCGCGGCGGTCACGGATCACCTTGGCCGGGACGCCGGCCGCGATCTGAAACGGTGGAATCTCACCGCGGACGACCGCACCGGCCCCGATGATGGCGTCGCGCCCCACCCGGGCCCCGTCCGATACCACGACGTGCGCCCCGAGCCACACGTTGTCGTCGACCTCAATCCCCTCCGCCACGCGCCCCTGATCCAGGACCGGGATGTCGGTCCGATCGTGCAGATGGTCTCCGCCGACCAGGTAGGTGTACGCCGCCACCAGCGTGTTCTTGCCCAGACGAACGTGCCCGCCAGAGAAGATTTCGCAATTGAACCCAATATTGGCGCGGTCGTCGATTTCGATGTCGCCGTTCTTGCAGCTGATGATGGTGTTGCGGCCGATGAACACGCCGTCGCCAATCGTGATCCCCTGGTTGTCGGCGCCTTTCGCATCGAGCACGCACTGGTCGTCGATGTGCACGTCATCGCCGATACGAATCTTGTGCGGGTGTCGCAGCACGATGCCGTGCCCGAACGTCACGTTCCGACCCACCCGGCCGAGCAGCCGCGGGTACAGCTTCATGCGGAGGAACAGGCCCAGGGCCCCTGGCAACGCCATACAGAGCAGCGTGATTGACTCGTACCGGATCAGCGGCCAGAGCCCCGGCTGCCCAATGATGAGGCTCGCGTACTTCTGTAGCTTGGATTGACCGGCGCCAAAGAGCTCGTCTTGAATGACGGTGATCTGTCGGTCAGTATTGTCGCCCGCGGTGGGCCCTGTGGCGACGGACGAGGGAGACTCTGGACGGGTCACTGCAGTGAGCCGACAGTATACCACGCACGTGATATCCTCTTTCGTTACTTCAGGTTCGGGGCGTGACCATCCGGGACGAGGACGCTCGCTGACGTGGCCTTGGACCAGTCGAAACCAGCCTGGACCGCGGCCGGACCGGTACCGAACGATCGAGACCCGAGGCATGATCACATCGGATGTGCAGATGGGCGACGGGGTCGAGATTCGACACCCTGATCTGGTCAATCTGTACGGGTGCCACATCGGCGAGTCCACGAAGATCGGCACGTTCGTCGAAATTCAGAAGGATGCGCGGGTCGGCCGGCGCTGCAAGATCTCCTCGCACACGTTCATTTGCTCCGGTGTCACCATCGAGGACGAGGTCTTCGTCGGCCACGGCGTGATGTTCACCAACGACCTCTACCCTCGAGCCACGAGGGACGACGGCGGACTGCAGTCCGAACAGGACTGGCGACAGATTAACACTAGGATCTGCGAGGGCGCCTCGATCGGCAGCAATGCGACCATCCTGGCCGGCATCACCATCGGGGCGCAAGCCATCATCGGGGCCGGCGCCGTCGTCACCCGGAGCGTCGCGCCACACGCCGTCGTGGCCGGCGTGCCAGCGCGTGTGGTCGGGAACACGCGTTCGACCGGACCAGACCCCACGCCGTCGGAGCCACCGCGGTCATGATCGGGATCGGCGTGGTCGGCTACGGGTACTGGGGACCCAACCTGGTCCGCAACTTCGCCGAAACACCGGGCTCGCGGGTGGTCGCCGTCAGCGACCTCAGTCCCGAGCGGCTCGAACGGGTGGCACACCGCTACCCCGGCGTGACGACCACCACGGACGCCGACGCGCTCATCACGAACCCGGCGGTGGACGCCGTGGTCATAGCGACCCCGGTGGCGACGCACTTCGATCTGGCCATGCGGGCGCTCGCCGCCGGCAAGCACGTCTGGGTCGAGAAACCGCTCGCGGCCACGAGCGACGAAGCTCGGCGGCTCCGCGACGAGGCGGCCACCCGTCGTCGGGTCCTGATGGTGGACCACACGTTCGTCTATACCGGCGCCGTCCGGAAGATCGGCGAGCTGGTTCGAGCCGGCGCTCTCGGCGACCTCTACTACTACGATTCGGTTCGGGTGAACCTCGGTCTGTTCCAGTCCGACGTCGATGTCATGTGGGACCTCGCCGTACACGACCTCTCCATCATGGACTACGTGCTCGATGCGCGACCCCGGGCCGTATCGGCGCTCGGGAGCGCGCACGTACCGGGACGCACCGCGAACGTGGCGTATCTCACGTGTCTCTTCGAAGACAGCCTGATCGCGCATTTCCACGTCAACTGGCTGGCGCCGGTCAAGGTGCGACGGACGCTGATTGGCGGCGACAAGCAGATGATCGTGTTCGACGACCTGGAGCCCAGCGAAAAGGTGCGGGTCTACGACAAGGGCATCACGGTCGACCCGGGGCTGCAAGGTCGACACGAGATGCTGGTCAGCTATCGCACCGGCGACATGTGGGCACCCCAACTCGACGCCACGGAGGCACTGTCAGGAGCGGCTCGCGATTTCCTCGGCTCGATCGACACGGGGGACGAACCGGTCACCAGTAGCGCGGTCGGTCTCCGGGTGGTTCGGATTCTGGAGGCGGCCACCAAGTCGATGCACCACCAGGGACAACTCATCGAGCTGGACCTCACCGAGGCGGGCGAATGATTCCAATGGTCGACCTGCAGGCGCAATACGCCGCCATCAAGCATGAGATCGACACGGCGGTGCTGGGCGTCCTCGCCAGCGGACGTTTCGCGCTGGGGCCAGAGGTCGCCGCATTCGAGACCGAGTTTGCCGATTATTGCGGGACCCGGCACGCGGTGGCCGTCAGCTCGGGCACCAGCGCCCTGCATCTGGCGCTGCTGGCGGCCGGCGTGGGGCCGGGCGACGAAGTAATCACCGTGCCCTACACCTTTGTCGCGACGGTCGCGACCATCCGATACGTCGGGGCGACCCCGGTGTTCGTGGACATCGAGCCGCGCGGCTGCACCATGGACGTGGAACGGGTGGCCGCCGCCATCACGTCGCGCACCAAGGCGATCGTGCCGGTCCATCTCTACGGTCAACCAGTCGATCTGGACCCACTCATCGCGCTGACTCACGAACACGGTCTGGTGCTGGTGGAGGACGCCGCGCAGGCGCACGGCGCCGAGTATCGCGGCCGTCCGGTGGGCGGGCTGGGCGCCCTGGGCTGCTTCAGCTTCTATCCGGGTAAGAACCTTGGCGCGTACGGCGAGGGGGGCATCGTCGTCACCAACGACGAGACTCACGCCGGCGCCATGCGCTCGTTGCGCAATTGGGGCGAGGACACGCGCTACCATCACACGCGCCTGGGTTTCAACTACCGGATGGACGGCATTCAGGGTGCGATTCTGCGTGTAAAGCTGCGTCACCTCCCCGCCTGGAACGACGCCCGGCGACGGATTGCGGCGACATACGATCGCCTGCTCGAAGGCACCGCGGTCACGACGCCAACCGTACTTTCCCACGGGACGCATGTCTATCATCTCTATGCGGTCCGAACGTCCCGACGGGATGCCCTGCACGACGCGCTGGAAGCGGCCGGCATCCAAAGCGGACTGCACTACCCCGTGCCGGTTCATTTGCAACCGGCGCACGCGGACCTGGGTGGCGAAAGCGGCGACTTCCCGATGGCCGAGGCGGCCGCTGGTAGCACCCTGACCCTGCCGATCTACCCCGAGTTGCCTGACGGGGTGCCGGCCGAGGTCGCCGAGGTGGTGCAGCAGACGCTGGCCGACTGAGCGCCCGTGTCCTCTGCAGAGCCTTCGGGGATCGATCGCACCGCTCGCATCTGTCGCATTGATGTCGAACCGGCGTATCGGCCTGACTGGTTCGACGCCGACGCGGGCGCTCATGTGCCCCTGCCTCCCGCCGATGTCGCGGCGGGTCGAGC
>Ga0310124_10001492_pt1 | contig 16272 bp, 17 predicted proteins | sample CB11b_AW_Bot5_MG_FD_203507 | JGI IMG/M metagenome (GOLD analysis project Ga0310124, IMG submission 203507) | Marine microbial communities from Western Arctic Ocean, Canada - CB11b_AW_Bot5 | ecosystem: Environmental > Aquatic > Marine > Oceanic | place: Canada: Western Arctic Ocean | collected... | reverse complement strand
GATAGATATCGTCGTCACACCGGCCGGAATCCTTCGTGACCGAATGATCTTCAACATGACCGAGGCCGAGTGGGACGCCGTGATCGACGTCCACCTCAAAGGCACGTTCACCGTCGTCAAGCACGCCGGAATCCTGTTCCGCCAGCAGCGCTCAGGCCGCGTGATCACCTTCTCCTCAGGCAGCGGACTGACCGGCAGCCCGGGCCAGGCGAACTACGGCGCGGCCAAGGCGGGAATCGCCGGCTTCACCAAGGTTGTCGCACGGGACCTTGGCCGATACGGCGCAACCGCGAACGCCATCTCACCGGCGGCACAGACCCGCATGATTGCCACCATCCCGGACGCCAGGCCTGACCGGGCCTCCCTCAACCTGGGGATGAGCAACCATCTGGAGCGCGGGGCCGGAGACGCAGAGGACATAGCACCGTTCGTCTCATATCTTGCTTCCGACTACGCGGCGGATGTTAACGGCCAGCACTTCTACGTGTCAGGCGGCACAGTCGCCCTCTGGTCGCAGCCTCGACCGGCCCGCACGATCTTCAACCCGGGCGGTGAGTGGACGACCGATCAACTGCAGGACCTCGTCCCGAAGCACATCGTCCAGGGCCTCACTTTGGAACCGGCGAAGTTCTAATCGACCGGCATCCATGAATTTCCCAATATTTCCAGATACTTCGGGCACTTTCAAGAGGAACCAATAAAAATGACAGAAGAAAACAACGCGAGGCTAGACGGCAAAGTCGCCATCGTTACAGGTGGTGGCAGGGGCATTGGACGGGGAGTTGTACTCAAGCTCGCCAGTCTCGGTGCACGGGTAGTCGTTAACGACATCGGCGCATCGCTCGATGGTGAAGGTCTCGACAACACGCCTGCCCAGCAGGTCGTGAACGAGGTCGGCGAAAACGGAGGCCAGGCAGTCGCCAACTACGGCGACGTGACGAAGTTTGAGACCGGAGACGAGCTGGTTCAACAGGCACTGGACGAGTTCGGGCGGCTGGACATCGTCGTCACCCCCGCCGGCATCTTGCGAGATCGCATGGTGTTCAACATGACCGAAGAAGAGTGGGACGCCGTCATAGCCGTTCACCTCAAGGGCACGTTCAACATCGTAAGGGCCGCCAGCATCCTGTTCCGCCAGCAGAAGAGCGGACGCATTATCACCTTCAGTTCTGTATCGGGACTGTTTGGAGCGTCCGGACAAGCCAACTACGGCGCAGCGAAAGATGGCCTCGCCGGGTTCACCCGGGTCGTCGCCCGTGACCTTGCCAAGTACGGCGTCACAGCAAATTCCATCTCGCCGGGCGGAGACACGCGGATGACGGCGAGCGTGCCGGACACGACACGTGCGATGCGACAGGAAGGAAAGATGCAACCGCCGACCGGTGTGCTGACGCGTGCTCCGGAGCATGTGGCTCCGATGGTGGCGTGGCTGGCTTCTGATGCCGCACAGCACGTTTCAGGACACGTATTCCACTGTACGGGCAATATCATCAGCCTGTTCACGGACCCGTACCCGGTGAAGTCCATTCACAAGGACGGCCGATGGACGGTCAAGGAGATCGCGGCAGTCTTCCCGGGCACTCTTGGCATGGATCTGCTCAACCCACAGCGGGCAACACCGCCGAGGGATCGCTCAGCGTCCTGATCCGGCGAGTCGCACGATTGGAGATCTGAAAAAGCCGCCGCCGACATTTGTTCGGCGGCGGCTTTTGTTTTGTACGGGGGAACGAAGGCGTTAGCAGGCTCAAACCGATCGAGCGGTAATTACGGGACCGGGGAGCTTAGTTGAGGTCCGTTGCTCCGTTTGGTCCGGAGGCCCCGGTTACCTGGGACCCGTTCTGGCCCTGCGTTTCCAGGGGCTCGGATGGCTCGGGCGAGCCGTCAAAAGTTTCGAACCACGCCTCGCTGAAGGCCTCCATCTTGAGGAAGTCCCTGCGGTCACGATGCACCGGTTCAAGGTCAGTGAACCCGGCCTTCCTGAAGGCCTTTTGTGCGCGTTCGTTGTAGGCAAGCGTGTGAAGGTATACCCGTTGAAGGACTGCTTCCTCAAAGATGGCACGGAGTAGCGTCAATATCGCGTCCGTTCCGTAGCCTCGGCTCCAGTAGTCACGATTCCCGATCATGATGCCAAGTTCGCACTGGCTCTTGGAGCGATCGATGTCGTAATACATCGCATTACCGATGTGCACGCCTTCGTTCGTCTCTATGGCGTACCTGACCGACCATGGGGACGGGTAGTTGATCTCGTCTCGGTAGTGCCGGCCGTACTCGTCCAGAGAAAGTCGTATCGGCGTTGTCGCGTCAAGTTCAGCCAGCTCCGGGTCAGATCGCCACGAATAGTCGCGATCTACGTCGCTGAACTTCTTGGCGCGTAAAACGACAAGGTCACCCACGAGCCGTTCACTCGGGGGCCTGGCCGGTGCGCTGCTCTTCCGCCATGGGAAGAGCTTTCTCCACGATTCGTGACTCATTCTTAAAAGTAAGCTGCTCCATCGCCTGTTCCACCGGGACCCATTCGACGAGGTCGAACTCCTCGTCGTGCAGCCCGGTGTCGCCGCCGACGGCCGACATCAAATAAAAGTAGACCACTTTTTCATAAATAAAGCCGTCTCGCACGAAAGAGTATCGGGTTTCGCCAACAGATGGGCCGCATACAACTTCTAATCCGGACTCTTCCGTTACTTCCCGTCGCGCTGTCTCCTCCTTTGACTCGCCTTCCTCGGGCGTTCCTTTCGGCAGTGCCCAGAGGTTTCCGCTCTGCCTATAACAGAGCACCACCTCAAACCCGTTTGTGATATGTCGCAGCACCACGCCGCCCGCGGAGATCGCCTGTCTTGTTTCGGATTTTTCTGACGAATTTGAAGAAACTGGCCTGAGTCTCCCTGTTGTTCACCGGGATAACTGGTCTGGAAATCATGAGTCGAGTCACCATTTAACCCCGAAAAGGTCGAAATTACATGTGGCGATCAATATTCTGTGGGCAACCAGATCCGTTCGTAATGAACCTGCAGACCGTCTTTTACGATGCCCGTGGCCCATACACGCTCCGCTCAGCAAGCGCCGTTCTCGGCCGAGGCCGGGCACCGAAACTTCGTGCCATTTTTCACGTACGAAAAGGGGCTAAAATACGTTCGGTCGATTTTGTTAACCGTAATTCCGGCCACGCTAATTATTGACGAGGACCGACTGACACAGTCACGGAACGAATACGAAGGCTACGAAAATAACGTAGCAACTGTGAACGGGCGGTCGTCTGTACGCGTCTAGAAATAAGGGCTTTACGGAATTCGTAACCGGCATTAATTTCTAACCAACCCGGAATCGCTCTGGAGTCGTACGGGCGTAAGTCTCCGAATCGCTCTTCGGACTAAACGAAGTAACTAATCAAAGAGGCAAAGTCCTCGTTGGCGGTCGTTTTCGCATCTCTCGAGTGAAGATCGTCATGTCTTTGAACCCCTGAAATGGGGATGATGGAGGAACCCTTGGGTAAAACCGATCTGGTAGTACGTTTCGCCGGCGAAGCCGGTGTCGTGACCTCGGCCGAGTCGCTTGCAGCCACAGCGGCACAGGCCGGCTATCACGTTCAAACGTATGCCACATTTCCGTCGCAGATTTTGGGCGGTCCGGTCCACACGCAGGTCCACATATCGACCACTCCGACCTTAAGTGATGGCGACGATGTCGACGTTCTCGTCGCTTTTAGCGAAGATGGTTTCAACAATCACAAGGACGATCTCGTCCCCGAGGGTGTGATCATTTACAACTCCGGCGAGTTCGATCCGCCGGGTGACTCCCAGAGCTTTGGGCTCCCCTTTGATGAGATCGCCAAAGAGGTCGGCAACGCCCGGGCCTCCAACATGGTGGTCCTAGGTGCTATAGCGCCCCTGGCCAACTTCCCGCTTGAGGCGCTCAAGGCATACGTCACCAAGAGATTCACGCGTGGCCGTCCGGGTGACGAACAGATCGTAGAAGCCAACAGCAAAGCGCTCGATCGCGGAGCCGAGGCGGCCCGTAAAAGCGGGTTCTCGCTCACCGAGTTGGAGCCTGCAGTTCGTCCCGACTATGAACAGATCATGATCTCCGGAAACGCCGCCATCGCGGTAGGCGCCGTACAGGGCGGACTTGATTTCTATGCCGGCTACCCGATCTCGCCTGCCACGACGATCCTGGTCTGGATGGAGCAGAACCTGGTCGGCGAAGACCGGTTCGCATACCAGGTCAGTTCCGAGATCGAGGCCATAGGCGCGATCATCGGCGCCGGTTACAACGGCCGGAAAGCCATGACCGCCACCGCGGGACCAGGCATCGCGCTAATGAGCGAGGGGCTCGGATTCGCATGGATGGCAGAAATTCCGGTTATCGTCGTCGACGTCCAGCGTGGGGGTCCTGCCACCGGACTTCCGACCAAAACCGAACAGTCCGATCTGTTCGCCTGCATGTACCCTGCGCATGGAGATGTTCGGATGCCGGTCATCGCCCCGGGGTCGGTAGAAGAGTGCTTCTACGCGGGAGCTCTCGCCATCAAATGGGCGGAGCGATACCAGGGCCCGGTAATCCTGATGTCTGAGATGCAACAGGCTGAACGCTCCCAGAACATTCCAAAACCGGATCTCTCAAAAGTCATAGCGACCTCCCGTGAGGTTTACACAGGCGACAATGGTTACCAGCGTTACGAAGCGGACGAACTTGGCCCAATGCCACTTCCGGGCGGGCCTGGTGCTTACGTTGCAAACGCCAGCGAACACGACGGTATGGGTGACTCAACTCACCTCCCGATACGACACATCCGAGGTATGGAACGCCGATTCGGCAAATTGAAGTTGTTGAACGATGGCCCGTACGAAATAGAAAACCCGACCGCCGCGATCGCGGTCATGCCGTGGGGTGGCTCCAAGGGAACGGTTCGTGAGGCGTACCTACAACTTCGGGACGAAGGCGTGGACATCGGCTGGATCTACACCATGACCCTCCACCCGTTGCCGGAAGCTGTTAACGACGAGATCGGCCGCAAGGAACTGGTCATCGTTCCGGAACTCAACTACCAGGGCCAGTGGAGCCGCCTGCTTCGGGCAGACGGATTCCGGGCCACCTCAATAACCCAGTACACCGGTCTGCCGTTCAAGGTCCGAGACCTGGTCAAAGAGATCAAGCAGTCGATAGAGGCGCACAAAGGCGGTAAGGTACTCGTATGAGTGATCGAAATCCTGAATACGACTTTAAGTGGTGCCCCGGTTGTGGCGACTTCGGCGTGCGGCGCGCGCTTGAATGGGCCATGGAGGCATACTCAGAGAAGACCGAAATGCCGATGTCCAACAGTGTCATCGTTGCGGGAATCGGGTGCTCCGGGAATCTTGTACACCTCACCGAGGGTGAGCAGCCCTTTGGCGTACACGGAATCCACGGGAGAACCCTGCCCGTGGCTTTTGGCGTCAAGCAGGCCCGTCCGGAGATCAACACCATCGTTGTGGCCGGCGACGGCGACTTCCTGAGTATTGGTGCCGAGCACATCGGCCCCGCGGCACAGCGCAACATAGACGTGACCTGCGTCATCATGGACAACGGCGTGTATGGCCTCACCAAGGGTCAAGCGTCGCCGACAACGATATTCGGCACGATGACCAGCTCCACACCATTCGGCAAGCTTGAGGCGGCCATGAAGCCCTTTGAGCAGTATCTGGCGCATGGCGTGTCCTTCATCGGCTCCCATTACTCGAGCCGGCCGCGTGACCTCGCCAAACTCATCGGAGAGGCGATGGACCACAAAGGCTTCTCGATCGTTCACGTGCAGTCGCCTTGCACGACGTACAACGACACGTTTGACCTGCTCAAGGGCAACAAGAAGTTGGGGATCGCACCTCAGGTCTACGCCGTCCCAGAAGACCACGACCCGACGGACAAGAGAGCGGCCGAGGATATGGCCCGGGCGCCAGGAGTGCCGCTCGGCGTCATTTACAAGGAAGAGCGACCTACGCTCGAAGACCTTCAAGAAGATGTACGTAAAAGGGCACGCTCCCGCACACCCGCGGAGATGGTGGACACCTACACGATCTAGGTGGCCAATCCCTGACCGGGGACGAATCACTGAGTCAGCAAGACAAATAAAAGGGGCGGTCATGGCGACCGCCCCTTTTTAAATTCTTATCAAGTACTGTAAGCGCTCTCAGTCAGATCGCTCCTTCACTTACTCGTCAAGCATGTCTCGCAGCGCCACCTGCCCACGATGTAATCGCGCCTTTAGCGCCGAGATTGAGATATCTAGGACGCTTCGGTGTTTGACATGCCCTTCACATCCAGGAGAACGCCGGCCGCGCGAAGGTCCTCGGGGATCAGTGCGATATTTGATTTGATCTTCCTGGCTCAACTCTGAGTTCAATGCGGCTTTATACGGGGTTTCGTCCCAGTTAGCGACATTGTGCTTCTGGCAAGAGTCCTCGGGTGCGGTCTGCTGAATCCGGCGCTTGTTCTAGCGGATCCGCATAAGCGCAGCGTTCACCGTGTTCGGTATAGCCACATCGTTACCTGTGCGTCACCACGAAATCGATCTTTAGCCCGATAGGCGGATATGAACGGGTCCTGCACCACGTCGTCGGCATCGTCCGGGGGAGCATCATCGGGTATGCGACGTTGTAGACGAAACTGGAGTAGTTCTCGACTACCTCAGCAAACTGTTCTTCGTTCATGCGTGGGGCAACAACGTATGTAAGACCCTCGTGATAGCGTCAAGTCATCTTCTGTGCACGGCTGACAGGAACCCTCAACTCTGAGTGGTATAGACCATGTTGGATGTGCGCACCGGCGGTGTTCGGGGGGAAATTCAGAGACTTACGGAGACAACGATTCACGAGATCTAGTGGTTCTTGGTTCTCCAGATTCCCTTGTAAGGCGAATAATTCCGGCTCGGCCGGCATGCAACGAACTTCGAGAGAACGGATCTGACTACATAGACGGTGAGTGCGAAAATGAGATCCACTCGCGGATCATGGATCATCTCGGTCTGTGCAATGACTGCGACGGCTGGCCCAAGTCGTTGGCGATGACGGTGGGTCTGATGCGGGGCACCCCGAATGTGGAAGTACCAGAATCCACAATGGCGCGCATACGCGCGATATTTCGCTCTAAGTAAAGCGAGTGATCCCGAAAGGTACGAATCCTCTGGTCAGGCGGGAGCAGAAGGCCCAGGTGTTCGGGGGATTTTCTCGTCCGCGTGTTCGCCGTCCAAAACCTCGTCAAGGACTTCGATCCGCACCGCACCGGGCATCCGGCGATGGTATGCATAGCTGTGCAAAAGGATCGACGCTGCGATAAATGTCATACCTGCCACCGTCGTGGCGCTCATCCCGGTGTCGGTCACCGCCGCGAGGATGTTCAGGGTTCCGAAACCTATAATGCCCCCCCATGCGGAAGGGTGGGCGACACGGTGCTTGATGGCCAGTGCAATGATGATCCCAACCAAGATCGGCACAAGCGTGCCTGCAGGCGAGATTGCGATCATCACACCAACCGCTGTTATGACACCATCGCCGCCGCGGAAGCGCGTCAGAGGCGAATTCCAGTGACCCATGATTGCGGCGACCGCCGGCAGTAGCAGCCAGCTACCTTCGAGTCCGACCCAGACGGCGATCATGATCGCTAGAGCGCCCTTGCCCGCGTCCACAAGACCTACGATCAGGGCTGGGACGGGTCCAACTTCTCGGAACACGTTCGTGGCGCCGGCCTGACGCGTCCCAACGGCGAAAATCCGGACACCGCGTGACCTGGACACCATCCACGCTATCGGGATAGAGCCGAGGAAGAAGGCGACACTGGCCGCTAGGACCAGATCAGCAAGTGTGAGGCCATCGTTCATGGGATTCGGAGTATATATAGCGCCGATCGGTCCGTCACGGATATCCAGCTGCTATCGGTGTGCAATGTCCGCAACGCCTTAATCATTAAGCGTCGGTTACCACCTGGTACGGAGCGGTGCCGGTGCCGCCCTCAATCTCGTCAAGCTCGGCCTGGGTGAGGAATTTTGACGGGCACTTGATCACCAGATGCTCCGTCACAAACACGCCCTCTTCTGAGTACCGGCCTTCGAGGTCGATCACCGAGTGCGGATTGAAGAACACCTGTCCGATCTCGCCCGAGTAATCAACGCCAAGGATGTCGCCAGCATCGTCACGGATCTCAAAACGAGCGTCAAGGCCGTTTGGCTGCCTGACGAAAGACTCTTCGACCAGTTTTCCGGAGAGGCGTATGAACTTGTCAGGCTCCGTCGGTCCACCGGCCTCGATTTCAGAAACAGACAGGTAGTAAACGGTGGCGTTATCGAATGTGGTGAATATGAAGTATCCGAGCGCGCCAACAAACAGGACCAGCGCCACTGCCACCTTCATGCGAGGCGTGAACAGCGTCGTTGCCGTCGCTGACGGATTCGTTGACTCCGGTGTCAGATCGTTCGACTGTTCGTCCGAGATCGGGTCGTTGTACTTGTTCATCAGTTGTTCACTCTAATGGGCCAGATCGGCTTCGTGTTCCGGACCGAGGATCTGGCCCTTAAGAGCGTTGATCTCCCTCGAGAGGTCATTCTGTTTACGGGACATGATAAATATGTATGCGAAGAACCCGGCCCAGGTCACTAGATATATGGCGAACAAGAACCCGAGATTCCGTTCAAGGTCACCCTGCTCCCGGTCCACCACGGCGGTTGCGGTGCCGTCCTTCACCGTGACAGTGACAGGAGCAAACCGCTCCCTCTGGTCCGTGATACGCAGCAGTGACTCAGCCGGGTCTGCCCCGAACTCCGACACCCAGCGGTCGCCGGCTGCGTTCTCCAACCCAAAGCTTGTGTAGTCGTCTACCGACACCTCAACAAGCTCGCCGTCCTTCGTCGACAGGACGAACCCGACCAGCTTTGTATCCTGGTCAACCTGGATGACGGTAATTACGCCGTTCGTGTTGCCATCAGCCGCCGTGCTTGATGATGCGGCGGACTGCGCCATTACCGTGCCCGGGATTGCCAAAGGTATGGAGAATGCTGTGAGCAATACTAGGATGGAGACTATGATTTTGCGCATAGCTATTTAAGCGCCTCCGGCCGGGGCGCTACTGATTGATTCCGCGGTGTTGAAGGATGAAGAGGGTGTTCGAGACGGCTGAAGCGATATGGCTCGACGGAGTGCCGTCACTTCGTCTTCCTGCTTTCGCAATCGGTATCGTTCGCTGGCGACGTACACGAACAGCACGGAGAAGGTCAGTGTGGCGACCATCAAAGTCAGGCCTATTGGCCCATCCACGCTGCTGTCTGACTCCGATAGCGGTCCGACTACCGCCGAAGGGTGCGCCCGCTCCCAGAGCTGTGCCCCGTAATAGATGATGGGTGTGTCGATCGCACCCATGAGACCGATGATCGCAGCCAGCCGCCGGCGCTGTTCGCCCGGCGGGAAGTAGGCTCGAAACATCAGGTACGCCACGTAGATGAAGAACAGGATGAGTGTAGTGGTTAACTTCGCCTCGCCGGTCCACCAGACGCCCCACACGGGCTTTGCCCACACCATGCCAGTGATGAGCATCAACGCCGCGAAGATAACGCCAGTCTCTGCGCCCGCTACTGCGAGCCGGTCCCACTTCTCATCGCGCGTTTTCAGATAGGCGACGCTGGCGACCGCGATCAGGACGATTGCAATCATCGCGATCCATGCCACCGGGACGTGGAAGTAAAGGGATCTCTGGATATTGCCCTGATTTATCTCGGTCGGCACCCAAAGAAAAATCATCCAGAGGGTCAGGGCCATAAGGGCCGCGGTAACACCGAGGCATATCAAACGTATTTTAGGAAGGGCCGTCATCGCTCGTTTTTGCTTCGCCGGTGCATCAAATAAGACTGTGTGCAGTCTATCACGAGCGCGCCTTAACTCCATCGTAATACCGTTGAATCTCAACTGGTCAACGCCAACAAACCGCATCAACATTTAACCAGCCACAAGGAAATTCAAATAGCCGCCGGGCAAGGACTACTCTTCCAGTACGTACTGGAAGAGCACTGCGGATGCGATAACGAAAATCACATCGAATAAGATCGCCAATTGCAGCCAGTCGCTGAAATCCGACCAACTCCCACCGTTTACGACCACGGAGGTCGACTCCACAGCCGCCATGATTAGCGGGACCGATGTCGGAAGGAACAGCAGGGGCAGCATGATCTCCCGCGATCTCACCCTGACCGACATCGCAGCGAACGCCGTCCCAACAGCAGAGAAACCGATGCTTGCAAGCAGCGCGATCACGATCGTCTCGATTTGCAACACGCTGATGTTGAACAAAGCCTCGAACACCGGGAATATCACAATCTCGGCGATGGTGATGAAGATGAAATTGCCGAGCACCTTGCCGAAGAAGATCAGCTCACGGCTTACCGGGGTCAACATCAGGCCGTCCAGCGTGCTGCCCTCCGCTTCCATGGCGAACGACCGGTTGAGGCCGAGCACCCCGGCAAATGCCACCGCCGCCCAGAGGACACCGGGGCCGACGTCACGGGAGCGAGACGGCGTGAGCTCGATGGCAAACGTAAAGATGGTGACCACGAGCAGCGCAAACACGACGATGGCTAGCACGATGTCCCGCGACCGCAGTTCCAGCAGCAGGTCCTTTCGAGCCAGCGTCCACACCGTTCCCAGCGATGCCAGCATCAGGCGCCACCCGGTCCGATTAACGAAGGATCGCCATACAGGTCCGTAACGTCGCTCGGCGTCACCTGTGAAGACGGTCTATCCAGAGCAACACGGCCACCCGAGAGCACGAACACGCGATCAGACCCGGCGATTCCTCGCTTTATCGAGTGGGTGGTCATCACGACCGCGTGACCGGCAGCGCGATGCTCGGCGATCACACCGTCCAGGATCAGGCGCGCCGGTTCATCCAGTCCGGTCTCAGCCTCATCGAGCAGCAAAATCCTCGGCCTGTGCATGAGCGCCCGGGCAAGCGCCGCTCGCTTCTGAAACCCGTGCGACAACTCCCGAATACGCTGATCCAGCCTTCGCATCAGCCCCATACGGGCCGCCATCTCGTCGACGCGTTCGGTAAGCCCCGGAACCCTGAACATCTTGCCGAAAAATGTGAGGTTTTCCTTCACCGTCAAGTCGCCGTAAAGCATCGGAGAGTGAAGGACGGCCCCGAGTGACAAACGGGCGACCTCCGCCTGCTTTGACAGATCGCTGCCATAGATCGAAATATTGCCGTGATCCGGCCGTGTCAGGGTCGCCATTACGCGCAGCAGGGTGGACTTACCGACCCCGTTTGCGCCGAATATCGCCACTACTTCGCCATCCCGGACGGTCATGTCCAGGCCACGCAGAACGGCCGCATTACCGAACGACTTCTCCAGCCGGCCCGCTTCGATAGCGATCACGCCGGATGGGGGTGCTGCAGGGTCAAGGATTTCCGGAGCATCATGCGTGGGAGAGGTCATGCGGACGGGTGGTGATGGTCAAGCAGATCTGGGTGCACGCCGAACGTCGGCGCATGCCTGCGCCCCGCTCGCAACGTAACGACCGGCACCAGTAGTCGATCACCGATACGGACATCGCCGGGAGCGTCTGTGAACTTGAACTTGCCCTCTTCGATACGCATCACACTCACATCCGCCTCAGCGCCCACCTTGAGGCTCCCGAACTGGTCGTCGCGACCCACAGCATGTGCGGGTGCAGAAGTGGCAAGTCGGACGACCTCGTCCAGCGACAACCCAAGATGGAGGAACTTGGAGAGCGTTGTGGCAAGGTCGTACACCGGACCGCGAACGTTGTAGCGATGGACATCGCTCGAAACCGTGGCCGGCATGAATCCCTGTTCCATCGCCGTCTCTGCCACGCGGAATCCAAAGCTGCCAGCACCGTGTCCGACGTCAAAAACGACCCCGCGTGCCCGCGCCTCAATCGCAGCGGCTACGACCTTCCCGGTGTCGGTGATGATGCCCGGAGGATTCGCCGTGAAGCTGTGGGTAACGATGTCGCCGCCCCGCAGCTTGCCGAGAATCTCCTCGATATCGTGGCTCGTTCCGCCGATATGGATCATGACGGGCTTGTCCAGATAATCCGCGGCCTCGATAGCCCGCTCAAGCGCCACAAGATCGTTCTTCCCGACAATGCCCTCGGTCAACCGGACCTTTACACCGACGATCACGTCCGGGTGAAGCTTTGCCGCGTCAACTGCCTTGTCCACACGCGCCCAGCGGATGTCTTCCAATTCCCCGATCTCGTTATCGAGCTGGCCCATACCTGAAATGTGGAGAAAGGCCAAAGTCCGGGCGTCCACACGGTCGATCACGTAACGCCGGAAACCCGCCATTGTGTTCGCACCTGCCGACCCCGCATCAACGATCGTCGTAGCGCCGCGAGACAGCGAGTGGGCGTCGGCGTCGATCGCAAGATGGGCAACACCCCACCACACATGCACGTGGAGGTCCACGAGTCCAGGCAGCACCAGTAGCCCGTCGGCTTCGATCACGTCGTGGGTGTCGTTATCGGAGACGTGCTCTTCAACGGCGACAATGCGGCCACCGGCAATTGCTATGTCGCGCTTAGCGTGTAGAGCTCGAGAAGGATCTACAACTGTCCCGTTCTTGATTACAAGATCGAAAGTCAAAAGCCGCTCTCTGGGATGTGTGTCGGGCCTGAGAAAAATTACTAGATCGCCTATAGCGCCACGGAATCAGGATACGACCGTGTCAACGCGGACATCTATCATCGGCCCGCGCGCTTCCACCGGCAACCGGGGATCAGCCCTGCAGTCACACACAAAGGACTGGAAATGCCTCCGATCATCGACAAAGGCGAAGTCATTCTCGTCGGCGAGAACTCGTTCATTAGTTTGAGCCGTGACGGAGGCGAGTCAGTTACAAAGCGCGCGAGCCACTGGTGCGTGTTGTGGACGTTGGCCGGCCCGGGTCACGTTTTGTTTTACGAAGGTGAGATGATCGATGGCGAGGTTCGGGTCTATAGCGACAACATCGCCCTCGCCGGGGTTCTTCAAGAGAACATCCAGGGCTCCCTGTACCCGCCGCACGCTAATTCGGGACTGCCCGTCTACGATGCCGAGTTCGATCGCGCGGGAGACGCCCGCTCTTACTCCACCAAACGGATCTCGACTGAGACAGAAGACATCTCACTAACCTAGACCAACTTCCAACCAGCGTTTGTGATTCACATGCCCGGCGGGACAGGAGAAGGCCAGATCCCGTTGAGCGCATGGACATCCGTCGTCCAGGCACGCGAGGCCAGGATCACGTTCGATGGCGAATTCACCCCCGGCTCGCCATACGACGAGAATCGCTTCGGCCGTGCTACAAGTAACGCCGTCCTCGCATGGGCCGAAACCTGGGCGCAGATCGCTGAATAACCCCGGCTGTCCGTATTCAGAACGCGAGAAAGAGATCAAGACGCTCAACCCGTTCGGGATCAAAATACCTCTAGAAAACGTGCTCGCTCCAATCCAGCCGTTCCCCTGGTGATGAGTGATCCCGGCTGTGCTCTTGTCGATCGGAACCGTATGGGCGGGCGCAGCCATAGCACCCGCGTTGTGGTTGCTCACGATCGCGATGCTCGGCAGGGATGTCGTATTGAGCTGAAGACAACCGGGTATTTCCGTAGTCGTATGGGGGGATGCGTTCCCGCGGATTGCTGGGCCCGACGTGGTTCTAACCGTTCGTGGCCCGAACCACCCGGCCGGCTCGCACGCCGGTAGGTGCGCCGTTCTCCAGGGCGACCTGTCCGTTAACCACCACCGTGTCGATCCCCGTCGTGTACTGGTGTGGCTCGGTGAAAGTCGCCGTGTCTTGGATCGTGTCGGGGTCGAACATCACGAGATCGGCGAAACATCCCGGTGCCACACGCCCGCGCCGAGTTAGTTGCAACCGAGACGCCGGCAGGGCGCACATCTTCCGAACGGCCTCTTCTAACGAGACAAGGTTCTTGTCACGGCGCATCTCTGACAAGAAACGCGGGAACGTTCCGTAAGAGCGCGGATGCGGCTTTCCGGCCGACAGCGGCCCCTCGGACCGAACCGAATTCCCGTCGGAGGCTACAGCGATATATGGGTCACGGGCTATCAGGTCCACATCGTCCTCACGCAGAGAGAACTGGACGATCGCAGCATCCCCGCCTTCGTAGAGCCGGATTGCGGCCTCGGCTGGGTCACATCCCATCTCGTCAGCGATCTCGTCCAGCCGCTGTCCCTCACGGCCACGATCTGGCCCGTACGCCGCCATCAACACGCGATCCGGTGAGCCCATGAAGCTCTTGATATTCCAGTCGATCCCGTCCCTGAGACGCGCCCGGAGATCGGAATCTTCCATAATCTCTAACGTTGCCGTTCGCCCGCCTGCTAGCGCCCAGCGAGGGAAAACTCCGCCGGTTAACGACGTGCTAGAGGCTGTATACGGGTACTGATCGCCCGCCACATCGATCCCCTCGCGCCGGGCACGCGCTTGCAACTCAAGGATCTCCTCGGCCCGGCCCCACGTCAGTGGCCCCTTTACCTTCACGTGCGACATCTGGATGCGGCCGCCGGTACGTCGTCCGATCTCGATCGCTTCATTCACAGCGACATGTAACCCGACGCTGTCGTTTGATTCGGACCGAATGTGGCTTGAGTACAGCACCCCGCGGGAGGCCGCCTCCTGTGCCAAATCCACCACCTCGTCTGTGAGCGAATAGCTGCCCGGCGCGTAAAACAGCCCAGTTGCGAACCCCATCGCCCCGGCTTCGATGCTCTCTGCAACTAGCCGCTTCATGTGTTCCAACTCTTCAAGCGAGGGCGCACGGGCATCCATTCCAAGAACGTTGGTGCGCACCGTACCGTGCCCCACCTGAAACGCCTGGTTGATCACGCCCTTCGCCCCTTCCTGTGCCTCGAGGTACCCGGCGAAGTCCGTCCAGTCGGGGGTGAACTCGGCCCCGGCCGTGAAAAATCGATTTTCCAACGCCTCACGGGCCAACGCAGACTGAAGAGGAGCACACGGACTCATGCCGCAGTTACCGTTCAACTCCAGTGTCACGCCCTGCGTCAGCTTGGAGTCGGCGAGCGGATCGATCAGGAACGACATGTCGCTGTGGCAGTGGAGGTCGATGAACCCGGGGGTTATTACACGCCCGGTGGCGTCAATTGTTTGCGCCGCATCACCGTCAAAACTCCCGACGACCGTGATGCTGTCGCGAGTGATCCCGATGTCCGCCAGGTAACCCGGCGTACCCGTCCCGTCCACAACGGTCCCGTTCTTGATCAGCAGATCAAACATGCGGTTTCCTTGAATATATTCAGGGGTTTTAAGTTCAGGGGTCAGTGTAGGGCCGTCCGGTGGCGACGCCCCAGACACCGAAGTACACTTGCGCCGCCCATTTACTCCTATAGCTAATTCACGAAAATAAAAATAACGGCCCAGTCGGGCCGGGAGAACACGAATGAAATTTGTCAGGTACTCGGCCGTAGGCCACGCCACATACGGGATCCTTGACGGAGACACCGTGATCGAGATATCCGGCCCGCCGACGGGACGGTACACCGAGACCGGCGCCAGCGCGCCCCTGTCCTCAGTCCAATTGCTCGCCCCGATCATCCCGGGCGACGTCTACGCCATGGCTGTGAACTTCAAGTCACACACAGGCGGAGCACCCGCGCCGACCCAGCCCGAGCCATTCCTCAAACCCGCCAGCTCCATCTGTGGAACTGGCAGCACCATCACGCTCCCGGCCGACGCCGGCAAGGTGGACGAAGAGGGCGAGATGGTGGTTGTAATCGGCCGCCGGATGCGCAACGTCTCTGCGGAAGACGCCTTGAGCTACGTGCTCGGCTATACCATCGGCCACGACATCAGCGCTCGAGAGTGGCAGGCCGGCGACACCTCGTGGTGGCGTGCCAAGGGAAGTGACAGCTTCTCGCCTATCGGCCCGTTCATCGAGACCGACTACGACCCGCACGGCAAGAACATCGTCGTCACCGTAAATGGCGAAGAGGTTCAGAACTGCAATACGGACGAGATGATCTTCAACACGCAAGAATGCCTGTCCTTCATCTCGCAGACCAACACGCTTGAGCCGGGAGACATCGTATTCACAGGCACGTCCGGCGTGACATCCCGCCTGCAGAGCGGCGATGACCTGATCACGAAGATAGACCGCCTCGGAGAGCTTCACAACACGATTTCTGACTAGTTTAGATATCGCGATCGCCGTTTGATGGCGCACATCACGTCACGCAAAAAGGCCGCCCCGGATTATCCGGGGCGGCCTTTTTTATTAAATC
>Ga0310124_10001489_pt1 | contig 16285 bp, 8 predicted proteins | sample CB11b_AW_Bot5_MG_FD_203507 | JGI IMG/M metagenome (GOLD analysis project Ga0310124, IMG submission 203507) | Marine microbial communities from Western Arctic Ocean, Canada - CB11b_AW_Bot5 | ecosystem: Environmental > Aquatic > Marine > Oceanic | place: Canada: Western Arctic Ocean | collected... | reverse complement strand
GTCTTTGACACTTAGTTAGAACTTTGGGACCTTAACGCCAGGCTGGTTTGTTCACCTTTCGTCACGGTAGCTTACCCACCGTGGCTCACTCCCTGCTTCTTCAACGATTGTACCTTCGGAGTTTGGCAGCGTGCCGAGGGATCGCTCCCCCTAAACACCCAATCAGTGCTCTACAGCACAATCTATCTCCACAGAGGTCTACCTTCGAGTAGTCTCGCGCGGAACCTGCTATTGCCTGCCTCGATTGGACTTTCACCCCTATACCCAGCTCTTCCGAACGATTTGCACATCAGTACCGGTGCGTCCCTCCACCCAGATTTCTCCGGGCTTCAGACTGGCCAGGCATAGATCGACAGGCTTCAGGTCCTCCACCATTGACTTCAGGCGAGCACACCTCGCCCCTCACCTTACGGCTGCGGGCTTGTCGGTTTCCCTTCGGCTTCGCAGGTCTACTGCTTAACCTCGCCAATGATCAAGACTCCCAGGGTCATTTTTCAAAACGAACGAATGGACGCTGCTCATATCTTCGCTTCCACGCCCATTCAGCCTGTACCTAACTGGTTTCAGGTTCTTTTCACATCCCTCTCAGGATACTTTTCAGCTTTCACTCACGTTACTTGTCTACTATCGGTCTCGAGTTGTATTTAGGATTGGGAGTTTCTGCCTCCCACATTCACGCGCGATATCCAACGCACGCTACTCTGGATCTGTCACTTGGCCATATCCGATACGTGTACGGGACTTTCACCCTCTATGGTGCGCCTTTCCAGGTCGACTTCCACTTCGCGGACTTAGACGATAGACGATCCAAACACCACATCTCCACAAGGTTTCCCAAGCGGATTCGGTTTGTCCTGATCCGTTTTCATTCGCCACTACTCACGGAATCTCATTTGATTTCTTTTCCTCCCCCTACTAAGATGCTTCAATTCGGGGGGTTCCCTTTCCCATAATTGGGAATGACGCCGAAGCGTCTGGAGGTCCTATTCGGCAATCGGCGGATCTACGGCATTCATGCGCCTCCCCGCCGCTTATCGCAGCTTGTCACGACCTTCATCAGCTCTCGAGCCGAGCCATTCCCCAGTCAGGTTGTAGCATCATTTGGTTCTCACTCCACACATTTCCTGTGTGAGTCCTCTGGTGTCCAGGAACATGCCTATCTCGATCTCCTTGGACACCCCGTCTCCCCAGAGGGCGGGACGTCCTAGATCGCTTCCCCAAGCATGAGAACATGCAAAGGTGCACTGCAAAGCAGGCCACCGACCTGCCTTCCCTATATCAAAGCGACGTTCGGAGCGGCCCCCATAGAGGGCCACTGCGGCCCGAAAAATGAGTGATAAACCGGGTTCTGAATCGTATTGATTCAACCCATGGGGCTGACTCGGCGCAGATTCTCGAGAATCACGCGGTTCCCGGGCGCGCGCACGGCGGTCTGCCGCAGCACTGCCACGGCCTCGTCGAAGCGGCGCAGACCGATGAGCGAGACCGCCTTGCCGTTGTTCGCAGCGGAATCATCACCATCGATATGCAAGGCGGCATCGTAGACCATGAGTGCGGCTTCGTGACGCAGACACGAGGTGAGCGAAGTGGCGAGATTGGTGAGGATGGCGACATCGTCCTGGCGCGCTTTTGCGGCCTGGCGCAGAGCCAATACGGCCGCCTCGAAATGCGGTTCGGTGGCAGGGTCTGCAGAAGGGCGTTCCGCGTGTACCAGCAGTGCTTGTTGTAGCAGTGCGAGGCCGAAGTTGTTCAGCGCGGCGGCGTCCTGAGGCCTCTGTTCGCAGATGGCGCGGAACTCCGTGGCAGCCTCCTCCCACTCTGCAGCACCCAAGGCGGTGAATCCCCTGTCAGCCAGTGTCTGCATGTCACTGTCCAGAGACTCCAAGGGAAGGGCGCGAGCGGGGACTAGTTCCGGTTGCCCATCATGGAACCTCTCCGGGTCGAATGAAACGGCGGCCTCTGCAGGGTCGACGAGGCTGTCGAAGTCGACGATCACCTCGCTGACCTGCAACTCGTCACCGAAGTCGTGGTAGACGACCTGCTCTTCTTCCGCGAAGATGGCGTCCATCTCGGCGGGGGTCGAGTCAGCGGCAGTGAACGTTTCGAGGGTATGGGTTGGTTCGACCGGCATACTTCCCGCGAACCGTTGGTCCGACACGAGGGAATCCGCTTGGGGAGGAGTTGACGGCTGCTCCCCTTCTATGCGTGCCACGAGCACCACCGGCTCTTCCTCATCGAGGTTCACGACCACCGGTTCATCCTTGGATTCCGCGACGGCTGGTGCAGGCTCAGCCGCGGGTTCTGCTGGTGCAGGCTCAGCCGCGGGTTCTGCTGGTGCAGGCTCAGCCGCGGGTTCTGCTGGTGCAGGTTCCCCTTCTGCTCCTGCCAGTGAAGACTCATCTTCATCCAACCCGCCTGAAGGGCTACCCATGCCGAACGGGAGGCTGGTCACTCCATCCGATGAACCTCCGAGTTGGAACGGAAGGTCCGTGCCCTCAGATGACGCCTTGCTAGCCAGCGTTTCTAGGCCATCGATCCCCTCCATGGACTCTTGGAGTTGGACTCCACCTGGAAGCGACCCTGACGGCTTCTCTTGCACCCCGGCATCGTCCACGGGGGCGGAGTGGGACACCATGCTGCCACAACTGGGGCAGCCTTCGGTTCCCCCGAAAATGAGGCCACAGGCGTCGCATTCGTGCATGCTTATCGGCCACTGCAAACGCTCCCACTCTTTGACGCTAACGCCGTGGTGAGTGCACAAAAACTCAGTGCGAGAGTTCCGAAAGGTGAATTCACGTATACATGCCGTAGAAAGCGACCATGAAAATGGTCGCCACGGTGCAGGTGATGAGCATCACTGGAAGGCCGACACGCGCCCACTCCTTGGTGGTGATCGGGCGCGGTCCGCGCTCGCTGATTGCGACCGTCATCACGTTGGCTGAAGAGCCGATTGGAGTAGCATTGCCTCCGAATCCAGCTCCCATCGCGAGTCCCCAGAACAACGGGTCGGTGTTCACACTGAATTGCTCGCCCAGCTCGATGATCACCGGGATCATCGCAGCGGTGAACGGAATGTTGTCGATAAGCGCTGAAGCACCCGCAGACACCCAAATGATGGTGACCGCAAGCGCCACCTCATTGCCTCCCGCGGTGGAGAAGATCCAGTACGCCAGTTTCTGGAGATAGCCGACGTTCTCCACTGCACCCACGAGGATGAACAGCCCAGCGAAGAACAGCAACGCCTGCCATTCCACCTTGTCGATCACCTCGTTCAGGAATCCCTCCCTCAGTTCCTCCTCCCGTGGGCGAGCCATGGAGAGCGCGAGTCCTGCGCCCGAGAGAGAGATGGCGTTGATGGAGACCGTGACGTCGGTGAAGTCGGAGAGGAACTCGTGCAGCGAGAAGGCCAACACTGTAGCCCCGAGCATCGTCAACGTCAGTTTCATCAATCGGGGGTCGTTGACAGCGTCCCATTCGTCCTGTTCCATGATCTCCTCGACGTGAGTGGGTTTCTCCTGCATCCAGTCGCGGTAGTACCAGCGCATGTAGCCGAGGGTGGCCACCCAGGCGAACAGGGTGAGGATGCCAAGGTGAGCGAGGAACGAATTGAAGCCGAAGTGAGCGACGGATTCGATCATCACATTCGGAGGGTCACCGACCATCGAGGCGACGCCGCCGGTGTCCGAAAGAATCGCTTCCGCGATAAGAGGAGGAATCGGATTTATCTCCAGTTTCTGGCACATCCTGAGGGTCACAGGAGCGATGATGATGATGGCGGTGACGTTGTCGATCAGCAGGGAGATGAGCGAGGTGAACGTCCCGAGGTAGACGACCAGCATCCAGGGGTCGCCCTTGGAGAGTTTGGTCGCCTTTATTGCGACGAACTCGAAGAAGCCTGAGAACTCGAGCATGGCGGCGAACACCATCATCCCGAGCAGCAGTCCGATTACGTTGAAGTCGACCCAGTTGAGCATCTCCTCCTCCAAGGACACACCCGCGGCGAGCGTGAACACGCCGGTCGCCTTTCCCAGCGCGAGCAGCAGCACGCAACCGAGCCATGCGGCGATCGTACGGTGCAGTTTCTCGGAGAGAATCAGGGCGAACGAGATGACGAAGATGACCAGCACGAGTGGTTCCGCGCCAACCATGTTGTGCAACGGCAGATAACCTCTCTAAAATATGTCCGCTCCGAGCGCCAACAGCGCGGGTGGAATCATTCTTCTTCGAGGGAGGCGAGTTCGATTCCGGTGACCTCTTCGGTCGTCCTCGGAAGCAACTCGTCGAAATCAATCTCAGGCGGTTCCTCATCAGTTGGTTCAGCCACCTTGGATACCTGATTGAGGTTCTCCTTGGACTGTTCGGACTGGGAGAGAGCACCAACAAGCGACTTGAGCGCTTTTGCTGCGATCGACGTCGAGATCGTGCCTCGGCGCTCTTCGTTCCTGAGCGCCTCTATCTGGGCCAGCAGCAGTTCCCTGCGGGCGCCCTCCACCCTGCCGGCGTGCACACGACTCGAGGTGGATAATTCGGTGATGCGGGCCTCGGCTGCTACCACCTGTGCGCGATAGTCCACGCTGAGCGCCTCTTGGTCGTCATCGCTGATGAGTCCCTGCATCTTCAACTCACCCAGCCGCCGCAGGGCCGCCCGGCTGCCGATCTTGTCGGCGAGCGCCACCTCGTACTCGACCTCGGCCTCGGTGGACACCCCGCAGACACCCATGCGGTTGAGCAGCGGGCGCATCGTCAGCCCCTGCACGACCAGCGTCCACAGGATGACAGCGAAGCCGACCACTAGCATGGCATCAAAGACGGGTTCGGGTAGGTAAACCACGTTTTCGAAACCGGAGAGGGCAGTGCCTTCGTGGACGATGTGAGAGAGCAGCAACAGCAGCGCGATCGGGATGCTTCCACGCAGACCTCCCCAGTAGAGGGCCACCTGCCATGAGGTGGAGATCGGACGTTGATGAGAGAGGTTCGAGAGAGCAGTGAGAGGGAACACCACCAGCCGGGCGACTAGCGCAGCCCCGATTCCCACGAAAGCGAGCCAGAGGGTGTGTGAAGTCGGCGTCAGCACATGCTGCAACTCGTAGCCGATCATCAGGAACAGTACGCTGTTGATCAGGAACGCGACCACCTCCCAGAAATGGTGTAGACCGATTCTCGCGGTCGGAGTCATCCCTTCAGGAACTCCTTGATTCCCCACCAGCAGGCCGGCGACGACGACTGCGATGACCCCGCTTCCACTCAGCATCTCGGCGAACAGGAAGGCTCCGAAGGCCAACGCCACGGTGAGCGCGATCTCGACGAGATGGTCGTCACTTTGCTGGAGCAGCCAGTTGGCGACGCCTCCGAGCACCATGCCGACGAGCAGCCCGATGGTGACGACCATCAGGAACGAGGCAATCGCCCCGGTCAGCAATTCCGAAGCGGAGGTCGAGCCACCAGCTAGCCGGGTGAGAACAGCGATGAGGATGATGTTGAACATGACGATGGCGGTCCCGTCGTTGAACAGCGATTCCCCTTCGAGCAGCACCGCAAGACGCTTGGGGGCCCCGAGGTTACGCACCAGCGCCAGCACACTGACCGGATCAGTGGCGGCGAGCACGCTACCGAGCAGCAGCCCATAGAGGAATCCAAAATCATCACCCCACCACAGCAGACGCCAACAAATGAGGCCGATGATGGTGGTGTTGAGCAGCACTCCAGGGATGGCGAGCAGAGTGATGGGACGCCAGTTCCGACGCAGCTTATCGATGTGCATCCCGGCCGCCCCCTCGAACAGCAGCGGCGGGAGCAGGACGAACAGGATGAGGTCGGGGGACATCAGTCCGCCACCGAACGGTAGGTCGCCTACTACCAACTCTCCCAGCCAACCGATGACCAGGCCCACGAGGACCAGCGCGATGGTGTATGGCAAGCGGATCCAGCGGGTTCCCAGAGCGACCAGCAGAGCGAGGATGAGCGTGCCCAGCAGTCCCTGCAACCACGTGGGTGGGATGGCTGACATCGACGAGCGCTGATGTCAGTCGCTTATTGGCATTTCATGGTTGAAGGTTCACCGGCGCCAGAATACGGCCACGTTGCCACGCGCCATCACCAGCCTCGCGCTGGCTTCTTCCTCGAGTTGACCCCACAACAGCTCACGCGCGGCTGAGTCCTCAGCCAGGCCGCGATTCAATTTCGCCTTCACCACCTCGTTGCGCACCAGTTGTGCCTCCAACTCCTGACTCACAGATTCTGTCAAGCCGGCCTTACCGACACGTATGGTCACCTGCAATCTAGGGTCAGACGCCAGAAGGCGAATCCTATCTGGGATGTCGCTCATTCTCCATCCCTCTTACCTTGGCCCGCACGGGCTGGATAACCGGGGCCACGTCGCGAAACACGACCGCACCCGAGACAGGTAACCAGACGTACCTTGGAACGTACACGCACGCGAGCGCTCACTCCAGGTCTCAGAGGAGCGGCACATCCCCGACAGATCCACGGGCGGATGCTCGGTGAGATTGTGAGATTGTGCCTGCGACCCAGACGCACCAGGTCGCGAGAGGCGGTGGTACGCAAGCTAGCGTCGCGGCTCCCTGACCGATTCTCGGCCAGTTCAGTGAGTTGCACAACGGCCATTCTGGCTCTCTCCTTGCGCTGACGAGCGTCGCGGACACGGCGGGTTCGATTACCACGTGCCATCGCGTCCACCTCCAATCAATCGAGCTGCTCGAGAGCGGCTGCCACATCTGCACGTACGCCCTCAATCGGCTGGCTACCATCGATGCCAACGTAGAGTCCAGCGGAGAGATACCACTCAGCCAGCGGTGCTGTCTGCTCATGGTAGGCTTGCAAACGGGCGCGCACGGTCTCTTCGTTGTCATCCTCGCGCTGCACGAGTCGGGCGGCGATCTCAGGCGGGGCGGGATTGAAGGTGACGTGGTAGATGTCACCTGTTTCGGAATCCATGCGTCGACCGACGATTCTCTCGACGATTGCCTCGTCAGGTACCTCGATGGAGATGACCAACGATATGCGGGCTATCTCAGCGAGCGCTTCTGCCTGCGGAATCGTGCGCGGGAAGCCGTCCAGCAGAACACCTTCAGAAGCGTCGGGCTCTCCGAGCCGCTCCTCAACCAATCCGATGATTACCTCATCGGAGACGAGTTGGCCTGCATCCATGCACTGCTTCGCCTGCATGCCCAGTGAGGTGCCTTGCGCCACCGCGGCGCGCAACATGTCACCCGTCGAGACCTGTGGCTTGCCGGTGGCCGCCTCGATGGCCGTGGCTTGGGTTCCCTTGCCCGCCCCGGGCGGTCCGAACAATACGATCGATGCGCTCATCGGCGGCGGCGAATCGAACATCTCGCATAAGGGCGGCGGCGGCAGGGGTGAGGATAGTGCGCTGACTTGTACACCCGCACCAAGGGTCAGAGACCGGGCGGAGCGCCTGGCGGTGGAGGAGGCGCTCCCGGCGGCTTGGGAACAGACAATTTCGGCACGGGATTGGCGGCGTCAAGCGCCTCTTGAATCTCATCCGAGCTCACCGCACCCGACACATAATCCTCCTTGGCCAAGCCCGTATCGAGCGCAGCCTCGCGGCGCTGTTCGACACTTCCGAGCCCACCCATGCCCGCTGAGATGATCTCCTCCCCGGGGTCCAACTCTCCTGAAGTGCGGCGCAGCATCATGAAGCCGCCAAGCAGGAATAACATCAGCAGGAACGCCGCCAATCCGATGGCCCACGAAGGAACACCGGCGTCATCCAAGTAGGTGAACAGACCGCCATCTTGGGCCAGTTCGGACGATGAGGATGACAGGACCAGACTGGAATCGATGGTCGGTATGCCTGCAGCGGCGGTGACGGTGGCATTGATCGTCAGTTCGAGAGGGCCACCGTCCGCGCCGCGCTCAACGGTCACAGTGAACGGCACGATGCTGCTCTCACCCGGTTGCAGCACTTGGAACATCGACTGGGAGAGGTCGACGACCCAACCCTCTGGAGCGACCACACTGAGGTCCACGCGGCAGGGGACGTTACCTTGGTTACTGACCGTCAGGTTGCCCTGCTGCGCCTCTTCAGGAACGATTCGTTCGAACTCGTGACGATCCGTGCTCAGGTTCACCCATGCTGTCGGAAGCACTTCAACGCCGACCTGCGCCGAGCGAACGACATCGTCTCCGCCCGGTGTCGTCCCAGTGACTATCACCGGAATGTTGGCTGTCTGAATCCCAGCTGCAGACCCCGCCGGCAGCACGACGCTCACAATCACGTACTCCTGACGATGCATGCCTAGGTCACCTGGTGGAAGTTGGTGGAATCCAACACTCCATCCTTCAGGGACGCTACCCGTCTCCCATGCGAGCGTGAGAGCCGTGTTGCCAGTGTTCTCCACAGTGAAGGAAGTGGTTGACAACGAGCCGAGCGTCACCGACACCAGACCGGATTCAGGTGCTGACAACTCAAGGTCAGGCCTCTCCTCAACCACCAACGTCGTCCGATTCTGGATGAACTCGCCCGCGCTCAACTGAGTCCTCACAATCACCTCATTCTGCGCCCCATCCGCGACCACCTGTGGAACCTGTACCTCGATGCGACAGTAGGCGCCCGCTCCCGGCGCGATGGTAATCTCAAGAGAGCGGGAGGCGTCTTGCGCTCCGCAGAACAATCCGAGCGGCCACGTAGTCTGTTCGGGCGTGACGGTGACATCGAGTTCCAGCGGGACGTTGCCTTTGTTGACGATATCGAGCGTGAGGTTGAGGCGTTGCCCATCGATTACGGCCTCGTCCAGAGCGTTGCCCCACACGCCGACGGGCACCCCAGTCGACGAGTAAAGGTCAACGGTGAACTCCTGACTGACGAACACTTCGATATCGGTCGTTTCGACCGTCGACATTTCGCTGGATCCTGTATGCGTCGTCGTGCAGGATATCGATTCCGTCGTTCCAGCCGCCGGCAGACCGTTGACCACCTGTGGCACGTTCACGCGCACGGTGACCGGTAGGAACTGTAGACGCGCCAATGGCTCCAGCGTAATCGAGGACGAGTTGCCATCACCCAGTTCTACAGACCAGCGATTAGGGGTCTCGCATGTGATGTTGTAGACCGATGGGCCATTGCCGAGGTTGAGCACCGAGAGAGAGAAGGTGGCTCCGTGTCCTGGACTGGCGCCGAGTCCAGATGTGCCAGCGAGCACGGTGTAAATCATCTCGACGCGATCGACCACGACAGTCAAACGCACCGTATGCTGCACCACAGGGTTCGAGCGATACCACGCGCTCACGTCGACGATGTACGTCCCCGGCAGCGGGAACCGCGGGTAGGGGGTGGCATCGAGGTCGGCGGACTCATCGCGCAGGGTGATCGTCAGCACGATGCTGTCATTCGCACCCCCCAACGGGTCGAGAAGATAGAACGGATCCAGCGAGAGGAAGCGCAGCCATTCATCCTCAGGCGCGTCGTAGATGCCATCAGAACGGAGGTACTGCACCGTCGACACGCGCAGGTCGATGTCCTCGGTACTCGTCCCCTCGTTGGCGAGCAGCATCTGGAAGCTCACGGCATCACCCACAGTCGGGTCGAGAACGCGCGAGGAGGCCTGAGTCAGTTCAGCATCCCCAGAAGGAAGTTGACCGCTCTCGAGGTAGGGGGTCAGGCGAACGCCGATGGCGCTGACGTTGAGGTAGATGGAGTAGACGTTGTTGTTCGTACCGCTGAACTGGTCGTTCGGCTCGGGTACATCGTCATCAACATCCAAGGTCAGTTGCAGATGGTGGATTCCTGTCGTGCTGAAGGTGTGAGTGAACACGATCGAGTCAGAGGAGCCGCCGGCGAGTGGGCCGCGGGTCTCGTTGCGCAGCAGCAATCCCTGCGTCAGGTCCTCGACCGTCACCCTGTAGGACGAGGTGGTGGCGGGCGCCTGATTGACCCACGTCCCCCCGAGCAGCAGCAAGTCACCCTCCAAGGGTTCCGTGACGCTGCACCAGAGACTGGACGACATGACCGTGAGGTCGCTCACCTGGTTCTCCGCTCCCATGCCGGTGATGACGATGGCGAAACCCTGCTGGTTCCCCCCAGAATTGCTCACCTGTATGCTCCAGTTGCCCGACTGGGTGCTTCCCAGTTTCACACGCTCGACGTTGTTCAGGGTGTCCGAACTGCCCCCGGTGGTTGAGAAGCCGTTGAGGAAACTGTTCCCATGGTACACTGTCCCATCAGGCGCGGTCACCATGAGGTCGAGGTCGGTGACCAAGCGTGAGCTTGATTGAGAGGCTGAGGCCGAACCTTCGCGGTCGTTCCACACTAGGGTGATGCTGACCCCGTAGGAGCCGTCAAGGTCGTATGTGTAGAGATAGGAATAACCTGGATACAGCGTCTGGTTGTAATCGAAGAACGTGTTCAGTGCCAGAATGCCGCTGTGCGGGTAGATGCTTCGCTCCAGGTCGAGTTGGCCCCAGCCCTCGTACTGGTTGGGGATATCGGCGCTGCCCATATCCAACGCCCCGTTGATGAGGATCGCCTTGACCAGATCGCTGCGCGCCGAGTTGATCGATTTCTCCTCGCGCAGGAACTGGCGTACGAGCGCCGAGGCACCGGCGACGACGGGCGTCGATGTTGATGAGCCGTCGGCGGACATGTACAACGGGTTGTTGCTCGAATGACGAGCGCTCGAGCAAGAGGGGCCTGCGGGGTACTGCGCCTCGTCGGCGCGAGCGGAGCAGATCTGGACTCCCGGAGCGACGATGTCTGGCTTGATTCGGCCGTCGAGGGTGCTTCCCTGGCTGGAGAACGAGGCTACCTGACCCGCCGAAGCTGTTCCCGGCCTGCCGGTGGTCGAGGCCCCCACGGAGATGACGTTCTTGGCCGTCGATGGCGGGGAGACCGACGAAGAGCCCTGCGCTCCCTCGTTGCCCGCGGCGAACAGGACCAGCAGCGTGCTGTAGTCATCCATGAACGAATCCGCAGAACGGCTGTCCGAAGTGTACTGGCCACCCGAACTCAGTGCTCCCCAGGAGTTGCTCTGCACGTGTGCTGACTGCTGGAAAGAGTGCAGGAACATGCTGTAGAGCGATCCGTAGCGCGCCATCTGGCCTGACTGGTCATGCTCGAGCTGGTAGAAGTGAAAGGTCGCCGCCGGGGCCATGCCAAGAGTGGATGAATCTCCGCTGCCATCCCCTAGCAACGTCCCGGAGATGTGCGTACCGTGCCCGCTGTTGCTGTCGGCCACTGAGTTGTCCGGTCCGAAGTTGTTGTAGATCGCCCGCACCCTGTTGGTGAAGTCCCCGTGGTCAGCGTCGAGCCCGGTATCCGAGATACCGACCACCTCGCCGGTTCCGTCGAGTCCGCCGTTCCAGTTGTTGAACACGGCGTCGATGCGCGCCAAGTTGCGAGCATAGTTGTTCGAGATGCCGATTGGTGAGTGCGCTTCGGTGAACAGGATGCGGCCATCTCGCGCCAACACCGGAAGCCAAGCCGCGTCGATTCCGCGCACCTGACAGAGCCAAGCATCACAGCGGACCATCTCGGCAGAGGTGAGTTCGAGGTCAGCGATCAGTGCGGGAACACCGGCTTCCCCGACATCGCTGGCGACGGTGAGGTCGACATCAAGGGGAGGGACCGGTTCACCTGCGAGGGCGGCGATGGACGCTTCGAGAAGGGCCGGCTCCAATCTCCATCCGGGGTGCTGCACCCCCCACCAGCGGATGCGTGCATCGTCGTCAATCGCCTCTACAGCGGCGGAAGCGGCGGCGGGATCGTCAGGCAGTCGAAGGAGATAGGCTGAGTCCGGAATGTGATCGAGGTCGGACATCCCATACATCGAGCATAACTCCTCGATGGTGGCGTGGTCGTGCTCGACCAGTTGGACGATGAGAATCCGAGTGGCTTCGACATCCAGTGAATCACGGAATGGCTGAGGCGGTTCGGGGACTTCTTCGATGAGGGGGTCGAACTCTCCGAGCACTGTGGAGACGATGCCGCTGCTGGGGGTGATTCCCGTCTCGAGCATTCGCACAGGTTCCGTTGCGAACCAATGCTCCGCTGCTTCAGATGCCGTCCAATCCGCTGATTCATCTTGAGGAAGTTGAACGGGCTCGACATCGACTGAAGCGAATGCAGCGGTCCACGAGGCCATGAGCAACAGCAGGACGAGTAGAGGCGACAGAGATGCTCTACTCATGCGCTGCTCGACCCGCGCTTCCCTTTTGATGCTTGACGCTCTTAGAGCGTCCCAATATCATCGCTCTCAGAGGTTGTAGTAATCTGAGATTGCTGCATCTGTCTTGGCGACGGAAGCGCGCCAATCCGTCTCGGTTCCCATCAACGCCCGTATGGCGTCGACGTTCTCGGGTATGACGTCGCTCTCTTGGTGAATTGCCTGGAAGTAGTAGAGCCGGTCGCCCTGTAGGCTCACCCCGTCCTCCCAGACGAATATCTCGTGCAGGTCACCCCACTTGCGCCCGATGTCGCGCGCCATCTCCATCACCTCTGCGGTGGTGGTCAGGCGGTTCGCCTCTCCAGCCATCACGATCACACGCGGTTGCGCTTTCCAGAGGTCGATGACGCTCTCGGTGGAGAGGCCATGCCCTTCCGGAAGATCAGCAATGATGGCGTGCACATGCATGATGGTGGTCGGCACAGCCACTGCGAGTGAGTTGATCTCGATCTCCGGCTTGACCGTCTTCACGTCCGGGCCGTGATGACTCGGCACCTTCAGCACCGGCTTGATCGCATTGATCGGCCCCTTCTTGGAATCACCTGGGTCGGCAGCACGACGGATCATCGTGCACTCCACCTTCAGCGAACCGCAGTGGTCGTGAAGCGGGACCAACGTGCGCGACAGCCCAGTGGTGTTGCACGATACTACGCGGGTGGCATCGGCATTGAGGTTCGTCGCGTGGTTGGCCGAGGATGTGTACGAGAGCCCGGTGAGCGCATGCTTCTCGCCGCCCTGGAAGATTGCCTTGACTCCGACAGTTCGGTACTTGGCGAGGTTCTCCTCGCCATGCTTGCCTGGTGAGCAGTCGACGACTATGTCCGCGCTTGCGAGCAGGTCGGACAGGCCGCCCGCACACTCGTAGCCGCCAGCGGCGAAGGATGCGATGCGCTCAGGGTCATCCGAAGTGCAGTAGAGTGGAAACCCTTTCTTCACAGCGAGATTGCAGCCGAAGCTCGGACCTGTCTTGGTCACACCGACGATTTCCATGTCGTCCTGTGCGTCCACGGCGTCAGCGACTCGCTTGCCGATGGTACCGTATCCATTGATTGCGACTCGGGTGTTGCTCATCTCCAGCCCCTCCAACCGTCACCGGCAGGCCGAGGCCCTTGCCGCCCCTCTATCAAGCATTCCCCGAGGTTGGACGTCCGCCCTGAGGGCGGATTACCGCGTGCGCGTGCCGGCCGCACAACCGGATTCTTGGCTATTGCAGGGGCGTCAGCATCAAGAGCGGTTGCATGAGCAGGGTGGGTGAGGATTGCTATGCGCGAGGAGGTTAGCAAGAGTGTCGCACTCAACCGCAAGTTCTCCGACCTGCTCGCGCGGGCACTTGAACTCGACCGGGCGATCAAGATCGGCTGGGGCAAGGGCGACGACCCGAAACCGCACGAAGGCGAGATGGGAGTGGCTCCCCACATCCCAGAAGGAGCGCGCGTGCGCATGCTCGGCAATCTCGCCGATATGGTGGCGGTTTGCGCTTCTGGTGGCTCGTTCATCCTCGAGGGTGAGGCGGCGGGCTACTTCGGTGCCTGGAACGACGGCTGTAGGCTGGTCGTTGAGCGGGATTGCGGCGCCAGAGCCGGTTACGCGATGGCATCCGGACGCATCGTTCTGCAGGGATCCACCGGCGCCGAGGTGGGCGCGCGCATGGGCGGGGGGAACCTCATCGTCCGTGGTTCGGCCGGGCGGCGCTGTGGAGCAGGGATGTCCGGAGGAACGGTGGTCGTCATCGGAGATGTGGACGGCGATGTCGGCTGCAACATGTCAGGTGGGAGAATCATCGTCAACGGGCGCTGCCCGCCAGCAGGAGAAGGTGCAATCTCGAACACGCTCACTAAGGCGGAGTTGAAAGATGTCAACGAGTTGCTCGATGACCTCGACCTCAAGGTGGCCGCTGACGCTGTCTGCATCCGTACAGATGAGGACACGCCCACGACGGCAGAACTTCCTGCAATGGGCATAGATTCCGATTTCAGCGGCATCTCGCTGGTCAGCGCCACCGGCACTCGTCTGCATGAACACGCGCCGCTCGACCTGCTCACTCTCATCTCGAACAGGGATTCCGAGAAAGGTGCTGTGCTCCTGCCTCTCCCCGTGCTGCCGCTGCTCGACGAGGGCAAGGGCCTGAAAGGCACACACCTCTCCCTCCAACCCTGTCTCGTGCGCTCGGCACCACGGTCGATTGACCTGCTGCTGGTCGATGAGAGCAACCTGGCAGGGTGCGCCGCCGACCTCCAGGCCTCCGCCGGTGCGGTGGTCTCCATCCATGACCTGCCTCCGCTCAACGATGCTGAACTCGATGCGCTGCTGGTGGTGGTGCGCTCCCATCTGGGAGAGGACAAGCCGGTGATTCTCTCCGGTGATCTGACTAGAGTCCAGAAAGTGCACCGGCTGGCTGACGACCTCGATTGCGACGGTGCGTGCATCCAGCTCGCCAGCAGTGCGATGCTGCCAGCAGCGGCGGCCCTGCCGGTGATCGCCCTGTCAGGCCGAGAGCAGGATCTCGCGGCCCATGGAGTAAGCGGCTCGATTCACCTGCCTTGGTCCCCGGCAGCCTCGGATCTACTCATCGCCGCCGCCGCAGGCGCCAGTCTGACTGTCGCCGACCCCTTCACGGCCGATGCGTCGGCGCCATCGTCGCAGAAGGGACGGGCGGAGGCTGTGGAAGCCTGGCTGGCTGGAATCAACGCTGGAATCAGGGGTTGGCTCATCGAACTCGGCGAAGATGGAATCGATCGGTTGAACCGACGCCACCTGCGCGCACTCGATCACGACACCGCCAGCGTGAGTGGACTCAGACTCGCCGGCTGGGAGCGCCCGCTCCCACAATGGCTCGGGCAGTGAACAGCGAAGAGGTGAAGGCGGCGGTCCCTGCGCTCAATTCGGAGGATGACCCATGCCCACAGTCACCTTTGAGCACTCGGTGCTGCGCGACATCCAAGCGCGATTCGGCATCGAGCACGAGCCTGAACTCTGGTCAGAGAAGCTCGGGCTGATCGGCTGTTCAGTCGAGAAATGCGACGATGAGACCGTTGACATAGAGGTGTTCCCCGACCGCCCCGACCTGCTCTCGGCCGAGACGATGGCGCACGCTGCGCGCCCCTTCCTGCATGGAGCGCCAGCAGAACCGCGGCTCGCTACCCGCAGCAGTGGCATCACCATGGGTGTCGACCCCTCATTGGAGAAGGTACGTCCGGTCATCCTGGCGGCGCTTGTGCGTGGAGTCGACACCGGGAACACGATGGAGGAGCAGGGCCAGTTCATCCAGGGTCTGATGGACCATCAGGAGAAACTGCATTTCGCACTTGGCAGAGGGCGCAAACGCTCGTCGATAGGTGTCCACGACTTCAGTTCCCTGAGGCCGCCTTTCGAGGTGACCACGGTTCCCGAGGACTACTCGTTCACCCCATTGGCAATGACAGAACCGCTGACCATTCGGGAGATTCTGGAACAGCATCCGAAGGGTGTGGATTATGCACACCTGTTGGAGGGTTACGACCGGTTTCCTGTCATTCTGGATGCGACCGGAGCGGTACTCTCCTTCCCACCGATCATCAACGGCAGACACACCACTGTGACAGAGGGCACCCGCGACTTCTTCATCGATGTCACCGGATGGGACGAGCGCGCCTGCGAGGCTTCGCTGCTGCTCACATGTCTGGCGTTCGCAGCCCGTGGAGGCACCGTAGAGACTGTGCGCATAACCGCATGGGATGAGACGGAGTTCGACTCGCCTGAAGGACGCCCGCGCGAGCATAGAGTTCCGAAGTCGCTGCTCGAAGAGATTCTCGGTCGCGAGTTCAGCGATGAGCAGGTTGCCGCTGCTCTGGACAGGATGGGCGGCAGGATGGTGCGCCGCCGGGTGAGCACCGATGGGCCGCGGCGGCGCGAACGCTGGGCAGAGGCGGCGGCGGGCGAGGACGAATACATCGTCGAGATGCCCCGCTGGCGCTCGGACATACTGCATCCCGTCGACCTCGTCGAAGATGTCGCCATCGGAATCGGCTACGAGGGCCTCGGCGTATCCGTATCTCGCCAGTCCGACGCGGGTATACCGCTGGCGAAGATGGCTCTTCACCGGCGTA
>Ga0310124_10001482_pt1 | contig 16324 bp, 7 predicted proteins | sample CB11b_AW_Bot5_MG_FD_203507 | JGI IMG/M metagenome (GOLD analysis project Ga0310124, IMG submission 203507) | Marine microbial communities from Western Arctic Ocean, Canada - CB11b_AW_Bot5 | ecosystem: Environmental > Aquatic > Marine > Oceanic | place: Canada: Western Arctic Ocean | collected... | reverse complement strand
GACGCTGTCGGGGGCAAGACTGATGGCGAGACGGTATGCTTCTGCCGCTTCGGCGTAGCGGCCCTGCCGACCGTAGAGCAGCCCGAGCATGGCGCGCGACTCGTGGTCACCGGGTTCATTGCGGAGAATGCGGAGATTTTTGCGGATCTCGGTATCGATCACGTCGAGGGCGCGAAACTCCTCCAGGACCGGTCCTGCCTCCGCCACTCGGCCGAGGCGGCGCAGTGCATTGGCGAGTACGAAACGTGGATCCTTGGCGCTGGCATCCAGCTCGATGCCGCGCCGAGCGGCGGCGACGGCGCCTTCGAAATCCTTCGCTTTCAGTCGTGCCTGCGCCAGGTCGGCGTGGATCACGGCATCGACGCTGTCGAGAGCGACAGCCTTCTCCAGGGCGACGACGGCCTCGTCATAGCGCAGCTGCTTATGGCGCATACGGCCGATCAACCTGTGAAAGCGAGCGTCACCCGGGGCCAGCCTCAGGCCACTTTGCAGCAACGTTTCGACGCGCTCGAACTCCCCGCGGATGAAGTAGATATATCCCAGATCGTAGTAGGTTGACACGTGCCGCGGATCGAGATGCAGCACGGCGTTGTGTTCAGCGATAGCCTGGGCGTAGTTCAACTGTCTGACGTACAAGGCCGCCAGATTGTGACGCGCAGAAACATGAGTGGAATCGAGGTCGAGAACGTTCTGATACGCCTTGATGGCTTCGGAAATATTGAGCTGGCGGGCGAGGGCGTTGCCGAGGTTATAGTTCGCTTCCACGTAAGACGGTGATTCGACGAGGGCGCGACGGTAGGCGGCGACGGCCTCCGTGTCTCGTCCCTGGGAGGACATCTCCAGGCCCACGCGGAAGGCCTCCGCCGCCGCGATGACGTCCCCTTCGGCGTTTGCACCTTCGGTGGTCAGAGAGGATGTCACCCCCTTTGTGGCGGGAGTGGCAGCCATCGACTGAGACGAAGGCGTTGGGTTGTCGTCTGCAGGTGCACAACTCAGCAGTGCCACACAGGCGCTACCACTCAACAACAGAAGTTTCACCCTCATCTTCCCTCCTCGCGCACGACTCGCTGTTGATCCACGGCTATATCGGTCAATATCTGTACGCCGCCGTTGGGCCAGATAACATGGAGGCTGTCCACAATGATGGCACTGGCGAGGCCGAAGTGCAGGCGCAGGTCGCTCTGCGACAGGTAACTGCCACCGGTGGTCACCTCGGCGGTGGAGGTGTGTGACCCCGCTTTCAGCGTCACTCGAGCACCGATGGCGGAGCGGTTGCTGATCGTACCTTCGAGTTGCAGTCGCAACCAGTGGCCGGCGCCGACGGTATCGTTGCGCAACAGTTGCGGCCGATCGGAGACATTGGCGACCAGGATATCGATATCGCCGTCGTCGTCGTAGTCGCCGAAGGCGGCGCCGCGGCTGACCTGACGATCGTCGAGGGCTGTTCCTTTGATGGGGATGAATTCCTCGAAGCGGCCGGCACCGTCATTGAGGAACAACTGGTTGCGTTGTGCGTAAGTTGTGTTTTCGTAAATCTCCACATCACTCTCCAGATGACCGCTGGCAATAAATGCGTCGCGGTCGCCGTCGTTGTCGACATCGAAGAGCCGTGTGCCCCAGCTGAGAAAGGGTATGCTGCTTTTGCCGAAGCCGGCATTGAAGGTCTCGTCCAGAAACGTCGCGCCTCCGACGTTGCGGTAGAGCGTGTTCGTCTCCCACTGGAAGTTCGTCACCAGCAGATCGGGTAGCAGATCGCCGTCGTAGTCGGCCAAGTGTACACCCATGCCCGCCTCGACGTCGCCGTCTTCGTTGTAGGCCGCGCCTGCAAGAAGTCCACTCTCCGTAAAATGCCCAGTGCCGTCGTTGACATAGAGAAAGTTGAGCGTCTTGTCGTTGGCCAGATAGAGATCGACATCGCCATCTAGATCGAGATCGCCGAAGACGACACCCAGCTCCTTGCCGGCGCTGTTGAGCAGTCCGCGATCTTCCGTCTCGTCACGAAACCTTCCGTCCCCTACGTTGCGGAACAGATGGTCGCGCACGCCGTCGAATGACTCGGGGCCGCAATACAGCTGCAGGCCACTGCCCCCCTCGGCACAGAGTTTGTGGTTGGTGTAGGAAAAATCATGGTAATTGGCGACGTAGAGATCGACCCAACCGTCCGCATCCACGTCAGCGAAAGCACAACTGGTTGAAAAGGCACTATCCGTCACCGCGGCGGCAGTCGTTCGATCGTCGAATCGCTGCTCTGCCATTTCGTTCTGATAGTAGCGATTTGGTCCGAAGTTGGTGACGTAGACGTCGAGATCACCATCATTGTCCGCATCGGCAGCGCAACTCCCCATGCCGTAGCCGCTGTCGTCCAGACCGCTGGCGGCCGTGACGTCGGCGAACATCCCCCCGGGGTCGTTGCGGTAGAGACGGTTGACGGTAGCTGCCGCAGGTTCGGTGGCAACACCGGTGGGAGCGCCATTGAGCAGGTAGATATCGAGATCACCATCTGCGTCGAAGTCGAGAAAAGCGGCGCCGGGACCGACGGTCTCGATCACGTACTTTTGCCCGGTGGCTCCGTTGCTGTGCACGAAGTCGATTCCCGACTCGACAGTGACGTCGGAAAACACAGGCGTGCCACCGTGGGCGCTGCCAACGATCAGGAGAATCGAAAGGACAGCGAGCCACCACCGGACGAGACCCGCGCCATCGACCTTCTCTCCCACAGCGTGTAAATTCATTGCCCAAATCTACTCAGCCCCCCCCTTACCCGAAAGCCGGCATCGATTCACGTGCGGTCCTTCCGTCTTGCCAAACGTGCCACTCTTTTTGTTGTACTCCTGTTCGGCGTGGTTGCATGCGAGCCATCGTTGCCCGACACCGCCACCGTGCATTCCCCCGAGTTCGAGAGTGCTTACCGACGCGGTCTCGATCTGCTCGAACGCTACCGTCTGCGGGAGGCACAGCGCGAGTTCGAGCGCTGCATTCTGTTGGCTCCCGCTGCCGCTGAAGGCTTCTGGCAACTCGGGCGGGTCGAACTGGTTCAGGGGCGCATCAACAGTGGCATCACCCGCCTGCACCAGGCTCTCGAACTCGATCCCGCTTTAGCCGCCGCCCGCGAACTGATTCTGGAAACGTACCTGGGGCGTGGTCGCGAAGCTCTCGAGGATGGCCATTACGAAGAAGCTCGAGAACATTTCCGCGGTGCCATCGCCACAGACTCCACCGCTTACGAGCCGCTGTATCAATCCGCCATTACCGCGATCTGGCGTGGAGAGGATGCCGAAGCGGAGTCGTTTCTCACCCGGGCTGTGGTGTTGCACCCGGAGGTGCTCGAACTCCGTTGGCATCTTGAGGGTGCACGCACTCGGTTGGGTTTGCCACACAAGGAGGATGGATTCGTGGATCACATCGCCAAGCGTGCTCAACTTGCCGGTCGTTTTACCGAAATGGCAGCACCACTCGGTATCGACAAGTTGGATGGTGGCCGCAGTTCGGCATGGGCTGACTACGACGGTGATGGTGATCTCGACCTGGCCGTACTCGGACATCCACAACTGGCCTACTATCGCAATGACGGCGATCTCTTCGTCGAAGGCACAGATGCTGCCGGACTCCGCTTGCCCGCCGGAGGGATCGGGCTGCAGACGGCGGACTACGACAACGATGGGGATGCCGATCTGTATGTCACTCGCGACGGTTGGTTTGGTGGCGGATCCAATTATCTGTTCAACAATCGGGGAGATGCGACCTTCCGCGACGTGACCACCGACGCCGGAGTCAGTGATCCAGGGTCCAGTTTCTGCGCGGCCTGGAGTGACGTCGACCAAGACGGCTGGCTCGATATCTATGTTGCCAACGGTACCGGTGCCACGGGAGACTCGACAAATGTGCTCTACCACAACGACGGGTCAGGCAGCTTCTCCAACGTGGCTGCCACAGCCGGCGTCGACAGCCGGTCCCAGAGTCTGAGTGCCGCCTTCGGCGATCTCGACGAGGACGGTGACGCAGATCTTTACGTGTGCAACTTCACCGAGCCGAATCAACTGTTCCGCAACGATGGTGACCTAACATTCGCCGACGCCACCGCCACTGCCAGAGTCGGCGCCGAAGAGATCGATGGTTTCATCACCTTCCTGTTGGACTATAACAACGATGGTCGCCTCGACATCTTCGTTGCCAACTGGAGTCAGTACGATGTTGTGCTCGCTGATCGTGTGGCTGGGAAGACCACGAGCCCCCGAGATCGACCGATCCTCTACCACAACGACGGCGACGGCGCTTTCACCGACGTCACGGGAAAAGCTGGCCTGCTGCGCGCCCTGGGAACGATGAGTGGCGTACCGGCTGACGTCGACAACGACGGCTGGGTCGATCTCTATCTCGGCAATGGCGGCCCCGCCATGGGCCGCCGGGATCCAGACACGTTCTACCTCAACGATGGTGCAGGTGGTTTCATCGACGCCACCGAGGCGGCGGGCCTCGGACATCCCGGCAAATCGCACGGCGTCACCTTCGCAGATTACGATCGCGATGGTGATCTGGACCTCTACGTTCCTGTGGGTGGCGCCAAACCGGGCGACCAGTGGCATAATGCTTTTTACCGGAATGAGGGCTTTGGCAATCACTGGATTGCCATCGACCTGGAGGGCGTGGTCAGCAACCGGGACGGTATTGGTGCCCGCATCAAGGTGTCGGCGGGAGAACTGACACAGTACGCCGAGATCGCGTCCGGCTACAGTTTCGGCTGCTCCAACTCACTGACAGCTGAATTCGGTCTCGGACAGCACACACGGATCGACGAAGTCGAAGTCGTCTGGCCCAGTGGTGGCACGGATCGCTATCAAGCGTTGGAAGCTGATCGTTTCTACACGATCACCGAGGGGAAGAGTATCGAATCGACGGGGCCTCTCAGATGATTGGCAAGGGGCCATTGGTTGCTCTGCTCATCGGCAGCGCCGCCTGCAGTGGTTGTGGGTCCAGTCCCGATGCAGCCGCCTGGCATCTTCGCGCCGAGAAGATCCTCGATGGCGCGCAAGGCGGTGCCCTCCGCTCGATGCCAACAGCGACACTGTTGTCAGCCATCTACTTCGAACAACAGGCTCTGATACAGGATCGTTCGCTACTCGGCGCCACACAGAATCTGGGTGCTCTGTACACTGCTCGTGGCTCTTTTGAACGGGCGACGGTTCTCTTCCGCGACTTGGTACAGCGTCAGCCCGACGATCCGATCGCTTATGTTGGTCTGGGTCGTGCCCTGGCATCACAAGGTCGGTTCAGCGGCGCCATGCGGGCCTTCCAGGATGCTCTTCGCCGCAACCCGGAAGCCGATCTGCGGATTGAGGTGTACAACCGGCTTGGCCATTCGTATCAGGCACTCGGTCACCTGGAACAACATCTGCTCTCCGCCGAGGCCACCTACGGCGCTTCTCTGCGAATGGACTCTGACCAGGCTGACATTCTCTACCAACTTGCCCGCGTGTTGTCTCGCCTCGAACGGCATGACGAGGCACTGTTGCTCTATCGGCGGGCTCTCGAACTGGCGTCCGACGATGTCGGGATTCGGGTCGAACTGGCAGCGGCCTACGTGCAGGCGGGACGGCGCGAAGCGGCAGAAGCCGTTCTGCGCACGGGACTGGAACTTGGAGACGCCGCCGATCTGCACTACGAACTGGGGCGCCTGGCGTATACTGCGGAGCGCACAGAAGATGCGGTCTCCTCCTTCCGCATGGCTCAGTCCATCGACTCAACATTGACCGCTGCAGCCCGATACGAAGGCCGGATCCTGACCGAACTGGGACGCAAGCAGGAGGCCCTTTCCGTGTTCGCCCGACTTCGTCATCTGTTGCCGGGCGCTGCGACGCCAAGGATCAGTGCTGGAATCGTTCTGAGTGGCATGGGTCGATTCGACGAGGCCGAGAGGGCCTTCCGAGAGGCGCTGCCCCTCGACGACACGGGGGATGCCGCTGTCAAACTCGGCGGGCTGTATATGCATATGAATCGCCTGCGCGACGCCCAGAACGTCTATGCCGAGGGAGTCAGAGAACACCCGGACAACGCCGAACTGCATGCCTCTGTCGGTGACACCTACCTGCGCCTCGGCGTCCTCGGAGCGGCGCTTCAGGCAGCGCAGACCGCAGTCGGGCTGGAACCAGAAGAGCCGGTGTGGCAGTTCCACCTGGCCAATGTCTATGAGCGTCTTGACCCCGAAGCGGCGAAGAGTGCTTGGGAGCGGTATCTCGAACTTGCGCAGGGCGATGCGGCTGAGCGGGATCGGATGGGTATCGCCAGAGAGCGTCTCAATAGATGACGTTGACGACACCAACCCGCTCCACTTGTCCGGCGTCGGCATCGACCCGGACTCGATAGATGTAGATCCCCGGGTCGACGAGATCACCCGACGGCCGGCTGGCGTCCCAGACGCGCACGGCTCGACCACTGACCGACTGCGCCAGGCCCCGACGTACGGGTGCGCCGGAGAGTTCGAAGATCTCGACGAATACGGGTGCCTCGCGTGTCAGCTTGAACAACGAAAATGGCAAGGTCAGCACGTCGTTGACACCATCTCCGTTCGGTGTGATTGCCGACGTAGGTGGTGTGGGTGCACCGACGATAGACGTCTGCTCGCTGTCGAGGAGGCGCACCTCCAACTCAGCACCCACGGTGAAGGGATCGGCGTCCCCCTCGGCAGCATACTGGCTGACTTCCTCGGGCTGTTCTCCGGCTGAGAAGCGACGGTCCGTGAGGCGCACCGCAAAGCGACTGGCATCGGTGAATACACGTGCGCGAAAGTGGACCCGCACGAAACTCCCATCGAGATATACTCGACGCCACAGGTCCAGGTGAAAGCCGCTGTCGGTGAACTCATGGGTGAAAATGACGGGCACGTCGTCGACGAGAACGGAGTCGATGTGGATGATCTCCGCCGGCGTGTCGATGTCCATGTAGCGGAAGCCGGTGTCGGTGCGATACGTCTCTCTTACGGCGCGCATCTCGAGGGCCAGACTGAAGTCGGTCTCTACCCCTGGTTCGACGCTCCGCGGGTCGATCTCAGCCAGCAGTTTCTCGGCGATCGGTCGGGTGGCGTATTCGAAGACCAATTCGTTGATGGAGGTGCCGGGGTTCAGCAGTTTGAGACGAAATTGGATGAATCGATTGGGCCCGGGTGACAGCACGGCTCCGCCGATCACGGTCTGCCAGGGACTCCATTTGGGGTTGGGCACAACAGGTCCCTGTGTCCCGGCTGAATCTTTGATCCTCTCGATTTGCTCCCAGACATCGCGGTTCACCTGCCGGCTTATCGGACCGATATCGATGAAGTATTGCCGGGGCTCGTCATCGGGCCCGGTACGGGTCTGCAGAATCACGGAGGCGGCCTCAGGGCTCCGGCCATCGAGCAGGACGCGGCCCCAGACCGACGTGCCTGTGCCCAGGAGGGGAAACGAGACGAACAGACCTGCGGGAGAGATACCCGCAGCAAGGACCTCCAGTTCGGCCACCTCCCAGGGGAAATCTTCAGGTGTCTGCCAGCGCAGGTAGCGGACCACTCGATCGCCGGTGACCTGTCGCAGGCCAGGCCAGTGGATGACGCTGCGTTCGTTGGGAAGGGTCCGTGTCGCCCGCATCAGCGGCCCGAAGGACTGGTTGAGATACTCGAAGAAGTACCGCAGTGGCTTCGAAGGCGCCGCAATCTCGAGATCATAGGCCTGCGGAAAGAGGTCCTGATGCTGGCTGTCCAGTCGGGGGAAAATGCGGACCCTGTCGATGACGTACGTACCGCCAAGATCTACCAGGATTGGCGTATTGCGTGGCAGACCGACGTCATCGGGGTTGTAAGCGGTGCTGGCGTCTCCGTCGATCATCCAAGACAGTTCGGGAAGGAACACGCTGTCGGGTCGCACACCCCCGGTATCTGGACCCACGACGGCAATGATTCGCCCGCCGCGGGCGAGAGCCCCACTGGCAAGATTGTCCCCGGAACGCACCGGCGGCAGGAAGATCGAATCCGGGGAGACCGAGAGGAACGCCGTCGAATCCTGTACCTCCACCCACGGCACCCCACCGGCGCCGACGACGAGACGTTCCGTGGCGCTGCCGGTGTGAGGCCAAGCGAGGGCGACGACGAGGCCAGCGCCGAGTAGACGTGGGAAACCGGTCAAAACTGCACCACGATGCCCAACTCGGCGAGGGCGGGAATCTGTTCCTCAATCGCCTCTTCGCTCAGGGGGTTGTTCCTCATCAGCGCGGTACGTAGCCCGGTTAGCCCAAATAGCGGTGCCAGATCGGTCACCAGGTTTTCCGAGAGACGAAGACGGGTGAGGCCCGTCAAGCCTGCCAGCGGCGTCAGGTCGGTGACCTGATTCTTTTCGGCATACAACCTGTACAGTTGGCTGAGGCCGATCAGTGGTTGCAGACTCGATACCTGGTTGTCGGTGAAGTCCAGCTCTTCGAGCCCTCTCATGGCCGACAGTGGCAGCAGGCTGGAGACGTGGTTCTGTGAGAACCGCAGGACTCGCAGCTCCCGCAAGGATCTGATCGGGAACAGGTTCTCGATCTCGTTGTGCGTCACCAGCAGCGTCTGGAGTCGGAACAGTGGGCGCAGCGGCAGCAGGTTGGTGACGAGGTTGTTGGTGATGTTGAGCTCCTGCAGAAAGATCATGCCTGACAGGGGCGCCAGATCGGTGATCTGGTTGTTCGCCAGGCTCAGCAGCTGCAGCCGGCGCAGATTTCGCAAGGCAGCGACGCTGGTGATGGCCCGGCTGATGATGGACAGACTTCGCAGTCGATCGAGACCCGAGATCGGCGCCAGACTGATGGGGACTGCATTGGTTGGGGTACCGGTGATCGTCAAGCTTTCGAGGTTCTCCAGGTCCTCCAGACCCGCGAGGTCGCGCACCGAACTGGCGAGACGCAACGTTGTCACTCGCCGCAACAGGTCGGGTGTCAGGTCCCCGGGGTGGTTGTCGAGGGCCCTGCGCACCGTGTCCTCCAGCCGCGAATCTGCGAAAGTGATTGTCGGCACGTGATAGGTGACGACGGCGCCGCCGGCGCTCAGTCTCTGCAATTGACCGGGGTCGAAGAGCGGGTTGCCGGACAGTTCCACACTTTCGAGGGAGGGCAGATTCAGGATCGGGTCGAGGCGGCGAACGAGGTTGTCGTCGAGGGTCAGCACCTGCAGTTGCCGCATCCCTGCCAACGGCGTGAGATCGACGATTCGATTCTTGTCCAGGTTCAGATGTGTGAGGCCCGCCAGCAATGACAGGGGCGTCACACCGGTGAGACCATTGCCCGCCAGGTCGAGAATGCGCAGGTCTGCAAGACCCGTAAGGGGTGTCAGATCGTCGATCTGGTTGCGCGCCAGGTGCAACTGCCGCAAGCCGGTGAGTCGTTCCAGCCCTGCCAGCGAGCTGATGTGAAGGCCCACGGCGTGCAGCTTGGTAAGAGCGACCAGTTCTTCCGTCGTGAGCTCGCCCTGCGGTCGGTCGAGGGCGGTACGCACGGCCGTCTCCAGTACCGGGTCCATGAAGACAGAGTGTTCGAGGGGATCCGCCGTCGCTGGCACATCGATGACGCCTACATCGTGGGAGCACGCCGAAATCGACAATCCCAAGAGCAGGCCCGCCAAGCTCTGACGCCCAACCCTCACCGCGAGACCCCGGCGTAGACGACGACGAAACCCCGAGTGCGAGTGCGTGTGCCTTCGACTTCGAAGTGGCGTCGGGTGAAGTCGAAGCCGAGTTGCGTTGTGAGTCGGTATCCCTGGTAATCGGAAGCATTCGACAGCTGGATGATCGTCGTCGTCTCGCTAAAGCTGTCGTCCGCCCCAGGGGGTGTCGGTGAACGCAGTTGCGAGAATACGTGGCGCTCGATGCCGATCTCGAGGTAGCTCTGTCGCATCACGGGAACTCGGCCGATCAGCATGAGGAGGCGGCTGAACTCCTCTCGTCGAGTGGCGGTGCGCAGGCCAGGCACCTGATTGCGATATTCCGTTTTCACCCCTGGCGTCAGTGTCACCTGCCACAACTCCAGTGGCGCTTCGATACGCGCGATGTGCCCGAGGAAGGAGGACCGGTCCCGCAGACCGGAGGTGAACTGCTCGTCATCGTCGAGCAGCTGATGATAGAGCTGCCACTTCAGTGTCGAGTGCAGTCGCACATTCCAGCGTGTGAGTTCGGTGCCGACCCATGTGGTGTTGACCCAGGTATCGGGGGCGGGCAGTCGGTCTGTCACCGGGATCAGTTCCCCCGACGAGTTCGGTGGTTGCAGCCACTGCACGAGGTCGTCGGCGATGTTGTCCTCAACCTTGCTCAGATCCTGGAACAGCCTCAGGCGAAAGGTTGGCCAGCGGCCATCGTAGGTAAGCAACACGTAATCGGCATCGTTCTGACGTTTGTCGGTGATCTGCTCCATGCGCAGCCGTCCCGCCGACAGACGCAGTTCTGGTGTTATGTTGGCGCCGACATAAAGATTGTACCCACGGCGGTCCGGCTTGTAGGGGAAATCGGCGACCTGGTCGTTTTCGAAGCGGTCGATCCAGCCGTTGTGATTCATGTCGACGCCATAAAGAAACTCCGGGCGATCGACGTGGAATCGCAGGAAGGGCTCCTCGTAGTCCGGGATCAGGTTGGGGCTGACATTGGTGTGGTTCTGATTGAAATCAGAGACGAAGTCATTGTTTTCGTCCCACCCCGGGAAGACTTCGAAGTCCTCCGATGTCTGGCCTTTGCGCGACCAGTCGGCAAACTGGTCCTGGTCGTCGTTGTCGTCGACGAATTCGTAAAGAGCACTGGAGCGCCCGTAATCGACAACGTTGTTGTTGTCGACGGTGGTGAAGTTTGTCGCATAGTCGGCATCGACGTCGAAGGCTTCCAGGTGGGCGAAGTAGGGGTAGGCGACCTTTGACAGGTTGAGCAGGAGGGCCCCCGAGTGGACGCTGGAGGTGAAATGTTCATCCAGATTGCGGTTGGGATACTGTTGGCTGCGCGTGTTCTGATCTATCTCCAGATACCCATCGAAGCCGGCCAGGTCGGTCAACTCGAGGGTCAAACCAGCGATCTGGTTCGCTGTGGGCAGACCATAATCGAAGGCCAATACACGTTGGTTCGAACTGTCTTTGACATTGCCCGTGGCGCGCGCCACGGGCAAAAATACCCGTGACAGTCGAAAATCGACCTGACGGTCAGAAGCGATCTCTACGAGGTAATCATTGGCCAGCACGAGCTCGAGTTGTACGCGCCGAATTTCGGACGGATCGGGGCCTGTGTACGTGCGGTCGAGAAAGTTAAAGGAGAGATTGATGGTCTCGAAACCGTCCGCTGCCAGGTAGCCGCCTTGCTGGAAACCGCCCTCGATGATCGGTCGGAAGCCAATCTCACTGCCCCGCACCTGAACGCCATCGAGATCGGTGATGACGATGTCGGCGGCGAACAGGGCGCCACCGGCCTCGCCGTCCTCCGGAGAGTCGTCGTGGATGCGCAGATCGATGCGTTGCACGTTGCCGGTGCGTTGAATTCCTGTGAGATTGCCCTGCAGGATGTTGCTGGAAAATGCTTCGGACTGTGTGTACGCGTGGTGGGCATTGATCAGCGTTCCCCCGAGCTTGACGAAGTCGCCGAGTTCTACCACGACACGCCCCCCCATGAGGTTCGTGTTGTTCGTCCGCGCCGACTGAAATTCACTCATTGAACTATTGAGGAAATTCGGTTCGCTGATTCGTGACAGGATGACTGTCGCCTGATGTTTGTCAGAGGCGAAATCGAGTTGTACACCGTTGAAGTTCGGCTTGCTGAAGGTCATCGGTGTCAGCGTCGTGCGAATCCGGTCGCCGAAAGTGATGGCGTAGTGGTACTGCCCCTTATGGTCTGAGGCGATGATCAGGTTGTTGAACCAGCCGAAGCGTTGGTTGTCCTTGAACAAGGTGCTGCCAAAAGGTTGTGGATTCTGTTGGCGCCAGTCGAGGACCAGCCAGCCACGGGTCAGGAAGTTGCCGTATACATCGTAGTAGTAGCTGCCCTCCCGCGCCGTTGATACGAAGCGCTGGTAATTGTCACGCGCATAGTTGGAATACTCGCGCTGCCGCCATCCGTACTCGGCGTACAGTTCCTGCGGCACGTACCATTTGCGCACCACCGGATCGAGCGCGTCGAACAGCACCCCCGGTCCGGTCGGTTCGAAGCTGACGCGCCCGCCCCGTTTGATGTCACCCAGACGGGTACTATGCTCCTGCGCACCTGCTGTTGCGTGCAGCAGACCCAGAAAGAAGAGAATGGCGACGAGGCGTCTCATCAGAAGGCGACTCCCACGACACCTTGATGGCGCTCGGTGAAGGCGTCGGCGTGCACTTCCAGGGTCCAGACGTAGTTACCAGGGAGCACAAGATTGCCGTTGTCGGCAATTCCGTTCCAGGCGACCTCCACGGGGCCGATGCCTTGCTCGGCATCGAAAAGTGTCACTACGCGTCGACCGGCCAGGTCGAAAAGTATGAGTGTTGCCTGCGCCGGTCGTGTCAGCTGCAGCAGGTTGAAAAATACCCGTAACTCGTCGTGAACCCCGTCGCCATTCGGCGTGATGACGCGGCTGTCGAACTGTATTTCACCGACGAGAGTGCCGATCTGGCTTTTTGGTACAGCAACCGACAGGCTGGACAGCTCGGCAAAATCAGAGGGACCAAATTCGGTCGCGTCTCCGGGGCGCAGCGCCTGCGGCAACGCCGCCGAATCACTGTGGTAGGCCCGTCCGGAAAAGGTGGTTCCGAAGCGGAAGATCGGCAGGTCGAAAGTGAATTTCAGGAGACTGTCGTCTGCCTGAATCAGGGGAATGCTGAGGCCGAATGTCAGTGGTTCGATGAAGTCGATGTCGAACTCCAGGGGTTCACCGTTCAGGGAAACTTCACGTATGCTCGTAACCTCGACGTTTGTGTCGACCTCCAGTCTGTCGAAGCCTCGGATGTTGCCGTTGGATTGCAGTCGCACAGCGTAACGGAAGGTCGCCGGCTCTTCGGCCTGTGCCAAGCGTGGGAAGACCTCCGCAACCAGTCCGTCTGCGATCGGTGGCTGCAGATAGTCAAAAGACAACTCATCGACGGCGCACGCGTCGGCCAGATCGGCAGAAAAATCGAGGCGGAACTGTACATATTGCCGCGGGTTGGGCGCCTGGATCAATTGGCCATTGCGCAGGGGAGTCCACGGGCTCCAGTTCTGCAGATCCTCGGTGACCGGCTCCTGCACACCTGGCTCCAGCGTCCAATACAGCGTTGGTGAAATATCCTCCACCCCCGCGGGCGCACCCAGGTCGTCGTACAATTTTTTGACGAAACGAAGCGGTTGGGGATCGATCCCGGTGCGCATGCGCACCGACAAGGACGACGCAAGAGGGTTGCCGATGACGTCTTCGACCCAAGCGACAGGACCGATCGTCGCCGCGGAGCCAAGATCGATGACATCGGACAGGTACCGGCTCTGTTGCAGGAAACCACGACCGTAGACCTCGATCTCGTCGATTTCGAAGGGTACGTCCGACAAGGCTTTGACGGTGACGAAACGGGCATACTGGTCAGGTATTTCCACATCGACGATGGGATCGTCATTTTCGGTGCTGCGTCCGACGAGTACGTCAGGTGAGCTGGCGCTGCGGTGGACGATGTTGAGAAGAATCTCGTATCCCCGCAGAAAGTCCGTCTGGAATGGCGCCGACGGCGTCGCCACTACCGTATTGCGGGGATAGAATCGAACACGATGCACACCGATGGGTGGATCGAAATCGAGAATCACGCGGACGCCACGGATCGTTACGTTGGGTTCAAAGAATGTGGGCTTGCGGAGAAAGGCTACGAGGTGGTCTTCGTTCACGGTACCCTCGAGCTGATCTTCGTTACCCCGTCCCGCATTCGGCGCCGTGATGGAGCCACCGGAGAGAACACGCTGGGCAATGTTGACATCCGGGTCGAAGAACAATGGTGTGATCCAGCCACGTCGCAGATCGAAGTCGATGGCGTCACCCGGCGTGTTTGTTGTATCGATGATGGCCAGATACCGGCGCTTGACGACAAGTGCGTCGAGGCCCCGTCCACCACTCTCCCACGTAGTCAGTTGGTCGCCGAGGACAAATGTGCGCGATGGCTGCGCGAGCAGGGGGGAGCCAGCAAGGCAGAACACGAGGAGGGCGCCGATCACCGTAGCCCCGCAGTGATGCTGAGGAAGACCTGACTGGACCGCTGGTCGGACGCCGTGTCGAAATGCCGTTCGCTGACAAGGACACCAAGGCGCGTAGCTACCGTGTAACCCAGGTAAGCGGAGCGATTGGTCAGTTGCGCCACACCGGAGATGGAAGAGAAGCCCTCATCGGCTTCGATCAACTGACCGTCCAGCATCCACAGACGGGATGCCTCGATACCGAATTGCAACTGGCTGTCGAAAATACCACGCCCATAGCGTGGGAAATAGTTGACGCCGATGCTTTCAGAGAAGATCGGTTGTGTCCACAACAGGAAGACTGTCTCCTCAAGAACCGTGGCCTCTGGCAGGCGCCGGGAGTAGGGCGTAATACGCCGGAAGGCACTCTTGAATCGCGGTTCGAAATAGGACAGACCCGCAGGGATCACCCATTCGGCCTTGTTGATGACGCCGAGGAACCCTGAATCCTTTCTTCCCTCACGAGCGACGACTTCGCTTTCGGCGTCACGCTGACGCACCACGTCCCACTTGGCTCGATGATAAAGTCGCAGACCCTTGCCGAGGTGAGAATCGAGGTCGGCATACAGCGTCGCCTTCCACGTGTTGAGAGCGGCGAGGGGATCGCGCACGTCCTGCATGCTCCCCGGTGCGGCAAGGCGCTGGGTCCACAAGATCAGATCATCGGCGATGTCGTCCTCTACCATCGCAGCTGACAGAAAGATTCGAGGCTGCAGTCGTGGTGAACTCGCATTCCATTGCAGCGTGGAGTACCACGACCGCGTCTGTCCATCTCCGGCGAGGAGCCACATTTTCTGCCGACCCGCCGTCCACTCCGCGTCGGCCCCGAGATCGACGGTGACGTAGCCGTTGTAGCCGCGATGGTCCGTCTTATACGGATAGTCGGGCAGGTCGTCATTCTCGAAACGATCTATGACACCGTTGTAGTTCAGGTCGTAGCCAAAAAGAAACTCAGGACGGTCGGAGGCGTATCGCAGGAAGGGCTCCTCGTAATCCGGCGTCAGGTTCCGGTTCTGATTGTGGTCGTTGAGGAAATCCCGATTTTCATCGAGGCCGGGCCAGACGGTGTTGTTGAAGCCGTGGAATGGCCGCTGCCATTCCGGCATGCCGTCGTAGTCGTCGTCATCATCGACGAACTCAAATACCTGTGGAATTGGATTCTTGAAAGTCATGCGACCGCGCGAATCGGTCAGCCAGTAGGTGGTGGCGTAGTCGTGGTCGGTGGAGAAGAATTCGCCATAGGCTGCCAAAGGCTGCCATTGCCACAACCCCTGTGCGTATCCAGCGATCGATCGGTCTGACATTTCGTGATGATGATCGAGGGCAGGATTTGGGTAGCGGCGAAATCGGCGGTTGACAGCCAATTCCCCCTGCATCGACAGGTGTGAGGCGACGATGCTGGCGTCGAGGCCGATGATATCCATGCCGGTTGGCAAACCGTAGTCGACGCTGACGATACGACTGTTGCTGTTGTCCTGCACATTACGGGGTGCGCGCGTTACGGTCAGGAAGACGATCTCGGGGTTGAAGTTTCCCTCGTCGGTCTGCAGGTTCGAGGCGACCTCCACGCGGTAATCATTGGCCACCGACACATCGACTCTGACCTGCGACAACGCTCCCGTACGCAGGCTGTCATGGTCGAGATTCTGCAGATCGTACTGGAGGAGGATGCCGTCCTCATTCTCTGCCACCATGCGTCCCGCCTCAAATCGTCCCCCAGTGACCGTCGGCGTAAAACCGATCTCCCCACCACGGAATGCGCGTCCCGACGTATCGATCATGACGATGTCGAAACCGGCAAGTTTGACACCTTCCCTCCCAGCACCGGGCGAATCATCTCGTATTCGTATCCAGATCGTCTCGAGGGGGGTGTTGTGGCTCGCCGTAAGTGTGCCGTGCAGAGGATTGCCATCGTCGAATTCGATCTGCGTCAAGACATTGTGGGCGTTGACATAGGTCGCCCCAAAGGTCGCTCCCGACAGTGGTTCCACCTGCATATGACCACCCAGCATGGTCGTCGAATTCGTGCGTTCGAAGTCGTTTGGATCACTCGGTCGCGACATCAGCAGTGTTCCGGAGAATCGCGGCGCGGAATAGTCGAGACGGACGCCGTTGAAACGCGGCTTGTAGAGCGTCAATGGCGT
>Ga0310124_10001479_pt1 | contig 16359 bp, 16 predicted proteins | sample CB11b_AW_Bot5_MG_FD_203507 | JGI IMG/M metagenome (GOLD analysis project Ga0310124, IMG submission 203507) | Marine microbial communities from Western Arctic Ocean, Canada - CB11b_AW_Bot5 | ecosystem: Environmental > Aquatic > Marine > Oceanic | place: Canada: Western Arctic Ocean | collected... | reverse complement strand
CACATCGAACCCCATCCGGCCGAACACTTCAACCAGGTCGTTGACCGTCTGGGTGATCACGTGCTCGCGACCGAGGCGTGGTGGCAGGCCGGGTTCGGTCATGTCGATCTGCGGTCGGGGGGCTTGCGTATCAACTCCGCCGAGAGATGCCTTCTTCGCCTCGAAAGCCTCCTGCAGCCTCTGCCGCAACCGGTTGGCGCCCTGGCCAAACGCGGGCTTCTGATCCTTCGGCACCCCCTTCATCATCGCCATCAACGCCTTGATAGCGCCCTTCGAGCCGAGGTACTTGATGCGAAACTGCTCGAGATCATCCTCACTGTTCACCGCATCGAGATACGCGTCGGCTTCCTTGTCGAGTTGATCAATTTTTTCAAACACGGTGTGTGTAGCATACCGCACCGGTGCATGGGCAAACAAGTTGGTAGCTCAGGTCAAATGACCTACCTGAATGAACTTGTATGCCATGGTTGCATTGGCTAAACGCATTGTGGGTCGAGATCGGCCGGCCCGTGCGAGTGCTTCCACAGGTGTCGCGGCGTTTGCGGCACTGCATCGTCCCTTGGAGAGGATCAGTTTTTCCTTGAGGTAGACGCGGTCGAACTGGTGGGTTTGTCCCGGCCAAAGACCGGCATGGTTATCCGCGCACGAATCAGTCCGAGGTTCTGTCCTAAATCCCGTCCCTTTCAGGAGGGGTTGGCAGACAAAATCTAGGTGCGAGCCGGCGTTACGGATTCGGCCGATGGCCGCGACATCACGCGGTAACCGATGTCACGCCGGAAGAACGCACCGTCAAACCAGATCTTTTCGCACGCGGCGTTAGCCTTCCGCTGCGCTTCTTGGAGGTTTTCTCCCATGGCGCAGACATTTAGCACGCGGCCGCCCGCGGTGACAAGTTGGCCGTCTGACAATGCCGAGCCGGCGTGAAACACGGTCACGTCAGGGTCGGCTTCCGCCGCATCGATGCCCGTGATGGACAATCCTTTCCGGTAGTCACCGGGGTATCCGCCACTGGCCATCACGACGCAGCAGCAGCATCGCGGGTCCCAGGACAGATCGATCTTGTCGAGCGTGCCGTTACCAACAGCGATCATGGCGGCGACGAGATCACCGCGCAGCCTCATCATCAGTGCCTGCACCTCCGGGTCACCGAAGCGGCAGTTGAACTCGAGCACCTTGGGCCCGCCGGCGGTGAGCATAAGCCCCGCGTAGAGGACGCCTTTGTATTCCACGCCGTTGCGGCGCAGGGCGTCAATGGTGGGGACGAGAACCTCGCCTTCGATTTGCGACATGAGTTGGTCATTGATCAACGGCGTGGGGCTGTATGCCCCCATGCCACCGGTGTTGGGCCCGCTGTCGCCTTCATGGGCCTGCTTGTGGTCCTGCGCTGGTTCAAGGACGTAGATGTTGCGCCCGTCGACCAATGCTAGGACCGATACTTCCTGGCCGACCAGTCGCTCTTCAATTACGACGGTGTTGCCGGCCTCATCGAAAGCACGGTCTTTCATGATGGTGTTGACCGCATCAACCGCCTCCCGTGGGTCGTCGCATACGATCACGCCCTTGCCCTTGGCCAGTCCTGCGGCCTTGACCACCAGCGGCGTCTCATGTGCCTCGGCAAAATTGATGGCGGCCTCGAGGTTGCCAAAGACACGCGCTTCTGCGGTGGGGATGGCTGCGGTGCGCATCAATTGTTTGCTATACGCCTTGTCTGCTTCGAGGCGCGCCGCAGCCTTGCTGGGGCCAAACACCGTGCGCCCAGGCCGGACCAATTTATCGGCCAGCCCCTGAGCCAATGGGTCCTCCGGGCCGATGACGATCAGTTCCACGTTGTTATGACGGCTGAAGTAGTCGATTTCATCTGCCGTTTTCGTGTCAACATGATTGGCATTGAGGTGTATATTTTCACCCAACTGTCCGGTGCCGCCGTTACCGGGCGCGAAGAAAAGGCGATCGCACTGTGGCGACTGGGCCAATTTCCACCCTAGCGCGTGTTCGCGCCCGCCGTTACCGATCACGAGTATGTTCATGGGTTGCTCGCCGGTTTGCTTATGCGCTGTGTTGCCACAGTTGACGATAAGCCGATCAGCCGAGTAGAGATTGTACTAGGCCTATCCCGAAAGCTCAATCATTGTGTTGATTCGTTTCGGCCTCAGGGTGTCGCTATTGATGAAAGGATTCTTCAGGATGCAACATAAGCACACGGATGGGTAATAAAATTCGATAGCTAACCTATTTCCTTAATCCCAGCGAAGACGGTGCCCTACTTTGGTGGTGGGTGGAGCCGCGTGAATTTACAACACTGGTGCGTGGCGGTGTGATCAGCCCGCCGATTTGGGGTTACCGTGGTCATTGGAGCCATGACGGTACGCTTCTGGATATTCCATCAAAGGCAAACGCAGATCATGGCACAAGGCCGGTCGCGCGTGTCAAAGAAGCGTGCCCGCACCGTCTAGCGTTTGTTCGGCTGTCTGCAGGCATGCTGGTGCATCTTTATTAGGGTTGAGAATAACCTCAAGGGCGGTGCCCAATTGGTCGGCATGACCTTCATTGAGTCATGTCTGGGATTGGTTGTAAAGTTAAATGACTTTTCTTCGGAGGCCTAACGTGGTGGGGTAAAGGTACCGGGAAAGGGGTAGGCCGGTGTATTGGCAGGCATGGGTTGGCGGTTGTCAGTGTTGCGATCATGGCGGCGCTGGTGACCGGGGCGTGTAGGTGGGCGTTGTTGGCCGGTGATACGTTCCTGCATGGTTTTACCGGTCGGCGTCTTCAGGCCATAGAGGTATTCCGAAACTGCGGTGGGTACGAAACATTGGAATACGATGCCTTGATCGGTCGTTTTGAGTCCCAAGGCAATCGGCTCCATGTCCCGGGGTGGTACGAGCAGGTTCTGCGCCGTAGTCAACCCGCCTTGGGCGCTACCTGAGGACATATCGTATTTCGTCGCCAGATCAAAGTAGATTTCTAACGAGGACTGTTCGGCTAGATATTGCCTGCTGGATGTGGCCGGCCCCTTGCGGCCCAGTTCCGTGGTATTGCCGGCTGCGTCAATGACGGACATCAGCAACTCGTAGTCCACTGGTTCGGTAATGATGACCGCGTGTTCAAGCTCGACGACAAGACCGTCCCGAGGCGAATCACGGTTTTCGGCGGCAAATTCCGCCCAAGGAAGTATGGACCATGCCCCGTTCAGGGACGGTTGCGTTGCAGCGTTGATTTCGTGGGGACGAATGTTGTATCGATCAACGCGTTTTCCATTTACCGTATCATTATTAGGAAAGTATTGGGCGGTAAAAGTTTGTTGGTCCTTTTGTTTGCGATCCGGCATCGCGTTCATGGCCTCGATATTTTTTTGCAAGGCAGTGGCGAAGCCGGGCGCTTCGTCCGTGGCGATATATTGGACCACGAACGGTCCGAGGAGGCCGGGACTGTATTCTACCTGGGCGAAACCGGTTATGGGTTGGCCTTTTTTGCCAACTTGCAGGATTGTATTTTGCAGCCAAGGGTCAACAATGAAAGGTGCGGCAATTTTAAGCGATTCGAGGTCGTTGTACTTAATGCCCTGCAGGTTCGCGGCACTGGCAGCCACATAGCGCATCCTGGGCAGACGGGCCAGAACCTCTGCGGCCGGGGCGCTATTGGCAAACATGTTGGCCATGGGCGAACCGGGTTTGAACTGGGCGCCATAAGTGAGGGAGAGGCCCTCCTCGCTGAGTTTGAGTCCCAGGACAGCGGCGTCTGCATCGCGCAACAGGGGGTTGTCGAGGATCCAGTCTAGTATTGTCATGGCCGATGGCGGTATGGCGGCCATGCTGTTCGCCTGCTCCGTGTGCATTTGCGTTAGTGCTTTGAATGTGGCCGCATGGTCCTTGCCGTACAGGACGAGGGCGATGTCACTGTGTTGCAGGCACTGGTTGGCCGATGGACCCAGGCGTCTGACAATTGCTGCGGCCGCATTGGCCGGCTGATAGGCCTTGGCGGTGTCCTCGTCGCGTACGAATACGGCGAAACTGCCGTTTCGGGCGGCGAAGGCGCGATGCCCGGTGGCCAGGATAACGGGCGTCACCTCGCCGCCACCACTACCCCGCAAGGCGGTGGCTACCTTGGCATAATCTGAAACGCGAAGCAGCAGCCAAGCGCGAGATTGATCAACTGACGTATCGTTGCCGCGGACTGTCGAGATCGCCACCATGGCTGGCCCGTCTTCCATGATGGCGTTTGTCAGGCCGGTGATGTGTTTGATCTTCGACCAAACATTGCGCAGGTCAGATCGGCCAAGGCCGATCTGACTGTCGAACAGGGCGACTTTTTCACTAAAGCGTGACAGACTGGGTACGATGATGAGCAAGTCGCTGTCCGCCGGCGCCTGGTCTAGTATCAATGCCATTGATTCATCAGCAGTTGCCGCAGCACCAAGAAAAAATCTGGTGAGCAATACAATGATCAACCCTGATCGCATCATCAGCTGATTCCTTCACTTGTCACTGTCCGGTCGTCCGAACACACATCATAGGTTAAGATAAGGTGTTATGAAAAAGGCTGGACAGGGCAAAAAAGTGTTGGTGGCTATGAGTGGAGGCGTGGACAGCTGCGTTGCCGCGGTCCTGCTGCTCGAGCAGGGCTACGAGGTGGTCGGCTGTTTCATGCGACTGGGCAGTGATGATTCCGTCGAGCGCGATGATGTCTGTATCGAACCGGGTCCGGATACCGGGAAAGCTCATCGCCAGGGGTGCTGTTCAGTCAATGATGCCGGTGATGCCCGGCTGGTGGCGGCCATACTCGATATCCCGCTTTACGTGATGAACTTCAAGCGTGACTTCAACAGAATCATTGATTACTTCGTGGACGAGTACAATGATGGGCGAACACCCAATCCATGTATTCGCTGTAATAGCTGGCTCAAGTTTGGCAAACTGGCAGCATATGCGCAGTCGATCAATGCCGATCATATCGCCACGGGCCACTATGCACGGTTGCAGCGTAGCGGGAGCGGTCGGTCACATCTGCTGAGGGGTAGTGATTTGAACAAGGACCAGAGTTACGTTCTGTTCGATACATCCCGGGACATGCTCGAACGCATGTTGCTCCCGGTAGGGGAATATGAAAAACCACAGATTCGCCGTATTGCCGAGCGGTGTTCACTGCCGGTCTTCGACAAGCCCGACAGCCAAGAAATATGTTTCGTGCCCGACAACGATTACTTCGGCCTCGTTAAACGGCGCACACCGGACCAGGTTACACCCGGCCCGATCGTGGACCGTGACGGTCGGGTGCTTGGCCAGCACGACGGCCATCAGCACTTTACGATCGGCCAACGGCGCGGACTGAGCGTGTCGCTTGGCCACCCTATTTATGTCACGGAAAAAGATGCGCAGACCAACACCGTGGTTGTAGGCGCCAAGCAGCAGGTTGTGGCTGACGGTCTAGCGGCGAACGGAACAAACTGGTTGATTGACCCACCGACACGAACCCCAATGCGATGTCGTGTCCAGATCCGCTCCGGCAGTCGATCGGTGCCGGCCACGGTACAGGTGATGGGCCCCGATGCGTTGGAAGTCCAGTTCGAACAGCCGCAGGCAGCGGTCAGTCCCGGGCAGGCGGTGGTCTGCTATGACGGCGATGAACTTGTCGGCGGCGGTTGGATTGATCACGCCATTTGACGTCTGGTATACAGGTTGCAACTCGTGATTGGCCCATGCACAATTTTCTGGGTGATCTGAATATTCCGCACGAGTTGGACGTGCCCTTGGGCCCCTCCTACACGTGGTACCGCGTGGGGGGATCAGCGCAAGTGCTGGCACGACCGGCGAGCGTGCAGCAACTTTCAGCGCTGGTAGCCCGGTGCAGCGATATCAAGGTGCCCATGTATGTGCTGGGCAGCGGCGCCAATCTGCTGGTGGCTGACGAGGGTGTGTCCGGCGTGGTGGTGAAGCTGGATGACACGAACTTTCGCTATCTGACGTTTGACGGCAGCAGGGTCACCGTGGGGGCCGGTCACGATTTGATGAAACTGGTGCTGGAATCTACGCGGCGGGGGCTGGGCGGCCTGGAATGTCTTGCAGGCATCCCGGCTACCGTCGGCGGAGCCGTGCGTATGAACGCCGGCGGCACATTCGGCGATATCGGCCCGGCTGTGGATCGCGTGCAGGTGATGGACGACAGCGGCCAAGTGTATTACCGAAGCCGCGACGACCTTGTGTTTTCCTATCGCAAGAGCAACATCCTCGCCCGGTTTATTCTCGGCGTGGAATTTAAGCTGTCGCGGCAGGATCCCGATGAGCTGCTCCGACGAGTGAAGGAAATCTTCCTGTATAAGAAGAGCAGCCAGCCCATGGCGGCCAGCAGTCCCGGCTGCGCATATAAAAATCCTGACCAAGCACCGGCTGGCCAGTTGATCGATGATGCCGGTTTAAAAGATTACCGCGTCGGCGGGGCCTATGTGTCAAAGCGGCACGCCAATTTCATTTTGGCCGAAGACGGCGCCAGCGCGGCTAACGTATTGGCTGTGCTCAGCCATATTGAGCAGACGGTGCGGTCACGATTCGGGATTGACCTGGAACGCGAGGTGGTCGTCTGGCCCTGACCCGTTATCTGTCTTTACCAATTTTCTTCATTGAAGGTTTCTCTCAACATTCCCTTTATGACTACCTGCGCATCGGCGCGGTAGCCCCGCAGCCCAGCATGTAGCGCAACGTCGGCGAGAAGCGCCCCGCCAGCTCCGACGTCATCCCAGTGCAGTAATCGGTGAACGGTTTGATCCACGATCGGCTGTAGTAGCACAAGATGCTGCGCCGCGGCTTGTCGGTCACATTGGGCCCAGAGCGGTGCCAGGTGCCGGAAAGCCACATGACCACCGAGCCGACTGGCGCCATGATGGTGATTGGCCGGGTATCGCCAGTGGTCTGTTCCTCCCACTTGGGCTTCTTGCGAGTCCTGTGGCTGGCGGGCACGAGTTGCGTGGCGCCGTTGTCAGCAGTGAAATCGTCCAGTAGCCACCCGTTTTGAGTGGTCAGCGGAAAGTCGGGTAGCGGTTCAGGCAACTGGCCGAGGGGAACATCGACGTGCCATGCGCCGCCTTCGGTATGCGGGCCGATGCTGGTAGCGCTGCAATCGGAAAGAATGCAGTCGTCGCCGAGCACGTGATGGACCAGCGGCAAGATGATGGGATGTTCAAGCAGATAATCGATCTGTGGCGCCTTGAACAGCAGTTGCCAGATGCGCTGCGAACAGTCCTGATCAAACAGCGTGGGCAGATGCAGGAAGTTCTTAACGACTTGCTGGGGCGCGACCGGCCAGGTGGTACCGTGCAGACCTGCACGAGTGTGACGAATCCGCCGCATGATTCGCGCCAACTCCTGTCTGGTGATCGTGTAGCTGTTGGCTAAAAAAGATTCGACTTTGTCGTCGCCGTCCATGGCCGGTCCATCTTGAGGTTCAAACGGTGTCTGGCGTTCCTGTTCGAAAAGACGATCTACGCACTCTCGCAGTTGTTCGATCTGCCTCGGTGAAAGTACGTTTTCCACGATCGCATAGCCGTGCTCATCAAGGTGATCGATCGTGGCTTGCAAATCAAAGTTGGCCTGTTGCTGTAGGTTCATCGTGATCGGCCGTGAATCGTGCCGCGCGTTGGTTACTTGGGCACCGTAAGCGGCGCCAGTATTTCATCGGTGATGTACCGGCCTAGCAGGAAATGTTTGCGATCCGGGTACCAGAAGATGCGCTTGCCGTTTCGCTGGGTGAAGCAACCGTACATTGCCAGCCAGATTCGCCCGACCTCGCCGCCGTCGTTGCCCGGACCCAGCATGTCACCGCTTTTGGGCATGAAATTAACAATGATCTGCTCGTTGTCACCGGTCGGTAGCGCCGGGCGCGGCGGTAAATAAAGCACCAGGTCCGGCTCGGTGCGGTGCCAGTCGTCGGTGTAACAGGTTTGATTGGTTTTGCAGACCATGGATGGCTATCTCGCCTGGATCGGATATTGGGTTGAGAAAAGTTGCCGTATAACCTTTGTGATGAAAGGCCCTGCCAGGCAATTATTCTTCGGGTATTTTTTCAGGCACGGCTTCGGTTTGACGGCAGCGATAGTCCGCAAGGCGATTGGCCAATGCCTGGTCGGACAGGGCAAGAATGGCAGCGGCAAACAATGCTGCATTGGACGCGCCATGGCCACCCATGGACATGGTGCCCACGGGTACGCCTCGTGGCATGTTGACGGTAGACAGCAGAGCATCAAGCCCGCCGGCAAGTTTGCCCTCCATGGGTACGCCCAGCACGGGCAGCGGTGTCAGGGCAGCCATGACCCCTGCAAGGTGCGCGCTCATGCCTGCGGCGGCGATGATCACTTTCAGGCCGCGTTGTTGCGCGGTCGTCGCAAAATCGTGGGCCCGCTGCGGCGTACGGTGGGCTGAGCAGATTTTCACTTCGTAGCTGATGTCCAGTTCGTCCAGCAGTTCGCATGTTTTGCGCATTGTGGGGGCATCGCTGGCGCTACCCATGACTATGCCTACTATGGGTGGGTTTGTTTTGCTCATGGCGGAGATTATCCTGCGCAGGGCGCAGAAACGCAATGGTACCAAGCGAGGTATGCATCGTTGAGGATGAGCAGCTTGCAGGGGATAACCGTGCTACCGTACACTTCCGCCAACCGGTTCACTTGCTTGGCGCGGCCGCCTTGGTGGTTAATTCCAGCCACGCCTCGGGCAGTACTTCGAGCCAGAATCGCCCGTTTTGACGCTTGACGAAAACCTTGCAGCCGAAGGTTTCGGTCAGCGATTCGGGCGTGATGATCTTTTGTGGCGGGCCGGCGGCTGAGATTCGGCCGTCCTTTAGCAGGATCACGTGGTGCGTACTCGGCGAAAGTTCTTCCACGTGATGTGTGATCATCAGCACCGTCGGTGGATCTGGCGCGGCTAGGATGGACTCGATGGTGGCCAGCACACGTTCACGGCCCGACAGGTCCAGGCCTGCTGTCGGCTCATCGAGGATCAGCAGACTGGGCATATGCACCAAGGCGCGGGCGATAAGGCATCGCCGCTGTTCGCCGGTGGACAGCAATCCAAATCGCAGGTTGGAGCGATCGGCAAGGCCCACTTCATCGAGCAGTTCGTCGGCGCGGTGACGCTGCTCATCGCTGGGAGTATCGTAAAGACCGACCGTGGCGAAGAAGCCGGTCACGATGGCATCACGAGTCGACAAATCGGCATCCACCACGCTGCCACTGGTGTGTACTGCGTTGCCGTCTACCGTTGGATTGACGATGCCAATACGGCGGCGAAGGGCGCGAATGTCGGTCCTGCCGATCTTTTCCCCCAGCACTTGTACATGACCGCGGGTCAACATCATGTGCCCGGTGATTACACGGGTGAGCGTGGTCTTCCCCGAGCCGTTGGGGCCAAGCAATGCGGTGCACTTGCCCCCCGTGAGGGTGCAGTTAACGCCTTGCAGGATAGCCGTAGCACCGCGGCTCACGTGCAGGTCTTTGATTTCCACGGCGTATCGCTGATCAGCCATGCCGAACACTTCCGTGTCTGAGAGTGATCACGTTACCATGTTACTTGAAACCATTCGAGGTAAATCGCATGAAGCATCAGGACTGGTTATTGCAATTAACTGGATTGCCCACAGCTGCGGGTTGTGAGGATCGGGTGATTGGTTGGGTTCGACGCTGGGCAGCGCGTCGGCGTCAGGTGAATTTGCGAGTTGACCGGTTCGGCAACCTGGAACTGCGGCGACGTGGTGCGAGGTCGGCATGGCCGATCTATTTTGTCGCTCACATGGATCACCCCTCGTTTGTCGTTGATAAGATCATCGGGCCACGGCGGTTGTTGGCGGTCTTTCGCGGGGGGGTGGCGGGTTCCTATTTCCGTGGTAGTAAAGTACTGTTGTATCATGGCGATATGTCTGCGCAGCGGGGTACGGTGCGGACAAGGCCTGCCGGAACACAAAAAAAAGTTGAAGTAACGTTTGCGGAAAATATTACGGCCCAGGTCGACGACGTGTTGACCTGGTCGACCGGTGAACCGCGTGTCGTGGGTAGTCGCCTTAAGGCGCCGGCCTGCGATAACCTTGCCGGTGTAGCAACTGCGGTGTCGGCATTTGACTCTTTGTCGCGGTCTACTCAGGACGTGCGTGTCCTTCTGACGCGAGCGGAGGAAATCGGTTTTGTAGGCACTTTAGGTGTTTGTTCGAAACGACTGGTGGCCGAAAGTGCGCGGATAATCGTGTTGGAATGTTCCAAGGCATTTGCCGAGTCGCCCATTGGCGCAGGGCCTGTCGTGCGTGTAGGTGACAGGACCAGCACCTTCGACCCGCAACTAACCTACCGGATCGGGCGCGTGGCTCAGGGTTTGTGCGAAAAGGACCACAACTTCAAGTGGCAGAGAAAACTCATGCCAGGGGGCACCTGTGAAGCAACAGCCTTTCAAGCGTTTGGTTATACAGCGGCATGCGTTTGCTTGCCGCTGGGTAACTACCACAACATGGACGAAAAGTCCGGTCGCATCGGTGCTGAGGTAATCAGCCTCAGTGATTATCACGCGCTGATCCAATTGCTCACGGCAGTCAGCCTGTCATTGGGAAAGCCCACCGATTCGCTCAAGGCGATACTGACCACGACGTTTGAGCGTGGCCGGTACGTCTTAGGCGTTGACGGCACATAATTTTGTAACCGGTGTCCAACAGCGCAGCTTGTGCGCAGGTGGTGGCAAACATTGCGCTGATTGAATTATGCGCAGCAGGGTATCGAGTGTTACGCTTGTGGCGAGACGGGGAAGGCATTTATTTTATAAAGTTATAAAAACAAAAGGCTTGCATCGATATTCCTGTGCGGCGTGTCTGCGTGCGGCCTTGTTCGCAAGGGAGTTGGCATCGAAGTTGCGTGATGCAAGGCCAACCGGCGTTGCGTTCACGCCGCAAGCAAGACAAGGCAGTCAATCGTGCGCGGTAAAAACAGTTGGCTCACACTTCACGAGCAGTCGGGCGATGCCGATCTTGGCCAGACGCTGATTCGATTGGCGCGCTTGGCGGCGGCGGCGCATCGATATGAAGTTGCGGCCGAGATCACGGACAAGCATCGCGATGAGGGTGTTATTTCAATCAATGGACAGTTGCTTGGGTCGGCAGTTCATGGCCCGGCCAGAGAAGCGCAGCGTGGTGAACCGCTGGGTCTTGGTTCGGTTCATACGGAGGCGAACCGATGAACTACGGCTTGTATCTTTCTGCTTCAGGCGTACTGACTAACTTGCATCGCCAGGACGTCTATGCCAACAATCTGGCCAATGCCCAAACGGTTGGGTTCAAGCCAGAATTTGCGATCATCTCCCAGCGTGATCCGGAATCGGTTGAGGAGGGGTTAGGCTTTGATGCAAGCCACGACCTTTTGGATCGTATAGGTGGCGGGGTGCTGGCCGGGCTGCAGTCGATCGACTTTTCGCCGGCCAATCTTGAACACACGGGCAACCCGCTTGACGCCGCGTTGGAGCAAAGAAACCAGTTCTTTGCGGTATTGGCCGACGCTCCCGGCAGTGACCAAGTTGGCATCCACTTGACGCGAGACGGCCGTTTTTCCCGCAATACTGAAGGATTTCTGGTCACGGTGGCTGGCGGCCACCTAGTTCTAGGCCCTGACGATGAACCAATCCAGTTGCAATCCGGGCCGGTGGCGATCGACCCAGGCGGTCAAGTACGACAAGCCGGTGAGGTCGTAGGGCGCATTCAGGTAGCTGAAATGAGCGACACCAACGCGATGCAAAAGCGTGGCCAGAACCTGTTCGCCATTGATGGCCCGGCCAATCTGCGCAGTGTGCTGGAAAACCCCTCGGTCAAGAGTGGCTTCGTCGAGGCCAGCGGTACCGATCCGATCAAGGCGCTAATGAAAATGATCGATGCGACCAAGTCGGTCACGTCAAACGCCAGTCTGATCCGTTATCACGACCGGCTCATGGATCAGGCGGTCAACACGCTGGGCAGGGTAGTTGCATAAGGAAGTAAACCATGGCAATTGTTGCGCTGCACTCGGCTGCTACGGGGTTGTCGGCAATGTCTACGGGCATTGACGTAATTGCCCACAACATTGCAAATACAAATACAGTGGGTTTCAAGGCCCTGCGTTCAAACTTCGAGGACCTGCTGTACCAGCAAAAGGAACAGCCTGGCGTTGAAAACGCCAACGGAGACCAGCGGCCGGCAGGACTCTTTGTGGGATTGGGCACGCGGATCAGCAACACGCAACTCGATCTGGCCTTGGGGTCGGCGATGGAGGATGCCAAGGATTTCAGCATGATGATTGACGGGGAAGGTTTTTTTCAGGTGAACCTCGGCGACCAGAACGGCTATACCCGGGCGGGCAATTTTTTCAAGAACAGTGAAGGAGATCTGGTGTTGGGCACGACAAGCGGACCTCGGCTTGAGCCGTCTGTACAGATACCGGACAACGTCACGGGCATTATTATTCAAGGTGACGGCACGATCCTGGGAATTCCTGAAGGTGGCATCGAGCACGAGGAAATAGGCGCGATCACGCTGGCCACTTTCACCAACCCTACCGGGCTCAAGCCCCACGGCGGCAACGTTTTCATCGAAACCACGGCGTCGGGTCCACCGATCGAAGGTCAGCCTCAGGAGGGCGCGTTTGGTGCGATACGGCACAAGTTTCTGGAAAGTTCGAACGTCGATCCGGTGACGGAACTGGTAAATCTGATCAAGACGCAGCGTAATTTCGAGTTCAACAGCCAGTCGATTCAGGCAGCGGACGAAGCGTTGCAAGTGATCGCCAACCTGAGGTCCTTCTAGCGGGTTGCAACTGAGCGTATGGTATTAAAAAGTCCACAACTTCTGCGCAGCACGCTACTCGTGGGTGTGATTACCCTAGCGGCATGGACGACGCCCGTGGCAGGGACCAGTATACGCCTGCACGATCAGGCGGGTTGCAGTGGTTCGCAGGTGTTACTCGCAGATGTTGCCGAGTTGAACGGAGATCAGGCTGAGGTGCTGGGCAAGATGGTGGTGTCCCAGTTCATCGCCAACGCGGATCATGTCATCGTCACGATGGATTCACTGCGTCGACTGTTGAGGGAGCGGAACCTGAATCTGGCTATTATCTCGTTGTCCGGCTATTCCAAGTGCCGGGTTGTCCAACTACGACCTTTGATGGTCCCATCCAAACAAGGACAGGTTGCACCACTGGTCGCTAATTCCATTGACGAAATAGATTTCAAATCACCGGCCACGCTGCACGACCGGTTTGTGCAGTGGTTTGCCGGTTATGCGTCTATTCCTGGCGACGAGTTGCAGTTTCGATTTACACCTGAGGATGCGAAGGTGCTGCGGACCAGTGTTGAGCAACAGCGATTTGAGTTTTCCGCCGGTGCATCTTCATTACTGGGTAGGCTGACAATCACCATTGGACGTTATCGTGATGGCCAGTTGGCCGATACTTTTCGTATTCGTCCGTTCGTGACCCACCGCCTTCTGGCAGTGGTCGTCACCCAGAAGGTCAAGCGTGGCCAGACGTTAACCTTGGGCAATGTGCATCTTAAGCAGATCACGTTGAATCGTAATGTCGGCCTCCCTGTTCGTACGCTGGACGATGTGGTTGGCATGGTGGCGCGCTCGGTGATATTACCGGGTGCTGTGTTACTGGAAGAGGACATTCGTCGTCCTTATCTGGTGCGCAAGGGTGATTTGGTTACGGTGCGGTGCGTCAGCGGTGGGTTGGTGATCCGGACGGCCATGCGGTCCACTGCCGACGGCAGCCTAGGGGATGTAATCAAGGTGCGTAACGAGCGCGCCCACCATCTTTCTAGGCGCCAGGGCTACACGGCGAAGGATACCATTTTGCTTGTACGTATTACTGGGCAGCGCCAGACGCAGACGGTGGACGTGACACCGAGGCCACACGCATTGCGACTGGGGAGCGGGAAATCGTAAATTTCACTAGTCACGAAAGGAAAAAGTTGAGCAAGCTTTCGATACAAGTAGCGGTTGTTTTTTTTGCGATGGTGACCTGTGTGGCTGCGTGGGCGCAGACCTCTTCACTCTACGTGGTTGCCGTCAAACGGCAGCCACGCGTGGATGGCGAGCAAATCGAGGCCCGCCGAACCATCTCGCCGGCGGTGGCGGAAGCAAGTTTCGTGGCAGTGGGCCAGCCGATGCTCCGCAAGTTCGCAAGGTACGACTTGGTGACCATTATAGTGCGCGAGACGATCACCAGTGACGCTGAATCTACGCTCGACACGGAGAAGAGTTTCTCTAAAAAAGGTAAAATCTCGGCGATTCCCAGGTTTCGCCTAGAGGATTTTCTCAACCTGCAGGTTAAACAATCTGGTCTAAGCGGCGGCCAGCCAGAAATCAACGTCACTTTTGATTCCGATTTTAAAGGTGAAGGCAAGCACGAGCAACGCAATACGTTCACAGCCAGAATCACGGCTCGGATCATCGACATTAGGCCCAATGGCAACCTCGTTCTTGAGGCCCGCAATAAGATTGATACGGACGGTGAGGTCATGATCATGGTCCTGACCGGTACCTGCCGGCCCAAGGACGTATCCACAGATAACAGCGTGCTGTCCACACAACTTTACGGGTTGAGTATCGTCAAGGAGCACCGCGGCGAACTACGCCGCGCTTCCAAGAAAGGCTTCCTGACCAAGATTTTCGACACGATCTTCAATTTTTAACAGCATGCAAGGCCTTGTGACCTGGAGGTATGGATCATGACAAAGCGAAATCAGTTGCAATTGTTGCCGCTGCTGTCGTTGATTTTAATCACGATCATGACGCCGCTGGCTCGCGCGGTTCAGATCGGCGATCTGGTGCGTATCAAAGGTTCAGAGCAGAGCAAACTGGTGGGAATGGGGTTGGTTGTGGGCCTCAAGGGTACGGGCGACGGTGGTGATTTTCGTCCAGCAATGGATCCGTTGGCCGCAGTGGTGCGTCACTTTATCGATGGCACGATAGTGGCGGCGGATTTGGAGGATGCCAAAAATGTAGCGTTGGTGGCGTTGGAAGCGACGACACCGGCAACCGGAGTTCGAGAAGGAGACCTTGTGGATGTTCACGTCAGCGCGATAGGCGCAGCCAAGAGCCTCAAAGGCGGGCGGTTGCTGATGATGCCCATGACCGGACCGCTACCGGATTCGCCCGTGTTCGCCTACGCCTCAGGGCGTGTGGCGGTCGAAGACAAGGGGGTACCTACCGTGGGGGTTATCCGTCATGGAGGCCAGATTTACCGCGACATTCGAGCGCAGTTCATCGAAAACGGACGCATGACATTGGTGCTCAATGCGCCGAACGCTACTTTTCAGGTGGCCGACACGATTGCCTCGACGATCAACGACCTGATGTTGGGCGGTCCACGGATCGCGCGTGCGGCAGACCAGAAAAATGTGGTGATCAACCTGCCGTCGGCTGAATTGCGCAATCCGGCACCTTTTATCTCTGAGATCCTTTCTACGGTACTGGACCCGGCGTTTATCCAGACGGGGGCGCGGGTTCGGATCAATGAAAAGACGGGCACGATCATCATGAGCGGTGACGTGCAGATTTCACCGGTGTCGATATCGCACGGTGGGCTGACGATCTCAATGATCACGCCTGAGCCGCAGGCCACGGCCCAGGCGCCGCAGATAGAGGATCATCGTTTTATCGGGATCGACCCGGAGCAACGCGGTGGCGAAAAACTGGCGAGCCTGATTGCCGCTTTTAATCAGCTCAAGGTTCCGGTTGAGGATAGGATAGCGATCATCAAAGAAATTTACAGCATCGGCAAACTGCACGCGCAGGTGACTTTCGAGTGAGGGCCATGTACGCGACGTCTGTGAACAGCACGGTTTTGGGTGGTGCGGCTGATGCAACTGCAGGGCATGTGCCGCAGACAGACGGCCAAGGGTCCTTCGAAAACGAAATGATGAAGCGGGCCGAAGCGGTGATCGATCGGATTACAGATAAATTTGTGGCCAATGCACTGGTGTACCCCCTGCTCGAAAACATGGGTGATAGTCCATTCAAGACCGAATATTTTGACGGTGGCTTTACTGAAGATGTGTTTTCCAGTCGCCTGAACATGTACCTGGCCGACGAGATTACAGCCAGTTCTCAGCTACCAGTGTCCGAGGTGCTCAACCGACATTTGACCGACTGGCTGCGTAGCCATCCAGCCCATGCGGAAAACATCGTCAATACGCAGAGGATAGATACGCTTGGATAACCAAATCAAGTTGATCATCGATCAGCTCACCGGAGTGCTTGCCAAACAGTTGGAGGCTCACGGTAGGCTGCTGGCACTACTGAAGCAGAAGCGTCAGTCGTTGCGGCAGGTTCAATACGAACAGGTGACGACCGGTTCACAGCAGGAAAACACCGTTA
>Ga0310124_10001478_pt1 | contig 16363 bp, 14 predicted proteins | sample CB11b_AW_Bot5_MG_FD_203507 | JGI IMG/M metagenome (GOLD analysis project Ga0310124, IMG submission 203507) | Marine microbial communities from Western Arctic Ocean, Canada - CB11b_AW_Bot5 | ecosystem: Environmental > Aquatic > Marine > Oceanic | place: Canada: Western Arctic Ocean | collected... | reverse complement strand
GTAGTCGATGTCGAACTCTTGTTGTGGCTGCCTACGGGCCGGGGTGATCGGTGGGGCGCGGGCGGGTAAGCCGACGCTTGGCAGGTACTTTCGGATGGCGCCTGGCTCTGTGAGGGCAGCGACGACCTTCACGGTACCGCCGCAGCGCTCCGATTTCGGGACTTTGAAGCCAAACAGGAATGATGATATCTGCGACTACTCAGTAGCCCCGGTGTTTATGCCAGAGACGGTAAATGGGCAATTATGCTGAGATAGCACAAAGGGGTATTGGTAAGATGGAAGGGGTGAAGAGGATTGGAGAATGATTTAGGGGATGTTTTCTTGTCCGCTTAATGACCGCTACCGAGATCATCACCAGATACAGCGCGACGAAGAACAGTCCCCAGCACGCAAGAGGTATGGCACAAACCCCCCAGGGAACGCTTTCCCCCTGGGGCAGACCTTCGAAGAAATACTTGATTGCTACCGGATCCTTGGACACCATCCAATCGGGGATGTACGGATGGATCACCCGCGCCCGGTCATTTTCCGGCGTCGCGTAGTAGAAGCTGAGAACCATGATCGGCAGATGGTAGGCTACCAATCCCGTCGTCGGCAGCGCGCAGGCGACCATCATCATCCCATAGATCAGCAGCCACTCAGGCCGATGGCAACGGCCCGCCATCGTACGCCATGCCTCCGGTTCCCTGTGGTCATCGCCGCCATCCAACGCTCCGTGACAGATCTGTTCCGATGCCGCGAAACGGTACCGCTTTGCCGGAACTCCCTCAACGATGATCTTCACGGCTCCCATGTCCTACAACCACGGTAATCCAAGCAGGAGGGCTCTGTGATACGATTCGAGATGAGTGCCGCCGAGTTGGAACAGCGCGGCCAGTTTCGCGGTGTCCGCTACGACAGCGACGGTACGATCACCCTGGATGACCGGGAATTGATCGAGGACGACGCACCCGCCATCGGCCAACCCGAGGGTGCCACCGACCGCTCGTGGTTCGAGAGACTGAGTCGGGGGGTGCACCTGCGCAAAGACCTGGTGCTGCACGATCCGAGGGCGAGGGCCGCCTATCTGGTGTTCAACGGGCGAGAGACGGAGAACAACGATCAACCCCTGCGCATCTGCCTGAATGACGTCGAGATCGTGCGGCCACCGACCCGCTACGCCCATCCTTCTGCGCGGCAGTATTACACCACCGATTGGGGCGGGTCGCACTTTGACAACTGGTTTGTCGTGCAGGTCCCCGTGGGTGCCCTGCGTCAGGGCGAGAATCAGATCGTGTTATGGTCCGAGTCAGAGGAGACCAGCTGGGAGGTCATGGTCGCCGCCGATAGGGAGTACTGGCGTGGGTCGGAGACCCGCTTGCAACATCCCAATCGCAGTGCCAAGAGCCGCGACGGGGGCAAACATTGGGACTTCGATCGACTGGGCTGGAAGGACGAAATTGACGGTGAGTACTGTGTGCGCCTGAGTCTGCACCGGCACGTGTCTGGAGGAAGGTATGTTTCGCCCGTGATTGACCTGGCTGGCGAGGAAGGGATCCGCCATCTGCTGTCGCTGTCCGAGTGTCGCGTCTGCTGGGACATAGATGCCCCGAAGGGCACCCGCGCCGTGGTGCGCGTGCGGTTTGGCCGCCATCCCACACCGGATGCGGAGGGGTGGTCGGAGGCTCAGCAGCTGGACGGCTTCGAAGGGACGTGGCATGACCTCGAGGGTCGCTACCTGCAATTCGAGGTGGACATGGACACGGAAGATCCCCTGCGGACGCCGGTTCTGAAGGGCATGACGGTCGCCACCAGGGTCGTCGGCGCCGGCCGCCAGCGGGACCTGTTCACCCGCCTTCAACGGTTGGACAACGGCCGCGTGATCCGCTCTTCCGTGGACTATGTGTACGAGGATCCTGACCAACTGAAGGATCTGCGCGAGGCCTTCGAACTCGATGCCGTGGTGGCCGGTGCGGCCTCTGAGTTCGACGCCCAGCTACGGCTGATGCGTTGGGCGTACCGAGTGCCGTTGGGAGAGTTGGACCGCTACGCCTGGACCTACCGCGACCTGCTTCACCCTCAGCGGGACTCCGACGGCCGCATCCTGCTGCACGGCGCCTACGCCAAGCGTCGGCGCGACGGCCACTGCCTGTATTGCAACCTGGCCCTGGTCGCGGCCCTCGTGGCCATGGGCCATCCGGCGCGCTGGGTCAACATCTCGACAAAGCACACCTACGGCCACGAGGTGACCGAGGTGTGGTCGAACGACTTTGACAAGTGGGTCTTCCTGGATTCCACCCGCGACTATTACATCTATGATCCCGACACCGGGATTCCGCTAAGCCTGGTGGAGATCGGTCACCGGCTGGCCGAGGTCATGCCGGGGCCGGCCACGTGGGAGTTCCCCGTGCAGTGGCAGTTACCCGAAAAGTCCATGCTCGACGGCGTCCGCATCGCCTACCGCGAAGGCGACAACGAGCATACGGTGCTCTCGGAGGACGAGATCGAAGGGCAGGAGTTGTTGACCTTCAAGGGTCACGTGCAGATGCCCCTACGCAATGACTTCGCCAGCCGCCCCCATCCTCTGCCTTGGCGAATCTCGAGCAATTGGGGCTCCGACCAGTTCTACTGCCACTACAGCGAGATGTTTCCGCGCAAGGAGGAGTACCAGCATCACACCAACCGCTGGCAGGACTTCAATCCCACCCTCCATCAGGCGGAACTGACCCTGAGCGAGACGGCCGGCCCCGGTGTGCTGCGCGTCGACGTGGACACGGAGACGCCGCACTTCGATGTCTTCCTGGCCCGCGTGGACAGCGGTGATTGGCGCCCGTACCCGACAACAGGGTTCGAATGGAGACTGCACGAAGGGCTCAATCGATTGTGCGTCAAGACGCGCAACCGGGCGGGGGTTTGCGGACCGGAAAGCCGCGCGTCGATCGTAGCAAATCGTTGACCGACGAGTGCGAAGGAGATCAAATCTCCTCGCCCCCCCGCATGCGACAACGGCAAGATAGAGAAAGCCGACCCAGGTGGGCACGTAGGTCACGTCCGCGACCCACAATTGGTCCCGGCCTTGGGCGGTGAAGTCGCGCTCCACCAGGTCGGGAGAGCCCTTTGCCTTCCGATCAGGCCTCGTGGTACGGGTGCCCTTGCGACGACTGATACCGACCAGACCCGCCTTCACGCATGAGGCGATCCACACGCTTGTGGTTGACGGCGTGACGGGCGCATCGAGGAGTACCTGAACCAGAAGGATGACGACGGGGACGGTTACTCGACGAGGACCTGCATCACCCGATGCGGGGGGAGAAGTGGCCGATCCTGGTGCTGGGCGCCGTTTTCGGACTCGCGTTCTACTCGGTCCTGGGTTTCTTTTGCATGCCTATCTTCTTTATATGGGGGTTCATTCTCGCGGTGGCATCGGCCGGCGCGGCGACCTTCTTCACCTTGATAACACAAGTGATCGGAGCCCTGCTGGCGAAGTACTACTTCTGGCCGCGCTATGGCACCCAACAATGGCGCCAGTACGCCATGGTGCTGGCGGTCGGTTTCGGCGTTGGCATTTTCCTGATTGGAATGGTCTGCGCCGCCGTGCTCATGATCTCCAAGGGCGTGTCGCCGTCCGATTTTTGACGACAGCCCAGTACCCGCCAGCCCGTTATCGGGCACCATCGAGGTTTAAATGGAACAGCATCACCGCATTGCCCGCATCATCGAACACTGGACCCTGCCCACCGCAGCTCAGGTCGTCGATCACGTCCGCCGCGCCAGAATACAGCTGGTACAGATGGGCAACTTCGGGGTAGAATTCTATTCGCTTACCGACGACGAGGAGTTTACCTCGTCTTCGGGCATGCCGCTGCGCGGTGCCAAGGCCAATCTGGATCTGGCTGCTGAGGTGATTCCCCAGGTACAGGAAGCCGGCGCCAAGGTTGTCGGTCAGCTGTCGACGACCATGCTCTACGGCAATCACGAACAGCGAATGGGCCTGTTTGGTGACGATAACTGGGCGCAATTATGGACCGACGATCTGCTCGGCCCGGCGCCCTGTGCGAGTGTTGAAGAATGTTGTCAGCGTAACGAGGACGGAGCTCTCCGATGGCGCTCCATAGAGGGCCGTCCCCACCGCACCTATCGCGGCTGTATGAGCAATCCAAAGTGGCTGGCAGTGCTCAAGGCGATGGTGAGCAAGGGAATCGAAGTTGGTCTCGACGGTTTCAACGCCACCCACCATTATGAATCCCTCTGCCACTGCGAGTATTGCGTTGACTATGCACGTGGTCACCTGAACGCGAGGCTCAGTGAAGCGGAAATTCAGGGGATGTTCGGCACCGCCGATTTGCAGCAGGTGGCTGATGTGCTCACCCCAGCTGCCGCTTGCACGGAGGAGCTGGCTGCCCGCCTGAGCCTGGTCATTGCCCAGGGCTCTGACCTGAAGCGCAAGGAGGCCTTCGACGAAGTCTTCATCGAGCACGGTCGCTCACTCAATCCGGAATTGCTCCTGGCCCAGTGGAATCACAAGTACGACTTCAGGCCGCATGACGAGCGTTGTCTGCTGCCGCAGGAGTTGTGGGCGAGGGGAGAGGACTATATCTGGTACAGCCAAGGCCCATCCAAGGCGATCACTTCGCTCTCCCAGGGGTACCTCGCCGATATGGGCTTGCCGTCCCGCTTCATGTACGCGGCCGGCGGCGGTCGAGCCTTCGTCATTAACAAGTACGACTACAAACGTTGGCGTATCTGGACCGGCGAGGCGATGGCCCATCATGGCACCGCGCTGGCTTTTCACGCCGGCCCACCGCGCCTAGATCAGGAAGAGAGCAGCAACATTGCGCCGGAGGACTACTATGCCCCGGTCATTCGCTATCAGCGTTTCATGTTTCACCACGAAGAGCTGCTGCACCCGGCAACTGCGTGGTCACAGATCGCCCTGGTCTATCCCAAGCGAGCCGAGATGCACAAGGAGATGGAGTGTCTCAACGCGCTCAAACGCCTGGGACAGCATCTGGAGGACGGTCACTGGTTTTTTGACATCATCCTCGACGAGCAGCTGATCGACCGCGCTGGTGACTACGATACGCTAATCGTCCCGGAAGTCGAAAGGCTCAGCGCTGCAGAGGGAGAAACACTGCAGCAGTTCGTCGGCGACGGTGGTCACCTGGTGTTCACGGGCAACAGCGGCCACCGAGACGTGGATGGCGTGTCGTACGATGAGCCGTTGCTGCAGGCGTGGCGGACATCGCCGAGCGGGGAATCGATCGGCAGTGTCGAAACGAATGGCACTGGTGGCAGCATGCACATCCCCGACGGTCCCTGGGTTCCGGAGACGATGCCGATCAAGGGTATTCCGCAAGAGATGCCGATTTTCCCCATGCTGGAAGAGGATGACTTCGGTCAGCGATTTCTCGTGGAGCTGGAACAGTTCATCGGCCAGCCCTGGTTGGTTACCGACGCACCCTGGTTCGTGCGGGTGCGGGCATGGCGCCCGCACGACGTCGACGCCGTGGTCATTCACTGGATCAACTATCGGCAGGATGAAGAGGCGGTAATCGAAATCCCGCTGCCGGTCGGCCCGCTGCAGGCTGAATGCGAAATCCCTGACGGCTTTTCAGTTGATCGAGTCGAGTGGCACTACCCGGAGATGCGCGAGCCCGTTGTGCTTGAACAGGACGTTCACGAGCGGCAAAGCGGCGCTACAACCGTGCGATTCATCATTCCGGCCCTCATTGTCTATGGCATGAGTGTGCTGTGCCTGCGCGAAGGGTGATAGCGGCATGCCGGCCAGCGACCTGACCATCATCCACCTGTCTGAGCTGCACTACCACGCCGAGGGCACTCGGCATCTCGAACACCTCGACAGCCACGCTGAAGCGTTAAACACCCTCGAGCACTTGCGCCGCTACGCACCCAGGCCGAGCCTCTTCGTCATCACCGGTGACCTGGTCATGGGGTTGCGTAATGCCGAGGTCGGCTACCCCCGAGTGAAGCAGCTGGTCGAACAGATGGCGGCCGAGTTCGAGGTGCCAGTCCTGCTGGCTTTGGGCAACGGGGATACCAATGAGCCCTTCCGCCGTATCGTGCTGGGCGAGGCGGCACCGGTCAGCTCGAGCCGCTACTTTCACAGCCACGTCGTTGACGGTCTGAAGATTATCGTCCTCGACTCGCACGCTGATGGCGAACATTTCGGCGACTTCGATGACGAGCAACTCGCCTGGTTGAGCGCCGAACTGTCGGCTTCACCCGAGATGGATTTTATCCTCGCCTTTCATCATCCCCCTGGCAATGTTGTCTTTGGCCGCGATCACGAGGACGTCATCAACGCCCCTCGCCTCGCAGAGGTCATTGCCGGGCACAACGTCATCGGCATACTCAACGGCCACTTTCACAAGTCTTATCTGAGTAACTTCGCCGGTGTTCCGGTCGCTATCACCAAGGGCACGAGCACGACGATCACCTGGTCACACGAGCAGCAGATGATTCACGAGCGCACGGGTGGTGGTTACAACATCGTTCATGTGCGCGATCGTCGAATGCACGTCAGTTTCATTGATGTGACCAGCGAGCGGCCGACGCTGAGGTGGGAAGATCCCAGGTGGCACGACATGAAAGCGGAGAGACTGGCCAGGGAATAAGATTCCAACTTCCGTGGTTCAACCTGAATCCTCCACGGCACTTTACATTCGTCAGAAGGTATTCGTCAGAAGATCTATGAATGAAATTCGCTCCCGTGGAACCACCTCTTCGCATCAGGTTCCTGCGCGAGTGCGGTAATCCTATCAGGAGATGAACGAAAGATCATGACTACACTGATTGAGACTGCACCCAATTCGCAAGATTCAGCTGCGCCCACTCCTCTTGAGGAACAGGTTGAGGCCTATAAGCGTGACGGTTTCATCATCATCGATGACGTACTGCAGGGAGATGAACTGGCGCGTGTGCAGGCCGGCTTCGACCGAGCGCAAGCGGTGACTCGAGTTGACTGGGAAGCTGGCAGAGCAGCGGGCAAGGGTGTTTCGGAAAACGGCGAGTACTACGCTTCCGACACCTTCCACGGCAGAAAGTACTTCGACATCTACCCCCTCCATCTGTTCGAGCAGGACGACGCTTGTGTTGAGATGATTACCCATCCGCGGCTCTTCCCCTTTCTCAGTGCCACGGTCGGCGAGGACGTGCAGACGGCGACCATACAGGTACGCGTCCTGGAGCCGCAAACGGCCGAAGACGCACAAGAGGAGGGTGGCTACGTCAACTGGCACCGGGACCACCGAAACGACGAAGCCTGGCGCTACACGGGACGGCCGCTCAATACCAAGGTTCTCGTTTATCTGACTGATGTCGGTCCCGATGACGGCTGCACCGCCTGCGTCCCCGGCTCGCATCTGTGGGACCACGAGCCCGACCACCTGGAGTTCAAGGGCATGGGGGGAGGCGAGTCTCAGCCAACCAAGGTCCGGGACCAACGGGACATGTCGGGCATGGTGGCCGCTGAAGTGAAAGCCGGCAGCGCCTTCCTCTTCAATACCCGGCTCTGGCACACGACGCTACCCAACACCGGCGACCGCGATCGCTGGGCGGTACTGACACTGTACTGCCCCTTTTACCAGAAGCAGCCCGGGGTGACGATCGAAGCTGCGGTGGCTCTGGAGGCTTCGGGCAAACTAAATACGCCGATACGCCGGCAGCTGTTCGGTCTCGAGCCGATGACGGGCGCCAATGGCTACAAGCGGCTGGCGCAGCACAATGGTAGCGATACCGACGATCGCATGTTCAAAGGAGTGCGCCCAGCCGTGATGGGGGAGAAGGTAAAGTGAAGGTGGGAGATTAACCGATGCGGACGTTCAAGACCGGTCCCACCCCGGAGCAGCTGCGGGAGATGGACAGGGATATCCAGTTCTACCCCAGTACGACCCAGAGTCCGCAAGCGCTAACACCAGAACAGATCGTATCGTTCAATTCGCACGGGTACCTCAAAGGTCTGCGGATCTTCGATGATGAAGAGATCGCCGAGATTCGAGATTACCTTGATGGGCTGTTGGCCGATACCATGGCCTCGGGGGGCAGCAGCTACTCCATCTCATCGGCCCATCTCAAGAGCGGCAGGATCCACGACCTGATGCAGGACCAGCGCATCGTCGCCCGCGCTCAGGACATACTAGGGTCCGGTATTGTCGGTTTGGCATCCCAGCTCTTCTGCAAACAACCTCACGATCCTGTGACCATCGCCTGGCACCAGGATGCCAGCTACTGGCCGCTGACGCCATCGAGGACCGTAACGATCTGGATCGCCATTGACGATGCCGATACCGATAACTCCTGCATGCGCTTCGTAGACGGCTCCCATTTGCACAGCCATATCAACTATCGCCAGAGCGAGGAAGCTGAGAACAATCTGTTTACGCAGACGGCGTTGGATGTAGAGCGCTACGGTGAGTGTGTCGAGGTCGAGTTGAAGGCAGGTGAGATCTCCATGCACTCCGATCTCATGCTGCACAGCTCCGAAGCCAATCGCTCAGCACGACGGCGTTGCGGACTAACCCTGCGCTACTGCGCCACCGATGTTCGGGCGTTCCCCGGATTTGGCTGGTCCGAGGAGGGCGTCCTCATCAGTGGCGAGGATCCCACCGGCCACTGGGGAAATCCGGCGCGGCCCACGCACGATCTGATCATAGCGGTCTGAACTCAACCAGGCGCCGGCCTTTGTCGTGCCCTGGTGCTGTCACGTACTGCACCGCGCGCGTGTTGATCGAGTCCGCATGGGCGAAATGCACATGGCCACAGAACGCGGCCACCACATTCGGTGCCGTGGTCACCGCGTGCACGAACTCGAGAGTTTCTGGCGTATCCGCAGTGGTCTGCCAGTGATCCCGGCTTTCGCTCGACCAGTCCGGATCACCCATCATCGGTGGGGAGCCGAGCATGTCGATGATCGCATCGCGCAACGTCGGCAGGCTCAACGGCCAATGGAAGAGCACGACCGTAGGCTGCCCCATCGCCAATTGGGCATGAACGAAGTCGACCTGTTTGCGCGACAGCTGTGGAATCGAGTTGTCGACGGTGATGAAGCGAATCCCGCCGATCTCTCGAGCGGCACAATCCGGATCACCGTTGTGCAATGGCTGTAACGCCGCCAATCTGGTCAGCCGGATCTCTTTGTTAACGGGCTCGTCCGTGTAGTGGACATCGTGATTACCACATGTGTACATGGCCGGCACACCGAGTGTGGCAATCTGCTCACAGACGAATTCGACGTTTACCGGTGACGGGAAGTGGATGATATCACCGGTCAAGGCCAACAGGTCGAGGTTTTCATCTACCGCCCTGCTCATTGAATCCCGGAACGGCTTCACGGGGTCAGGCTCGGTACCCCGCTCTCGATGCACCTTTTCAATGCGTTTGGTATAGGTAACGCACCCCTCGTACCGCTCCCCGTCCCGTTCGTCAAAAAATCGCAGGTGCGTGTCCGTCAGGTGAAGCATCCGCACCGGCTTGGCCAGGCCCTCAATCCGAATGACGGCACTGTCGTCGGTGAAGCTGTGGATGACCCGCATCAGGTCCGGAGCGCTCATAACCGGCCTCCCTGAATGTCGCCAACCACCTCGACTAGCGCGTCCGCGGCGGCGTCGAGCATGTGGTCACCTTTTTCTTGTGTCCCGAAGGTCGGGTCGCCATAGACTCCTTGCTCGGTGATCTCGTCCATTCGCCGGAACTGAGCCACCTGCTCTCCGTACTCGGATTCTGGATGACTACCATCCAGTCCGCGACGCTCCGCTTTCACGAGATCAGGGCGGATTACCATCATCATGGAAGTTTCCATCTCGCCGGCATGCCCCCAGCCGTGGGGGCCAGCCTCCCTGATTTTCTCCAGGCGGTCCTGCGCGACCTTCCAATACGAGACGCCGTAGACGCGGGAATCCGCGTACTTCTCTTTCAGCTTCTGCAGGGTCACGGCCATGTCGGCCTCGTTACCGCCGTGTCCGTTGACGATAATGACTTTTGGAAAGCCAGCCTCAATCAGACAGCCGACGGTCTCCGCCATCAGATTGATATGGGTGTCTGAGGTGGCGGTGATGCAGCCGAGGCGAGTGTGGTGGTAGGAGTACCCCAGCCACTGTGTCGGCAGAATGACCACGTCTTGCGGCAGCCGTCGCTCGAGGCGTTCGACGATCTCCTGGGTTTCCAGTGTATCCGTCAAGAAGGGCAGGTGCGGCCCGTGTTGCTCGAAAGAGGCGATCGGGTACACCGGAACAATGTTGCTCTTGTCTAGCGCTTTCAACTCTGGCCAGGTCATTTCACCAAGCTTCATGATATCTGCTCTCCTGTGTCGTTGCTGGCGATGATCGCCGCCAGTTCGCTGCATTTCATCCAGGTTACTGTTGTGCCCCATAGGGCGTCTATGCGGCGACTAATTTCATCCAGCGCCCGTAGGCCGGTCATGCGGCCATTCGAAAACAGGCTCTGCCAGTGAGTGCACCAGATGATCGGCGTGCCGGCACGGTACAATTCTGCCAATCGTCCGCTGCTGCCATCTTCGCTCAGGTACGCGTCTGCTACTGAGTTGATGAAATCGACCCCGGTCTCTCGACTGTCCATGGTGGTCCATAGTTGGTCGCCGACCTGCGAACACAGGCTCACTTGCCAGCTGTCGCCGGCGTTGTGGACCACGCGGGAGCGGAACGTTGTCTCCTTGTTCTGTGTATGGAGGAAGTACCAGGTCTTGGTGCGGCCGTTCACCTCTCGCATGGCGTCGCGAATGGCCATCCGGTACTCGTCTTCGACATCGATGCCGAAATCCCAGGGCGAGGTGACACCGTTCGCCTCCAGGTCTGCAGCATTGAGGATCTTGAGGGCATAGGCGATGTACGGGGTCATGGTGGCGGCCGTTTGGTGCCGCGACCACTCGCGCTCGTTCTCCGACAACAGCGTCAGGTTGTCGAGGTCGAGGGTCTTGGCGTGCGTGAGAATTTCGGGGCTGATATCCATCGACGGTGTAACACGCTGGCGCACCAGATCGAGCCAGGTGTTGAGGTCGCCTTGATCACACCCGGGCCAGCCGTCGGTGATGGCGCCGAGTCCGGCCGGGTAGGGGAGGACGGAGAATTTCCCCTTTATGCCATGGCGATCGATGACATCGACGAAATGGCGCAGGAAATCGACGGGGACATCGCGAACAATCGCTTCGCCCGAGACCAGGGTGGGGTTTTCGGTTGCCTGTGACTCAGCGGCATGCCACCAATAGACATTGATGAGCGGGGCCGGATCATCAATGATGAGGACTATGGGTAGGCTCATACCACCGCCCGTCACCGTCAATCGCTGCCTTCCAACACGGCTCCATCACGCACGACGCGCTCCATCATGGAGTTGAATTCCGCCGTGCCGTCGTCATCCCAGTACTCGGTTTTCAGTGGCGCCACAAAGCTCATCGGCATCAGCATGCGGCTCCAGTCCGGGCGTACCATGAAGTGCGGATTGTTCGGGTCAAAACGCGTGTAGAGCGTAACCCCGCTGTCATACTTACAGACGATCATGAACTTCGGTTTCTTCATCGGTTCGAGCTGTTCGAGGCGCTTTACCTCTTTCATATCCAACTCGACTCCCAAGCCCGGTTGTTCGGGGACGCGAATGAAGCCGTTAATCGGTTCCAGTGGCGCCGTGACGAAGCGTTCACTTGAGATTTCACTGGTGGCGCTGACGAAGTGGAAGTTCGCCGAGGGGAAGGCCGCCATCATGTGAACGTTCATAGCACGAGTGATGTCGCTGCCCGTGTTCTGCAGCATGAACGGGCTCTCACTGGCGGCGAACAGTCCGGCCTTCTGCATTGCCACGCCAATTCTCGAATGACCGAGCATGTAGGCGTCTGCGGGTCGGCGATAAATTTCGTAGGTCGCGCTGGTCGGGAAATGGTGCAAAACGATCGGTAGTCGCGAGCGCTGGCGTAATTCGATGTACCCGTCAATGTTCTCGCCCGGCAGCGGATCTTCAAAGCAGCCGGCGATCTCGTACTCAGACAGCTTGTCCAGCAAGCCCGGCATGTGATCCTCTGTGCCATGCATGGTAAAGTCGTAGTGGAGCTTGAAGCCCTTGGGCGCCACCTTCTGCATGGCCTCGGTCTGATCGATCACATTCTGGAACGGCGACAGGTGAAACTTCATCCATGTGTGACCCTGTTTGGCAAAGGCCTGGACGGCTCGGGCCATGCGATCGGGGTGAGTGCTCACGGTCCAGGCCGCGACCGGAACCCATGATCGATATTTCTGACCGAAGAGCTTGTACACCGGAACCCCGGCGGCTTTGCCCATCAGGTCGTACATCGCTGTTCCCAGTCCGAGAGAAGTCTCATCGCCGATCCAGTCGAAGGGGTTGGAGCCGATGTACTGGTCGAGTACTTCCTGTTTTTCGGTAGACTCGCTTTCGCCGAGGCCGATCAAGCCATTGTCGGTATGCACGACGTAAATCGTGCGCTGGGTCATGTCATGATAACGCAAGAGCTCATCGGCTCTGGCCTCATCGTACTGCAGCGTGACCTGATGGATGTCGATATCGGTGACTTTCAAAGCCTGATTGACCTCGTCTGATTTAGATTCATCTGCCTAACCTCATGGTTGTGGTGCCGTTTAGATGACACCCGAGGTGACGCCTGAGATGGGTTTGTGTTAGTAGCGCACGACGAGTTCGACGTCGGTAAGGTTCAACGCGGCGCCGACCTTCGGATTGCGATCACGCACCGCGACGCGCACGGAATGTTCACCCGGTGACACGGCTGAATCGGTGAAATTCCAACTCAGCCACACCGCGGTACTGACCTCGCCAATCTCCCGCCACTGTGGTATCGGTAGAAAGGCCCCACCCGGAGGCGAGGAGCTATCAAGCTTGCAATAGTCGATCTGTGGTGGCTCCAGGTCTTCGCCATCCCACTGTACCGCCAAGGCGTCGCCGTTCGACCATTCGTTCACGCGTAGCCGCAGTTGTACCAGAGATGGTTTGTGGGCGGCAAAGTCATCGGCGATGTCCAACACGATAGTCGGCCCCTCACCGGTCAGCGTCTCGACAAGGTCAACGGGCACCTGGCCGTAGATCCGATCGATGCGAAAGGCTCCGCGCCAGGCGCCGGTGTGCTGTATGTAACGATGGGTGGCGGCGTAGATCTTGTCTTGCCCACTCAGGGTGTCTGGCGAACCGATAGTCGTTAATAGCGGCCTCTTTGAATCGCGATTGGCATGCCAGTTGAAGATGTAGATCCCGGTGGCGCCAGCACGGTGGTAGCGGCTGGCGATCGCTTTCGTGCGCAGGCGGTCCTTCTCGTCCTGCTCTTCCGGGCCGACGAAGGGATCGGGCAGATTGCTGTCGAAACCGGGGTAGACGGCGACATCCGTGCCCTCGCACAGCTTGGCGAATCCGGCGACATCGACGCTGGCATCCGTCACCGCATTGCCGGCCGGAATCAACATATCAACGAGGCCCTCCTCGACCCACGTCGGGATGTCGTAGCCGACTTGCCGGCACATTTCCAACGAACCTGACACTCGTGCCGCGACGTAAACCGGTCTTCCGCGCTCCTTTCCCACTGCCTCGGTCATGCGGCGTATGGCGCGCTGCAGGTCAGTGAGCAGGTAGCGCAGCCGATAACCCTCGTGGTCGGGAAAATGGAAGCCGTGACGCTGCCAGTCGGTTTCGATCCCGTCCCAATCGTAGCGCCGGCAGATCTCTTCGACGTGTTTGTAGCGGCGCTCTCTGATTTCAGGCACCGCCATGTTCCACGACAGCGCAAACCACTCTGAGGTGCGGTCACCGAGTACCCACTCGGGGTGATCGTGGCGCAGCTGCTCAACGCGATGGTCCCTGAGCAGTGCCCCCAGGTCAGCGACCTGGGCGCCGCCAAAATGATTGTCGTTCATGCGCACGGAGGCAAAGACGTCGAGGCCCAATTCGTGACCCCGTTCGATGAGGGCCTTTTGCGGATCCTCGCCGCGGTCGTACATCTGCAGGATGTTCTCGGAGCCGTTGTACGCTCCGGCACTTGGGTAGGGGCGGTCGCGCTCTTCGCCCATGAACTCCACCACGTCGCTGGGCCAACGCGAGCCGCGGCCGCCACAGCTCCAGAACAGCGCCCCGACCTGGGTATCCTCGATCGGTGCGTAGGCCTTTTCGAGAAAATCGTCCAGCGATTGTGGCGTCGGTGAGTAGCCGTGGGGAGCGCCATCCCAGTTGTAGATGATTGGATAGGTACGTGGAATGGGCATATCTACGAGTTCTCCGGTCGCAGCTTGTGGAGTGCTTCCATCAGTCGCGGCGACAGCGCTTGTGCCTGGGCGCGTTTGGCGTTGTCGCGCGCGTGCTCGGCGCTATTGGTCCCGACAATGGCTGAGGTGATTACCGGATGGGATAGCGTGAAGCGCAGGGAGCACTCCAACGGATCGTCCCACGCCCCCTCCTCCTCCAGCAAGGGCCGCACGGGATCCCAATAGGGGCCGCCGTAAAATTCAGCTGAGTCGGGAGGCAGCAGCCGCGCGTTGGCAATCGGACGCTTGGCGACCACGCCCATGCCGGCGCGTTCGGCGGCGGGCAACACCTCACCGAGTGCGCTCTGATCGAGAATGTTGAACGTCACCTGGAGGGCATCAAAGACACCCATCGAGATCGCCTGCAGAGCGGCTTCATCGTCGCCGCTGTAGCCGGTATAGCGCACCTTGCCGGCGTCGCGCGCTCGCAAGAGGGCATCCGTTGCCTCTCCCTCCCGCAGCACCTCAGCCGAACAGCTGTGCAGGAAGACCAGGTCGAGACAGTCGAGGCCCATGCGTTTGAGTGAGCGGTCAATGCTGCGTTCGATCACGTCCCGCGAATACTCCTCTCCCTGTTCGTCGCCAGCGATACAGCCGCATTTGGTGGCTATGACGAATTCGCCGATACGGTCTGCGAGATAACGGTGGATGAGCTCTTCACTCTGGTTGTAGCAGTCGGCCGTATCGATGAAGGTGATGCCGGCATCGAGCAGGCTGTCAAACAATTCCTCAATCTGCTCGAGGGGAACGCCGTCGCCGATGCGAGCCGCGCCAAATCCATGGCGACTTACTTCGAGGTCGGTGGATCCGAGCTTTGCTACTTTTTCCAATTCAAGCCTCTCTAAATGAGCGTCAGGAGTCTGTGTGAAGATCGCGAACATAGCCCAACTGTGATGTTGCTCCCAATGGGTCTATCACAGCCGCCATCTCGTCCCGATCAGGGAAGTCTTTTCGCCGGCCTTATCCAGTTGATAGTAGACGCTGATGATGGATCCATCGGCCAACTGCACTGCGGCCGGGTACCCCAGATCGTCGTCCAACGCCGACTGGACCACGCGCTCGTCGTCGCTCTCCCAAGTGGATCCTTCGTCGCTGCTAAGACATGCCCGCTGGCCAAATGGAGCCAGTCGTCGCCCGTACACGACCAGCAGTCGATCGTCCTGCAGACGGGTCAGGTGCGGTGGGAAGCCGAGCATCGGCGTGACGCGGGCGGGTGTCCACGTGCGGCCACCGTCAACACTGTCGGCTTGATAGAGGAAGCGCTCGTTCATATGGTCGCCACCGACCCGAAACAGGGCTACGAGTTTGCCACTGGCGGCTTGTACCAGATGCGGTTCGCCGAGTCCCCGGTGAGCCGTCTCCGGTGGGTGCGAAACGCTGCCGATCACCTTCCAGGTGAGGCCGTCGTCCACTGACTCCTCAGCGACGAGGCCGCGTTCGCCATCGATTTTGCCGACGCCAAGGTAGAGGATTCTGCCGTCACGCAGCTGCACCGGGCCGTGGGGGCTCGACGCGTTGACCCGAATGGGCTCGTCCCAGGTGCGGCCACCATCCTCTGAGCGCAGTACCCAGTTTCCCAGGTGCCGCTCGCGTACCTTGGCTGTGAGGGTTGCCGCATAATCGCGGTAGTCGGGACTCGACTCGAAAGCAACGGCGGAAAACCAGGTGACGAGAAGGGTTCCCCGGGCCGTCTCGATAAGGCCGGCATCGCGGTCGTCGAGCGGAGAATCGCGGATGACTTCCGCTGCGCTCCAGGTCTCCCCGTCGTCATTGCTACGCACGAGATGAGTTTTACCCCAAGGGCAGAAGTGACCCTCGCGGTCGCCTGAAAACACGGCTAGCAGCTCACCCGTTTTCGTTCGTGCGATAGTTGGCCAACCTATATATCGGTCCGGTTGTTTGCAGATAACCCGGGTCCACAGCTCGTCTACTGGTCGTGGCATTTCCTCTTTCCTGTTTCTGATCTGGCATTCAGTAGCCGGCACCCGCTAGTCCAGCTACACTAATCCTGGGTTACCAATCGGTGACCCAATCTCGGTAATCAACGCTTGTAACCAACTTGTGCAATCGCCTGCGCCGCCGCCGGCGTGTTGCTCACCAAG
>Ga0310124_10001476_pt1 | contig 16375 bp, 17 predicted proteins | sample CB11b_AW_Bot5_MG_FD_203507 | JGI IMG/M metagenome (GOLD analysis project Ga0310124, IMG submission 203507) | Marine microbial communities from Western Arctic Ocean, Canada - CB11b_AW_Bot5 | ecosystem: Environmental > Aquatic > Marine > Oceanic | place: Canada: Western Arctic Ocean | collected... | reverse complement strand
GAACGTGTGCTGGCCTTCATCGACTACTTTAACAAAACCATGGCCAAGCCCTTCAAAGGCCTACACAGGACGCCCCCTTGTGGTCTGATGCTAATAATCCACACTACTTCCGCCGCGCAGCACTAGTGGGACCACGCGCGATGGTTCCCCGAAGGTTCGACAGACCAGGTTCTGTCCGCGTTATTGTTCCGCCCTCAGCTCCAGCAGCACCTGCTCGACTTCGGTCGACCCCGACCGTCGTGCCCATCCCAGCGGGGTCTTGCCGAGACACCTGTCCCTCTTGTTGATATCGGCCCCGGCGGCGATGAGTTCCCGTATGATCTCGAGGTTGCCGACCCACACCGCCATGTGCAGCGGCCAATATCCCGTCCACAGATCCTTGTGACTGGTGGTCTGATCGACGAGGGTTGGATTCACCGCCAGCAGTTACCGCATGTGACCCCACTGTTGTAACAGAATGACGAGGAGGATGTGTGGAATCCGGCCCCCCGGGAGATGAGATAATCGGGCAATTCGCTGGTTCGATCGCGGTGTGTTACCCAGGTCAACGGGTACCATTGTGTCCGCTTTCCAGTGCTTCGATATCGGCACCCTCATCGAGCAACACCTGGGCGACTTCCACCGAATGGGCCCGGTGCAGGGGGGTGATTGATTCACCACCCCCTGAACGTGCCGACACGAGCGCCATCGTCCATGTCCACCGCTGCGAAAATGTTGCCTGCCTCGCCTTGATCCAGGAGATATTCGACGACCTCCTGGCGCCCCTCGGCGTCGAGCATACGGGCAACCATGTCGTCACGTCGCCCGTGTTGGCTGCAGCGATCATCGGCGACATCTCGCCCTCTCCCCAGAAGACCTCAACATTTCTGATGTGGGTCTTCAGGGCGCGCCAGCCGTCAAATCCGTACTCTCGCGCCAACAGGAGTTGGGCGTTGGCAAGCGTCAGATCCGCGGTGGACGAGAGCTGCTCATGGAAGCTGTCGAGAGCCTTCCGGTCTCCCGACTTCAGAGAGGCAAGCAGCTCCTTGGCCTGCTGCTTGAGTTGCTGCAAATGCGGACGGGGAGGTAGTGGTCGCGACACGTGGGTCTCCTTTCCCAGACAGGCCCGTATCGCTGAGACGGGAGAGAAAGAAGGATGACGATATACGAAGCACCATCTGGTGCTTCGTCAAAGCGCCGCTGGTGTCGGCGCTAAAAAGGTGACGGGCTGGTTTGTCTGGCGACCCGTCACCGGGGGTGAGCTCGGCCCTTTCGCGGACAGGTGGCTTCCCCTAGAGCCAGCAGTACGTTACCCCCCCTCGCTATGCGGTTGTCAAGCAAGACCGTTGATACCGATTCCAAGTGCGCCTATTTTCCCGGCCAATTGCTGAAACCAGGAGGACGACATGGTGACGAAATATCGGGCAGGAATCATTGGTTGTGGATCGATCGCTCATGCACATGCACTTGGATACGAAGCACTCCCCGAGCGCGTGGAGATCGTCGCCATCGCCGATCCGGTGCCGGCTGCACTGCAGGAGTTCGGTACGCGGCATGGCATCGAGAAACAGTACACCGATGCCCGACAGATGCTCGACGAGGAGGCTCTCGACATCGTCAGCAATGCTACCTGGCATAAGCTGCACGCGCCGATGACGATCTCCGCTTGCGCCAGCCGGCCGCAGGCCGTGCTGTGCGAAAAACCGATGGCCACAAATCTGGGAGAGTGTGACGAGATGCTCGTCGCCGCCCGGCGCAACAACGTCAAACTCGCCATCGCCCACCAGCGACGTTTTAATGCGGCCTGGAACGAGGCCAAGCGACTCGTCGCCGACGGCGCCATTGGCCTGCCGCTGCACATCATCGCCAAAGGGGGCCAGGGGCTGCTCAACGACTGCTCGCACTACCTGGATATGATGCGTTACGTACTCGACGCCAATGCCGTGTGGGTCATGGGCAACGTCGAGCGCAAGACCGACCGTCTAGAGCGCGGCGTGCGCATCGAGGATCGTAGCCACGGACTCATACAGTTCGACAATGGCTGCCTGGGTCTGCTGTTGCAGGAGCTGCAGGAGCGCAACTACCCGGGCCGCACATTTCACGGCCAGGGCGGTTTGATCAACGGCTCGGAGGGCACCCTGGAGTTCGACGAAAATATGATTCGACTGCTCAACGGCTCCACCGGCGGCTGGGAGGAACGTAACGTCACCGGCGAGGATGCCAGCATCGGCCAGGCGCGCGAATTGGTACAGTGGCTGGACGGCGATATCGAGATCCATCGCGGCGAGGGGCAGAATGGTCGCGCCGCAATCGAGATCATAATGGCCATCTACGAATCGGCTCGCCGCCACGAGGTCGTACAGCTCCCCCTGCGCACCATGTGCTCACCTCTCGATGTGATGATCGACGCCGGTGACCTGCCAGTAGAACGTCCGGGGGAATACGACATCCGCAACTTCCTCCTGCGCGGCGAGCAGATGCGGGACGAGCCCAACGCCGGCTAAGACTCCTGCAGAGCCTGCTGCAGCTTTGCCAGCGCCGCACGTTCTTGAAGGAGAGCGCCTGACAGCACTTCGGCGCCCTCCTTCAGGTCCAGGTCCTCGTCGGCATTCAGCTCGCGAAGTGCCTCCATAGCGGCGACCTCTTCATCGTAGAGTTCGGCATACGCCGTGGGGTCGCCATCCAGTGTTTTGCCGACAAGTTCAGCGTCAGTGGACTGTCTGACCTGATCGTCGATTTCTCCTGCTCCCTGCATAATTCTCCCGTCCTGCCCTTATAGTGCCGTCTGACCCGCGATTTCCGAAACAATTCTATTGCCGCCAGCCGACGGCGGAGCGACAGCCAGTCGCTCCCCACCTTGCGGATCCGTTCTCACCGACATTTAGTACGTACAACCAGGCGGTTCTTTTGGAACAGACCTTTTGACTCTCAGCGAATTGCAGCGATGACACGTGAGATTGTTCGTCCCGACGGTCTGGATCTCGACTCAATCGGCAGGCGGGACTACTGGGTCGCCCTGGAACATGACAGCACCTGGGGAGACCATCTGCTGCCATTGACCGTCATCGTCGGTGATCGGGTCGAGACCGGCTGTGGGCTGGTCGCCTTCGGTGCCAATCACGGCAACGAATACGAAGGACCCGTGGCGATCAAACACCTGCTGTCCGAGATCGACAACGACGAGGTCTGCGGCCGTCTGATCCTCGTACCGGTGCTCAACCCCGCCGCCTTCGGCGCAGGGTCCCGCGAAAGCATCGCTGATGATGGCGTCAATCTCAATCGCGCCTTCGTCGATGGTGCCGGTCTGTCGCCGGCGCTGAAGGGCATCACTCACCGAATCGCCGCCTTCGTGCGTACCTACATCTGGCCGCGAGTGCACGTGGTGCAGGATATCCACGCTGGGGGGCGTGGTCATCGGTTCGCACTGTGCACCAGTTTCCATCACGTCGACGACCAGCAGCAGCGCCGCGTCATCGAGGACACCGCGCGCTGGTATGGAACGCCTTTCGTGATGATCTATCAGGACGAAACACCGGGCCTGCTACCCAGTGAGGCGGAGCGCCTGGGCAAAATCACCGTCGGTACCGAGTTGGGTTGGGGTGAGACGGTAAACCGGGAGGGCGTCCGCTACGCCCGTCATGGGATCCGTGCCGCCGCGATTCACCACGGACAGATGCTGGGGGAGATTGAACCGATCGGCCACCACGCGGATGGCACGCAGAAACTGGTCGCCATGGTAGACCGCGATTGTTTCACACCCGCCCCATTTTCCGGTCACTACGAACCCGTGATGGATTGTGGGACTTTCGTGCATGCCGGGGACACGGTGGGACTGCTGCACGACTTCCAGCGTGTGGATGAACAACCGTGGCCAGTGCGTGCCCGCATCGATGGTTATGTGCTATGTCAGGCTGCCAGGGCACCGGTGGCGCAGGGCCTGCACATCCTCGTCATCGCGCAACAAGTGACAAGTTGACCTTCTTCAGTCGCTGATGATCATCTTCCTACGGAACGATGAGGTTGCGCGGTGTGACGTTGACCACGGCCTGCGGCAACGCGGCGGGTGGACTCGCGGGAGACCTGCGTCTTTTCTTCCCCAGCGATCTCCTCCTCTTCCTCCGCCTCGAAGTAATCACCGTAGGCCTCAGCCAGTGCGGGTGTATCCCGCACATATGCCCGCCACTCCTGAGTCACTTTGTCCTCATCGACGCACTTATGGCAGGTGATCGCCAGGTTCAGTTGATTGACTCCCTGATACCCGCGGTCGTAACAGCGCGAGCAGTTTTTCTTGGTTCGGTGCCTCGAAATGATCTCTTTCGCCTTTTCGAGGTGCTCATCCGGCAGCTTCGGTACGTCTTCCATTGTCGCCTCCCCTGGTTCAGAAAGAACTCGTTCACATGTGGAAGATGATGCGAAAATGCGATTCGGACAAACCGCTCGACTCATCCTCCTGTCTCGACCCAACTCCCGAAGTCGGAGGCAACCACCGATGACCCCACTGCCAAACATCGAAACCCTCGATGTCGCCGCCGAGGCGCCGGTATTGACCCTCGACGGACTGGCCGACGAGCCCGTCATCATCGAGTCGATCACCCTACGGAAGAAGGACAACCAGTATTACGTCCACGCCCGCTCGCGCGATGGGGTGGAAGGTCTGGCCTTCACCAATGGCAGAGCGTCATACTACCATCCGATCCTCAATCAGCTGATCATTCCCTGCCTCATCGGCAAAGACGCCCGCGACCTCGAACAACTCCTGGTTGACGTCTACCGCCACTCCAGCAACTACAAGATGCTGGGCCAGGCCCTCTGGTGCCCCGTCGCTTGGGTCGAGTTGGCCCTGCTCGATCTGCTCGGCCGGACCTATGGCAGATCCATCGCGACGCTCCTCGGTGGCGCCGTGCGCGAAGGGATCCGCTTTTACGTCGCCAGCGGCCGGCGTGACAGCACGGCGCAGGAAGAGGTCGCCTACCTGCAGAGTCTGGTGCAGAAGACCGGCGCCCACGCGGTCAAGTTCAGAGTGGGTGGCCGCATGAGCGCCAATGCCGACGCCTCGCCGGGTCGAACAGAAAGCCTGATTCAGCTGGCCCGTGAGAAACTCGGAGAGGGGATCGATCTGCACGCCGATGCCAACAGCTCCTACGACCCACCACAGGCGGTCGAGATCGGTCGCAGACTCGAAGACGTGGGAGCCGTCTACTTCGAGGAGCCCTGCCCCTTCGACCACCTGGAGGACACCAAGCGTGTCGCCGACGCACTGACAATCCCTGTGTCCGGTGGTGAACAGGAGTCCTCTCAGCGCCGCTTTCGCTGGATGATCGCCAACCGTGGCGTCGACATCGTACAACCCGATATCCACTACTACGGTGGACTTATCCGCTCGACACGCGTCGCCCGTATGGCAGCGATCATGGGCATGCCCACCACCGTCCACATATCGGGTGGATTCGGCTTCGTATACATGCTGATCTTCGCCTCCGTCACCGCCAACATCGGTGCCTATCAGGAGTACAAACGGGGCATCGAAGAACGCGCCTCGTGGTTCGAGCCAGTTCTCGAAATCCACGATGGCTCCCTGTCCGTGCCTACAGGACCAGGCACGGGCGTCGCCGACATTCGCAGATTCCTCGATGGCACCGAACTGATCGGCTGAGCCAGCTCAGCTCTCCCAGGGCGGCGTCAGATCAAACTCGTCGGCCGTCTGCTGCAACCGCCTTTGGTGGCGCGCGTACTCGTCCATCTCCGCCTTGAACTCGGCGGTGGTGGCGAACGGGTCGATTCGGAAGGCCATCATCATCGCCCCCTGGTTGGCCCCCGGCCACGACCAGGGCCGGCGCTCCGGATCGATATTCAGGCCCGTCAACAGGCCACCCAGCTCTGCCACACCTGTCCCATGGCGAAACAGCGCAGGACGAGGGTCGGTGTCAGTTCGGCGAACTGGCGTTGGTTCTCCTCGTCATAGAACCCGTGAATGGCACCAAACTCCAGTACGAATGGGGGTTCCGTCGCCGTCGGTGTCGCAAAGGACATGGGCGACCCACCAGCGGCGCGGATCAGTGGATCCCAGGGTTCCAACTTCAACTGGTGACCGGATGTACTGAAGCATATCAGATCATGCTCCAGCATCATCCTCGTGTAGATGCCGGCGGCGCCGAAGTGGTTGTGGTTGCGACTCACCCCCACGGCCATGCCCATCTCTGCCGCCTTCTCGATGACCTTCTCAGTCGCCGTCACCGCCGGGAAGTAGCCCAATCCGCCGCTCCATCCACGAGGGCACTCGTCGGTGTTTCTGAGACAATGGTCACTTGCGGATCCGGATTCACCTGGCCGTCCCGTAGCAGTTTCGCATAGGAGAGCAGACCTGCGGTACCATGGCTGAACACACCACGGCAGTCATTGTCGGTTGAGCAGGCGCGCCAGTTCTCCGGCCCGCTCCTGGGACAGGCCGACGGCACACCCCACTTGCTCGGTGAACCTCGAGCAGCGACACGGTGGAAACACGTATGAACTCGTCTGGAACTCGATTTATGACTCGATCTCCTCCGCCGGCTGCAGTCTCAAGTGTCCCGCCAGATGGGCGTCGATCTCGTCCCTGTCCATCAGCAACGGATGATAACCATCCTGCACCCACAGCTCCGACTGCCGTCGGTAATTGGGACTCGCAGGATGACCCGACTGCCCTCCCGCGGTGGTCGCCTTGGCGGTGATCGGGTCGGCCAGATCCACCACCAGTCGGTACGTCGACAGCCCCGTCACGACAAAGGGATGGGTCGTACTCGCGCCAGCGGCGCGCACCGTACCGGTGCCCCCGGAGGTCTCGAAGGGGCCCACGTCCAGCAGGCCTGACAATGTCGCATTCGTGCTCGCTGGATGACGGAACAAGACGGTGTGCAAGCGCCCCCAACGCCACTGAGAGCGCCGCGAGCCCACATGTTCGCGCAGCCATGTCAGGGTTTCGCGTAACACCGCTACAACTTCGCGATCCACGTCGATGTTTGCGGGAAACCATCCGGGATCGTCACCACGCAACACGTCCGCGGCGACAGCCCCCGCCTTGCTGGCGACCAACCGCGCCACGTTGGCCGGAAACCGCACCCGCGCCACCCGTAGCAGCCACTGTTCCCAGAATGCGGTAAATACCGTGGCACCGATGGCGTCAGTCGTGTAGGCGCCATCCCAGTCCTGCAGGACTTCTCCGAGTCCGCGGATCTGTTTGGTCGGGCCCGCCAGCGCGATCCGGGCTACCACCGGCGACAGGATTTGAGCCCGAGGATGCAATGTGTCAGCCTGGATCGACCCGACGCTGTCCATCGTGTGTTGGGTCTGTGCCTCGATGCGGCTGCGAATGCGAAGGAACCGGTACCCATCGGCCCAGTTGCCGGTACGCATGTAGGGATCGCTGCCACCCCACGGCGGGTTGTTCGCTGAGGCCAACCAGTCCTGTTGTGGATCGATCGCATGGGGCACCTCGTCGAAGCCATACATCTCCCCCCACTGGTCCAGCGGCTCGTCCGCCCGTTTGAAGCCATAGGCCGATCCTTGTCGCTTTGGCACTCGGCCCACAGCGTGATAACCGATGCGGCCGTCTGTATCGGCGAACAGGAAATTCAGGATTGGGAAGGGCCAGTCCCGCAACGCCCCGAGCACGTCGTCCACCGATTGGGACCGGCTCAAGGACAACATCGACTCGAAACCGGTCGTCGCCTCCGTCCCCACCCAACGCATGGACAGCACCGGTTGTTCTTCGTCGCCGACAGGGGAGACGAATTCGTTCATCACCGGACCACGAACAGTGCGACGGATCTCCAGGACGTCGTCTGCCGCCCCCCGTACCGGAATGTTCTGTGCCTCCACCTCAAAGGCTTGCCAGTCCCCCCCTTCCCGATAGAGATCGGGCTGCTCTGCCGACACGGTTTCCACATACAGATCGCGCGCCGACGCCGTGTGGTTCGTCACTCCCCAGGCCGTGCGCCGCGTATGACCAAGGTAGATTCCTGGCGTGCCCAGGAAGAAGGCACCGATCGCATCCATCCCCGGCAATGTCAACTGCGCCTGGTACCATTGGCGCGACAACTCTACCCCGTTGTGTGGATCCGTCGCCAGAATCGGCCTCCCCTTCGCGCTGAGGCTGCCACCAACGACCCAATTGTTGCTGCCCTCACCGGTGTCGAAGCCACCGACAGTGGCAGCCTCCTCGGCTGGCACGATGGTCTCCTGTCCCGCCTCGACTGCGAGAAACACATCGACCAACTCCGCTGGCAGATAGCGCTTGATCGCCTCCCGCTGGGCGAGCACATCCAGCCGACCCGTCAGCATCCACCAGCGCCATTTCCAGATCACCACCGAGTCGATGGGTGTCCACGCCTCCGGTTCGTACTCCAGCAGATCGAACTCCAGCGGCAACCGGTCTCGAGCTGCCGCCATACCGGCGTTGATGCCACGGGCCATGCCCGAAAGCACCATGCCGACTTCGGTGGACATCGCCGCCACGGCAGCGCGCGCCGAGGCGGTCAGACCGATGGTCCGATGCAGCCGATCCTGGCGCAGATAGCGAGCACCCAGCACTTCGGCAAGCCGCCCGTGGGCGAGTCTGCGCATGTGGTCCAGTTGCCACAGGCGGTCCTGCGCCATGGCATAACCAAGGGCCGCGTAGCCGTCGGCCAGCGAGGCCGCCTCGATGTGGGCGACACCCCAATTGTCTCGCCGGATCGAAACAGGCTCGTCCACAGGTGCGGCCACTGCGCCATTGATCTTGGGCAACTTGCTGCGCAGGTAGCGCCGCTTCAGGTCCTGTATCGCCTTTCGCGTCACACCGAGTTCGCGGGCGGCGTCATCGATATCGATCGCCTCCTGTAGCAGTCGAATGACGACCTCACGGCGTTCAGGTTTTAGCATCGTTCTCTCCCAGTTTTTCGACGAGCCAGTCGCAGGCTGTCGCGCGCGTTGCCGGCGTCAGACCATGACCGGCTTCGTGGAAAAGCAGACGGAACTCGTCGCCCGCACCGACCTCTTCCCATGCAGACTTCACCTTGTCGAACAGTGCTTGATCGGGGGTGCGTAGAGCGCCTTGTAGGTATAGAAGCTCGATACACCAACCAACGCGCTGATCCGCGGTTCCACCAGCGCCGACAGCCAGCTGTGTCCCGAGCCCATGGACACCCCCATCGCCCCGATTCGGTCGGCGTCGATGCCAGCCAGACTCTGCAGCACGTCGCACTGACGCATGGCGTCCCACAGGTACTGAGCTGCCATGCACCTGCCTTCGGCGAGCAAACGCATGGCGACGACGGGCTCTTACATCACACCGTCAGGATTGCCTGCCGGATTCTGCCTGTCGCCCCAACAGATGGCATCGCCGCAGAGCACCGCAAAGCCGCGTGCCACCAGGGTCGGTCCGAGCGCGACCCATCCCTCCTGCACGTCGACACCGGCAGTAGACTTCTTGCCCGACTCCCACGCACCGTGTCCGTGAAAAGCCATCATCGCCGGCAGCTTCGCCGACCCGGACGTGGGGCGCAGCAGGTAGCCGCGGACCCGTTCCGTCGCATCGTTGTCCCAGGCGATCAGTGAGCGCGTGAAGCCGTCGCATTCCTCCTCTTCGAGGAATTCCACATTTGTTGGGACCCGCTCGGGAAAAGGTCCAAGCATGCTGCGGTAGAGTCGGTCGATTTCTTTCAGTTCCACGGATCGCCTCCTTATTCTGCTACTCATCATGTCCTGCCCTGGTCAATTGAAATATGTTACCCTGGGACCCGTCCTCAAAGTCAGGGCTTTCTCAAGCAGCGGAGACTTGATGCCACCTGCAGCCTCGTACAAAGACAATGTCCAGGCTCTCACCTTCGATCTCTTTGGCACGATTCTCGACCTCGGTGGCAGTCTCGTGCCGCACATTGGGTCCTTCCTTACTGCGAAGGGTGTCGACAAGGACCCGGCCACATTCTGGGCGCAGTGGCGGGCGCGCCAGCGGATCGAACAGTACCAGGACAACATCATGGCCCTGGGACACAGCGGTTATCAGCAGGTGGCACGCCGCGCCTTCGTCTATGTGCTTCGCCTCAACGGCGTACAGTTCACGGCTGACGAGGTGCGTGACTTCATGGGTTGCTGGCAGCAACTGCAGCCCTTTGCCGAAGTACAGGCCGCATTGCAGAGCCTGCAACGACGCTACAAGCTGGTGGCCTTGTCCAACGGCGAACCGGAGTTCCTCGCCCATCTGGCGAAAAACCAGATCGACTGGGATTTCGACGACATCATCTCGGTCATGGAGGTGGGCGCCTTCAAGCCGCACCCTGGTGTGTATCGCCACGCCGCCTCGCGATTGGGCCTGGAGGTGGGCGAGTGTCTGATGGTTTCCGCCAACGCTTTCGACGTGGTCGGTGGTCGCGCCTGCGGCATGCGCGGTGTCTACGTCGACCGTTATCAACTGCCCTACGATGACCGACCATTTCCACCCGATGCGGTGGTGGCGGATTTTACCGGCCTCGCCGAGGAGCTCCTCTGATCATGGACAATACCAAGACAGTAAAACAGCGAATCCGAGATGGCGATGTCGTCGTCGCTCTGAGGGTTTTCTTCGACTACGACCGTGGCCAGCTGGAGGACGCTCTCGGCAAAGGCACATACGACCTGATCTACGTCGACGGCCAGCACGGTGCCTTCACCGACGAGCGGCTCGTGGAGTTCTCAGGCATGGTCCATGAGTTGGGACTGCCCGTGCAATTCCGCATCCCCCACACACGCCACACCTACTTGATCGGTCGTTATCTCGACATGGGACTGTCAGCGATCCTGGTCCCCGAGGTCGTCGAACAGGAGACGGTGGCAGAAGCCATCGCCTACACCTACTACCCGCAGATGGGTCGACGCAGTTGGGGTGGCGCGGCGCGACGCGGCCAGGAACAGTGGGCGGGTTCAGTGGATCGCCTGGAGTACGCCGCCTGGTGGAACGACACCGTCGTGCTGGCGATCCAACTCGAGTCCGTCGCCGCCATCACCAGAGCCGGCCAACTGATACGACCCGGCGTCGATTACGTCGCCTTCGGACCGAATGACTTGCTCTTCAACCTGGAGGGGCATCCGAACTTTCCACTGCAGAGTGTCGACGACTGCATGCGCAACGTCGCCGAGCAACTGCAGGGGACGGGCGTTCGTCTGGGCATGGCGGTGACGACGACGCCGGAAGAACGTGAGCCCTACCTGAAAATGGGCATCACCGTATTCCAGGAGGCACCCAGATCATAGTGCACCGGTGCTCCAGTTCTTCGGCCAAGAGTAGTGCTCGTGGATATCCTCCAGATGCGCCATCGGTTCGTTGGGGTCGATGTCGACCAGTGACTCGAGGGTTTCCAAGGCCTGCTCGTATGACTTGGTCTGATGACTCTCCAGAATGCCGTAGAGCATCATCGACTTGTCACCGGAGAGCAGGGCTTCCAACGTCTGCTCCATGCTCAACCAGCTGGGCAGAATGCATTCCAGCATGATCTTCTTTGGCAGTGGTGGCACCCGCACCGGCTGAATACCCTTCTTGTTCACAATCGCCGGCACCTCCACCGCTACATCATCGGGAATGCCCGGCAGCACACCGTGGTTCGGCACGTTGACCTGGAACTGACCCTCCACATTGTTCACCAGGCCATTCATGATCGGGATGTGCTGCTCGTGCGTCATTTTGTCACCGAACAACTCAATCGGCCGGACCTTCTCGTCGTATGCCGCTTTTTTCATCTGCTCGAATTTTTCCGCTTTGCCCTCCAGGATCTTGTCCCGTCCTGCAGGTGTATCACCACCTCCACCCGTGGGATCGTACCAGCGCTTGCGTGTCTCCAGATCCGTGTGATACCACCAACCGCCACTACGCGGCGTATCACCGATCGGCATCAGACCATACATCTTGTATTGGTGAATCGCCGCGCGTGACATCTGCGCCGGAATCGACTTGCCTTCTGCCTCCAGGCCAGCCCAGTAGGCTTCGCTTTCTTCGGCGATCCACTGATCCAGCTTTGGATACATGTCCTGATTTCCGTGGATAAAGTCTGTCAGCCAGATGTTGTGATTCAATCCCGGCGCCTGCCACGTCACCTCATCCGGATCCAGCCCCAGGGTGCGCGCCACTCCTGCATATCCAAAATGACCGTGACACAGGCCGCAAACCTTGATGGATGTCTCCCGCGTCATCAGCGTCGTACCAGCAAACACGGGATTGCCAGCCAGTAGAATCCAGGCGTCCGGGCAGTCTGTCTCCATATCTCTAGCCACGTCCAGCATCAGCTGGAGATTGTGATACTCCGGCATCCCCGTGCGGGCGTAAAAGTAACCCAGCTCGTCGGCCAGCCTGCGTCGCCGCTGCATGAAATACTCGTTGTGCGTCACCGTCGCCGTGTTGATGACAAAATCGGCTCCCTGCAGAGCGGCCTTACGATCGGTGGTCTTTTCAAATGTCAGTTGTGCGCCAAAGTCTTCGGCATATCGTTTGCCCAGATGGTAGATCACATCCAGGCTCTCTTCGTCGATATCCATGAAGCACATGTGGCTGCCACTCAATTGTTTGGTCAGACAGAGATCCTTCACCAGACCCAGCGAAAACACGACACTCCCGGCGCCAAAGACCGTCACTTTGTTCGACATCTTGCCTCTCCCGCGGATCCCTCCGCACAATCTGAGATTCTCTTGAAAACTCTCGCCTGATCGTAACCCATCCAGTCTGAGCCCGCAACGCTTGAAGGGAGGGGCACAAACACGTTGATTTCCCCCGCCGATTTGGAACCCATTCGAGGAGTGATTGGTATGAGTGAGTCGGACAGTCTGGAGTTCAAACCACGCGCCAGGGGTCTCATCATTGGGGAACTGCCCTGGTTGGCGCGCATCGCCGACAAGGCCCGCGCCCGAGCAGCGGGTCGACTCGGTGCCTACGTCTACCCGTGAGGCGCGGACGAGCGCTTCCTGGAGGGAGCGGCGATGTCGTCTGACGCCTTCACCAAACTGGTGAATTCCTGCGTCGATGACGATGACCTCATAGTCAAAATGAAGGAGCACATCTCACAACAGTCGAAGTGATGTTTTTTCATATGCAACCCGCGATCGACTGACCGCGGACGAGCAGAGCATCGCTGGTTTTCGCGCCGATGTAGCGACAGTGGGCGCTGACGTAGTGCGTGGCATACCCCCAGCGTCGTTGGTCGGTTCGATTCGGCCGACTGCAGTGCAGGATATGTCCGTGATGGAAACTGCAATCACCCGGGCGCAATTCAACGGCCCTTTCCACCGGCAGTTCTCCGGCGACCGATAGACGCTCGTATTCCTGCCATCTTTCCTTTTCGATCCATCCGTTTTTGTGCGTACCGGGTAACATCCACATGCAGCCGTTGTCGATCGTCGCTTCATCGAGGGCTGCCCAGCAGGTCACCATGCGATCGGGTGGATCGACGTGGAAGCCGAGTGGCTGGTCCTGGTGATAGGGCTGCCGTGAACCGATCCGCGGCGGCTTCATGAACAGCTGGTCCTGGTAGAGTTTCAGGTCAGGTCCGAGCAGAGCCTCGACGCAGTCCAGAATGTGGACGTCCTTGGCGTGGTTACGAAAGACGTCATCGATGAAGGCGACGTGACTCATTTTGCGCAACGAATTGGCGTAGTCGTCGGCGTCCCTCTCGCCACTCACGACACCGGGCTCAACCTGTAATTGACCCTCAGGGACATGATCCGCCTCGCCCCTTGCGATGGTGTGGGCGCGCGCTTTCATCACATCGATGCGGGGACCGTCGAGCAGGCCCCTGACGATGAGGAAGCCGTCTTCCTGGAACGTCTCTACCTGTTCTTTTGTTAGCACGTTTGGCAGTTCCTAGGAGTGTCCATGAAGAAACCTTTCGCCGACGATCAGCTGACCGAGCATCTCGAAAAGATAGACAGGGTTGGCTACACGATCCTCGAAAATCTGATACCGAGAACTGCTATCACCGCAATGGCGGCTGCCTTCGAGCCACTCTATCGGTCGAATCTGGATACCATCCGCAACAATCCCAACCGCGGCTCCATGCGCCATTACATCGTTCTTCCTTTCGAACCGCCATTCTATCAGCCCGCATTTAACGGCAGCCCCGAGATCTTTGCCATTGTCCATGCCCGGCTCGGCGAAGATGCTGTCTGTGCCCAGTTCGCCTCGGATACACCCGCACTGGGAAGCATCTACCAGGACTGGCATGCCGATACCACCAGGAATTTCTCTGCGGACGGCCAGTTGCAGCCCCTCACGCTCATCGCCGCAAATACATCCTTTGTCGACATCACGCCGGAGAACGGTCCTTTCGAGGTCAGCGACGGTAGCCATCATATTCCTGACGCGATTGAAAAGCTCAACAATGGTGAATTGGCCTTCAAGCCACTGATGATGAAGGCTGGCGATGTGCTTGTCCGGGATCCTCGTTGCATTCATCGCGGCACGCCGAACAGGACCGACATGCCCCGAGGCGTCGCCGTCCTGGGATTTGACCGCGCCGGTCACGAACGTACCGGGCATATGGTCGAAAACGCCATCGACCCGGCGTTCTACAGTTCTTTGAGTGAACCCGAGCAGCGCATGTATCGAAAGGTCCCTCGAAAAGCAGACTGACGGAGCCTGCTCGAAGAATACTTGTGGCAACTTTGGCGCTACGCTTTCATCTTTGCATCGGCAAGCGTAGCGGTAGCGCACGGGACACCTGGAGAACTATTCGAGATTACATGAGACTGAGCTTCTACATTCTGCTGGGCGCCTTGTTCTCGGGTGGTTGTGGCGACAGTTCCTCGGAGGGCCTGTCAGGGACATTCCGCCGGGTGCCGCGGAACCGGACCCTGATTATGGACTGCGCCGAGAGCAATACCTGCGCGGGCCAGATTCAGGACTACAATTCATTCAATCCGTATATACCCGGCACGACATCCCGTATCGGCTACAATTTCCTCTACGAACCATTGTACTTTTACAATGCCTTCAAGGGGGAAATGATCCCCTGGATCGCCACCGGCCACGAGTTCAACGAGGACTATTCAGAAGTCGTCATCAACATCCGTCCAGGGGTCAAGTGGCACGACGGTACCCCGTGGACGGCGCACGATCTGGTCTTCACGATCAATATGCTCAGGGAGTATGCGCCAACCCTGACCTATTCGACCGACATGGAGAACTGGGTTACGGAGGCAGTGGCCATCGACAGCCTGACGGCGCGTATTTCGCTGACGGCGGCAAATCCTCGTTTCATCTTCTCTTATTTCACCAGCAATTTCGGTATCGGCGTGCCCATCGTCCCCAGACATGTATGGGAAGGGCAAGATCCCGAGACCTTCGACAACTTCGATACCGAACGGGGATGGCCGGTCGTTACCGGGCCCTATCGCCTGGCGATGTCGACACCTCAGCAACGAATCTGGGATCTGCGGCAAGACTGGTGGGCGGCCGAGACGGGATTCCAGCAACTGCCTAAGGTCGAGCGGCTCATCTACCTGACATATATGGAGGAGGCCAAGCGGGTGCAGAATCTGATTACCAATCAGATGGACACCTCCCTCGATCTACGCCCACCCAATATCCTGACCGTATTGGAGAACAATCCACGGGTGACGACGTGGACGGGGCGCGAGGCGCCCTTCGGTTACGTGGACTTCTGGCCGATCTCACTGGGCTTCAACAATCTGGAGGAGCCCTTTTCCGATGTTGATGTGCGGCGAGCCATCAACTACGCCATCGATCGAGATCAGTTGGTAGCCGTCGGTTGGCGAGGGGCGGGGTCATCGACCCTCTTGCCCTTTCCCGACTATCCGGCGTTACGGCCTTACTTCAGCGAGGTCGAAGATCTGCTGGCCAAATACGAGGTCGGCGTTTTCGATCTCGCCAAGTGCGCAAAGCTGATGGAGAGTAAGGGCTGGCAACGGATCGACGGCGGATTCTGGACCCAGGAAGGCAAACCACTGAAGATCGTCATCGACATCTTCCCGATTTTCAACGACGTGACGCCAATCCTGGTGGAGCAGTTGCATCGGGCCGGTTTCGACGCCGATTTCCGCATGACCTCCGACGCCTACACGCGGATGGCGCTAGGCCGGGCGCGGGCTTTTATCAACGGCCACGGCGGCAGTGTGCGCGATCCGTATTTCACCCTCCGACTCTACCACAGTCGCTTCGTGCAGCCCACCAACGAGCCGGCGGAATATTTCTGGCGCTGGGCCAACGACGACTACGACAGGATCGTCGACAGAATGGCAGCGGTGGCACCCGGCGATCCTGAGCTAGTACGACTGTATCGCCAGGCGATGGAAATCTGGCTTGCCGAGTTGCCGTCGATCCCGATTCTGCAATGGTATCACCGCATCCCCCACAACGAGACATACTGGACCAACTGGCCCTCGGAAAAGAATCCGTATATCAACA
>Ga0310124_10001475_pt1 | contig 16405 bp, 14 predicted proteins | sample CB11b_AW_Bot5_MG_FD_203507 | JGI IMG/M metagenome (GOLD analysis project Ga0310124, IMG submission 203507) | Marine microbial communities from Western Arctic Ocean, Canada - CB11b_AW_Bot5 | ecosystem: Environmental > Aquatic > Marine > Oceanic | place: Canada: Western Arctic Ocean | collected... | reverse complement strand
CAAAGTAGCCACCCGGAGGGTGGCTCACGTGGCCGCGTAGCGGCCACGTCCCACAGGCCGCTTTGAGCGGCTCACCGCTAAAGCCCCCGGCTTGGCCGGGGGATACTTACTCGTCTCCATCCAGACCGAACGTGTAGAGCGTGTTGCCGATCGTCATCGACACGTATTGCTGCCCGTTCACGGCGTAGGTCATCGGCTGGGCGTGCACGGGGCCGCCGAGCGAGATGTGCCAGAGCGGCGCCCCGGTGCGGGCATCCAGCGCATAGAAATAGCCGTCGACACTGGCGCTGAACACCAGGTCGCCCGCCGTGGCCAGCACCCCGGACCGGGAGCGCGGTGTGATGGGGAACTCCCATTCCACGTCCCCCGTCGTCGGGTCGATGGCGCGGATCGCGCTGTGGTAGTGCTCGATGGGCAGTGGGGTCTCGGTGCCGCCGCCGGTAAAGTTGTCGCCCTCCTTGTACTCCTGCTCGCGGCTGAAGAACAGTGCCTCGCCGTCGAAGGCGTTGACATACATCAAGTTCGTCCGCGGACTGAACGCTGGCGACCACCAGTTGGTGCCGCCACCGGCGATCGGCGCGACGAGCGTGCCTTCCTGACTCGGAGAGGTGTTGGGCCGACGAATCGGTCGGCCGTTCTCGTCGAGCCCTTCGGCCCACGTTTGTTTCGCGAACGGTTTCCCCAGTAGGAACTCGCCGGTCTCCCGGTCGAGCGTGTAGTAAAACCCGTTCCGATTGGCCCAGAGCATCGCCTTGCGGGTCTCGCCATCGAGCTCGATGTCGGCGAGCACCGGCACCTGGATGGCGTCCCAGTCGTGCTCGTCGTGCGGCGTGAACTGGAAATACCAGGACATCTCTCCGGTGTCACCATCGAGCGCGAGCACCGAATCGGCGTAGAGGTTGTCACCCTGCCGGACGTCGCCGTTCCAATCCGGGCCGGGATTCCCGGTGCCCCAATACACCAGGTTCAGCTCCGGGTCGTACGAGCCAGTGATCCAGGTGGGAGAGCCACCGGTGCGCCACGAGTCGCCGGCCCAGGTCCGGTTGTCCGGATGGTCCGGTCCCGGAATGGTGTGGGTGCGCCACAGACGCTCGCCGGTGTCCGCGTCGTAAGAGTCGAGGAACCCGCGAATCCCGTATTCGCCACCGGCGATGCCGGTCACTACCTGGTCCTTCACGATGAGTGGCGCCGCTGTCTTGCTGTAGCCGCTGCGGTAGTCGGCCACCTCCCGGCTCCACAGGAGGCTCCCAGAGCGGCCGTCGATGGCCACCAGGTGCGCATCCAGGGTGCTCATATAGAGCGTCTCGCCCAGAATCGACACCCCCCGATTGTTGCGACCGCAGCAGAGACGTAAGTCACTGGGCAACGGATGGTCGTAGCGCCAGAATGGGCGACCGGTGACGGCGTCGACCGCCACGACGTTGCTGGGCGATTCGGTGATGAACATGACGCCGTCGACCACTAGAGGCGTCGTTTCGGCGCGGTCGAGCTGGGGAATGTGGTGGGCCCACTTCAGCTTGAGCTGACGTACGTTGTCGGCGTCGATCTGGTCGAGTCGGCTGAAGCGCTGACTGTCGAGGGTGCCGTTGTACATCAGCCAGTTGTGCGGTTCGTCGGCGGCATTGACGAGCCGCTCCCAGGTCACGGGCGAGAAGAGGGCCGCGCCTTCACTGAATGACGGCTGGGCCGCAGCCGGGTGGACGGCGGCCATCAGCCCGGTGAGGACGGCGGCGACGCGCGATATCGTCCTGGTATGCGTCGGGTTCGGGGTCAGGGTCATGGTTCGCTCCGTAGCGAGAAGAGATACGCCACCAGGTCGTTCCGTTCGTCCGCGGTGAGCGTCTCCGCATAATCCGGCATGGTGGACTGTTGGATGCGCTCGTAGGTCCAGTCGCTGTATTTCGAAAACGCGCGAAGATTTTCCTCCGCGTCCATGATGCGAAACGTGAAGGTGTCTTCGTCCATGCGCAGGCCTTCGACAACCTGGCCGCCCGGACCAACGGCTCTCATGGTCCACCAGCGGGGGAGCAGTTCCGCGTCCGGATCGACGAGATCCGTCTCCAGGTCGGCCAGGGCCCGGCGGTCGCCGACAAACGACAGGTCCGGCCCGATGCGTTGCCCCCGTCCGTTCACCATGTGACACCGGGCGCAGTTGCCCTTGCCCGTGAACAGCTGCTGACCGGCGGCAGATGAGCCGGAAGGGGTCCCGCCAGCGGTCACGTCGAGTGAACGTAGATAGGTGACGAGCTGCCAGATCGACTGGTCGTTCGCGTCGGCGCCGAGTCCGAGCATCGAGGTGCTCCGCACGCCGTCGCGGATCACTCGGAAGAGCCCGGCGTCGCTATCGGCGTGGCGGAACTGCCCGGTCGTCAGGTCGGGGCCGGCGCTCTCGTTGCCCCCTGCGGCATTGAGGCCGTGACAGGTCGAGCACTGCGCCCGGAACAGGCGCCGGCCGGTGCGGATATCGATCCGGCTGGTATAGGGATTGTTGTCGGCGTCCTGGGCCAACGCGATGGCCGGGACGGCGCCGCCGGTCAGCGTAGCCAGCAGCGCGACCGCCGGCCAACGGGTGGAGAGTCTCGTGCTCACGCGTTGCCTCCTCCTGAGAATGCAGACAAGCCGACCCAACTCGACCGGGGCACAGAGCTCATTGTGGCGCACGGCTTTAGCCGTGCGCTCGCAGGCCTGAAGGCCTGCGCTATAGGGTCCTTACTCGGGCAACGCCAACGCCACCAGCTCGCTGGCCATGTCGTCCCAACCGACAGTCGCGATGATGTACTGGCGCCCGTCGACCATATAGGTCATCGGCGCGCCACTCGTGCCGCCAGGCAGCTCCATTTCCCACACCACATCGCCGCTGGCCTTGTCATAGGCGCGGAACATCTTGCCACCGGGACCGCCATACCACTGGGGCAACGCTGACACGCCGGTGTTGCCGCCCTCTCCCAGGAACACCAAAGAGCTGGTGATGAGCACCGACGCGCGCCCGGGCTGACCCAACCAGGGAAGGTCGAGATCCTGGATGGCCGGATGGTCGCGTGGGCCCTCGCCGTTGGGCACTTGCCACGCGATATCGCCCTGGTTGAGATCGATCGCGGTCAGACGTCCGTAGGGTGGCTTGAACATCGGGAGCCCCTGCGGCCCCGGTAGCGGCGTGTACTTCTGTCGGACCAACCGTACGTCGGCTCGCGGGTGCTCAGAGGGTACGAGGGCCACCACGTTCTGACTATACGCAGACGGCACGTAGAGAATGCCCGTCTCTGGGTCGACCCCGGCGCCCGTCCAGCTCGCGCCGCCGGCCGTGCCCGGGCTGAAGATGGTGCCTTGCTTGCCACCGGGTCTCGGGTCGAGCACGATCGGAGCCGTGAACATCGGACCCCACTCATATTGATCGAGCAGCATGCGCGCCTCAGCCCGCAGCTCAGGTGTGAAGTCGATGAGGTCGTCGACGTTCACCCCCTGTAGCTCGAACGGTGGCGGCTTCGTCGGGAACGGCTGTGTCGGCGCCAGCCGCTCGCCCGGCACGTTCGAGTCCGCGACCGGACGTTCTTCGATCGGCCAGACCGGGTCACCGGTCGAACGGTCGAACACATACACGAAGGCCTGCTTACTGGGTTGCGCCACCGCTTTGATGACCCGGCCGTCGACGGTGATATCCATCAAGACCGCCGACGAGGCGAAGTCGTAGTCCCAGACCCCATGGTGAATCGCCTGAAAATGCCAGAGTCGCTCGCCGGTCTCGACGTCGACCGCTACCAGGCTCTCGGCGAAGAGGTTGTCGCCCGGTCGATGGCCGCCGTAATAGTCGTTGGTGGGGGTCGAGAGCGGGAGATAGACGATACCGAGCTCCTCGTCTCCAGTCGGGTGCGCCCACATATTGGTGTTGCCGCTGTACTCCCAGGAGGCTCGATCATCGACCGGGTCCGCTTCCCAGGTCTCGACGCCGAATTCGTTTTCACGAGGAATCGTGTGAAACGTCCAGACAAGCTCCCCGGTGCGCACGTCATACCCGCGGACATCGCCGCGCGGCGACTCCTTGTTGGCGGTCAGCTGATTCGAGGTGATGTCCTCCACGAACGAGCCGATGATGATGACGTCTCGCACGATGATGGGGGCCGCGTTCCAGTAGAAGTTCGGAAACGGGCGCATCAGACCGAGTCGCAGGTCGACTTCACCGGCCTCACCGAACTCAGGGTCCCGCTCACCGGTGCGCGCGTCGAGTGACACGAGTTTGGGGCCGAGCGTGGCCACGACGCGTCTGTCGTCGCCATCGGTCCAGTAGGCAACGCCTCGGGTCTGACGTACCCGCTCGTCGTCGCTCGGGCCGGTGTTCCAGACCACCTCGCCGGTGGTCGGGGCGAGCGCCGCGATGGTGCCCAGCCCGGTGCTGAAGTAGAGCAAGCCCCCCGCCATCACGGGCGTGGTCTGCGAGCCGACCGGACCGCGGGTGGTGACCCCGTTACGGATGGCGTCTGGGATGACGGGCTGGCGCCACACGATCTCTAGATCGTGGACGGTGTCGGCGTTGATCTGGTCGAGCGGCAGATACTTGGTACCCGCCTGGTCGGCGGCATAGGCCGGCCATTCGACGGTCTGAGCGGTGGCGCGGCCCGGGTCCGTGACCGCCGTAAGTCCTACGGCAGCGATCGCCACCCCGATCAATACCGCCCGGAACACCGGTTGCGCCATCTGAGCCCTCCGTGCGTGTGAGAGAGCAGTCTACCGCACTCGTCCGATGGTCCCGCCGCTGGTGGGTGCCGAAACACCGGGCGCGCGGCAATGCGAGCCCCGCGGCCGCGGACTGGGGCACTCTGGGGGGCCGCGGAGCGGCCGCGTGGGGCTCGGGGCGAAGCCCCGTCTAACGCCCGCCAGCGGCGTTTGCGGTCATGACCGAGTCGCGCATCTGGCTGGCCAGGTCGCCCAGGGCACCCGGCGAGTGCGGGATCAGAATCGTGTTCGTCTTGGACGCGTTGCCGAGGTCCTTCAGCGTGTCGAAATACTGAGTCATCAGAATCAGGTTCATGACATCAGTGGCCGATGTGCCTTCGACGGTCCGCTGAAAGTCGTCGACCGACTCGCGCAGGCCATCGACGATGGCACGCCACTGGTCCGCAATGCCTTTTCCGGAGAGCGCCTTTGCTTCCGCGTCAGCCTCGGCCGCCTTCACCTGGATGATCTTCTCCGCTCCTCCTTTCTCACTGGCCGCCACCCGCATGCGCTGAGCCGCATTGATCTCGTTCATGGCCGCTTTCACCCTGGTGTCCGGATCGACATCGGTGACCAGGGTCTTGACGATGCCATACCCGAAGTCGTCCATCACCTGAGAGAGGTCCGTCTTCACCGCGCCGGCCACCTCTATCCTTTTTCTCGAACACGTCGTCCAGTTTCATTCTCGGCATCCGGGCGCGTACGACATCGAAGACGAATGCCTTGATCTGGTTGACCGGGTCATCGAGCCGATAGAACGCGTCGTAGACCTTGTCGGCGAGCACGTTGTACTGCACGGAGACCATCACGCGGACAAAGACGTTGTCCTGGGTCTTGGTCTCGACCTCCACGTCGAGTTACTGCACCCGAAGATTCACCGTGCCCGCGACTTTCTGAACGAACGGGAGCGGCGATATAATCGCCGGACTTACCGCGCACGGCCGAACCTCAGACAAGGAGCAAGACGTATGACGCGACGAGATCGCGTGACCACCCGGGTGCTGTCAGTGGCGATGGCCACCGTGGCGACCATCGTAGCTGGCGTGACAACGCCGTCCGCGGCGCAGAGTCAGACCCCGGCCGGGGGTGTGGCGTCGCGGACCGCTTGGGGTCAGCCGGACCTGCAGGGGGTCTGGGACTTCCGGACGATCACCCCGATGGAACGGCCCGAGGCGCTGGCCGACCAGGAGTTTCTCTCCGCCGAGGACGTGGCCGACCTCGAACAGGGCATCGCAGACCGCGACGCGCGCCTGGCGGCCCGGCCGGCCCAGCGGACCGTGGCCACCAACAGTGTCGACCGCGGCGTCGACGGGGCGCCCGGCTCCTATAACCAGTTCTGGATGGACCGCGGGACGCGGGTCATCGGGACCAGACGGACGTCACTGGTCGTGGACCCTCCCAACGGACGGATCCCTCCGATGACCTCGGCCGGCGAGCAGCGTCGGGCGGCCGAGCGCGAGTATGTGCGCGACCATCCGGCCGACTCGTGGGCAGACCGCAGCATTTACGAGCGGTGCATCCTCGGGTTCAATTCGGGCCCTCCGATCGAACCACGGGCGTACAACAACCACATGCAGGTGTTTCAAACACCCGACCACGTGGTGATCTTCAACGAGATGGTGCATGACGCCCGGATCGTCCCGCTGGTGCCCCGGGACCCGCTGCCTGACCACCTTCGCCAGTGGATGGGAGACTCACGCGGTCGATGGGAGGGTGACACCCTGGTGATCGAGACCTCGAATCTTGACCGCTTGAACTCTTTCACTTGGCGGCAGGGAGCCACCCAGGACATGCAGCTCGTGGAGCGGTTCACCCGGGTGGACGACGGCACGCTCCTCTACGAGTTCACGGTCGAGGACCCGGCCACCTGGACGCGGCCGTGGAGTGTGGAGGTGCCGATGACCCGCTCGTCCGATCAGGTCTGGGAGTTTGCGTGTCACGAAGGCAACTACGGAATGGACGGCATTCTCTCCGGGCACCGGGCCGATGAGCGCGCGGCGAGCGAGTCCCGGTAACTCAGCCCCCACGTCCGGATCTGCAATGTCTCTGGCGAATGCGTCGCCGGAACACCCAGCAGGTTGCTAACAAACGATCCGGGGCGGTTTCCTGTCGAGGTGTTCGGCTGGCCAGGCGCGACGAGGGAGCAGCCAGGCGGGCTGTGACCGAGGAAGCAACGCCGTCCAGACGGGCACCTCGGCAGGAAACCTACGGTTGGGTGGTGTCGGTGCGTTCTACGGCGCGCGCGCCGCTCAGCAAGTTCTGCATCCCGTAGTTGCCCTCGTGGCACGCGTACTCGTAGAGCGGCTCATCAGCGCGTAGCATCGGGAACTGTCCGGTGAACGCTTGGGTCCAGGTGTTGGGGTCGTTGACGGTCCACTCGTACATCACCGTGTCGGCATCGACGCGTGTGAAACGTTCAACCAACGTCAGGTGTTCGGCCGATCCCCACGACACGAACGACGTGTTGAAGCTGCCGGTCTGGTTTGTGAAGTTCGTGGTCTCGACGACGAGTGTGTCACCGTCCCAGTGCCCTCGCGAGCTGCCCAGCCACTGTTGCAGATTTGAAGGCAGCGCATCCCGGCCGTCGAGTGGCACCACTCGCACGTCGTGCACCATCTCGTTCAATAAGACCACCCAGCCCGGGGCCTGAAACAGCTGGACATTATTGTTGTAGCCGGCGGGCAACATCGGCGGGCCGGTAGAAAAGCCCAGCAGGCATCGCTCGGCGGCGCCGCGCGCCTCCGGGCCATCCTCATTGATACCGCCGACCCGCAACCGCACGGGGTACCCGCCAGCCGCCGCATCTGCCTGGGCCCGGGCCTGGGCGGCCGCGGTCATCGCCGGAAGCTTGCCGTCGGGCGGGTCGACCAGGAGCGACGGCTGAGTGAGCGCTGTCGCCCGGGCCCGATCCGTCCAGACCGCTTGACTGTAGCCGCCGACGTCGCCCGGTGGTGGCGGCTCATCCCTCGCCAGCGCCTCCGCGTTGCTCCGCTGCGCCACGACGGCGGCCTCCTCGGCCGTGAGCTGGTCGCGGTCGGCAAATTCTTCCGGACGCTCCAGTGGGGTGAAGGTCCAGTAGTCCCAGACACCCTGCAGATCAGGGTCGCCCCACGCCGTGCGCGGCCCCGCTGCAGACTGGGCCGTGGCCGGCGCGCGCGCTATGACCAGCGAAGCCACGACAACCGCCATCATCCACACCGTTCGAGGCCTGTTTGCTGTCACAGGGAGTTCCTTCCTCAATAACGGACTAACGTTCCGACCCGTGCACTCGGGTAACATAACAGAATTGTGCAGACGAGGAACCCTGGCAGGTCCCGATGCCGACGACAGAGCGCCGTTCGGAAGCCCCAAGTCTGACGGTCGAAGCCAAAGAACCCACGAGTCCCAACGACCCCATGGCAGTCCGCCAGACGTTCGCTCGTCTCATCCTGGCCAATTTGCTCGTCGCCTGTGCGCCGACCATCGTGGTCGGACAGGACCCAGCCGCCGGCTGGCACCAGCTCGGCGGTCCGATCCGTAACTTCCAGGTGAATTCGGCGCCACTCGCCGACACCTGGCCCGACGGCGGCCCCCCCACACTGTGGACACGGCCGCTCGGCGAGGGCTATTCGTCGATTGTCGTCGCCGGCGATCTGTTGGTCACGATGTACCGGGAGGAGGACGACGAGGTCATCATCGGATTGGACGCGGCCTCCGGGGCAACACGATGGCGGCACGCGTATCCCGCGCCGCTCGCGCACAACGGCTACGTCGACATCTGGTTGAATGCGTCCGGTCCCGGGCCGTACTCGACCCCCTTGTTGGCGTACGGCGGTGTGTTCGCCGTCGGTATCGATGGCGCCCTGCACGCGCTCGAGGCGGAGACCGGCCTCGTGCGCTGGTCCGTCAACCTGGCCGAGCGGTTCGAGCTGGCCGAGTACAACGCGTTCGCCTCGAGTCCGCTGGCCTTCGACGGCACCGTCATCGTGCCGCTTGGCGGCAGTGGCGCTGGCGTGGTCGCCTTGAACCCGGCCTCTGGAGCGGTCGTCTGGCGAAGCGAGCCCTTTGCCGTCGCCCCGGGGTCGCCCGTGGTGATCACGGTCGAAGGACGGGACCAGCTAGTGGTGGTGGGGCAGCAGGAACTGGTGGGCCTCGACCCCGATGACGGGCGTCTCCTATGGCGGCATCCGCACGAGAACGAGCTAGGGCTCAATCTCAGCATGCCGGTGTGGGGCGCCGACGGTCGACTCTTCATGTCGTCCGCTTACGGCGGTGGGAGCCGCATGTTGACGCTCAGTGTGATCGACGGTCGGACCACACCGGAAGAGGAGTGGTCGACCAACCGAATGCGCGTACATTTCACCAACGCCCTCCGGGTCGGCGGGATGGTGCTGGGGAGCAGCGGCGACTTCGGCCCCGCGTTTCTGACCGCGTTGGACGCCTCCACCGGCGAGGAGCTCTGGCGCGACCGGAGCTTCGCTCGGGCGCATCTGGTGTACGCCGATGACAAGGTGATCCTGGTGGACGAAGATGGCGAGCTGGCTTTGGCCTCGGTCACCAATGACGGGCTCGACGTGCACGCACGCCATGCGCTGCTGACGGAGAACGCCTGGACCCCTCCGACACTGGTCGGCCGAACGCTCTATGTGCGCGATAGGAAGGACATCCTGGCCCTCGATCTTGGTCGTTAGCCCGCATTATTCATGAACGCGCGAAGCGAAACGGCGGAGGTTCGAGGAAAGTCGGGCACCGCAGCGATCCGCGCCCGGAGGCGGACACGACAGTCCGTCGAGGACGCGGGACGCGAGGACGCCCGAGTTTGCCGAAGATCCGTCGTTGCAGCCGTGGGTTCATGAATAATGCGGGTTAGGGCACTGAGCGATGGTTCGCGTGCGTCGAGGCTGCTAGAATCTGGTCGTTCGTTACCAGAGGAGCGTGAAATGAGATTACTTGGACTCGTTGTGTGGGCGACCGTGTTCGCGGCCACTGCAGGTGCGCCGGCAATGGCGCATGCGCAGACCGCGTCGGCCGCGTCCCGGGTCGACGGAAAGCCGAATCTTCAGGGAGTCTGGGACTTCCGGACACTGACTCCGTTGCAGCGGCCGGCGGACCGCGGAGATCAGGCGCAATTGACGCCCGAGGAAATCGCCGAAATCGAACAGAATGCCCGCCAGAGCGCGATCGACGCCGACCAGCCCAGCGAGGTGCGGACGGAACCGCTGCCGGTCGGGGGCAACGTGGGCGGCTACAACAACTACTGGTTCGACCGGGGCGCCGGCGTGGTCGATGGCGGACGCACCGCGCTGATCGTCGATCCGCCCGATGGCCGCGTGCCCGACTCGCTACCGGACGTGACGCGGCAGGCGACCGAGGACGGTGTGTCACAACGGCCCGTTCGATTCCGGGTGGGCGGTATCGCTTCGGATGGCCCGGAGGACCGGGGACTCGCAGAGCGCTGCTTGCTCGGGTTCAACTCCGGTCCGCCGATTGTGCCGGCTGGCTACAACCAGAACCTGCAGATTTTCCAGACGGCCGACCATGTGGTCATCTTGAATGAAATGGTGCACGACGCCCGTATCGTGCCGCTCGACGGACGCGAGCCATTGCGCGAGCACATACGGCAGTGGAATGGCAGTTCGCGCGGCCACTGGGAGGGTGACACGCTCGTCGTGGAGACGACGAATTTCACCGGTATGACGTCCAGCTTCAGCCCCAGCGTACGCTCGGCGGTCGGTAGTGGGGCCACCCTGCACCTGACGGAACGATTTGGCCGCCTGGATGACGAGACGCTGCTGTATGAATTCACGGTCACCGATCCAACCAGCTTCGAGCGTCCGTTCACGGCGGCGCAGCCGATGAAACGCGGGGGCGCGCCGATGTTCGAGTACGCCTGTCACGAGGGCAACTACGGGATGCTGAACCTGCTGACTGGCGCGCGGAAGGAAGAACTGGCCGGGACGTCAGAGCCGTAGCCGGGTAGGCAAGCACGCCAGGCCCGCGCGGCGCCGTTAGTGTCCCATCACGCAAGGAGATTCAGATGAAGCGCTCACTTCCGATCGTGCTCTCGCTTATCGTCATCGGTGTCGTCGGCCTGCCACCTGCCGAAGTGTCGGGTCAACGGGCAGCGTGGGTCACGCTGTTCAACGGAACCTCACTCGACGGCTGGAATCCCATCGGGAACGCGAACTGGGAGCTCGTGGATGGCGCGGTCCAGGCCGATATGGGGAGCGGGTTCCTCGTCACCGATCGGCCCTACAGTGACTTCGAGCTCACGCTCGAGTTCTGGGTGGACGAGCCCGCCAACAGCGGCATCTTCATCCGGTGCGCCGACCCGACCACCGTGACCGACCGGAACTCCTACGAGGTCAACATCTACGACACTCGGGCCGACCAGTCCTACCGGACCGGGGGCATCGTGCACATCGCCAGTCCGACGAGCGTGATCAACGCCGGCGGTCAGTGGAACACCTATGAGATCACGGCCCAGGGAGAGCGCCTGAGGGTCACCCTCAACGGGACGGAGGTGGTCGACGTGGAAGACTCGCAGTTTGCCAGCGGGCCGATTGCGCTTCAGTACGGCGCCGGCGTGGTGAAATTCCGGAACGTTCGCCTTCGCACGCTGTAGTGCGTGTCGACGGGCTGCGACGTCCTCAGGGCTGCAGGCCGAGGCCGCCCGGCGTGCGGGCGAGGCGCAGGTCGAGCACCTGCTGCTCGCCTTCGTCGAGACGGAACGGGGTGGCCAGGGGCCACAGACGCTCCAACACCTCGGGGTTACGCATGCCTGGTTCCGGCCGCTGCTCGAGGGCGACGGCCAGATAGTCCCCCGGCGGGAGTTCGTCGACCCGGTACAGACCGTCTTCACCGGAGCCGTCGGTCTTTACGAAGGGGGACGGCGGGCGCAGGTGGTCCTGGTTCTCTGGAAAGACGACCACCGTGTAGTCGGCGACCGCGCGCCCCCGGCGGTCGGTGACGTTTCCGAAGACAGTGGTGGCGGCGAGAAACTCGTTGGTCAGCACGATTTCGACCTGACGCAGGAGCCCTTCACCAAAATCGGTCGCGTCGAGCGTGATGTCGACGCCGTCCAGCGCAATCGACTTGACCCGCCACTCGGACGGGAGCGTGCCCACCTGAATCGCGGCGGGGCCGACGACCGCCGCCGATGGAGAGAACAGCCAATGAGATGGGCCATCTGCATACTCGCCGTCTGGGGACTGGCGGTCGTCGCACCGCGTGCTGTCGGAGAGGCGGGACAGCGCCCAGCCGACGGCACATACGAGTACACCGTGCTCGCCACCACTCGCACATCGACGATGGAACGAGAGATGAACGACGCGGCCGAGGGCGGCCATCGTTTTCAGGGTGTGATGGGCGGAGAGACCGCGTTCGGTGGCTCCGAAGTGGTGGCGATCATGATGCGTGGTTCAGGAACCGCCGGTCGGTTTGCCTATCGGCTGCTCGCCACGAACCAGACGCCCACCATGCAGGAGGAGATGACGGGCGCGGGCGGCGAGGGATACGACTATCGCGGGCAGACGGTGTTCTCGTCGTTGTTCGGTGGCGACGAGGTGGTCGTCATCGCGCGTCGAGCCACCGCGCGCTAGATTATCGACCCTGGCTGGCCAGAGCGGTGGCGACAGATCCAGCCACCAGTCCCGCCGCGACGACGCCGACCCAGGGTGGCTGGGCCATCCAGAGCGCTCCAAGCCCGGCCGCCACGGCCAGACCCACGGACACCAGGAGCGTGACCAGGTGTCTCGGCACCGTGATCGTCGTCCGGTCGCCTGGGGTGATGTTGCGTTCTCGTCCGGACGATGCCGGCCGCCCGCCACGTCGCTGGGACACGTAGATGAGTCCGATGACCACCGCCACGACGAGTATTTCCGCAAAGCCGATCATGATTCGTTGCGCCCCTCAGGCGGCGTCAACGCCACACCCTATCATCGTGCAGGCAGGTCGGTGGTCGGGAACCAATCAGGCCTCTCCGACCGCGCCGCGCGCGTCGAGGATGCTTTGCACCAGTTGACGGATCTGCGGTTCGTCGACAAACGGCGACAGAATGAAGCTCTTCAGTCCCACGATCGGTTCGCCGTAATCGGTTTTCCGATGCTTGCGACTGACCCAGCATCGGCACGTCGGACTTCATCGCGTCCACTTGATCGAGCGCGCGCATGATCGAGAAGACGAAGTAGGCGTCGTGCATCTGGTCGGACACCGGCGCCGGAAAGGCGTTCCGGAGGGTGGTCAGACGTTCGCGGTAGACGGGGGTCTTGGTGTGGTCGGTCACAAGTATCTAGTCAGGCAGGGCGAAGACGAACAGGTTGTTGCCGTTGCTCGGGCGCAGCTCGGGGGTGAGTTGCAGGAAGCTCGGGGTGGTGGCGGCGCCGCCGGTGCTCACGGCCACGTACTGGCGCCCGTCAACCGCATAGCTGATGGGGAAACCTGATACCGGCGAGCCGAGATTGATCTCCCACAGCACGGCACCCGTGTCGTGGTCGAAGGCCCGGAACCGTCCGTTGGCATCGCCGCCAAAGACCAGCCCGCCGCCCGTCGCCACGAGCGACAGCGTGGCCGCCCGCTGTTCGTACAGCCACCTGGTCTCGCCGGTGTCGACCGAGATGGCGTGCACCGCTCCGAGTTGCTCGGTACCCGGCGCCAGCTCGTGTCGGACCGCCAGTGCGTAGATCCGGTGTGACGCGTCGGCCGAGGTCGTGGCCAGCAGGCGCTGACACATGTTGCGAAGCGGAAAATACATCGTGTGGGTCAGCGGGCTGTAGGCACCAGCTTCCCAGTCTTTGCCGCCGTGCATATTGGGACACGCCAGCACCTCCTGTCCTTCGGCACCGAAGACCACTTCCGAGTTGACGGTCACCGTTCCGGTGGCGCCATCGATATCGTTGATCACGTTCTGCGCGATGGTGGGTGTGGCCCAGAGGAACTCGCCCGTCTCCCGGTCCAAGGTATAGACGACGCCGGTTTTGCCGGGAATGCCAGTCATCACTCTTCGGACCTCGCCCGGCTGGAGCCGCGGATTGATCCAGCTCACGGCGTCCGGATTGGGCGCGACGACGGTGTCGAGCAACAGACGCTCGAACGGATGGTCGAGGTCCCAATGGTCGTTCAGGTGCTGGTAGTACCAGCGGATCTCGCCGGTATCCACCTCCAGCGCCAGGGTCGAGTTGTGGTACAGGTGGGTGTTCTCAACCCCGCCCAGCATGAACTTTGGCGCGGGCGATGTCACCGAGGTTCCGATGTAGATCAACCGCAGTTCAGGGTCGTAGCTCGGCGGCATCCAGGCGCCCACATGCACCCGTTGCTCGTAGGGAACCCCGCCCCAGGTCTCGTCGCCTGGCTCCCCCGGGGCCGGGATGGTCCGGCGGCGCCACAGCTCGGCTCCGGTGCGCGCGTCGTGCGCGATGATCACGCACGACTCGGGTCCGCCTTGTGGGCGGCAGCTGCGTCCGGAGATCACCTTGCCGTCGGCAATGATCGGGCCAGAGCTGTGCCCGACCGGCGTCACCTGGTAGTCGAAGATCTGGGTCTCCCACGCGATTTCGCCCGTCCCGACGTCCAGACCGAAGACATAGCTGTCGTCGCTGGTATTGATGATGAACCGGTCGAAGATCGCGATGTTCCGGTTGTTACGCGAGTTCCCTCCCACGAAGTCGTAGACGTCGTCCGGGAGATCGCGACGATGGTCCCACTTCAGGTCGCCCGTGACAGCATCGATCGCCTGAATGACGTCGCTTGCCTGCGGCATATACAAGACGCCGCCATAGGCCAGCGGCGTGCCTTCTTGTCGCCCCGGCGCCAGCGCCCGCGTCCACACCATTTGCAGGTCGTTCACATTCTCTCGGGTGACCTGGTCCAGCGGGCTGTAGCCCCAGCTGTCGAGCGTGCGGCGCCATGTCAGCCAGTCTCCGTCCGCCGGGTTCTGGAGGATAGCGTCCGTGACGGGGACGAACTCGGGGGCGGATAGTGTTTGACCGGTCGCTGGCATCGTCACCAGCGTCACGACCGCCGTGGCCATGGCGGTGACCGCCAGACGAACGTCACAATGTCGTTCACGCATGCGCAACCGTAACATGTCGGACGCAACCTCTCCGTGGCCGCTATAATCGGTTGCCATCGTGTAGACGAGGGAGGACCACAGATGACTCACGTTCAGACCGTTTCCAGGATCACGCGCTGCAGCGCCGTCTCGCTTGCCGTCCTCCTGTCAGCATCGCTGGCCCACGCCCAGCCGGCGGGGTGGAGTCCACCACGCACGGCCGACGGGCGAATTGACCTGAATGGTGTCTGGGCGAACAACGCGGCGACACCGCTCGAGCGTCCCGACTCGCTGGCCGGCAAGTCGGTGTTCTCCGACGAGGAGGTCGCGCAGCTCCGGGCGTCCGCCGAACGGCTCTTCGGCGGCGCGGATGATGCCGCGTTCGCCGACGGCGTGTTCAACGCCGTACTGGCGGATGTCGAGAAGAACGTGTCAACGGACGGCGGGACCGGCAACTACAGCTCGGTCTGGATGGTCGACCGGGAGTTCGAGAGCCGGACCTCACTGATTACCGACCCTCCGGACGGGAAGGTGCCCGCGCTGACGCCGGAGGCCGAGGCCCGCGCCGAGGCGGCCCGCGTGTATCGGGAGGCGCATCCCGCCGACGGTCCAGAGGATCGCACGCGGCAGGTGCGCTGCATCACCTATGGCATTCCGCGAGTCGGAGGCCTCGGGGCGGGCTACAACAGCTACTACCAGATATTCCAGACTCCGGACCATCTCGTGATGCTCGGCGAGATGATCCACGACGCTCGGGTGATTCCGATCAGCGACATGCCACACGCGAACGAGTCGATTCGGTTCTGGCACGGCGATTCCCGGGGGCACTGGGACGGCGATGCGCTGGTGGTCGAGACCAAGAACTACTCGCCCAAGGCCGGCTATCGCGGGTCTGCCGAGAACCTGCATATGATCGAGCGGTTCACCCTCGCCGGGCCCGGCCGCCTGCACTACGAGATCACCGTGACCGATCCCACGACCTGGACTCGCCCCTGGACGGCCATGGTGCCAATGTCTCATAGCGACGATGCACTGTTCGAGTACGCCTGCCACGAAGGCAACATCGGGATGGCCGGCATTCTTGCTGGTGCGCGAGTGGAAGAAGCCGCGGGCGGCCGGTAGCGCCGGGTCTACAGAGGCGACAACGAGCTTCCACAACCGCATAACATTACCCCTAGATTAGCTACAACATGGCCAGCCCAGACTACGTGTTGAAGGTTGTCAAGCGGAACGCGCGGACCTGCGGTGCTCACGCGGGCGGCCGAGCCGGCCATGACGACTGCCCGGGCCCAGAGTGCCGCTAGCGGTCAGACCGAGCACGTCTATACCGACGTGTCGTATGCGGCCGCCTCCTGGGTCGCCCCGCGGCGGGTCATCATCAAAGCCGAGGTGGTCCACCTCGCCGGCCGCGAGCCCCAGGACAATCCCCGCTTCGTCGTCACCAATCTGCGCCAGACGCCGCGGTTTCTGTACAAGCGGGTCTACTGCGCGCGCGGCGACATCGAGAATCGGATCAAAGAACTGCACGACGGCCTGCAGATTGGACGTACGAACTGCTGTCGGTTCTGGGCGAATCAACTGCGCGTGCTGCTGACCGCCGCAGCCTCTGTGCTGCTGCAAGAGCTGCGGCTCCGCGCGGCCGGCACCGCCTGTGCGCGCACCCAGGTGACG